>Ga0308175_100001525_pt1 | contig 15680 bp, 10 predicted proteins | sample PhyCR1_3_FD_203893 | JGI IMG/M metagenome (GOLD analysis project Ga0308175, IMG submission 203893) | Soil microbial communities from UC Gill Tract Community Farm, Albany, California, United States - DLSLS.C.R1 | ecosystem: Environmental > Terrestrial > Soil > Agricultural land | place: USA...
CGTAGTGGGGGTTGCGGGTGTCCTGGCCTTCTCGGTCAGCCGCAGAACACGCGAATTCGGCATCCGCCTTGCGCTCGGCTCACGTCCGCGCGATCTGCTCTCGTCCGTAGTGAAGGACGGCGGGATGATGGCTGCGGTCGGCATTGCCGCCGGTGTTGTGTTGGGCCTGATGCTCCAGCGAGTCGCCGGTGCTTATCTTACTGACCTGAAGATTCCCGGTCTGCTTCCTATCATCGGCGCCGGCTTCTTCCTCTTAACCGCCGCCGTGGTCGCCTCGGCGCTGCCCGCCGGACGCGCGGCTCGCATCGAAATTATCGAAGCCCTGCGTACGGAGTAGGTCGCGATGATCTTGCGTTAGTATCCACCGTTGGTTGACTACGACGTAGAGATCAGGCGCTTCTTCCCTTCTGAGCGAAATCATACAGGGCACGGATGTAACCCATGCTGTACGACCAAGATGATTGGCGTGCTCCCGTCATCGGAGGAACGTGATCAGCAATGAGATTTCCGCGGAAGTCTACCTCCACAAGCGTCTTCATCAGCTTGGACATATCGGTGTAGCCGTTATCAATGTACGTTTCTACAAAGTTGGGAATGGGCGAGGTCACATTTCGGAAATGGATTTTCCATAGCTTGCCCATCTTCGCGAACGCCCGCACCGCTTCATAAACGTTCTTGCCTGTGCCGTCTCCTCCTTCTGCCCAGGTTCCACAGCACAGACATACTCCGATATTCGGCGAGTTCGCAATCTCGAGCGCTCGCACATAACCGTCGAAGGTTCCGAAAATCCGCCTCGGGATGCCACCTAACTCGGGAACCGGCGGGTCATCGGGGTGGATGCCGATACGAACGCCAGCCTCCTCAGCAGTTGGTGCAATCTGACGGATGAAATAGGTGTAGTTATCCCAGAGTTCCTTTTCTGAATACTTGCGCCCGTGGGTGAGAGGTCCTGTGTAGGTCTTGCCGTTCCAGTAACCTTTAGCCGTGGCGAGATGGAAGGCTCGCGACTGACCGCCGCCGCGTGTCGTTTCAGGCGGGCTCGACCAGATGCCATTCGCCATGTGTGCGTACGTGATGTACGTTATTCCGGCTTTGCCAGTGTCTCGAATGTATTGCTTGAGCCACGCGATCTTTTCGTTGCGGCCTGGCAGGTTAAGCGTTACCTCTTCTATATTGCGATTGTCATTGTTCGGTATGTTCCAAACCTTCAGGCCGGCTGCTTCGACGCGTTTTCGGATGGCGAGGAAGTTCTCTAGAGTCGCACGTCCGTTTCCGGTCTGGACGTTCAGATACTCTATGCCCATTTGTCTGATCCAGGCCAGGTCGTCATCAGTGACGTGCTCGTCAACCTGCATTGAAATCTTGATGCCGGGAGACAGTGGCTCGAGTGGTTTTGCTCTTCCGACTGGTGTGAAGGCCGCGGCCGCAGCCGCACCGGAGAAAACCCGGCGTGTCACTTCCATGATGAATCGACTCCTGGTGAACGATGATATCCCTACTGCCTAACCAATCTGCCAGTATCCCCTACCAAGAGGATCGCGGAACCGCCACAAAGCACCACCGTGCGCTGTAGTGGTTTGATCCAGATGAAACGCGTTACGCGAGGCGGAGATCTCACGCGGTTTGTGTCACTTCGCCTTGACTCCCTAATTCTTCCGATGTATATTCCATGAAGCCCTACGACGGAGTCCTTCTGAGCTTGGGAGCAAGGCCGTTCCTCATGCTTTTGTGCTTTGTAAGTGAGTGTACGCCGATGAAGAAGTGCGTTTCTGCAGTTGTGTTTCAATCTGTCACAAAAACTCGGTGTGCTTCGGGACCATACTTCAATGACTCCCGCTTCAGGAGCATTCAATGAATCGCAGAGAATTCTTTACCCTTGGTGGTCTCTGTGCGATTGCACTTCCCGCTTTGCCTTTTGAACAAGAGAAAAGCAAACTCAAGATCACCGGCGTTCGTACTGTGCAAACACGCCCCAAACGGCCCGTCCCGTCCTACACTCCCGCGGCCGGGTCGTGGTCGACAGGGGGTGTCGAAGTCGCGAATCCAATGTCGATCTACCCGGAGTACAAGCCCCAGAGATCCCTGTGGAATCCTGACCCGGGCAAGCTTGGCACGTTCACTGTCGAGATCAGCACCGATAAGGGGGTAAAAGGCTATGGGAGCGGCGGTGCCGGCGGCGCTCCAGTGATTGAGCAGCACCTGGTCAAGCTCCTGGTAGGGGAAGATCCGTTCAATATCGAACGCATCTGGGACATCATGTACCGTTCAACCTTGCCATACGGTCAGGCGGGCGTTGCGACCAATGCGATCAGTGGCGTCGATCTGGCGCTGTGGGACCTTGTCGGTAATGCACTCGGACTTCCAGTCTACAAGCTGCTCGGGGGTGCCACGAAGGACCGCATCCCGGCCTACTGCACTGGCAACGACATTGAGCAACACATCAAGTTTGGCTACAAGCGGCTCAAACTCGCGATGGCGTATGGACCGGCGGATGGCTACATCGGCCAGAAGAAGAACGCGGAACTGGTGAAGCACACTCGTGAACTATCCTGGCCCGATGGCGACATCATGCTCGACTGCTACATGGCGTGGAACGAGCAGTACACGATCGAGATGGCCGCTCTGGTTGAACCGTATCGCGTTTATTGGATGGAAGAGTGCCTTCAGCCGCGCGATTATGCGGGTTTCGGACGGCTCCGCGCAGCCATCAAGTCAACGCGTATCGTAACGGGCGAACACGAATACACGCGGTTCGCCTTCCGTCAGCTACTTGAGCACAACAGTGCGGCTATTTGGCAGCCCGACGTGCATTGGTGCGGAGGCATGACCGAGCTACGACGCATTGCGGCGCTCGCTTCTGCTTATGACGTCCCTGTCATCCCGCATGTGGGCGGCACCTTCGATTGCATTCACTTCGCCTACGCTACGGTAAACAGCCCGTGGGTTGAGACATTCATGCCGCCTCCCGGAGGCCCTGAAGAAGTTTACAAGAGATTCGAAGAAGACAACCAGATTACGCGCGGGCCGCAAGGCATCTATGCGCGTCCCTCGGATCGTCCAGGACTCGGATGGGACATTGAAGTCGTCAGCTAGGAGAAGCCGCGACCTCAGGCGTAGTCAGTACACTGGCGGTACATCCCCCAGATTCAACTCGCCTGGTTCCGCCTTTTCTGTACGCACACGTGCCTGTGGAATCGAGTTCTGGCGATTATGATGCCCAGAAAAACTGATGACGAAATCGGTTCGACTACGGCGACTCGACGTACGTTCCTCGCTTCCGCTGCAGTTCTGAAGGCGGCGCGATTAGACGCCGAAACCGATCCTATTCCGATCATCGATACGCATATCCATTTCTTCGACACGACCCGTCCGCAAGGCGTTCCGTATCCCGGCCCCAAAGTCATTCCTGGTGTACCGGTTGCCACACCCGAGACGTACAGGAAGGTCGTGGCTAACCTCCACATCGTAGGTGCGATCGAGATCGAGGCTAGTCCCTGGATCGAAGACAATCTCTGGGTGCTTGAGCTTGCCGCGAAAGACAACATCGTAGTTGGAGCGGTGGGCGATCTGGAGCCTGATAAACCCGAGTTCCCGGAATACCTGGAGCGCTATCATCGGAACCCGCTGTTTCTGGGAATTCGGTACGGCAACCTGTGGAAGCGGGACATCACAACCGCAGTAGCTAATCCAAGCTTCATATCCGGTGTCAAGCTCCTGGCATCCGCCAATCTCACCCTGGACACCGCGAATCCGAATCTGGAACTGCTAAACTCCATGATTCGGTTGACGGACAAAGTTCCTGGGCTTCGTGTAGTCCTCGATCATCTGCCGGGTCTCGACATTCCCGGCCAGAGTTCCGCAGCTCGCGATATCGAGTCAGTGCTCAGGGAACTTGCTTCCCGAAAGACGTTCGCGAAGCTCTCGGCAGTTGCCAGGCGCGTCAACGGGCAAGTCCAGACCGATATGGCTTTCTATAAACCCAGGCTGGATCTTCTGTGCGACATCTTCGGAGAAGACAGGGTCGTTTATGGAAGTGATTGGCCGAACAGCACGGGGAACTGGGTTCCCTACGAGACCATGCTGCACATTGTTCAGAGTTATTTCCAAACCCGAGGCCATGCTGCCGCTGAAAAGTATTTCTGGAAAAACTCCGTTGCGGCTTATCACTGGATCAAACGCGATAGCAGCCAGCCGGACCCCGGATCGCTTCCGGCGTCGAAGGTCTAATCGGGCAAGCCGAAGCAGAGTATGTTCGATCCGGCCGCGGTCACCATGAATTGCTTCCCATCCATCGTGAACGTCATCGGTGACGCTTTCCACTGCGCGCCGGTATTGAAGTGCCAAAGTGATTTGCCGGTCGCCGCATCTACTGCCGCAAAGCTGCCGCCTGTCTCGCCGTAAAACACCAGTCCGCCCGCTGTTGAAAGCACTCCGGAGTAGTTTGCCTCGGGTACGCCGACCTGAGGTATCTCCCAGACGATTTTTCCGGTTTCCACATCGATGGCCCGCAGGTATTTCTCGCCGGGGTTCTTCGGGTCTCTGTAACCTCCATAGCCGCCGCGTTGCGATTGCCGATAGATGCTGCAATCCTCGACGGCCATGACGTAGAAAAGCTTCGTTTCCGGATTAAACGCCGTTGAATACCAGTTGGTAGCACCTCGCACAGCGGGACAGCCCTTGGTGCCGCCTATGCTGGGACGATTCGCCGGCAAGAGTTGCGGCTTTCCATCGGATCCGATTCCGCTTGCCCAATTCAGGTTTCTGACGAATGGTTTGCCGAGCAGAAACTGACCGTCGGTCCGGTCCAGAACGTAGAAGAATCCGCTTCGGTTCGCCTGCATCAGCAATTTTCGCTGGCGGCCCCCAAAAGAAGTGTCCGCGAGCACAACCGGTTCCGTTGCATCCCAATCATGAAGATCATGAGGCGTGAACTGGAAATACCAGCGCAATTTTCCATTCCGCGGATTAAGGGCCAGCACGCAATTCGTGTATAGATTGATGCCGCCGCGTTCATCGCCGTCGGTCGCAGGGAACGGGTTGCCGGTCGTCCAATAGAGTGTGTCACTTGCCGCGTCGTACGAACCGGTCAGCCATGTGGCAGCGCCGCCAGTTTCAATGGCATTGCCGTCCCATGTCTCCGAACCAGGGTCGCCGCGCTTCGGAACCGTCCAGAATCGCCATGCTTGTTCTCCCGTATCCGGACGGTACGCCGCAAGGAAACCGCGCAGTGGTGTGTCCCCGCCTGCAATTCCGCAGATCACTAGCCCGTCCACCACCAATGGAGCGGAAGTCGCTTGGTATTGCCCTTCCCCTTCGGGCATCTTGATGTCCCACATGACGCCCCCTGTGATCCGGTTCAGGCAGATGAGATGCGCATCGCTACGAGCAAAGAAGATGCGGTCTCCGAGCAATGCCACGCCTCGATTCGGCTGCCGGAAGATATCGCCCTTCGCGCCCGTGGCCGGTTCAAGCTCCGCGCGATAACACCAGATCTCACGGCCGGTTCTCGCGTCCAACACACATACCTGGTCAGGGCCCGTGACGAACATCAACCCGTCCTGCACGAGCGGAGTGGTTTGCAAGCCCGTTTCAGCTAGCGAGTATGTCCACTTCAGCTGCAGCTTGCCTACGTTCGTCTGGTCGATTTGGTTCAGCTTGCTGTATCGATTCCCGCCTATATCACCGTTGTATGTTCCCCACTCGCCGGAATTAGTGTGCGTGTTGCCGATGAGCACCTGGGGAGGTGCGTCAATGGGACCGGGCTTAATCTCGCTTAGGCTGCTAATGTAAGCCACTACGTTTCGAAAATCTGCGTCGGCCGCGTGCAAAGGCGGCATGTAGGAGGTCTTTTCTCGTTCGATGTCCGTGTAATCCTTAGCGGTCAGGCAATGGAAAACACCGTCGAACGTCTGAACTTGTATATCGTGTTTCCCTTGACTGCGTGCGAAGCCGCGCAGCATCGATCCGCTCCGCAGACGCACATCAACAACACTCCAGGGCTCCTGAGGGCAGAAGGCCCAGCCTGGACAATTCGCAGCCGACCGCGTTCCCATTTGGGCGGTCGGATCGAGAAGCGTTTGCTCGATTTCGTGGACGGTTAGCTGCCTGCCCGCAACGGACAAATCAGGGCCGTTTGTTCCGCCTCTGCCCGCGACCATATGGCACAATGAGCAATTCCCTGCTCCGAAAAAGTATCCTTTACCTGCCGCCGTGTCGCCGGAAGGCTTAATCTCGTAAGCCGACGCATTCAAGGAATGGACCCATCGCGCCAATTCCGTCAATTGATCATTCGGGAGACGAAACGCAGGCATTCCTCCGGGCGTTCCATTGCGTATGAGGTCACGAATCTGAGTCTCTGTGCGCGCCCGTAGAGACCTGCTATTCACCAGGCTGGGCGCCCGGTCCCCGCCGGTCGCCTCATCACCGTGACACCCCGCACACAGTTGCCGGAAAAGCGGTTGCTGGGCGAGGACCGGCCCGCAAAGAAGCAAGGCAGCCGTCCACGCGGGAAGCAACCTCGCGGTGGCCTGTAATGCCGCAGCAGACGACCTGCAGACGTATCTACGGCGTGGTCGCCCCCCATCACGTCCGATCAGCCCAATTGTAGGTAGCTGAGGTTTCATCTGAACACAATCCGATCTTTCTGGCGCTCGAGCCGTTTAGCACACGTGGGATTTAGCCTCATCAGTTCAGGAAACGAATGGTAGGGGCGGTGGGCAACAATACTATCCGCACCGGCAGGCTCGATATCGAGTACTTCGATGAGTTCTTGAGCGGGAGCTCCATTGATATTCGTCCGGCTGTAATTATGAGCGAGCCACCGCAGAACTGCGGCTCGCTCGGCCGTGCTTGCTTTTGCACCGCGCTCGATCATGGAATCGACGGTTTCTTCCCATTCGGGAAGGCTTTTGAGATCGGAGATGAGCGTCACGCTGTGACAGGATCCGCAGACTCTTTCAAACGTCGCCTTGTCGGCCGCTGATTGGGCCAATGCTGCGGCCGCAAGTAGAACGCCAGCAGAGATTAGGCGCGGAGCCATGGGCCGAGGTACGTCTGAAGCTTCTCGCGAATCTGATTGGCCGTAAGGACCGGTCCGGGATGGGGCTTTGAAGGTGCGCCGGGAACAGGCGGAGCTGCACGGATGCGCGTTCCTTCTTTGAACACCCCGCGGGCAACCATAATGTCGATAGTATTCACCGGCATGATGCTGCCCATGGCAAGCACGCGTCCGAACATATCGTAGGCCTCGCGCTTCTTGCCAGCGTGAAACAAATCGTAAGCCGCCGCGTATAAATCTGCGAGATTCGTGTAAGGGCAATGACCGGAGAAACCAAGTTCCATTTCCGTGATCATCGTCTGCACACCTTTTCCCGAGAAGACTTTCACTTCGCCGCCCGTCCGCTCGCGAATCTGGCCGACGCGCGCGAGTGGTTCGCCGGCCTCATCTTTGACGTAACGAAGATTGGGAATCGTGCGGAACATTTCCACCAGCAGATCGACGCTCATGTTGCCCACGAATTGTGCGAACATCGGCAGTTCCGTCGTGCGTCCGACCGTCTGGTAATAATCCAGAAGGGCCTTCTCATCCGTAACGCCACTCGGCGGCAGCGAGATGATGGCATCTGCCCCCAGCCGGGTTGCCAGCTTTGAATATCTCGTTACCGCTGCGGGATCGGCACTCTGAACCCCAATGACTACAGCTGTGCGGCCCCCTTTGCCCGCCGTAAGCAAGGCTTCCGTGCCCTCCATGCGTTCGGAATCGCTGAGGGTACTCCATCCACTCGCGAGTTGAGGCCAGATCAGACCGTGCACACCACCGCGATTGCAAAACTTCACCTGGTTGCCGAGACCCTCCAGGTCAAGTTTGTTATCGGACGTGAACGGCGAAAAGGCTATGGGGAAAAGACCTGCGAGCGGACGCGCCTCGGCAGTACCTGCACTGAGACCGATACGCGTTGCGGCAGAACACGCCGCTACCTGCAGCAATCCGCGACGGCTGATCATCGGGATGCCCTCGGCCCAGCATCCGGTGCCGCCTGGTAGGGCCCGAAGCCATTGGCAAACTGATTTGAGACCTGTACGAGTTTGCCGTCGTGAAATACCATATCCAAAAGTTTTTCGCTATGCATCACGCGGCCATATTCGTCTTTAAGCTGCGCGACGATCTCTTTTGTCTTCACGTCTACAACGTCCCCGGACGAAAGATAGGCAAGCTTTCCGTCGACCGACGGAGTGATCCAGTACGCCCCACCATGTGTCTTGAAGTTACTTACTTCGACCGGTGGCATCAGCGTGTTATCAAAAACGTGAACGAGGTTGTTCAGGCCGTCTACAAGCCAAAGTTCCCGCTCCTGATCCAGAAGCGCAATGCCGTGACTGGGGCAGCCATGCGGGATCCGGGGACGAGGCGTAACGTTCCAGTTATCCGGCCAGCCGAAGCCCTGTACTTCTACTTTGTGCAGGATTTTCCCCGTATTCGCGTCAGCGATCAGGAAACCGAGTAGGTTGTTCTGGTTGGTGTAGATGAGCGAGGAATCGCGGTTGAGCACGAATACGCGAACGTTGTCCGGAAACTTGATCGTGCGCACGAGTTTGTTTGCTCTTGTATCGGCGATCGCCATAACCTTACCGTTCGGCGACATAAAAGCGAGCCGGCCGTCATGGCTAAGGTTCAGGTTGTGAGCATTGGGACTCTGCGGCGAAATCACCTTTGTGATCAGTTCGCCGGTTTTTGGGTTGATAACGTACCAGAAATCCTTCAGGTCAGAGCCCACGTACATGAAGGAGCTGTCGGGAGCCATTTGCGGCCGCTCACAGCAGTTGCCGTCGTAGATGCCTTCCCAAGCTTTCTTCTCCGTGGAAAGATCGAAGGCACCGAGGCGGCCACGCGCGGCGACGTAGATCATGTTCAGTTCCGGGCTGGCTGTAACGCCCGCAACCTGTTCGGGATTTCGGGCCGCCGGTACGTCCCAAGTGGGAATGCGCTTAACAAAATTGTAGTGATTGCGCGCATCGAGCACTACGATGCCGTTGCCGTTCGCATCGGGCGAGCCTTCGAGCGTGCCCGGAAGCGTAACGTAGATGAGTTCTTTGGTGGATGGACCGCGTAGGTATTCACGGTTTGAGTTTCTCGGCGCCACTGCGGGTGGGGCCTGTTGAGCCAGGATTCCGAAACTGAGGATGAGGCCGAGCGCGGGTCCCACCAAACTGAGCGTTGCAAAGTTCATCTGCTTCCCTTTCACTCTAAGATCTCCGATCAGCAATATGAGTCCCAGCGCAAATTGTATCTGGCGAGAGCCTGACTTCGGTCGGCCGAGCCGTCTGCGAGCAAGCGGATTCGCTCTCAACGGCAGGTGGGCCGCTCTAAGCGGGGACGAAGCTCGATTAATACAACAGGGAACCGCGATCAGGAATCGGAACGCGATAGATGGACGTGGAAGCGGTTACGTAGAGTGTTCGCAGATCGGCGCCACCGAACGTGCAGTTTGTGGGAGTCTCGGGGAAGTCGATCATCTGCAGTAGCTTTCCTGTAGGCGTGTAGATGCCGATGCCTTTGCAGGCTACGTAGAGATTGCCATTCGCGGCAACCCGCAGCCCGTCCGGGGTGCCCGGAACATCAGAGATGGCGACATGCTGATTACTAGCTGAGCCTTTTTCATCCAGATCAAATGCGTAAATCTTGCGCTCGCTGGAATCCGCAACGTAGAGCGTCTTGCCATCCGGTGTAAGAGCAACCCCATTCGGCCTCGGTAATTTGTCCGTCACAACAAACATCTCGCCCGAGGGCGTGACGTGATAGACACCTGCAAACCCAATCTTCTGGGGCGCCAGAACGCCTTTGGAAATCGGGTCGGAGAAGTAGACTTGCCCATCGCGGCGGACCACGACATCATTGGGAGAATTCAGTGCATTCCCTTTCCACTCCGACGCAATCATGGTTAGCTTCCCATTCTTCTCCTGGCGCATGATGGCTTGCTTGTCACGAACACAGCTATATAAGCGCCCTTCAGGATCCATCGAGTTTCCGTTTGTCGTATTGGAGAAATTGCGATAGACCGCGGGCGCTCCTGTTCCGTTCCACTTCATCACTCGAGAATTGTAGAGGTCGCTAAAGATGAGTTCGCCCGCGTGCGTCCAAACAGGCCCTTCGGTGAAGCCGAACCCGCCAGCTACCCGTTCCACGCCGGGAGAAGCCTTTGTGAGATCTGGAGGCGGAACCTCAGTCGACAACTCTATGCGCCACGTAAACTTCTCGCCGGGTTTTAGCGTGACGGCTCCCTGTTTCGTGTTGAGGGAGTTAATGAGACCAAACCAGGGTTCCGGACAAAAGTAACCGACCTTGGCCCCTCCATAGAGATGGAATCGGTCGAGCGGTTCGGGAAGCAGGGCGCTCGATTGCTGCCCCAGGCGAACCGCCAGGCCTTGCGGATCGGAAAGCAACGCATAAGGCGTGCTGGGATACCCGGCCAGCGGTAGTGCGACACTCGCGTCGAAGTCGCCCAGGCGTCTCGGATTGTCGAATGAATTCTCCTTGCTCTCTCCATTCGGCAACCCGTTCGCTCCGCGTAAGAGCTGGGTGGTGTTCGGCGTGCGAATCGTCATATCCGCAGGGTTGGTCCCCTCGACGAACGGAATCTTGAATGCGATGTGATTGCCGATGGAGAAAATCATCGGCTGAGTGTTGCCGGGGTCCGAAACGGTTACGTAGTCAATGGTGAGGTGACCGGCGGCAAGTTCGTAGATCGCGTTCAGCTTGAAAGTATACGGATAATACTGCCGCGTCTGCTCAGAATCACGGAGTTCGACCGTCACGCGCGCGCTTCCGTTTGTGGCCGAGCGGCTTATTTCTTTCCACGGAAGGGTTCTCGCGAACCCGTGGCACGGCATTGGATACGTTTTCCCGGCGACCACAAACGAACCCATTCCACAGCTTTTGGATGGCGGCTTGTCGACGGGATATTGTGCCCCCACTGCAGGCCAGAGGACCGGCCCTTTCCCGGCAAATCCCTGGTTCGGAGAGTAGTCTCGCGCGTGATAGAGCAGTTCAATCCATTCCCCGCGACGGCGGACTCGAAAGCTACTGAGTTCTCCGCCTGCTTGCGGCGCAACCGCTGCTTCCACCCCTGCCGTGTTGTCACGCAAGATCACAAATTGCGCGTCATTTCCTACTTCGTAACGGCTCTGAGCGCACGCTGCTAAGCAACAGGCAGAAAAGATGAGAAGTGTTTTCATTTGTTGTCAAACAGAGAGAAGCTGATAACGTCGCTGCCCGCGCTAAGCGCCACATACTGTTTTCCATTCATGCTGTAGGTCATAGGTCCGGCACTCAGCTTCTGTCCGGTATTGAAATGCCAAAGAATCCTGCCGGTTCTTGCATCCATTGCGGAAAATTGTCCTTCGAAGTCAGCCGAAAAGATCAGACCGCCAGCGGTAGATAGGAGGCCGCCTCCGAAATTGTGAGCAGCCGCTCGTTCCTGTTCCCATTTGAGTGCGCCCGTCTTCATATCGATCGCACGCACGAAGACACGCGTTCTTTCATCGGGCGCTGGGACGTCTCCCGTCGCGCGATACTGAAAGCCCCCGGGTCGAAAGGCCTCTGTGTTCTTGCTCGCGACGCCACACCCTTCCTCCGCAACAAAATAAACGTACTCGGTTTCGGGATTGTAGGTCGGAGAAATCCAGTTCGTGGCACCAAAAGAATTGGGGCAAATCTTCGTCCCTTTCAGGCTTGGCTCCATACCGGGGATGCGAATAGGCCTGCCTTCGGGAGTGAGCCCACTTGCCCAATTCAGCTTCTTAACGATAGGAGCGCCGTGCAGGAACTTACCCGTTTCGCGATCGAGTAAGTAATAAAACCCATTCCGATCGGCATGAGCCAGTAGCTTGCGCGGCTTCCCATCGTATACGGCATCGATCAGCATGGGTATCTCCGCTGCATCCCAGTCCATAGTGTCGTGAGGCGTGAACTGGAAATACCACTTCATCTTGCCCGTGTCCAAATCCAGAGCGACAACCGAGTCGCTGTACAGGTTGTCCCCCTTTCGCACGTCACCATTGAAGTCGGGGGACGGATTGCCGATCGGCCAATAGAGAAGATTCAGCTCCGGATCATAACTGCCGGTGAGCCAAGTGTCGCCACCGGCGGCTTTCCAGGAATCACCGGACCACGTCTCGTTTCCTGGTTCGCCGGGTCTTGGAATAGTGTGCAACGTCCATAGAATCTCGCCCGTCGTCGCGTCGAGCGCGTCCAAAATACCATTCAGCCCTCGATCGCCGAAGGCCACACCAACGATGACCTTACCTTTCACAATCAGCGGGGCCGCGGGAGAACAGTAGCCGTCCTTGTACTCGGCAAACTTACTCTCCCAAATGACATTCCCCGTAACCGCATTAAGTGCGACAAGGTAGTTATCGGTCGTTGTGAAATAAACTTTGTCACCCCAGATCGCAACGCCCCTGTTAGGGGCTCGCTGGTAGGCGGGAACCCTGTGGTAATCCCAAATCTGACGCCCGGTTCTTGCGTCCAGCGCATAGATCTCGTTCTCCTGGGTCACATACATGATCCCATTCGCAACAACAGGCACGCTCTGCAATCGGGATGCATTCGGCACATGAAAGATCCACGAAGGGACGAGAGAACGAACGTTGCCGGTGTTAACTTGTTTCAGCTCGCTGTGCCGGCGGCTGTCATACGTGCCGTTGTACTCATACCAGTTGTCACTCAGCGGTTGACGCAACTCTTTCTCACCTATCTGTGCCGCCGAAGTCGCGACAAAGCAGAGGAAGAATCCAAAAGCTCTCGTCATCAGCGTCCTACCTCGTTTTCACCCTGCTGCTCTCGACGAATTTTGGTGCGTGCCTGCCGGCTGAGCATCGCAATCAAATCCTGAAATTCTGTCGGGCTCAGTGTCTTATCGAGGTTGTGCGGCATGAGGGATTCCGGCTGATGTACGACGCTCCGAAGTTCTTCTTTGGTGAACAGGTGAAGTTTGCCACTCAGATCGAGGAGGTCAATGGAGAACGGATCCTCATTCTTGGCCACACCCTTAATCACTTGCCCGGCCCGGCTGGTGACTTCGACCGGGATGTAGCCTTCCTGCGGCGGAATCGCTTTCGTCAGCGCGTCCCTCAGTTGCGCGAGCGTGAGTTGCGCACCAATGCTGGAAAGATCTGGTCCGATAAGCCCCCCTTGCCCGCGGATCATGTGACAGGATGCACACTTTCCCTTGCCCTGGTAAATCTCCATTCCGTTCTGGACATTGCCGGGCACATCGTTGTCCGAAGCGGTACTTCGGATATTACGGATGTAAGCAACGACCCGCCAGATATCGTCATCCGGTAAACCGGAGGCGGGCATTGCACTTCCAGGTATGCCATTCTTAATGGCGTAGAAAATCGCCGCATCACTGAGGCGGAAGTACCGGCGCGCGGCCCCGAGTGCGGGCGCTCGGTCGCCCTGGGTTCCGTCCCGGCCGTGACAGGCAGTGCACGACTTGTTGTAAAGATCGTGTCCCTGCGATACGACCTCGATCCCGTTGCCGAGAGGATTCCTGGGCTTCGCGACCTGGGCGAGCACCGCAAAACAAAACATTGTGGCCCAGCACAGGAGCCGAATTGTGAGCCGATAAGTTCCCAAGAGGAGATCTCCTTCGAGATACTATCTCAACTTGTCACGGAACGCCGCTGCCGCCCACACCGTGGGACAGTTACTCGCTTCTTCTCTCCTGAATTGACAACCTAGTCCGATTTAGAACAGAATCTATCAGACTTCTCGCTTGCAGCGGCTCATTCACTCTGGAACTGTCAAAGGCCCCATGCCGCGGTCAGGAGGCAATCTATGTCGATGAAGACAATCCGGCCCTTGTTGGTTTACTTCGCGTTTGCTCCCGTCATTTTTGGTCAGGGATTCGGTACGGTCAGCGGCCTTGTAACAGACCCCTCCAATGCACCGATGGGCCAAGTTACTGTCACGGCAACCGAGGTCGCGACGGGGCTCAGCAGGACTGCGGTGACTGCGCAGGATGGCCTTTATACGCTCACGTCGCTTCGACCCGCCGGATACGTCTTGAGCGTGGACCAGCCTGGCTTTGGAAAATTCCGGCAGACCGGCATCACTCTTCTCGCGAATCAGAGTTTAACGGTCAACATCGGTTTGGTACTTGCTTCCACGAGTGAGAGCGTTACGGTAAATGCCGGTGCGGCTCAAGTCGACACAACGACCGCCACACTTCGGCAAGTCGTGGATTCTTCTCGCATGGTGGAACTGCCGCTGAATGGACGCAATGCCGCCCAATTGACAACGCTCGTGGCCGGCGCAGTCACGGCGCCCTCGAACAATGCGGATCAAGGACCGACAAAAACGTTCCCGGCGGCGGTAACGATCTCTACCAATGGCTCACGCCAAAACCAGATCGGATACTTCCTCGATGGTGCCCCAAACATCGACAACATGAGTAACGTGAACCAGCCCTTTCCCTTCCCTGACGCGTTGCAGGAATTCAGTGTTCAAACCAGTAACTACAATGCGGAATACGGACAGAACGCAGGCGGTGTGGTCTCGATTGTGACGAAGTCGGGAACGAATCAACTTCATGGTGATGCCTTCGGCTTTTTACGTAACTCCGTTTTCAACGCTCGCAACTTCTTTGCTCCGGCTCGGGATCCTCTGAAGCGAGGTCAATTCGGCGGGACGATCGGCGGACCGGTGATCAAGGACAAAACTTTTTTCTTTGCGGGATACCAGGGCACACGGATCAGAAGCACCCAGAATGGGTTGCACGCGTTCGTGCCGACGGATGCGAACCTTGCTGGTGATTTTTCGGCGATGCTCCAGGCAAGCAACCCCAACAATCCTCTAAGCCGGGTGGTTGCGATTAAAGATCCTGCGTCGACAACAGGTGCGGTTTTTGCCGGGAACATCATACCTGTGAGTCGACTTGATCCAGCCTCCGTAAAGATGATGAGCTACCTTCCTCGAGTGGGAGGAAACGGAGGCGTATTCTTCAATCGTCCGATCTCGCAGAATTACGACGAATACATTCTGCGTGGCGACCACAGCTTCTCGACAAGAGACCGTCTTGTGGCCCGCTACTACTACGATCGGTATTCCGGGCTCCCGACATTCGGCGGAAACCTGCTGGCCTATAAAGACGGATCCACCATCAGCTCACACAACGCGGTCCTACAAGAAATTCACATCTTCAACCCGAGTGTCCTGAATGATTTCAGGATGGGATTCTCGCGAATCGTCTCCACCCGCGGTCCGGCCGCGGACGCTCCGAGCGTTGCGGATTTCGGGGTGAACATCTACGAACCACCCATCAAACAAATCCAGAGCCTGTCCGTGACGGGATACTTCAGCACCGGCGACTTGCCCAGCACGAAGTGGGCGCGCACTGCTTTCTCCTGGTCGGACGATGTGCGTTGGGTACAAGGTCGTCACAGTTATGCTTTTGGCGGCATGATCGAGCGGGACCGCTTGAACACGGTGAATGCTACCGGGATCCCGGGTACGTTTTCGTTCTCCGGGGATACCACCGGATCGGCCCTCGCGGATCTCATGCTGGGCCAAATGCGCACGTTCGGACAAGCGTGGGGACAGCATGTCAAAAACCGCTACTTTATGGTGAACGCGTATGTGCAGGATTCATTCCGCATCACGACGCGCTTCACCCTGAATT
>Ga0308175_100001526_pt1 | contig 15678 bp, 14 predicted proteins | sample PhyCR1_3_FD_203893 | JGI IMG/M metagenome (GOLD analysis project Ga0308175, IMG submission 203893) | Soil microbial communities from UC Gill Tract Community Farm, Albany, California, United States - DLSLS.C.R1 | ecosystem: Environmental > Terrestrial > Soil > Agricultural land | place: USA...
GGCCCGCCGGTCACAAGTTCCCGCCAGAATTCCCAACCGGCCCGGTGGAACCGGCCGATAAGAGGAAGTGGGGTGTGACCAAGTGACGGAGTGACGGGGCAGGCCCGTCCTTTGCTCCCTCACCCCAGTCACCCGTTCTTCATGCTCCGCCGCGTTGCGAACATCTTCCTCCTCAGCGTGCTCGTGGCCGCCGGGTCGGCCGGCGTGTACGTCTATCGGTCTCACTTTGCCATCGACACGCGCGTCAAGGAACTGGAGGAGCAGAAGCAGCAGCTTCAACAGGTGGTTAATCGGTTGACCAATGAAAAACGCGTCGCCGAGGTGCTCGTCACGGCCCAGCACCCCACGACGTTTCCCTCCACCCGCCCCACGTCCGTCCCGCCGGTACAGACGACGTTTCTTTTCGTCGAGGACGCCAAGGACGGCTCGACGCTCCCGCCGAAGAGCTACACGATCGACGGCAACGTCATCCACCTCGACGCGATGGTCATCAAATTCGAGCGCGAGTTGGTCGCCCGCAGCGACCCGCTCCGCGGCCACAGCATCGCGCTGTTCACGCGCGTCTTCGGCGACCGCCAGACGCCCGAGGAAGCGTTCCCCATCGACGAGCCCGGCCGCGTTCCGGAATACTACCGCGGCGCCGACCCGCACGTCGGCCGCTTCGAGCAGAAGCTGTGGGACGATTTCTGGCGCCTGACCGACGACGCCGCCTACCGCCAGCAGATGGGCGTCCGCATCGCCCAGGGCGAGGGCCTCTGGTTCAAGCTGCAGCCCGAGCGGCTCTACACGATCTCGCTGGAATCCGACGGCGGCTTGAACGTCGTCTCCGAACCGGTCCGCGGCATCTACCGCGAGGCCCTGAAGCGTTACGGATCGTAGGGGCGAACCTCGTGTTCGCCGCCTTGTGTTCGCCCTTAAAGCGTATGGGTCTGCACGTGGCACTGACGAGGTTTCGCAACGGGGCCGCCGCCCCGATCGAGCCCGAGGCGCTGGCCAGGGTGACCGAAGCCGCGCGCGCCGTGGCGGCGGAAGACCCCGCCGGCGTGTCGGTCACGGCGTCGGACAACGGGGGCATCCGGCTGACGCTCGGCGACGCCGACGGCAACCTGGGCACCGCAGGCGGGGATTTCAGGCTGACGGAACTGACCGTCACCGCCCTGGAGCTGATCTTCCGCCTCGCGCAGGTGGCCGACCTGACCATCGTCCACACGCCCGGCGGGGAGGGTGAGCGCGCCGGCGAGGCCGACAACTGGATCCTGACGTCCGACGCGCAGCGGGCGCACCTTCCCGCCGCTGGTCCGGGCGCCGCCGAAACGGTCGTGTGCGAGTCAGTCGCCGAGCTCTGCGCGCTGCTCCGCGGCGGGGTAGGGGAGTGGAAAAAATTCCGCGAAATGATCGCCAGCGGAGAGTTCTGAGCGAATCTGACTTATCCGCGCGATACCGCCGCTTGCGGCCTCGCGGGCGCAACCAGCCCGATTCCTCACTTCTCCACAATCGGCTTGGGCGCCGTGCGGAGGAGCTCGAGCAACTCTTGGTACGCCGCCGCACGATCGCCGTCTTCGCCGAAGCGTAAGAAGAAAGGCCGATGGTCCCAATCGAACGGATCGTCCGTCAGCCCCGAGTGGTAGTACAACAGCGCCGCGCAATGGACCGCATCCTTTCCCGCCCGCGCGCACTCCAACAACCTGGCCAGCACCTCCGGCGTTGCGTGCTCCTCCGCCATTTCCAGCGCGCGGTTCATGTCCGTCGAGTCTGCTTCGCTCTCCCGAAGCGCCCGCGCGACCGAGGCCGCCTCGTCCACCGATTCCCCGAGGTCGGCCAGGTGACCGCCCGCCGCCAGCCGCAGCTCGCCGTTCGCCCCCTTGGCCAACCGCCGCAGCGCTGCCCGCGTGTCCGGCGTGTCCAGGGCCGCCATCGCTTCAAGATCGCGCCAGTCCAGGTCCTGGGTTGAGAGCAGCTTCCGCTCGATTGTCCGCCGCTCGTCCGCCGTCATGTCCGCCAGGGCGGGCAGGTCGTAGCCGATGCCATCGTGCCACTTCTCGTAATCGATGACCATGCTGGAAAGGAACCGCCGATACGCCGGGCTGCCGTCGTCTGCCATGGCCGACATGCTACCGGCACGTCGGGCGCCGATCACGGGCTTTTTTAGAATCATGCTGCGTCCGCGCGAGCGCGTATTGCCAGCCACCCCGCCGGTTCCTACTTTGGACTGCGTGCCCGCCCGACGCGCGAAAGACCCGCTAGACGCCCCGCTGCCGTTAAAGCCGCCGCCGGATCCGGACGACGCCCGCCCCACGCTCGCCCCGCCTTGGGCTTCCTTGCTGACCGCATGGCTCGGTCTCGTGACGCTGATCGGCTTTCTGCTGGTCCCGCTCCTCCCCGGCAGCCGAAACCCTGTCGAAGAACTCCAGCACCACGCCTGGCGGCCCAGCGACCGCTGGCTCCCCTGGCCGATCTACCTCAGCGTCGTCACCCTCTTCCTGGGCATCGTCGTCCTCCGCCAGATGCGCAAGGAATCACGTCCGCTGGAGAGCGGCCTTGCTGCCCAACGCGTTCAGGCCTGGGTCGGGATGACGTTAGCGCTGATCGGCATCGTCTTCATCTACATCTACACCGCCATCCGCGGCCCGCGATAGGGCCACGGCCCACGCGGCAGGGGCGCATCACTCTATAATGAGAGCATGACCGTGAAGGTAAACGGCCAAGCCCGCGACGTCACCGACGGCACCACGGTCCGCGCGCTCATCGAGCAGTTCAATCTCTCGCCGGAGAAAGTCGCGGTCGAGTTGAACCGCCGCCTGCTGCGGACCGAGAAGTACGAGACGCCGTTGAGTGCCGGCGACGAGGTGGAGATCGTGACGTTCGTTGGAGGCGGGTGACGCCCGTCGCGCGCCCGCGCGCACCGCCGCACGCATTGAGCTTTCCCCGCCGCCCGATATCATCCCCGGTGATTGAAGCAGGGGGGTAAATTCGGAGGATGCACATGCCCATCACCCTGCCCCCCATCTCCCGCCGCCGTTTCCTGTTCACCTCCGCCGCCGCCGCGGCCGCATTGGCTCTGCCGCGCCGCGGCCTCTTCGGCGCCGACGCGCCCGCGGACCCCGACCGCATCGCGCTCCTCTCCGACATCCACATCGCCGCCGACAAGGCCACGCTCGGCCGCGGCATCAACATGGCCGATCACCTCGAGAAAGTCGGCGCCGACGTTGCCGCCGTCTCTCCCCGCCCCTCGATGTCCTTCATCACCGGCGACCTCGCCTTCAACAGCGGCGAAACCGGTGATTACGGTACGGTCCTGAACCTCCTTGAACCCATCCGCAAGGCCGGCCTCCCCGTCCACCTCGGCCTCGGCAACCACGACAACCGCGAGCGCTTCTGGGCCGCCGTCCCCGACGAGGCCAAGGCTCCCCGGCCGGTCGAGAAGCGTCAGATCCTGGTCGTCGATTCCCCCAAAGCCACCTGGCTCCTGCTCGACTCCCTCGACAAGACCCTCGTCACGCCCGGCGTCCTCGGCCCCGAGCAACTCGCCTGGCTCGCCGGCGAACTCGATCGCCGCAGGGAACAGGACGCGAAAAAGCCCATCATCGTGATGGTCCACCACAATCCCATCGACCGGAAACCCGCCGCCAACGCCGCCCCCGCCCCGTCGCCCAAGAAAGGTAAGAACGGCAAGGCCTCCACCAAAGTCCCCGGCCTCACCGACCGCGACGACTTCCTCGCCCTGCTCTCCCCGCGCAAACAGGTCAAGGCCGTCATCTTCGGCCATACCCACGACTGGTACTACGAAAAACACCCCGACGGCCTGCACCTGGTCAACCTGCCGCCGGTCGCTTACGTCTTCACCCCCGGCAAACCCAGCGGCTGGGTGGACACGCGCCTGAGCGACAACGGCATGACCATGCAGCTCCGCAGCCTCGACCCCAACCACCCGCAGCACATGGAGAAGCTGGAACTTGCGTGGAGGGCATGAACGCTCTTACCCGCCAGCGGGTATTCCGGGGTAGGCCCCGCGCCGCGTGGTCATCTTTGGTGATCACGTTCACCGCTATTGCACGCCCATCGCTCGTGCTATAACGCGCCCCATGTCCGACGCCCCGCCCCCCGCCGAACCCCCCGCCCCGCGCGGCCCCCTCGGCATCATCTTCCTCATCGTCCTCATCGACTTCCTCGGCTTCGGCATCATCATCCCCCTGCTCCCCTTCTACGTCCCCGACTACCAGCGCAACCCGATGAAGGTCACGCTGCTCTTCTCGATCTTCTCCATCTGCCAGTTCTTCGGCGCCCCAGTCCTCGGCGCGATCTCCGACCGCCACGGCCGCCGTCCCGTTCTCGCCTTCTCCCAGCTCGGCAGCGCCGCCGGTTATGTCCTCTTGGGCCTGGCCACCCAATTCCCCGGCCTCTCCCCCGGCGCGGTCCTCCTTCTCGTTTATCTATCCCGCATCATTGACGGCTTCACCGGCGGCAACGTCTCCACCGCCCAGGCCTACATCTCCGACGTCACCACGCCCGAAACCCGCGCCAAGGGAATGGGCCTGCTCGGCGCCGCCTTCGGCATCGGCTTCTCCCTCGGCCCGGCCATCGGCGGCATCCTCGGACACTACCACGTCTCCATCCCCGCCTACGTCGCCGCCGCCCTCGCCGCACTCGCCGCCGGCCTCACCTTCGCCCGCCTCCCCGAATCGCGCGTGCACAAGCCCGTGGACGTCGAGGCCTGGCTCCACCCCAGCCGCTTCGCCCCGGTCCTGCGCCGCCCCGTGCTCATGCAGCTCATGGCGGTCGGCTTCTTCACCATGGCCGCATTCGTCATGATGGAGAGCACCATCACCCTCTTCCTCAACAAGCACTTCGGCTACTCCGAGCGCCAGGTCGGCTGGTACTTCGCCTTCATGGGCCTCATCATCATCCTCGTGCAAGGCGGCCTGATCCGCCGCCTCGTCCCCGCCGTCGGCGAGTGGCCGCTGGCCATCCTCGGCGCCGTATTAGTTGCAATCGGAATGTTCGGCCTCACCTGGACCGCTTGGCTCCCCGCCCTCTCCCTCCTCCTCGTCGCCGGCGCCGTCAACGCCGTCGGCCGCAGCCTCCAGCAGCCCACCCTCTCCTCCTTGCTTTCGAAATTCACCGGCGCGGAAGAACAAGGCGTCACCTTCGGCCTCTACCACGGCGCCATGAGCATCGCCCGCGTCCTCGGCCCCGTCGTCGCCGGCCTCGCCTACCCCTGGCTCAAAAACACCGGCCCCTTCCTCGTCGCCGCCGCCCTCACCCTCGCCTGCGCCGCCTGGACCGCCTCCCTACGATCCGCCGCACCAGCGCCGGAGACGAGCACCTCAACGGAAGTGCCGATTGAAACGGTCTGACGCCTCTTAGGCGCCGGGGGCAGACAGCGAGGCATTGACTTCCATGTCAATGCGTACCATATTCTCACCGTGGCCGAAGTCCTCCTCTCCGCCGAGGCTCAACGGCAATTCATTACCCTGCCCCGCATCATCCAGGCGCGGGTCACCGCCGTCCTTGGCAGGCTCGAACGATGGCCGGCGGTGAGCGGAGCAAAGCCGCTACACGGGAGTTTGGCCGGCCACTATCGCATCCGCACCGGCGACTACCTGGTGCAGTTCACGGTGCACGCCGACACGGTTGTAGTTTCAAAGATCGGCAAGCGCGACAGGTTCTACGAGGATTGAATGGACCGCCAATTACAAACCATCACAAAGGACGGGAAGCGATTCCTGCTGATCGAACCCGGCGAATACCGGCGCCTGGCTCGGCTCGCGGCCGCGGTAAGGCGCAACCCCGTCGACGGCCCGCCACTGCCCGCGCCGGACCGCAACGGGAACGTCCCGGCAGTGGCATTCGCAAGAGCCGTGATCGCCCGCGACATCATCCGCGACCGCCGCGCCGCCGGACTGACTCAGGCAGAGTTGGCGCGACGCGCCGGCGTGCGCGTCGAGACCTTAAACCGCATCGAAAAGGGACGACACACCCCGGACACCGCCACCATCGTCAAGATCGATCGGGCCTTGAAGCGCGCTTCGGTGAAACCCAGATCACACCGGCGGCATCGCACGAGATAACGGGGGACTTGACCGCTGCCACCGAACGCCCCTCACCCCGGTCCCTGCTCCCCCCCGTGTGCCTCCGTTGGCGCCGCGGGCGCCGCATTCTGCGGCAGCGCCGCCCGCTGCCCCGCCCCATCCCCCGGCACCCCCGGCAGCGCCTTGTGGTCCTCCAGAATCTCCTTCACGTAATCCTTGATCCGCTGGTCGTTGAGCAATTGGCTCATCAGCACCCGCCGGTACCCCGTCGCCCGCATCTGTTCCTTCAGCGAATCCGTACGCTCCTGCCGCAGCTTCTCGTTCTGCGCGTACAGCGCTTCCTCCAGCGCCTCGTTCTCCAGCAGCAGCGCGTACATCGCGTCGGCGTTCTTCCCCCCGGAGCTGAACAGCCCCCCGAACCCCGCCGCCTTCTTCCGGTACTCCTCCACCCGCTGCGACATGATCCGCACCCGCTCGGCGAGCTTCGCGTTCTCCTCCTTCAACTTCGCAATGTCCTGTTCATATAACGTGCGGAACCCGTTCTGCGTGGTGAACAGTTCCTGCTCCTTCGCCGCGATCTTCTTCGAAGCAGCGAACGCCGCCAGCACCCGCCCCACGCGGTATCCGACCAGCAGCAGAACGACCGCGATCAGCCCGTACACGATTCGATCGATGATAGGATTCCCTGTCGTTGGCATTTCGACCTCATTTTAGTCCCAGTCGGATAGAACCGGAATCAGGGGAACGCGATGGGAACTGACGCGTGTTCTCCTCCGCCCCGAATCCCCCGTCCGATAAAGGGTTGCGACCGAAACGGGCGCATTTTTTCGTGCCCCCGGGACGATCCTTTGCTAAGATGGCCGCACGGTTGGGCGGGCGCTTCGTCCGCGGGTCAGTAAGCGAAGTACACCCCGGCCCACCCGATTCGGGCCGAACTTGCGTCCGCCGGGGACGGTATATGGCTGTACGGGGAGCGTTCCGCGCCCGAAGCGCGCCAGGGCGCACGATTCCGCACCGAATCGTCCCGACACCGCCGACCGCCGACAAGTAGTTCCCGCTCAAACGCTTAGATCTTAGATCCATGGCAGACCATTCGACCGCGAAATCGTCCTCACCCCACGCGGCAAACTCGGGGCCCATGCCCACCCTCACGCCCACCGGCCACCTCGCCGGCAAACCCGTCATCCCCCTCAAGCGCACCGTTTACGTCATCGGCTCCCGCCACAACGCCCACCTGCACCTGCTCTCCCGCCAAGTCAGCAAGGCCCACGCCCTGCTCGTCAACGCCGACGACGGCATCTACATCCGCGACCTCGCCAGCCGCACCAAGACCTTCGTCAACGGAAAGGCCGTCCGCGAAGCCGAGCTCAAGGACGGCGATAAGCTCCAGATCGGCACCTTCACCCTCACCTTCCACGTCGGCCGCGGACACCGCACCCACCATGCCGTGCCCGCCAAGGCCCGCCTCGAAGTGCAAGGCGCCGATGCGCCCCTTCCCGTGGACCAGCGCGTGATGCTCATTGGCCGCCGCGCCACCTGCGACATCCCCCTGGTCGAAGTCAGCGTCTCCACCGCACACGCGATCATCTTCTGGGCCAACGGCAAGCACTGGCTCCGCGACCTCGGCTCCCGCACCGGCAGCTTCCTCAACGGCCGCAAAATCCACCAGCAGGAACTCAAGCACGGCGACCAGATCCGCGTCGGCGAGACCGACATGCGCTTCCTCCCGTGGACCGAAGAGGCCGCCGACCTCCTCGCCGAGCACGCCGCCGCCCAGGCCGACGAGCTGGAAGACCTCCTCGGCACCGCCCGGCTCATGGCCGAGGACGGCGGCAATCAGCAGGACCAGGACGCCCCCGAAGACCAGGCGCAGGCGCTCAAGGAGCTCGCCCGCGCGGCCGAGCGCGCCCCGCAAGATGAACCGGATTCCGAAGCCCCGATTCCGATCGCGGCCGACGAGCCGATTCCCCTCGACATCGAAGCCGAGATCGAGCAGGAGCTCGGCCTCAAGCCCGCCGAGGCCGCCCAGACCGCCGCCCGCCCGCAAAAGCCCTTGCCCGCTCCGCAATCCCAGCCCCAGCCCCAAGCCGAAATCCCGATCCAGATTGATCTCGATGAGGAAGAAGGCGTCGGCGCCGACGATACCGGCCTGATTCCACTCGCCGGCGACGAGCCGCCGCGCCATCGTCCGGTCCCCGCGATTTCCGACCAGATCGTTGACACCCCCCCGGAGCCCGAGGCTCCGGCCACCCCCGCCGACGAGGTCCGCCTCGAACCCGAGCCCCAGGATCAGCTCGTCGGTCCCGACCTTCACGACGAACGCCTTAGCTCCTCCCATACCCACGTCGATTTGCAGTCCGCCGCCGACGAAGCCCTCGGCCGCAGCCCCGATGTGGACGTGCCCCAGGAAATCTCCGAAAGCCCCGAGCCGGCCGCCGATGAGGCCCCCCTCCCGCTCGCCGGCGAGCCCGCCGAATCGGGCGAGCCCGCCGGATCGGCGGCAATCGAATCATTCGAAACGCCGGCCCTGGCAGAAGAATCCAGCCCTGCGGCCGCCGAGCTCCCCGCGCGCGATTTCACCCAGCCGCACCCGGCGAGCCAAGCGATCGCCGAACCCGATTGGCGCAACCAACCCGAGCCCCAACCCGCCGCCGAGGCCGAGTCGAACCCGGCGATGTCCGAGCCGTCCGACGACCTGATCTTCGATCCCGTCGCCGAACCCACCCAAGCCGCGCCGCAGCCCGCACTCCATGCCGAAGCAACCGAGCCGCCGCCCGAGCCCGAGCACCTAATTGCGTCACCATCGCCCGAAGCGGAACTGGCGGCGCCACCGCAGGGGGACGAGGTCGTCCTCGGCTGGGGCGAACGCATTCCGCTCGCCCATGAGGCCGAGTTCTCCGAGCCGCTCGACGAAGCCCCCGATTCCGCGGAGCCCGCGGAACCGCAGCGCCCGCTCGTCTCCTCCGACGCGCCGGTCTTCGGCGAAGCCGATTGGGACCAGTCCAGGCTGAACGCCGAAGCGCGCCGCGCCGAGGACCGCGCCGCCAACCTCGCGTCGGCCGAGCCGCTTCGACCCCTTTTCGAGAGCGAAGCGGTCCCGGAACAACAACCGGAACAACAAGCCGACCTCGAGCCCGCGGCCCCGGCCGAATTCCCCGCCGCCGAAGCGCCCCGGCCCGCGCCGGAGGATCCGGCCGAGCCCGACTCCCCGTCCAACTTCGAACCCCCCCTCATCGCCAGCGACGACACCTTCGCCGCCGGCGTCGCCGCCGAGGAAGCCCGCGCCCACGAGGCGCGCCGCGCCCGCGAAGAAGCGTTTATTCCGACCATTACCGACGAGCCCACCAGCCTTGCGCCGGCTGCGGAATCGACAGAACCGCCGCCACCCTCGAAGAAAAAGCGCGCCCGCAGGCCGGCAAATACTCCCACCAGCCAGCCGCCCGCCGACGAGGCGCCCGCCGACGAGGCTGACGCGGAATTGCCCGCCGCAGAACTGCCCCCGCCGCAGACCGTCTCGGCCGAGCAGGTCTCCGCCGAGCAGATCCCACAGGAGAGCCCCTTCCTGGCCGAAGCTTCGACGAGCGACGCCATCGAGGTCATCGAAGATACGCAGCCCACCCCCGAGTCCGCACTCGACCTCGATGCCCAGGAGCCGTCGCTGCCCGCCGACGCACAGCCCGCCGACGCGCCCGACGAGTCCCCCGACGCGCTCAGCGACACCGGCTTCGCCGCCATGGTCGAGTCCTTCGACGGCGACGCCGCCGGCCCGATCGTCGAAGAGCCGCAGGCTGCCGAACACGCCCCGCTGGACGAAACCCACATCGATCGCGACCCCGATCAATCCACCGATCAACCCGCCGCCCGGACCGAGTCCGCCTACACGGACCTCGAACTTGAACCATTAACCCCGACCGAAAACACCGCGGCCGCCGAGGCGGAGCGCGACCCCGCCCCCGCCGACGACCTGATCTTCGAAGACGTCGAGCTCGCCGCGCCCGCCGCGCACCTCGCCCCCGCGCCGCCCGTCGATTCTCCGGCCGAGCCGCCTCCGGCGCCCTTGGCCTTGGAACCGCAGGAACCGACCGAGCTCCCCGCCGAGTCCGTTCAGGAGCAGTACGCCGAAGCAGACGTCGTCCCCGAGGCGCCGCCGCCCCAGGCGGCGGCCGAACCCGAGCCGGATTACTCCACGCCGGAACCCGTCGCCGAACCAGTCGCGGAACCGACCGGCATCTCCGAAGAAGACCTGCTTGCCGAGTTGGGCCTTTCCGACCTGCCCGCACGACCCGCCGCCGAGACCACCGAGCCTGCCCCGGCCGAAATCCCGGCCCAATCCCTTGCGCCTGCGGAAGCCACCGATGAGACGACCCCCGAATCTCCCGCCGCACCCGAGTCCATGGAGGCGGTGGAGGATGCGGTTGCGGATCCGATCCGCGAGCCGATTCCCGCGCCGGCTTCCGCCGAAGCGCAGCCCGAATCTCCCGCCGCCCCGGCGCCCGCCCCCCAGTCCATTTTCGGGCTCGGCGCAAACCAGGAAGGCTTCTTCGGCGGCATGCCCCTGAGCCTGGACGAGCTCCCGCCGCCGCCGAGCGGCTTCGGCAAAGTCAACGTCTCCTTCAACCGCCCCACCGCGCCCGCCGCCGCGCAGCCCGAGCCGCAACCAGCAGAACTGAAAACACCCGCCCCCGCCGACGAATCCCCCCCCGCGCAGGACGGCGACGAAAACCGAGGCGAGGAGACTCCCGACGAAACCGCTGGCGAAACCCCCGCCGAAACCCGCCCCGCCGCCGAGCGCCCGCCGCTGATTCGCCGCCGCTCCGGCATTCCCCCGCCGCCTTCCATGGTCCAGCGCTCCCCGCGCACCCGCCAGCGCGACGCCGGGCCGCAACAACCCGCCCCCGCTCCCTCTGCGGCGGAACAGACCATCCCGCCGTTCGCGCCCGACGCGCCTTCCGCCGCCGCCGGCGGCTTCGACGGCCTCGCCCTGCCCCCGGTGCGCGAGGTGGACGTCTTCTCCCAACTCTCCCCCACCATCGGCGACGCCTTTTTCCGAGGCCGCCCGATCGACCCCGTGGACCTCTCCATCCCCGCTTTCGGCACCCCGGCGATCGGACAGCCCGCTCAGCCCCAGCCCGACCGCCCCCAGCGCCCCCGCCAGCCCGGGCACGCCGCCCAATCCGCTGCCGCCGACGAGGCCCCCCCCGAAGAGGAATGGCACGACGAGGGGGAAGGCCTCCTCGACGCCGACGAGCAGCCCACCGAGAGCGCCGAAGACCAGCCCCCGCCGCGCCGCGGCTCCGCCCAAGCCGGCCCCGGCGCCCCGCGCCGACCGCCGTCGATCCCGCCCCAGCCGCCGCAGAAAAAGCGCCGCTGGTTCGGAATCCCCATGCTGCTCCTGGCCATGCTCGCCGCCATGGCCGCCGCCGCCACCAGCATCTACCTCCTCGTCCCCACCCAGGTCCTCGTCCGCGGCGTCCTCCGCTTCGACCGCCTCGACAAGCTCAACCCCGCCGAGCGCCGCGCCTTCGAAGACACCCAGCGCAAGCTCCTGGCCACCGTCGAAACCTATCACTCCGCCCAGGGCATCTTTAAGGGGCTGCACTCCGACGCGCCCGACGGCTTCCTCCGCCCCCCCGGCACCGAATTCTTCCGCATCGCCGAGCGCCCCCAGTGGGATGCCTCCGGCCTCTCCCTCGCCTACCTCAGCTCCGACGAGACCGGCGACTCCGCCCGCATGCACGCGGTCATAAAGGCGCTGTACAACGTCAATGCCGCCCGACGAGACGTGCGGGACAACGCCGCCCAGGCCGTTAAGGACGCCGAGGCCAAGGTCGCCTTCGCCCAGCGCGCACTCTCCGACCTCCAGGACAAGATCGAAAAGGAAACGCGCGCCGCCGAGGACCGCCCCAGCGAAGCCCAACTCGCCGAATTAGACGCCGATGTCAGCCGCCTCAACGACGCCTGGAAGTCCGCCTACTCCGCCGCCCTCACCGCCGCCGCCGACCTCGAACGCGCCCGCCGCCAGGCCCAATCCGACGAGTCCCTCGCCGACGCCCCGGCGCAATCAACGGATCGCGCCACCGACCACGCCGACTCCGACGAGCAGCTCGCCCAGTTGCAGCAGCGGCTCGACAAAACCCGCGACCGCCTCGCCGCCGCCCGTGCCACCCGTTCCGAGCAGGCCGACCGCGCCCGACGCGCCATGGACGCCGCCCTCGAACAATTCCAGCAGCAGGTGCAGGCCGTCCAGAAGCTCAACAACCCCGAGCTCGCCGCCTACGTGAGCGCTGCCACCCGGTTCCAGGAAGTCACCAAGCGCCTGATGAGCGGCCTCGCCCAGCGCCAGCAGAAGCTCAACGCCCGCGTCACCGAGCTCCGCGCCAGCCTCGCCAAGATGATACAGGACAAGCGCGACCAGATCTGGGCCAGCGATCCCCAGCTCCAGGACCTCCAGACCCAGCGCGAGTTCACCACCCGCCTCTACAACCAGGCCACCGCCGACGGCGACGCCTCCGAGATCGAAAAGGTGAAGCAGGACCAGGCCCGCCTCGACCAGCGCATCGAAGACCGCAAGAAAGTCCTCGGCGACGACCGCGTCTATTCCACCATGATCGCCCAGCTCCAACAGATCATGGACGACGACAAGAAGGACTTCGAGCAGTCCCGGGCCGATTCCGAGCAGCAGATCGAGACGCTCGACAAGAGCATTGCCGCCGCCGCCCCTTCCGTCGAAAAGCTCCCCGCCGAGCAGAAGGCCGTTGCCGACGACCTCCAGAAGCGGCTCGCCGAGATCAACGACGCCCGCCGCCGCTACGCCGAGGCCGCCGCCGCCCAAAGCGCCGACGCCAACCCCGACCTCAAGGACCTCGAATCCCAGCAGGCCGAGATCACCGCCGCCGTCGAATCGCGCAAGAAGGAACTCGCCGGCGGCGACCCAAAGACCCCGCAACAGCAGGCCCGCCTCGCCGCCGCCCGCTCCAAGGCCGTCGAAGATTCCGTCGCCGCCCTCACCTCCGCCCAGAAGTTGGAGACCGACGCCAGGCAGGCCTACCTCGCCAAGTACGAACAGCTCCTCGGCCAGCGCGCCCTGGTCAACGCCGCCGCCCAGGCCGCCCAGCGCCGCCAGCAGCTCGAATCCACCCTCGCCTCCGCCCGATCCGATTTAGACGCCGCCACCCGCGAGCGCGACGACAAAGCCCAGCGCCTCGCCACGATCGTCACGCCGGTCGAACCCACCGCCGCCGACGTCCAGCTCAACCCCCTGCGCGACACACGCGCCATGTACATGGGCATCTCGACGGGCGCCATCGCGGTGGTCTTCGCCATGCTGATCCTTCTCGCCTCCCGCAGCGACCCCGCCCCCGAGTACGCAGAGGACGAACCCGAATCCCGCCCCGAACACCCGCCCCTCGCCGCCCGCGCTCCTGCGCGCCCGACCCAGCCCGCCATTACCGGGGCTTAGTTTCTCCTCCCCGTTCCTTGTCCCCCGTCCTCGCCGCTGCTACACTCCCCCGCCGCGCAGGGCGCTCAAACCGCGCCCCCCGCGCGCCCGTACTGCTTAAAGCACCCCACGCCCGGCTGACGTCAGCCCCAAAGTGCCGCCTTCCCGTCGGTCGGCCGGCACGGCCCGACGCACGCCCGGCAGTCAAGGAGTCCACCGTGAAAGCCAAGATTCACCCCCGCTACCAGACCTGCACCGTCCACTGCGCCTGCGGCAACACCTTCACCACCCGCAGCACCGCCGCGAAGATCAACGTCGACATCTGCTCCGCCTGCCACCCCTTCTTCACCGGCAAGCAGAAGTTCGTTGACACCGCCGGCCGCGTCGAACGCTTCAGCAAGAAGTTCGGCGGCACCTACAGCTTCCAGAAAACCGCCGCCCCCGCCGGAGCCCCCGCAGCAGCCGGTGCCGGTGAGAAAAAGTAGCCCCGAAGAACATCTGTAACGATCGTCACGCTTATCCCCCCGGCGATCGCCCCAAATAACAACGCCGTCGTCCGAAGAGCCCCCGTCAAGCCAACCCGGACGACGGCGTTGGTCTATATTTGCTGCAAGAGATTATTCGCACGAGATTTGCACCTTCCCCCGTCGATGGTCGTACAAACACCAATGACCGCGCGCGTTACGTTGTTTTCCGCCTTCCTTGCGGCCGCTCTCGCTTCAGGCTGCTCGTCGGGAAATACGCCCGTCGTTCGCCACGCCCAGCCCACCACCGCCCCCGCCGAGGTCGCCGGCCTCTCCACCCCCAAACCCGTCCAGAGCATCCAGGCACTCTGCCCCGTTCCCACGGGTTGGAAGGCCGAGCCCATCAAGCAATCCGACAAGCACACCCACCAGGTCTGGCTCAGCCCCAGCGGCCATACCGCCTACGGCGTCATCCACTTCTCCCTGCCCCTCCCCGTCGGCGCCGAGATGGTCCTCCCCTTCTACCTCAAGGCCATGAAGAAGACCGAAGGCGAAGCCATCCTCCAGCGCAAGGAGCGCGACCCCAACCTCCCCGGCATCCGCTTCGTCGCCGAAGGCGGTCAGTACAAGACCTGGACCAACCTGATCGTCAACGGCTTCGAGGGCTGGGCCGTTTACGCCGGCGCCATCCGAAATCAGGAAATCGACCCCGCCGAGCTTGATTTAGCCAAACGCGCGCGTGAGCATACGCGCGTCGGCCTGCCGCTGGACTCGGTGGCAGACACGGAGTAGTAGCGCTCTTTAAATCCCCAGGCAGTAACCAGCCCTCCCTCCACAACCCAGTTCGCCTCGTTGTCCGCCACTTGGCAGACCAACCGACTTGTTGTTTTCGTAACTGAGGCTATGGGCATGTTCGCAGTTTGTTTCCGCCGCGGCGCCTTCCCCCTCGCCACCCTCCTCCTCCTGTCCGCCAACGGCTGCCAGATCGGGCAGACCGTACCCCCCGCCAAGCTCCTCGACCACCGCTCCCTCCTCGATTTCACCGGCCTCAAGCCCCCCGAGGCCGTCGACGACCTACAGGTCAGCGTCTCCATCCCCTACCGCTGGGAACCCCTCGGCCGCCACAAGACCGCCCTCTGGACCCACGAACAGTGGCGCACCCCCTCCGAGACCACCGGCGTCGGCGTCGTCCACGTCCACATGCCCCTGCCCCTCTCCGCCAGGACCCTCGTCTGGCTCGCAAAGCAGGAGTACGTCAACAAGCGCGAGGACGGCCGCCTCATCGCCGAGTGGACCGACACCCTCGGCCGCCCCTGGTTCGAGGCCGAAAACAAACGCTTCCACGTCACCGGCTACGCCCTCACCAAGGGCTTCGACGCCTGGATCATCTACTGCGGCTACCGCACCGGCACCCCCCCCCGCCCCGCCGAAACCAGCCTCGCCGGCCGCTGCCTCCAATCCATCCTCCCCCTCCCCCTCATCCCCGAAGACCAGCGCCCCGCCGCCAACCTCCACACGCCGATGCAAACCGCCGACGAGCACACCCAACCCCCCGTACCCGCAGCACCCAAACGCTCGAGCTGACCGCCACCCACAACATTCCGGGAGTACCCCTCGAAAAAGGCGAACCGCGTGTTCGCCTTTTTTTTGATTCCCCCAACGCCCGTCCATCCCCGCGCGGCGTGGTCAGCTCCGCTGACCACGTAACCCCACCCCCAACCGCGCGTATGATCCGCGCGTATGTTCC
>Ga0308175_100001527_pt1 | contig 15671 bp, 18 predicted proteins | sample PhyCR1_3_FD_203893 | JGI IMG/M metagenome (GOLD analysis project Ga0308175, IMG submission 203893) | Soil microbial communities from UC Gill Tract Community Farm, Albany, California, United States - DLSLS.C.R1 | ecosystem: Environmental > Terrestrial > Soil > Agricultural land | place: USA...
TCTCGTGGCGCAGGCGGTCGATCGCCGACCGGCTCTCCTCGATGAGCTGGTCCCCCGGAGGGGCCTCGCCGAGCTGGGCCCAGATCCCCTGGAAGATCTCGGTCAGCCGGTGGTGGTCGCGCAGCACCAGCTCGCCCGACCGGTCGTCCACCTCCTCGCTCAGCCGGGCGAGCAGGAAGTCGATCTTGTCCAGCCGCTCCGTGGGCCAGGGCCCGGAGACATGGGCGTAAAGGTAGAACCGGACGAGCTGGGTGAGGATCTTCTCGTCGTAATTCTTCACCCTCCGGAAGAACTGGCGGAGCAAGTCGGGGGTGACTTTGGTATCCTCTGCGTCGAGCACTCCGATGAGCTCGGTGAGCCGGCGGTCGATCGCCTCCAGCCGGTGGCGGATCTTCTCGCTCTCGGAGGCGTTGAGGCTCTGCGAGATCTCCTTCAGCCCGGTGTAGAGGTTCTGGAATTCCGTGGAATGCTGGTCTTCCACCCGCTGGAGCAGCGTCTTGCCCAGGCTCTGCAGGAACTGGTGGAAGGTCCAACCGGCCCGGAAGCGGTGCGAGATGTCGGCGTAGCGGCGGTGGAGGACGCTCAGCTCTTGAACGGTAGTCATAGTCGGCTTGTCCGGTGCGCGCGGTCGAGTTTCGTGCCAAATTTTGGAAGATATTACGCCAAGCGTCGAAAATGGCAAAGGAGGAATGAATTGCGGGTGCTGATCTCTCAGGAGGAGCTCGAACAGAGGGTGGCGGAGCTGGCGGCGGAGATCGACCGCGATTACGCGGCGTCCGACCGGCTGATCGCCGTGGGAGTGCTCAAGGGGTCGGTCTTCTTCATGGTCGACCTCCTCAAGCGGCTGACGGTGCCGGTGTCGATCGACTTCTTCCAAACCGCCAGCTACGGCGCGAGCACCAGCCCCGGCGAGGTGCGCATCCGCAAGGACATCGACCTGCCGATCCGCGGCAAGGACGTGCTGCTGATCGAGGACATCGTCGACACCGGCTACACCCTGCGCACCATCCTGGACCTCCTGCGCTTCCGGGGGGCCCGCAGCGTCAAGCTCTGCGCGCTGCTCGACAAGGCCCCGGCGCGCGAGGTCGACGTGCCGATCGACTACAAGGGGTTCGAGATCGAGCCGCTCTTCGTGGTCGGCTACGGCCTCGACTTCGACGAGCGCTACCGCAACCTCCCCTACATCGCCGTGATGGACGCCTCGGATTCGGCGCCTACCGTGCCGTCCCCCTCTTGAAAGGACCGGGAACGATGAAATTCCACGCTTCGGACAACGCGCCCAAGGCCATCGGACCCTACTGCCAGGCCATCGAGGTGGACGGCTGGCTCTACCTCTCCGGCCAGACCGGCCTCGACCCGAAGACCGGCGATCTCGTCCCCGGCGGCTTCGAGGCCCAGACCCGGCAGGTGCTGGCGAACCTGCGCGAGGTGCTGTCGGCGGCCGGCCTCACCTTCGCCAACGTCGTGAAGACCTCCGTCTTCCTCACCGACTTCGCCAACTTCCCCGTCATGAACCAGCTCTACGCCGAGGCCATGGGCGACCACCGCCCGGCCCGCACCACGGTGCAGGTGGTGGCGCTCCCCAAAGGGGGGCTGGTGGAGATCGACCTGGTGGCGCGGCGCAATCTCACCTCCTAACGGGTGAGGGCCCCGATCCGCTCGATCGCCTCGCCGATCTGCCCCCGGCTCACGTCCCGGTGGGTGACGAAGCGCACCTTCTCCTGATTCACCGGCACCGCGAGCACCCCCCTCTCCTTCAAGCGGCCGAGGAATTCCATCGAGGAGCCGCCGCAGAGGTCCGGGGTCAGCCGGAAGATCACGATGTTGGTCCGCACGGACGCCGGATCGAGGTCGATCCCCTTCATCCCGGCCAGGGCCCGGGCGAGACGGGCGGCGTTCTCGTGATCCGCGGGGAGCTGCTCCGGCCCCTTGCGTAGCGCGATCAGGCCGGCCGCGGCGAGGATGCCCGCCTGGCGCATGCCGCCGCCGAGCATCTTCCGCACCCGCCGGGCCTCGGCGATGAAGGCCCGCGAGCCGCAGAGCAGCGAGCCCACCGGCGCTCCCAGACCCTTGGAGAGGCAGAAATTCAGCGAATCGAAGCCGGCCGCCAGGGAGGCCACGGAGACCCCGAGCGCCGCGGCGGCGTTGAAGACGCGGGCGCCGTCGAAATGCACCGGCAGCCGGTGGCGGCGGCCCACGTCGAGGATCGCCTCGAGCCCCGGGCGGTCGTAGACCGTCCCTCCGGCCATCATGTGGCTGTTCTCGATCTCGATCAGCACCGTGCGGGCCCGGTAGCTGACGTCCGGCGCGATCGCCGCCTCGACCGCCGCCGGATCGAGCAGCCCGTCGGGGGACGGAAGCACCCGCGGCAACAGCCCGGAGAGGGCCGCCATGCCGCCGATCTCATAGTTGACGATGTGGCAGCGGGCGTCGCAGATCACCTCCCCCCCGGGCCGGCCGTGGAGGTGCAGGGCGATCTGATTGCCCATCGTGCCGGAGGGGACGAAGAGCGCCGCCTCCATTCCGACCGCCGTCGCCGCCTCCTCCTCCAGGCGGTTGACCGTCGGATCCTCGCTGAAGACGTCGTCCCCCACCTCGGCCTCGGCCATGGCCCGGCGCATCTCCGCGTCGGGCTTCGTCACCGTGTCGGACCGCAGATCGATCAGATCCATCTCCATCTCCCCTATTTCCCGAGCCCGATCCCGATTCGCACGGAGGCCTGCAGCGCCTCCCCCCGCTCGACCTCGATGTGGATCTTGGGCACCAGCAGGCTGAGGGTCACCCCGGCGAAGAGCACCGGCCGGGTCGAGGTTTCGGTGAGCGAGCGGAGCGTGGAATCGAGCGTCCCCTTGCTACGGACGAAGCCGGCGCCGACGTAGGGGGTCACCACCGGGAACCCCTTGGAGAGCAGCAGCTCGGCGCCGTACTGGTCGAGCCGGTAGGCCTTGGCGTCGATCGTGCGCGTGCCGGTGACCCGCACGGAGAGCGCGGGAGCCAGGACCCCGCCGTGGAAGATCGCGTACTGGACCTCGCCGGAGATGAGATTGACGTCCCCCCCCAGCGCCTTGGCGTAGGAGGCGCCGATGTCGAACCCCCCCGGCAGCCCCTTGCGCGCCCCCACCCGCGCGACCGAGAGGAAGCCCCCCGTGTAGCTCCCCTTGACCGCCGTGTCGTTGAAGGACTGGCTGTCGAAGGCCGAGTCGTAGGTGGTATCGGCGTAGACCTCGAAGCCGAGGAGGCCCAGAGGGGCGGCGCTGTGGCGGGGGTAGAAATAGGCGTCGGAGCTGAAACGGCTGTGGAAGCCGGAGAAGTCTCCGGGTGTCGCGTTGCCGTTCACCTCCCAGGAGGCGGCGGCGGGCACGGCGGCGGCTAGCGCCAGGAGCAGGAAGAGATCAACTCGAAAGCGGCTGGACATCGGACATCCTCCGGGAAGCGTCGCCGGGGTTCTCCTCCGGCGCCAGGTATTCGGCCAGCAAAGATTGAACGAGCCGTCCGGGCTCCCCCTCCTCGGCATGCTCGGCCACGATCTCACGGCTGAGGGGGCTGAGCGGCAGCACCCCGAGATTCCCCTCGCGCGCCAGAGCCTCCAGATCGTACGTCGAACGGTCGACCCAGCGCGCATCGCGATAGAGCGCCTGCCCGGTCTCGATCGGGCGGCCGAGCCGCAGCCAGACCTCCGCCGCGAGCGCCAGATCGCCGCCGATCCGGCGGTTGCCGGCCCCGAGCACCGGCGGGCGCGGCAGGGGACGGGGAATGAACGGCGCCAGACCGTGACGGTGGGCGGCGCGGGCGAAATCGCGCTCGGCGCGCGGCTCGCGATGGAACAGGGCGTCGAACGTCCCCTCCTCGCCCCCCCAGCGGTCGGCCAGCAGGCGGCGGTCGGCGGGGGTGAGAGTCAGCGCCAGGGCCTGCGCGCAGCGCACCCCGGCGGCGGCGAGGTCGCGGCACCCCAGCTCCCAGAGCGCCGGATCGTCGGTCAGACCCGGAATCAGCGGCCAGACGGCAGTCGATCCTGCGGGGAGCCGCCGCAGGGCGCCGAGATCGCGCTCCAGCAGGGCCTGCAGCAGATCGAAGACGAACGCCGCGCCGGCCACCGGAGGCACGGTCGACTCCTCACCCGGCAGGAGCTGCACGAGCACGGGGGTGCCGCCCATCAGCCGGTCGCGCGCCGCCTCGTCGCGGGCGGCGGCGCGGCGGGAGGGCACCGGCGGCAGATAGAGGACGTCGTCGAGCGGCGTCTCGGCCAGGGCGGCGATCTCGGGAGAGCGCGGCCTGCCCCGCCCCCAATCGCCGAGGGCGGCGGTGGCGAGATTCACCCACGGACGCTCGGGCGGCTCCCAGGACTTCGGGACGTAGTGGATCCAGAACCGCCCCGGCTCCGGAAGCTGGGCGGCGAGCTTCGCTCCGCTCACGCGGTCCCCTCGGGGAGAGGGGCGACGAGGCCGCGGGCGACGAGCATGCGGTGCACGTACTTGCCCAGCACGTCCACCTCCAGGTTGACCCGATCGCCGGGGACCCGCCGGGAGAGGGTCGTCACCTCCAGAGTGTGGGGGATCAGGGCCACCTCGAAGCGGTCGGAAAGGAGGGCCGAGACGGTGAGGCTCACCCCGTCCACCGTCACCGACCCCTTCTCCACCAGGAAGGGAGCAAGATCAGGCGGAATCGAGAAGGCCAGCACCCGATGCTCGGTGAGATCGCGGCGATCGGCCACCTCGGCCGTGGCGTCCACGTGCCCCTGCACCATGTGGCCGCCGAGCGGATCACCCATCCGGAGCGCCGGCTCCAGATTGACCTCGTCGCCGCCGCGGAGCGCTCCCAGGTTGGTGCGGGCCAGTGTCTCGGGAGACAGCTCGACCAGCACCTGCCCGCTCTCCTTCTCCACTACTGTCAGACACACCCCGGACACCGCCACGCTGTCCCCGATCCCCAACCGCTCCGCCAGCCCCGGGCTCATCCCCACGGCCAGGCGAACGCCACCCTGTCCCGAGGGGACCGGGTCGGAGATCAGCCTGCCGCGCTCGACGACGAGTCCGGTAAACATGGCGGGGGGAACTCTATCGCAGGGCGGGGGGAGAGAGACGAGACGGCCTCCGCTGGCGGATTTAGGGCGCCTACCAATCCGGCCCAACGGGCCGGGAGACTCTAGCCCAGGGCTGTGGGCCGAAGGCCCGATGCCCTGGGAAGGAAGGAACACCCGCCCAACGCGGCCTGTAAGGTCGCGAGATGCCTGAGGCCGGAATCTATTGTAGGCGGAATCCTTCGGGAGCGCCCGTGAGGCTGGGCTAGCGCGCGAAGAGGAGGACGACGGACCACAGAGATAGGGTGAACGTGAGGACTTGGAGCATCGCTCTGAGGGCCTGCCAGCGCGCGAAGCGGTCGAAGAGAGCTCGCAGGGTCTGCTCGTCGTCGAGCGATACCTTGCGGGTCTTGAACATGGTGGGCGCGGCTCTGAAGGTCGCGACAGTGTGGGCAAGGGAGAAGACGGCGCAGAGCTGAAGCGGCACGAGAAGTCGTCCCGATGCCTGTACCCATCCAAGCCAGGCCGCGGCGATGCTGGCGAGCACCGCGGCGTTGGAGAGGATGGCGTACCAATAGACTCCTGGGCCGAGGTCGGCACCGCGAGCGTAAACAGCGTAGTTTCTGACTCCAATGCGATTCCGGCTCGGGACCTGTTTGATGGATTGATCGAGGCTGGCTCCCGCGAGGAGACCGTTGAGAGCAGCGGCAGCGAGGATCAGTACTTTGAGCATGGGCTTGACTGCCTTACACCCCGGTGTTACCCGTCGTAATCCCGAGGAGAATCGCTTCGGACCTCGCGATACTCTCCGCAATCCGACGCGCCCGCTCTTCCGCTGGCCCGATGATCAAAGGTTGAACTTTTTGTAGTAAGTCATCATTGTTCTGATATCTTACCAGAAGCTGTAGTTCCTCTTCCGAAAACGCATTGACCATCGTGATTGGCAGAGAGGCACCCTCTATTGCGATGGGTATGATGGGTACTCGCTTATATTGTCTATGGGCTTGTGCCACCTCAGCACGCACTTCCTTGGCGTTCGTGAAGTCGGCGACCACAAAGCGAGACATCCCCATGAGAGTCAACACAGTCTCCGCGTAGTCGCGCTCGGACGGGCGCTGGAAATCGAACTCGACCGCAATGTAGCCGTGCCCCTGCAAGCTCAAACGCAGCGCATCCAACACTGACTTTTCCGCTGGCGAGAAGCTCCCCAAAATCAGGACCAGCTTCGAAGTCACCGAGTCGAGGACGGCGCGGACTCCTTCCCCGTCGAGCATTAATGCGAGTAGTTGCGCCGTATGAAGATCATGTGCTCGCAGTGGTGCCTCTTGCTCGGCTTGGCCAACACCGATGATAAGGTCCTGACGCGTATTGGCATCCGTCTCTACACCCCACGCCGAAATGCCAAACACGTGCACATTTGTGAGATTCGCGCCCTTCAAATCGGTTTTCACCATCGCGGCATATCTCAGATCCGCACGGGAGAAGTCGGTGTTCCGGCAGCATGCGCCATCGAACGTGGCAAAGCGCAACCAGCAGTCGGTGAATGCTGCATCGCTCAGGTTCGCATCTCTAAGATAAGCACGGTGAAATCTTGCCCGCGAAAAACGAGCACGACGGAAGCAGGCCCCACGCAGCGTGCTGACCTCGAAATTAGGCTCGTTCGCCACAACATCGTCAAAAATCGCGCTCCGCGCATTCACTTGCTCCAGGTTCGCCCGGTCGAGTATCGCTCCCGTCAGGTCAGCCTCCTTGAGATGCGCGTGCTCAAGCTGCGTCCTCGTCAGGTTCGCACCCTTGAGGTTCGCCCTCAGGAAGCTGATACCGTTCAGATTCATACCGGCGAGGTCGGCAGCGGAAAGATCGGCGATACCATAATTGGTCGAGGCCCGCCAGCGGTTCCACTCTTCGACACCCTTCTTCAAAATCAAAACGTGCTCGGCGTTTGCCATAATCGCACACCTCCTTTTCTCAGCCCTGGCCTCTGCTCAGCTCCGGCCAAGCCATGGCTGTACCAATGATATAAGGCAGAGCCATCGCCAGGAAGATCGCGTCGACGCCCAGGTGACTGGGCATCCTCGAGGGCCTGTGCGTCAGCCGCGCGACGAGCTCGGGCACGACGAAGAGCCCATGCACACCGTACAGCAGACTGACGGTAATCAGACCCGTGCGGAGAAATGGCGGCCTGGGCCCGAGCCGAGCACCGGCGAACCCATAGAAAGCGAACAGCGCGAAGACGGAGGCGATGCCCAGGAGCATCGCGGCCGGCACCAACGACCCCGCCGCCGCGCGTTGCGCGAAGTCGGAGCCACCGAAGTACCGGTATGCCGGCTCCCCGACGACGGCGATGCCGATGTGAAACAGGGCCATCGCCGAGCTGATGGCTCCGGCGGCCAGCAGCCACGTTCTTCCTTTCAGAGGGCGGATCATTAGCTGCCCCTCTATCTCATTCTTTCCGTTGCACTTACCCATCGTAAGCCAGTCTGTTACCTGCGTCAACACGCCTCTCCCCAACCATCCAAGTGTCCAGACGGCAGTCGTCTTATTCGCCCAAGCAGCCGCGGCGGTGGCTGAAGCCTGGCGAGATTACCGAGAGGGGAAGAGCCTCACAACGGAGGAGTTGAAGCGGGATTTGGGGTTCTCGTGAGTCTGCGCATCGACTGGACACCGCAAGCCCAGCGGGACCTCAAACGCCTGGACCGCCCGACCAGCGCGCGCATTGTCGCCGCCGTGCTCAGCTTGCTGAAACCAGTCAAAGCGACGAGGGGTTCCCCCAAAAAGGAGAGGCGGCCGCCGAGAGACGGACGACGTTTCCGTGCCGCCGCAGGGGTCCCCGGCCAAGCTCCAAGGCTCCCGAGAGCGGCCCCGTCCTGGCCTCACTCCTGTCGGTCCTCCCTCGCTTTCCGCCTTGTACTTGCTTGCCGGCTCGCCCCGTTGAGCCATTCGCTATAAGCAGTCTCGATGAAGCAGACAGAGCGCTACAGCTCGTCGTCACAAATCTCGGGGTGGGCTGCCAGCCAGCGCTGGAGGGTGGCGAGGACCTCTTCGACGTCCCCCCGTTGCCTCGCGAGAATGCCGTACAGCTCGCCCGGCAGAATCTCGTCGTAGAAATGCACCATCCGATTGCGGTAGCGCGCCATCAGCCGCAGCTTGGCGGCGGTTTCCGGAGGCAGGACGCCGTGCTCCGCGAGCTCGTCCGCCACGGAGGCGTAGTCGGGCACGACCTTGCCGAAGCCCTTAGAAAGCACATGGCGTCCCAGGTCGAGCAAACCCTCCAGCGCCCGGCGGAGGAACGACTCGCCGGCCGCCAGCATCCGCGGGTCCGCCGAGAGCTCGGCTTCGGAGCCCAGGGGGAGGGTCTCGATGGCGGCCAGCATCTCTCGGATCAGCTCCGCCCGGGCCGCCACGGTCTTGAGCCGGATCTTGCTGGGGCTCATGGCTGGAGGAGCCGGCGGCGGCGTTCCCGCTCGAAGGGCGCGAGGTCGCCGGCGCGGCGCATCACGTAGAGCTCGAATTCGTCACCGCGGTCCGGGTCCGCGCAGAAAACCCTTTCGCCTCGGATGATGTCGAGAGCGAGAAACGCGTTGGCTCGCCCCGCGTCCACCAGATCAACCTTCAGGCCGAGTCTCCGTTCGAGGTCGTCTTCGAACTCCAGGACGTCGCGCAAGGTCCGCTCCTCCCGCCAGAGGATTCCCACGTCGACGTCGGACTGCTCGGTCTCCTCCCGCCGCCCGCGCGAGCCGAAGAGATAGAGCGCCAGGATGCGAGGGTCCCCAGCCCCGAAGGCCCGGAGCTCGCGTTCTATCTCGGCGTTGGAGCGGATCCCGGCCGCGGCGACTGCCATAGAAGGCTAGCCTACCTCTACTTCGTCGGATGAGCCAGCTCAGAAGCTTGAACAGCCGCGGCGAGCCCCTCCACACACCTCTCCCGATAAGCCGTCAGAATCACATCCCCGCCCTGCCGCCCGGTCTCGAACCCTTCGAGCCGCGCCGCCGCCGACAATTCCGCGAAGCCCGCACCCGCGAGCGGTCCCGGGGCGTTCTTCCCGCCGATCAGGAGAGGCGCGCAGTCCACCATCACCCGGTCGTAGAGGCCGCTCGCCACGAAGGCCGCCAGCACCTCCCCTCCCCCTTCGACCAGCAGGCTCTGCACCCCGCGGCCATAAAGATCAGCGAGCACCGCTCCGGGTTCGACCGCGGGCAGATGCACCACCTCCGCTCCGCGCGCCCGCAGGGCCTCGATCCGCTTGGGGCCCGTCGATTCGGTGTAGATCAGCACCGGTCCCTCGATCGTGAAGAGGCGGGCCTCCGGCGGGGTGCGCAGGCGGCGGTCCAGCACCACCCTTACGTTGGGGCCGGCGGCGAGGCCGAGGCGGCGGTCGAGACGAGGATCGTCGGCGAGCAGGGTGCCGCTTCCCACCAGGATGGCGTCGTGCTCCTCGCGCAGGGCGAGGGCCCATTGGCGTGCTTTCGGAGAGGAGATCCACTGGCTCTGTCCGGCGGCGGTGGCGATCCGGCCGTCGAGGCTCATCGCCCATTTGAGGGTCACCTCGGGACGGCCGAGGACGTTGGCGACCAGGAAAGGGAGGTTGAGGCCGACCGCCTCCTCCACCAGGAAGCCGGACTCGACCTCGATTCCCGCGGCGCGCAGCCGGGCGAAGCCTTGGCCCGCGACCTTAGGGTTGGGATCGCCGTGGCAGGCCACCACGCGAGCGATCCCGGCCGCGATCACCGCGTCGGCGCACGGCGGGGTGCGGCCGTGATGGGAGCAGGGCTCCAGGGTGACGAAGAGGGTGGCACCTCGCGCGCGGTCACCCGCCTCGCGCAGGGCCTCGATCTCGGCGTGGGGCCCGCCCACCTGGCGATGCCAGCCGCTTCCCACGATCTCGCCGTCCCGCGCCAGGACGGCGCCGACGCGCGGGTTGGGCGCGGTGCGGTAGCGGCCGCGGGCGGCGAGGCGGAGGGCCCGCCGCAGATGGGTGACTTCAGCCGACGAGGGCAGCCGCGAACTCCCGGGGCCGGAAATCCACCAGATCGTCGGGCTTCTCCCCGACCCCCAGGTAGAGCACGGGGAGCTTGAGCTCGCGGGCGATGGCGACCACCATCCCCCCCTTGGCCGTGCCGTCGATCTTGGCCAGCAGGACGCCGTCGATGGGCACCACCTGTTTGAAGGTGCGGGCCTGGGCGAGGGCGTTCTGGCCGGTGGTGGCGTCGAGCACGAGGATGGTCCGCTTCTGCCAGTCGGGGGCCTCGCGGTCGATCACCCGGCGCACCTTGCTCAGCTCGGCCATCAGGTGGTCCTTGGTGTGGAGGCGGCCGGCGGTGTCGATGATGAGCTGGTCGATCTTGCGCGCCTTGGCGGCGTGGATGGCGTCGTAGATCACGGCGCCGGGATCGGCCCCCTGCCCCTGGCGGATCACCTCGACGCCCAGCCGCTCCCCCCAGAGGGCGAGTTGCTCGATGGCGGCGGCGCGGAAGGTGTCGCCGGCCGCGAGCATCACCCGCTCGCGCTGCTGGAGGTGGCGCTTGGCGAGCTTGGCGATCGACGTGGTCTTGCCGACGCCGTTGACGCCCACCACCAGGGTGAGCGTGGGCCCCCGGCCGAGCGGACGCGGGCGGGGCATCTCGGCGAGCAGGTCGGCGACTTCATCGGAGAGCAGCTTGCGGAGCTTGGTGGCGCTGGTGGTCTGCTCCTTGAGGGCGTTCTTCTTGACCCGCTCGACCAGCTCCAGCGAGGTCTCGACGCCCATGTCCGCGCCGATCAGGGTCTCCTCGAGATATTCGATGGTCCGGTCGTCGAGGGTGACCTTGTCCTTCATCGCGTCGGAGACCTTCTCGATGATCTCCGTATGGGTCATGAAAAGCCCGCGCTTCAGCTTGCCGAGGAATCCGGTCTTCTCCTCCTCGGGAAGCCGGATCTCGGGCGCGAGCTCCAGGATGTCGTTGGGCTTGTCGGTTTCTTCAGCCATGGCGGGACCATCATAACCGAACCCTCACCCCCCGGCCCCCTCTCCCGTCCCCACCCCCCTCCCTCGCCGGGAGAGGGGGAGAAAACCTATGGCCGTGCTGTTTTCTCCCTCTTCTCCCGGTGCGGGAGGGTGGGAGGGGACGGGAGAAGAGGGCCGGGGTGATGAGGGCCTATTCCACGAACAGCTCGCGCTTGAGCTGCTCCACCGCCTCGTTGAGGCTCTCGCGGGCGTGGCCGACCAGGGCGGGGTGGCGCTGGACGAGCGCCAGGTGGTAGCCGTCCGGCAGGGGGACGACGTAGATGTGCATGGCCCTTTTCTCGATGTGGATCATCCGCGCCTCGCCGAGGTCGTTGTTGGCGAGGACCTTCTCGAGCTGGCGGAGGTAGATCCCGAGGTAGGCGCCGATGACGCGCATGTCGTAGGGGCTGAAGTCGGCGCAGGCGAGGTCCACCGTCTCGCCGCTGCCGTCGAGGAACAGGGCGCCCAGCGCGTGATCGTTGTTGGCCAGGAGGTTCGCTAAGACGTACTGGAACACCATGCGAGGGGTACGGCTCCTCAGCGTTGTCCGCCGCCGGCGACGCGGGTCTCGACGATCGTGGCCTCACGGGGAGGACGCACCGCGCCGGCGCGGATCTCCCCCGCCTCGAAGGCGCGCAGGAAGGCGGTGACGATCTTGGCGTCGAAGCGGCTGCCGGTCAGGCGGGTGATGGTCTCCACCGCGAACCGCAGGCTGTAGGCCTGCTGGTACGGGCGGTTGGTGGTGATGGCGTCGAAGGTGTCCGCCACCCCGACGATGCGGGCGAAGAGGGGGATCTGCTCACCCCTAAGGCCGTCCGGATAGCCGCGGCCGTTCCAGGCCTCGTGGTGCGAACGGATGGCCGGGATCATCTCCTTGAGCTGCTCGATGGGGGTCATGATCTCGGCGCCCATGACGGTGTGCATCTTCATCTGCTCGTACTCGTCGGGGGCCAGCACCCCCTCCTTGCGGAGGATGCGGTCCTCGACGCCGATCTTGCCCACGTCGTGGAGCAGGGCGCCGATCCAGACCTTGTGCTGCACCTCCTCAGGGAGCTGCAGATAGCGGGCGATGGTGCGGCTGTAGGCCGCCACCCGCTCGGAGTGGCCGCGGGTGTAGGGGTCCTTGGCGTCGACCGCGGCCACGAAGGCGCGCAGGGAGCCGATGAACAGCTCCCGGTTCGCCTGCGCCGCCTGCCGGAGCTGCTGCACGTGGCTGGCGACGTGGCCGCTCATCCGGTTGAAATCCTCGGCGAGATCGGCCATCTCGAAGGTCAGCCCCTCGGTCTCGATCAGACCGCCGAAATTCCCCTCGGCGATCTCGTGCGTGGTCGCGGTCAGCCGCTGGATCGGCTGGCTCACCCACCGCGCCGCGAGGTAGGCGAAGAAGAAGGACAGGGCCACCAGCGCGCCGGTGGCCACGGCGGCGTTGCCGATCAGCTTGTCGAGGTCGGCGAACGCCTCCGACACCGGCTTCTGCACCACCAGGCTCCAGCCGCTCTCGTTGACGGCGCTCACCTGGGCGAAGACGTCGCGGTCCCCTTCCGGGGCCGGGAGCGTGTAGCGCCGGGTCATCGTCATCTGCAGATTGCCGAGCGCCTTGAGGATCTGCGAGCCGAGCGCGGCGGCGTACCCGCCCCGGTTGTTGGTCCAGAGGATGTTCGCCTGACGGTCGAGGAGGAACACCTCGACCCCCTTGCTGGTGTCCTCCTTGGTCAGCTTCTCCAGCGGACCGAAGCGGAGCTGGGCCTCGACGATGAGCTTCGGTCCGGCCGCCCCTCCGGGGACCGGCACCGCGAGGATGGCCTGCGGCTTGCGGATCGCCGCCTTGGGGACGAAGCCGTAGGCGGGGCCCTTGCTGCTCCGCGCCTCGTTGAAGACGGCATCCATCGCCGCCTTCACCTCGGGCTGCAGGTTGCCGGGCGCCAACCCCGCCCCCTCGGGGGTGAGCACGCGCAGGGAGATCACGTCCGGATTGCTCTGCTGGAAGCCCTTGAGCTGCTCCCCCACCCAGGGCTCGAGGAGCCGGGCCGCCGTGTCGGCCGCGCCGGGTGCCGCGAGAACGCCGTTGCCGAATTGGGTGAGCTGGCGGCGGATGTCGGAGAGGTAGGTGTTGACCTCTTGCGAGAGCGAGCCGGCCTCGCTGGTCAGGTTGTCCTGCTCGGTGCTGAACAGGACCTTGTTGCTCTGGCGGATCAGCAGCGCGCTGCCGACCACCAGCGGGATGATGCCCGACAGCAGCAGCGCTACGACGAGGATCGTCCGCAGCTTGAGGCGGCGCAGGAGGCTTCGGCGATTTTCCATGTCGACCGGGGTATCAGTGCTCTTCCGCCGATTATACCCCGATCGGGGTACGCAACGGGGGGGTCCCGGCGGATTGAGATCTCGAAACTTCTAAAACCGGACGTCTAAACCGGGCGCCGGAGCGGGTCGCGCAGGAAGTCCGCCAGCTCCCCCCGCACCTCGTGCTCGGGGATGCCGTCCGTCATCCACCCCTCGCCCAGCGCGCGGGGGAGCACCCAGACCAGCCCGGACTCGCGCGCCTTCTTGTCCCGCGCCATCCCCGCCATCAGCTCCTCGGAGGAGAGCTCCGGCAGCCGCGGCAGCTCCAGACGGAGGATCAGACGATGGACGCGCGCGGCCACCTCGGGGGCCAGCCCGCGCCGGCGGGCCAGGCGGAGCGCGAAGAGGATGCCGTACCCCACCGCCTCGCCGTGGCGCAGCCCTGAATAGCCGCAGGCCGACTCGATGGCGTGGCCGAGCGTGTGGCCGAAATTGAGCAGCCGGCGCTCCCCCTTCTCGGTCGGGTCGCGCTCCACGACGGCGATCTTCGCCGCCGCCGCCGCGGCGACCACGGGCCCCAGAGCTCCGGCGTCCCCTTCGAGGAGGAGATCCAGCTCCTCCTCGACCAGGCCGAAGAGGTCCGGATCGAGCAGCGCGGCCATCTTGATCACCTCGACGAGCCCGGAGCGCAGCTCCTCCCGCGGCAGCGTCGAGAGCACCGCGGTGTCGCCGACCACCATCCAGGGGTGATGGAACAGCCCGACCGTGTTCTTGCCGCCGGGCAGATCGACCCCCGTCTTGCCGCCGATCGCGGCGTCCACCTGGGCGAGCAGGGTGGTGGGGATCTGGACGAATTCGATCCCGCGCAGGAAGCAGCCGGCGGCGAACCCCGCGAGGTCCCCCACGCTGCCGCCGCCGAGGGCGATCACCCGGCTGTCGCGCTTGCCCCCGGCGTCGAGCATCTCGTTCCACAACCGCTCGGCGGTCGAGACGTTCTTCGCCCCCTCCCCCTCCTCCACCTCCAGGATCACCCACTTCGCGGCGGCCCGGCAGAGCACCTCCAGCCGGTCGCCGTGCAGGGCGTGCACCCGCGGCGTGGTGACCAGGAAGGCGGTGCGCCGGGCGAGCCAGTCCTCGAGCTCGGGCAGGACGGACGACAGGGCTCCCTCCCCCACGATCACGGGCGTGGAGCCGTCCGGGTGATGGAGCCGCAAGGGCATGATGGCTGTGGACAAGACGCTCATATCTCCAGGCCTCGATTCAGCTCTCCCTCAACAAGGTGCCGCGCCGGCCGCTCAGCGGGACGGGGGAGGAGTGGAATCGAGGCGCTCGTCAGAACCGGCCAAAGTAGAACAGATTTTCCTCTGGATCGACAGCGAAACGGATTCTCTGCAACAGGCCCTGGTACCCGATGAAGTTGGGGCCTCGCCAGTCCGGGCTCAGGAAGACAGTGGCCTCCAGATCAAGTGGATCGGCCTCCTCGGCGGGAATGGTGATGGGCCCCCGGTACAACGCTCCATGGACCAACCCGAATCGAGTGCTCAGGGCGACTCGCGGGTCCAAGAGCAGGTAATCATGGACCAAGGCGTCCGCCACCGTGGGCTCGAAGATACACCAGGGGGCTGCCGTGTCCATCACTGCGACGATCGGCTTAGGAATGGAAGCGATCTGCAAGGGAATTACGATTCGAGCCTCAGACGCAGGATATCTCTTGTCGGTGTCGAAATAGCGCACACATCCCGTAGCGAACGGGAAGCGGTCCCGCTTGAGGAGAAGAGGATCGCTAGTCAATGAGATGATGAACGAGGGAGCTTTTGGGATCTCGGCCCTCAAGAGCTTGGAGGACCTCTTCTAATGTGTCGGCCGCCGCGACAAGCTCTCCCTTGTCGAGGCCCACCCACTTCCCTTGATAAGCAGCCCAGTTCTTCTTGAGCCACTCGTAGTTGGGACGTGGGTCGGAGATCCGGGCATTTGGATTGACCCGCACCTCGAAAGGTCGCAGAGCGTAATGGAGCCGTTGCAGATCCGGATGGTCCGGGTACAGGGCGAGCCCCCGCTCGGCGACCTCGCGGGCTCCCCGCAAGGTCCCCGAATTGAAGATGGCGTGGATCTCCTCCAGAAACGACTCGGGAGTCGGATTCTGCGATTCGAGATCGAGCCGGCGGGCCGCCCCTGTTCTCATGGAGTCATGATACCACTCCTCGGAGTCTTTTGCCCTCTTCTCGCGATCGCCGCCCGGCATCTATCTCCCTGTCCTCACCTCGCCTAGGAGTCTGTCGGGAAACCCTCCAGAGGTGTCCAGATGTCGTAAAATAGGCGTCATGGAGACGACCCGGTTCCGAAGCTACGCGCCCGATCAGCTGTTGCTGCTGCCTCCGGATCTCCGAGAGT
>Ga0308175_100001528_pt1 | contig 15669 bp, 12 predicted proteins | sample PhyCR1_3_FD_203893 | JGI IMG/M metagenome (GOLD analysis project Ga0308175, IMG submission 203893) | Soil microbial communities from UC Gill Tract Community Farm, Albany, California, United States - DLSLS.C.R1 | ecosystem: Environmental > Terrestrial > Soil > Agricultural land | place: USA...
CGAGCACGCCCTCCCAGGAGCCCCCCCGTTCGAGCGGCAGCCCCGGCCAGCCGATCCACAGGCCGCCGCGATGCGAGAGCACCGGCGCCAGCGCGCTCACCAGCCCGCCGGAGCCGGGTTTGAGGCCCCAGCCCTTGCTCTTTTTCTCAAGCACGATGGGGAGGCGGTTGGAGACGACGAGCAGGCGTTGGGTGATCGGGCTCAAGGTAGACAGAAATTTGTGCAAGGGGTGAGCCAGAGGGGGGCGGTCCGCAATGAGGCCGAAACTTTCCTCCTACCCCGGTCGTAGAATTGCCCGATGCGACGAACCCGAGACCTCCGCCCGGCTCTGCTTCTCCTCTTCGCCGCTCTGATCCCGGTCCGTCCCCTGCTCGCCGCGCAGGCTCCCCCGGAGCCTCCTCCGGAGCCGCTCCACATCGCGCGGGCGGCCGGGCCGATCGAGGTGGACGGCCAACTGGGGGACGCGGGGTGGAACGGCGCCACGCGGGTGGAGACCTTCTATGAGACGAGCCCCGGCGACAACGTCGAGCCCAAGGTGAAGACGGTCGCCTGGCTCACCTACGACGACCGTTTCTTCTACGCCGCCTTCGACTTCTCGGACCCCGATCCGAAGGGCATCCGCGCCCCCTTCGGCGACCACGACGACATATCGAGCTCCACGGATTATGGCGGCATCATCCTCGACACCCGCAACGACGGCAAGACCGCGTTCATGTTCCTGGCCAATCCGCGCAACCTCCAGTACGACGCCATCAGCAGCGACGTGAGCGGCGAGGACCCTTCGCCCGATTTCTACTGGGACTCGGCGGCGCGGATCACCGCGACCGGCTGGACGCTGGAGATCCGCGTCCCCTTCTCCTCCCTGCGCTACAACTCGGCCGACGTGCAGACCTGGGGGATTCTCCTCTACCGCAACCGGCCGCGCGATTTCCGCTATCAGATGTTCAACGTCAAGATCCCGCGCGGCGCGAGCTGCTTCATCTGCAACGAGCAGAAGATCACCGGGCTCGACCGGCTGCCGAGCGGCAACCACGCCGTGCTGGCCCCCTACGTCACGGGGAAACGGGAGTCCTTTCCCGAGGGTGCCTCCGGCTCCCGCCTGGCGGACCGGCCGGTTCAGTGGGAGACGGGCCTCGACGCCAAGTGGACGCCGAACGCCGACACGGCCATCGACGCCACGATCAATCCGGACTTCTCGCAGGTCGAGTCGGACGTGGCGCAGATCACCGCCAACGAGCGCTTCGCCCTCTTCTTCCCCGAGAAGCGCCCGTTCTTCCTCGAAAGTCTGGACCTCTTCGCGACGCCGCTGCAGGCCGTCTACACGCGCAACATCACCTCGCCGCGCTGGGGGGTGCGGGCCACGGGTGAGGCCGGCAGCGCGCTGTACACCGTGCTGATCGCCGAGGACCGCGGGGGCGGCAGCGTCATCCTGCCCGGGCGGATCTCCTCTAGCTTCGCTCCCCAGGACTTCGCCTCGCGGGTGGCGGTCGGCCGGGGGCGGCAGGACTTCGGGAATTCCTTCGTGAGCTTCCTGCTCACCGACCGCGAGATCGAGGGGGGCGGCCACAACCGCGTCTTCGGCCCGGACTTCCAGTGGCGGCCGAACGGCAGCGACACGGTCACCGGGCAGCTCCTGCTCAGCGATTCGCGGACGCCCGACCGCCCCGACCTCGCGGCGGAGTGGAACGGCCAGAGCCTCAGATCCAACTCCTCCTACCTCAGTTGGGTCCACAGCACGAGCACCTGGGGCTGGACCCTTCAGTACAACGAGGCCGGCGACGAGTTCCGCGCCGACCTCGGCTTCGTTCCGCAGGTGGGGGACCGGGACTCCCTCGTCTCGGTCTCCCGCATGTTCTTCGTCGAGCACGGGATCTTCCGCCGCATCCGCCCCTTCGTCCGGTTGCGCAACGTGGACGGCGTGGACGGGGCTCTGCTCCTGCGCCAGGCCATCCCCGGCATTCAGTTGGAGGGGCTCTGGAACGGCTTCATCAACGTCGAGCACCACACGGAGACGGTGCGCGCCGGCAGCCATCTCTTCGATACCGACTTCTTCGTCACCAGCATCCAGGTGAGCCCCTCCCAGAGGCTCACCGACCTGGTGCTCAGCCTCACGGCCGGAGACGACGTCGATTTCGACAACGAGCGGCCGGCGCGGGGAATCACGGCCAGCCTCCAGGGGACGTTGCGGCCCACGGACCACCTGGCCGTCCAGCTCAACGGCTCCCGGCGGCAGCTCGACGTCTCGCCCACGGGCACGGGCCCGCGGGACGCGCGCCTGTTCACGGCCGACGTGGCCCGCGTCAAGGCCACCTACAGCTTCACCTCCCGCGCCTTCCTGCGCCTGGTCGCGCAACGCGTCCACACGACGCGGAACCCGGATCTCTACAACCCGGCCTTCGGCGCGCTCCCCCGCGAGGACGACGAGGTCACGGGCTCGGCCCTCTTCTCCTACAAGCTCAACTGGCAGACGGTGCTCTTCCTCGGCTACTCGGACGACCGCGCCCTGACCGTGGAGGAGCGGCTGGCGCCCATCGGCCGCGCCCTGTTCTTCAAGATCTCCTACGCCTTCCAGCGCTGAGGTGAGGTAGCATCTCCTGGCATCGCAGCGCTCGCAGCCGAGGAGATCGCATGCGCCTACGCCGTACCGTGCAGCTCGCCCTCATGGCCTTCTCCCTCCCTTCCCTCCTGGGAGCGGGAAGCCTGATCACGACCCAGCAATATGCCCGCAAGAACTCCAAGGACAAGCTCTACCTGCAGAAGGGGGACCTGCGGATCGAGACGGAGGGCGGGCAGGTGATGGTCTTCCACGCGGCGGACAACGCGCTCTGGCTGCTCGATCCGGTCCGGAAGACCTACGTCGACGTCGGCGCCGAGCTCTCCGCCAGGAGCGGGCACCCGGCGGGGGCCCGGCTCGATACGGTCCCCGCCACCTATCAGAAGGTCGCGTCCGGAGTGGACGTCAACGGTTTCAAGGCCGATCAGTACGACGTCCTCCAGGGGACGGAGAAGATCGCCGAGGTCTGGCTGGCCGATCCCAAGACGATCGGCGTCGATCCCGCCGACGCCGCCGGCTTCCGCCTGCTGACGAAGCGGCTGGGGTATCGCGCGCCGGCCTATTTCGGCTTCGCCCTGAGCGAGGGCTCGCCGGAGGGGGTGCCGGTGCGCACCGTCACCTATTCCAAGGGGCAGCGGATCTCGATCAACGAATTCCAGGACGTCAAGCAGCAGGAGATGCCCGCGTCGCTGTTCGATCTGCCGAAAGATTTCAAGCCGGGCCCGGTCGCCGCCAGCCCCGGGGGGCCCGGCGCGCGCTGAGACACGGAGACAACCCATGCGGATCGAGGCCCAGCTCCAGCCCGGCGAGGAGATCCTCTACCGGGCCTATCTCACCCGGCTCACCCTGTTGCCCGTCGCGGCGGTGGCGGGGATCGCGCTGGTGGCCGCCGCGGTCGCCTGGTTCCACTTTCAGAGCGCTCCGGGAGCGCTGGTCTTCGTCGCGGTGGCGGCGATCGCCGGCCTCGTCTTCCTCTGGAAGGACTTCGTCCGCCGCGCCAACGATTTCGTATTGACCAACCACCGGCTGATCCAGGAGACGGGGATCCTCTCCCGCCGGTCGATCGACTCCCGGCTCGACAAGATCAACAACGTCGAATACCGGCAGACCCTCTGGGGGCGCCTGCTCAACTATGGGGACGTGGAGATCGACACCGCGAGCGACGCCGGCGTGGCCGTGTTCCGCAACATCTCCCACCCCTTGCAGTTCCGGAACACCATCCTCGCCGCGGCCGAGCAGTACCGCTCCGCCGGACGCTTCCCGGCCGCCGCGCCCGCCGCCATCCCCTCCGGCGCCGAGCGGATGCGCCAGCTCAAGGCGCTGTTCGACGACGGGCTGATCTCCCGCGAGGAGTACGAGGCGAAGCGGCGGGAGCTGCTGACGGAGCTGTAGAGCACAGCCCGCGCGGCGGCCCCGGGCGCACCCTCTCTTTTGAGGTCCACTGAACGGCTCGCGAGAGCCACCTGACCGACGAGGAGAAAAGCGATGAAAAAGAAGCTGCTGCTCCTGGCCCTGACCCTGGGGATGGTGGGCGGGGCGCTCGGAATCCGCAACGCCGAGGCCAACACCTGCGGGTACATCGTCTGCTACCCCGGCGATCCGGGCTGGGTCTGCTGCGATTACTGCTGCAAGGACGACTACGGCAACATCCTCTGGTGCTCGGACCGGCCCAGCGTCTGCTCGACGATCTACTGATGCTCTCCGCCGGCCCCCGGAGATCGGGGGCCGGCCCCGTGCTACCATCGGGCGGTAATGCCCCGTAATCCGTCCGCCTCCGTCGTCCTCCCCACCGGCTCCGCTCTGGGCTCCCTGATCGAGGAGGTCCACCGTGACTCCCGCCTCGGCGGCCAGCTCCGCTACGCCGTGAACCTGCCCGGGAGCGAGGCCCGCTACGGCGAGCTCGATCCGCCGCTGCCGGAGCCGATCGCCCGCGCCCTGGGACGGTGGGGCGTGCCGCGCCTCTGGACGCACCAGACGGAGGGGATCGCGGCCGTGCGGCGGGGGGAGAACGTGCTCGTCACCACCCCCACGGCGTCGGGCAAATCGCTCGTCTTCCAGGTCCCGCCTCTCGAAGAGGCGATCCGCGGCGGCCCGGGGCACGGGCTGTTCCTGTTTCCCTTGAAGGCGCTGGGGCAGGACCAGCGGGGGAAATTCCTCCATCTCGCCGAGGCCGCGGGGCTCTCCTCCGAGATCGCCGGCTGCGAGATCTACGACGGCGACACCCCGGCCTCGAAGCGGACGGCGATCCGCAAGAATTTCCCCCGGGTGGTGATCTCCAATCCCGACATGCTCCATCTCGGAGTCCTGGGCCACTGGACCGGCTGGGGGCCGTTCCTGGCCGATCTGCGCTGGATCGTGCTGGACGAGCTCCACACCTACCGGGGGATCTTCGGCAGCCATTTCCATCACGTGCTCCAGCGCTTCCTCCGCCTCTGCCGCTCGGTGGGGAGCGATCCGGTGCTGATCGCCTCCTCGGCCACCGCCGCCAACGCCGGGGAGTTCGCCGAGACCCTCACCGGCCGCAAGTTCCACTGGATCTCCGAGTCCGGGGCTCCGCGGGAGGGGCGCCACCTGCTGCTCTTCCAGCCGGAGGCGAGCCCCTACACCACGGCGCTCCAGCTCTTCACGCGCTTCGTCAACGCGGGGCTCAAGACGATCGTCTTCACCAAGGCGCGGCGGATCACCGAGCTCCTCTACTCCTGGCTGCGGCGCCAGGAGCCGGCGCTCGCCTCGCGGGTGGCGAGCTACCGCGCCGGCTTCCTGGCCGAGGAGCGGCGGCGCATCGAGCGGGCGCTCTTCGAGGGGAAGCTCGACGGCGTGATCTCCACCTCCGCGCTGGAGATGGGGATCGACGTCGGCGGCCTCGACGCCTGCATCCTGGTGGGCTATCCGGGCAGCATGATGGCCACCTGGCAGCGCTCGGGACGGGTGGGGCGCGCCGGCCGCGAATCGATCACCGCCATGGTCGCGATGCCCGACGCGCTCGATCAATATTTCCTCGATCACCCCGAGCAGTTCCTCGAGCGCCCTTGCGAGCGGCTGATCGTCGATCCGGCCAACGATCCGGTGTCGCGGGCCCACCTCGTCTGCGCCGCCTCCGAGATGCCGCTCTGCGGGGACGATCGCGCCTATCTCGCGCCGCACGAGGCGCGGGTGGAGAAGCTTCTGCGCCAGGGGCACCTGCTCGCCGCCGCCGAGGGGGACGAGATCTTCTCCCTGCGCCGCCGGCCGCAGCGCCACGTCAATCTGCGGGGATCGGGGGAGACCTTCGCGATTATGGCCGGCGGCCGGACGATCGGCACGGTGGACGGCGTGCGCGCCCTCCACGAGTGCCACCCCGGCGCGGTCTATCTCCACGCCGGGCGGCAGTTCCTGGTGGAGGCGCTGGAGAGTGAGGAGCGGCGGGTGCTGGCCGAGGCGGCGGACCTCGACTACTTCACCACGCCGCTGACCGAGAAGGAGACCGAGATCCTGGAGGTGCTGGAGGAGAAGAGCATCGGCCCTCTCCAGGCCTGGCTCGGCCGGCTGAGGGTGACCGAGCGGGTGGTCGGCTTCGAGCGCAAGCGCATTCACGGCCAGGAGACGATCGATCAGACGCCGCTCGATCTGCCGCCGGTCGAGTTCGAGACGGTGGGTCTCTGGTGGGCGGCGCCGCGGGCGGTCGAGGAGACGCTGCGCCGCCGGGGGGAGCACTTCCTGGGCTCCCTCCACGCCTCGGAGCACGCCGGCATCTCGCTCTTTCCAATTCTGGCCCTCTGCGACCGCGGCGACATCGGCGGCATCTCCTACCCCCTCCATCCGCAGATGGGCACCGGCGCCGTCTTCATCTACGACGGCCACCCCGGCGGCGTGGGGATCGCGGCGCGCGGCTTCGAGGACCTCACCGATCTGCTGGGGAGAGTGCTTCTGTTGATCGAAGGGTGCCCCTGCGAGACCGGCTGCCCCTCGTGCGTGCAGTCCCCCAAGTGCGGCAACGGCAACCGTCCGCTGGACAAGCCCGGCGCGGCGCGGGCGCTGCGGCTGCTGCTGGGGAGAGAGGAGCCGGCGGTGGAGTGGGGGGAGGCGGTGGTGGTGACGCTGGTCGCGGAGGAGCCCTTTCCGGACCCTCACCCCCTGGCCCCCTCTCCCGCCCCCTCCCACCCTCCCTCACCGGGAGAGGGGGAACCGCCCGCCCAAGAATTCGGATCAGAGGCCGTGGAATTTGAGGGTCCAGGCCACCGCCATGCTCATCTGAAGACTGGCCAGGAGACACCTTCCATCCCCCTGCGCATCGAATCCCCCTTGCTGCAAACCCTCTCTTCTTTCCCCCTCGCCCGGGGAGGGGGGGTGGGAGGGGACGGGAGAGGGGGCCAGGGGGTGAGGGTCCGGGAGGGGGAGCAAAACACCATCCTCTTCGATCTCGAAACCCTCCGCTCCGCCACCGACGTGGGCGGCTGGAACAAGGCCCACCGCATGGGGGTCGCCATCGGCGTGCTCTGCTTCCTGGAGGAGGGGCGTTTCGAGGTGTATGGCGAGACGCGGGTGCGCGAGCTGATCGACGCCCTGCGCGGCGCCTCGATGGTGATCGGTTACAACATCAAACGTTTCGATTATCACGTCCTCTCCGGTTACACGGGGGAGGACTTCGCGCGCCTTTTCCCCACCTTCGACCTGCTGGAGGACGTCGCCTCGCGTCTCGGCTTCCGGGTGGGCATGGGGCACCTCGCGCAGGAGACGCTGGGGGTGGGCAAGTCCGCCGACGGCCTCCAGTCGCTCGAATGGGTCCGCCAGGGGCGGCTCGACCTCGTCGAGCAATACTGCCGGCGGGACGTCGAGATCCTGCGCGACCTCTATCTCCACGGCCGCCGCGAGGGGTTCCTGTTCTACCGCGACAAGAAGCGGGACCTGCGGCTGAAGCTCGGCGTGGAGTGGTAGGGTATTCCCTATGAAGCAGCACCTTCTCCGGCCTCTCCTCGCCCTCGTCCTCCTCGCCCTCGCCGGCTGTGCCCTCAACACCCTCGCCCAGATGGAGTCCCCCACCGTGGACGTCACCGGCGTCAAGCTGAAGGGGACGACCCTGGCCGGAGCCGACGTGCTGGTGCAGTTCCGCGTCGACAACCCCAACGACGTGAACCTGGTGCTCGACGGCATCGGCTACCACCTGAAGCTGAACGGCCAGCCCCTCCTGAACGGCCATTACGATCAGCAGATCCAGATCGCCGCCAGCGGCCCCACCACGGTCGACCTGCCGGTGACGATCCGCTTCGACGACCTCTACCGCGTGATCGGCACCCTGCAGAACCGGAAGAATCCCGAATACGCCCTCGACGCCGACCTCCGCTTCGCCGTCCCCGTGCTGGGCGAGGTCACCGTGCCGGTGACCCAGACGGGGAAGGTCCCGGTCGACCGGCTGTTGCAGCAGATCGGGCGGTAGGCCGCAACCCTCTCCCCTCTCCTCCGTACCTCTCCTGCGTATAATCGCCAGCGCTCGAGAGGAGACCCCATGCGCAGCACCCGGCCGACCATCGCTTTCCTGATCCTCGCCTGCCTGTCCCTCGCCGCCTGCCGCACGGCGCCGCCGGCGGCTCCGGAGCCGCGGCCGGACGAGCCGGCCGCGCGGAGCCTCCCCGTCACCCTGGCGGCCGGCGAGCCGCGGGAGATCCATTACGGCTTCCTGTTCTCGGGCAACCGGGCGGGCTCCGCCTCCTCTCGCGTCGAGGCGGACGGCACCCTGGTCGATACGTTCGAATTCAACGACCGCGGCCGGGGCTCCAACACCACCAGCCGCTACCGGGTCGACGCCAAGGGGCTGCCGACGTTCGCCGAGACCACCGGCAACGACTACTGGAAGAATCCGGTCAACGAGACATTCACCTGGGAGCACGGCCGGGCCTCCTGGAAGAACGCCTCCGAGAACGAGAGCCGCGAGGTGAACGAGCCCGCGTTCTTCCTGAGCCTCAACGGCCCTCCTCAGGAGTCGGCTCTGCTGGCCAGGGCGCTGCTCGCCGCTCCGGACCACCGCCTCCCTCTGCTCCCCACCGGCGAGGCGCGGATCGAGGAGGTCACCTCCCAGCCGGTCCAGGCCGCCGGCCACACCCAGACCGTCCATCTCTACGCGCTCTCGGGGCTGGGATTCACCCCGTCCTATCTCTGGCTGGACGACGGCCGCGAGCTCTTCGCCGCGGTCAGCGGCTGGGCGGCCGTCTTCCGCGAGGGGTGGGTGGACGTGGTGCCGCAGCTCACCAACGCCCAGGACGCGGCCGAGAAGTCGCGCTACCGCGACCTCGCCGCGAAGCTCGCCCATCATCCCCAAGGGGGCGGCCTCGCCATCCGCCACGCCCGCCTTTTCGATCCGGAGACCCGGACCGTCCAGCCGGATACGACCGTGATCGTCTCCGGCAACCGTATCCAGGCGGTGGGGAAGGACGGCGAGGTGACGGTGCCTTCCGGCGTGGAGGTGGTGGACGCCCAGGGCAAGACGCTCCTGCCGGGCCTCTGGGACATGCACGTCCACCTCTCCGAGGAACAGGGGCTGTTCAACCTGGCCTGTGGCGTCACCACCGTGCGCGACCTCGCCAACGACGTCGATCAGCTCCTGGACATGCGGAAGCGCTGGGATTCGGGGGAGGGGATCGGCCCGCGCGTGCTGATGGCCGGCTTCATGGACGGCCCCGGCCCCTACGCCGGCCCCACCAAGGTGTTGGTGTCGACCGAGAAAGAGGCCCTGGACTGGGTGGACCGCTACGCCAAGCTCGGCTACGTGCAGATCAAGCTCTACAGCTCGCTCGATCCCAAGCTGGTGCCGGCGATCGCCAGGCGCGCCCACGAGCTCGGCCTGCGGCTCTCCGGCCACATCCCCAACGGGATGAGCGCCGAGCAGGCCGTGCGCGAGGGCTACGACGAGATCCAGCACGCCAACTTCCTGGTGCTCAACTTCCTCGATCCCAAGATCGACACCCGCACCCCGGCCCGTTTCAGCGAGGTCGCCAAGCACGCTGCGGAGCTCGACCTCAATTCCCCGCGGGTGAAGAGCTTCATCGCCCTGCTCAAGGAGCACCACACGGTCTCGGACCCCACCCTCGGCGCCTTCGAGGGGATGTTCATCGGCGAGCCCGGCAAGGTCGACCCCTCCCTGGCCGCGGTGGCGGACCGCCTGCCGCCGCAGGTGCAACGGAGCCTCTACAGTGGCGGGCTCAATCCGCCGGAGGACCAGAAGCAGCGCTACCGGGATTCCTACCGGACGATGGAGAATCTGGTGAAGGCGCTCCACGACGCCGGCATCACCATCGTCGCCGGCACGGACGGCCAGGCCGGCTTCAACCTCCACCGCGAGCTGGAGCTCTACGTCGACTCGGGGCTCCCGGCCCCCGAGGTGCTGCGCATCGCGACCCTGGGCGCCGCGCGGGTGATGAAGCGCGACCGGGACCTCGGCTCCATCGCGCCCGGCAAGCTCGCCGACATGGTGCTGGTGGACGGCGATCCGGCGGCTCGGATCTCCGACGTCCGGCGCGTCGTGCTTACCATCAAAGACGGTATTACTTACGATCCGAACGCCATTTGGGGGACTCTCGGTGTAAAACCTGTCCCCTGAGACCCGTTCTGGTGTAACATCTCTGTCACATTTTTGAAGCTTTCCCCTCGTGTCGAGGGGGTTTTTTGTCTCTGGAGCCGGGGGAGTCTCATGTCGAAAGTGTGGTTTCTCACGCTGGCGCTCCTGGTATGCGTCCAGCCTGGGGGAGCGGCCGCGCCGCCCGTCGAGCCCTCCGCGTCCGGAGGCGATCTCCAGTACACCGTCTACTTCGGCAACCGGCCGGTCGGACCGGGGACCGTCCACTTCGGGCTGGACGGTGAGGAGACCCTCCACATGGAGCTGCAGGACCGGGGACGCGGCGAGGACCTGACCCTCCAGATGCGGCTCGACCGCGGGGGCATCCCCGTCTGGGAGCACCTCACCGGCGTCGACTACTGGAAGAACCGGGTCGACGAGCGGTTCGAGCGGACCGGGAAGACGGCCACCTGGAGCAACTCCTCGGAGCGGGGGACGAAGAGGCTTTCGGCGCCGGCGTTCTACATTCTGCGGGACGCTTCGTTGCTCGAGCTCGGCGTGCTCGCGAGGGCCCTGCTCCACAGCCCAGGCCATCGGTTGCCGCTGCTGCCCGAGGGGGAGGCGCGGATCGAGAGCGTGTCCTCGGCGCGGGTGGAGGCCGGGGGCAGGACGCGGGACGTCTCGATCTACGCCGTCACCGGCCTCACGGCCTCGCCGCTGCACGTCTGGATGGAACGCCCCGACCGCTTCCTCGGCTACTACGACGGCTTCGTCACCGTCGTCCCCGAAGGGTGGGACGCGGCGGCGCCCGTGCTGATCAAGGCCCAGGTGCGGGCCGAGGCTCTGCGGGAGAAGGCCCAGGCGGCGCGGCTGGGCCACCGTCCGGCCGGAGCCCTGGTGATCCGGGGGGCGCGGCTCTTCGATCCCGAGACCCGGACGGTGCGGCCCGGCACCACCGTCGTGATCTCCGGCAACCGCATCCAGGCGGTGGGGCGCGACGGCGAGGTCCCGGTCCCCGCCGGAGCCGAGGTCGTGGAGGCCAGGGGCCGGATGCTGCTGCCGGGGCTCTGGGACATGCACCGGCATTTCACCGACGTCGACGGCATCCTCGATCTGGCCGCGGGGGTCACCACCGGCCGGGACATGGCCAACGACACCGACTACCTGCTCGGCCTCAAGCACAAGTGGGACGCGGGGGAGGCGATCGGGCCGCGCGTGGTGATGGCGGGCGTCATCGAAGGGCCGGGCCCCTACGCCGGCCCCACCAAGGTGCTGGTGGACACCGAGGAGAAGGCGCGCGCGGCGGTGGACCATTACGCCGAGCTGGGCTATGCGCAGATCAAGATCTACAGCTCGCTCGACCCCAAGCTGGTGCCGCCGATCGCCGCCGAGGCCCACGGCCGCGGCCTGCGCCTCTCCGGCCACATCCCGAACGGCATGACGCCCGAACAGGCGGTGCGGGACGGGTTCGACGAGATCCAGCACGTCAACTTCCTCTTCCTCAACTTCATCCCCGGAGTGGACACCCGCACCCCGGCCCGGATGTCCGCCGTCGCCGAGCACGCCGCGGAGATCGACCTCTCCTCCGAGCCCGTGCGCGCCTTCCTCCGCCTGCTCAAAGAACGCCATACGGTGGTGGATCCCACCGTCAGCGTTTTCGAGGACGGGTTCACCGGCCGGCCCGGTCAGATGAGGCCCAGCATGGAGCCGGTCGCGGAGCGCATCCCCTACCAGGAGCGGCGCAATCTGCCCAGCACCAGCCTGCCGGTCCCGCCGGGGATGGAGAAGCGCTTCCACGACTCCTTCCAGGCCTGTCTCGCCATGGTGAAGCTCCTCTACGACGAGGGGATTCCCATCGTGGCGGGGACCGATTCCGTGGCGGGCTTCGTCCTCCACCGCGAGCTCGAGAACTACGTCAAGGCGGGAATCCCGGCCCCCGAGGTGCTGCGGATCGCTACTCTGGGAGCGGCGCAAGTAATGAAGCTCGACAAAGATCTGGGGACGATCGCGCCGGCCAAGCTCGCCGACCTGATCCTGGTCGACGGCGATCCGACCGTCCACATCAGCGACATCCGCCGGGTCACCCTGGTGGTGAAGGACGGCATCGTGTTCGACCCGGCGAAGCTGTACGAGGAGATCGGGATCAAGCCGGCGGTCCCCAAGGTGGTGCGGGGGAGGCGGTCGGCGCAGTAGAATGCTCGTGAGGATTGGACGACGGCGATGACTATATCCTTAGACCTCCCCCAGAAGCTCGTCGACGCGCTGTCCGATGAGGCCGCCCGGCGGGGCCTTTCCTTGTCCGAGTACGCCTCGCAGATCCTCTCCGCGGGGCGGAATAAGAGAAGCCCGTTAAGGACAGGTGCCGATCTGGTCGCCTATTGGCGATCGGAGGGGCTGGTGGGGTCCCGCCCGGAGATCGAGGATAGCCAAGCCTTCGCACGCGAGATCCGGCGCGCTGCCGAGAGACGGGATCACTCCTGACGGATGATTCTGCTCGACACGGATGTCCTGATCGACATTCAACGGGGGCGTCCCCAAGCGCTTGCCTGGTTTGGCGGTCTGACGGAGCTGCCTGCCGTTCCAGGTTTCGTCGCCATGGAGCTGATTCAAGGTGCTCACAATTCTCAGCAGGTCCGTGATGCCTTGAAGCTCGTGGCTCCGCTGCCGATCGTCTGGCCGACGGAAGCCGATTATGCCCGTGCCTTATCCGACTTTGCCGCCTTACACCTGACGCAAGGGTTGGGTCTGCTCGACTCCTTGATCGCGGCCTGTGCGCTGGGGCGCTCGGCGACACTTTGCACTTTCAACACCAAACATTACCGGGCCGTCGCGGGGCTGGCCATCGAAGAACCCTATAAGAAATAGGGCTTCCCCTCACCCTTGCGGCCTGTACACCGACCCCTCCAGCGGCTTCGCCGCGGCGGGCTCGGCGTGGGGATCGGGGAGGATCTGCCGCAGATAGGGAGCGATGCCGCGCTCCACGTCCCAGTTCTGGGGATAGCCGAGCGAGGCCTCCTCGAAACGGACGCCGTCGCGGAGGTGGGTGGCGCGGATGTGGAGATGGCCGTAGACCACGGCCTGCGCGCGGAAGCGGATGTGCCAGTCCTCGGTGAGCCGGGTGCCGCACCAGATCGAGAAGCGCGGAATGCGCGGCAGCACCGCGAGATCCTGCCGCAGCGGGAAGTGGTTGACGATCACCAGCGGCGCCTGCTCCGCCGCCGCCGCCAGCCGCGGCTCGGTGAGGCGGACCCGTTCGTGGCACCAGGCTTCCCGCGAGGGGAACGGGTCGGGGTGCAGGAGGACCTCGTCGGAGCAGAGGAGGTTCTCCTCGGCCGCCCACTCGACCGCCTTCTCGACCGGGACGTCGTCCGGACGGAAGGTGTAGTCGTAGAGCACGAAGGTGGGGGCGAGGACGCACCGCTCCCCCTCGCCCGGCCAGAGCACGTAGGGATCCTCGGGCGTCAGCACCCCGAACTCCCGGCAGACCGCCACCAGCCGCTCGTACTTCGCCTGCCCGCGCAGATCCCCCGGCTTGGTGGGGACCGACCAGAGGTCGTGATTCCCCGGCACCCAGAGCAGGCGGGCGAAGCGCTCGGCCAGGATGCCGAGGGCGAAGCGGAGATGCTCCTCGGTCTCGCCGACATCCCCCGCCAGGATCAGCCAGTCATACGGATGGGGCTTGAGATCCCGCAACGCCCGGCGGGTCACCTCATAGCGGAGGTGAAGGTCGGCCAGGGCATAGAGCTTCATCAGTTGACGGAACCTTCAGGCTCGGGATCGCCGAGGTCCCGCAGCACCTGATCGAGGAGCTCTTCCTGGCTCACCACCCGCGGACGCTCCTCCTCGGGAGGCACCTCGGCGCTCTGGCCGGGCATGAGCAGGGCCTGGCGCATCCCGCTCTCGGTGACCTCGACCTCGGTCAGCGGATGGCGGACCGGCTCGACGGAGTAATCGGGATGGTAGAGGGCGCCGCCGCCGGACGGGATGCCGAAGCCGCGGGCATGCTCGCCCGCCCTGGGGATCACGCGATGGAGGTCCGGCCAGTCGGGCTCGCCGTGGGCGTCCACCACGAACGGCACCAGGCGGAGGGCGTCGAAGAGGCCGTCCTCGTCCCACCCCTTGAGGCCGAGCTGCACGGCGCCCGCCGAGATGCCGATCAGCAGGGCGCCCGCGTAGTAGCGCTCCGTGAGCTTCTCCTTGACGCCGCTCTCCTCGAACGCCGTCCACCCTCGCCGCGTGTCCCCCCCGGCGAGCAGGATGAGGTCCGCCTCTTCGAGGAACGCGAGGTCCTCGGGCGTCGGCCGCGCGGGGACGTGGCGGCAGTCGAGGATGCCGATCTCCGCCATGGCGGCCAGGAACAGCTCGTAGAACTCGGGAGCGTCGCCGTTCGAGGCCCCGAGATAGGCGCCCTTCAGCGGACGGCCGGGCTCGTCCGCGTCGATCAGAGTCCGGGCGCGGTCGAGGAAACGGTTCCCCTCCTCGTCACGCCAGAAGAGGAGCTGGCTATCGGAGAGCAGGAAGATCGGTTTGATGGCGGTCGGCACGGTCGTGGTCTCCAGGTGGGGAAAGATAGCAGAAGCCTCACTGCAGATACCCCAGCGCCCGCAACTGCGCCGCGTCCTCCGAGCCCACCTCGGCGGGCCCCAAGCGGTCGGAGGCGATGAGCCCCTTCTGGACGGTGCCCGTCCATTCCTGGAGCCGTCGCGCGAGCTGGGCGTCGGCGGGGAGGCCGCGGGCCTCGCGGGGATCTTTCGCCAGATCGAAGAGCGACAGCGCCCCTTCCGCCAGCCGCAGGATCTGCTTGCGGCCGTTCACCATCACCCCCACCTCGAGCAGCCCCTTGCGCCGGGCATCCGAGGCCTCCCGGGACGAGAGCACCGCGCCCTTGTGCGCCTCGAACCAGAGGACCCGGTCGCGTGGGGGCGGTGCGGTACCCTGGAGAACCGGAGCCCAGTCGAGCCCCTCGAAGCTGGCGGGGATGGGCAGGCCGGCGAGGCCCAGGATGGTGGGCGCGACGTCGAGATTCAGGGCCGGAGCGTCGATCGTGGTGCCGGGCCGGATCTTCCCGGCCCAGGCCATTCCAAGGGGTATGCGCAGCGTCGGCTCGTAGAGATTGCGGCCGTGCCCCCAATAGCCGTGCTCCCCCAGGCTCTCGCCGTGATCGCCGGCGAAGACGAAGAGGGTGTTCGCCTTGAGCTCGGGGTCGCGGTCGAAGGCCGCGAGCAGCCGGCCCAGATGGGAATCGGCGAAGGCGATCTCGGTGTCGTAGCGGTCCGGCCGGGAGACCTCGCCGTGCCGGGGGATGCCGAGCGGCCCGACGAGCTCCTCGTGCAGCCGGTACGGAGCGTGCGGCTCCACGTAATGCACCCAGAGCAGGAACGGCCGGCGCCCCTTCCGCGCCTCCGCGAGCCAGGCGAGAGCGGCGTCGGTGAGGTCCGCGGCGGTCGCCTCGTCCTTGAACAGGCCGAGCCAGCGCTTGCGGGTGAACACCTCGTCGTAGCGGCCGAAATGCTCGGCGAGCCCCGAGATCCGGTCCTTGAGCGGCCAGTTGCTCACGAAGGCGGCGCTCTCGTAGCCCCGGCGGGTGAGC
>Ga0308175_100001529_pt1 | contig 15669 bp, 12 predicted proteins | sample PhyCR1_3_FD_203893 | JGI IMG/M metagenome (GOLD analysis project Ga0308175, IMG submission 203893) | Soil microbial communities from UC Gill Tract Community Farm, Albany, California, United States - DLSLS.C.R1 | ecosystem: Environmental > Terrestrial > Soil > Agricultural land | place: USA...
CCAAAGGCCTCAAGAACCAGGGCTGGAAGGACTCCGACGAGGCGATCCGCTATCCCGACGGGAGCCTGGTCGAGAATCCGCTCTGCACGGTCGAGGAGCAGGCCTTCCACTGTATCGCCTTGCAGCGTATGGCCGAGATCCTGGTGGCGCTGGGCGAGGAGGAGCGCGCGGCGGAGCTCCTGGCCCGGGCCGGGACGCTCAAGCGGCGCTGGCACGAGGCCTTCTGGATGGAGTCCGAGGGCTTCTACGCGATGGCGCTCGACCGCGACAAACGGCAGGTCCAATCGATCGGATCGAATCCCGGCCACGCGCTCGCGGCGGGCCTGGTGCCTCCCGAACACGCCCGGAGAGTGGCGGACCGCCTGCTCGCTCCCGACCTCTTCTCGGGCTGGGGAGCCCGTACCTTGTCGAAGCTTCACCCCTCCTACAACCCCTTCGCCTATCACCTGGGAGCCGTCTGGCCGGTGGAGAACGCCACCTTCCTCCTCGGCTGCAAGCGTTACGGCCTGGACGAGCACGCCGAGCGTCTGGCGACCGGGCTGCTCGACGCCGCCGGGCGCTTCCATCAGCTCCGGCTGCCCGAGGCGCTGGGAGGGCACGGCCGCGACGAGACCCCGGTACCGACGATCTACCCGCGGTCCAACAGCCCTCAGGCCTGGAGCGCCAGCGCGGTCGTCCTGCTCGTCCAGGCGATGCTGGGGCTCTATCCGTTCGCTCCCGCGAAGACGCTGGCCCTGGTCCGGCCCCGGCTGCCGTCGTGGCTGGAAACGGTCACCCTGCGGCGGGTCCGGGTGGGAGACGCCACCGTCTCGATCCGCTTCGAGCGCGCGAGCGACGGCACGACCGGGCACGAAGTGATCGAGCGCGAGGGCCGGCTCCTGGTGGTCGAGGTGCCGCCGCCCGAGGACGTGGAGACCGGCCGCCAGAGCTGGGCGGACCGGCTGGCCCGCTGGGGCCTCGACCACGCACCGGGCCGGCTCGCGAAAGCGGCCCGGATCGCCCTGGGAGAGGACGGGGCCCTAAAATCTTTCTAAAGGAGGACGAGCTTTGCCTCTCTGGTTCTGGGCGGGTTTCTGGGGATTGCTGGCGGGGTCGGCGCTGCTGCTGGGGGCGGCGGGCGGCTACTTCTCTCACATCCCCCAGCGATTGACGGCCGGAGTGACGGCGTTCGGCAGCGGGGTGCTGATCTCGGCGCTCTCCTTCGAGCTGATGGACGAGGCCTTCCGGCGCGGCGGCTTCGGCTCGGCCGCGCTGGGGTTCCTGGCCGGCGCGGCGGTCTACACGGCGGCGAACGTCTACCTCAACCACCGGGGCGCGAAGCACCGCAAGCGCTCGGGGGGCCAGCAGCCCTCCGAGGAGGAGCAGCCGGGGAGCGGCCTCGCCATCGCGGTGGGGGCCCTCCTGGACGGCATTCCGGAGTCGATCGTCATCGGAGTCAGCATGATCCACGGCGGCGTGGTGAGCTGGGTGACGGTGGTGGCGATCTTCCTCTCCAACATCCCCGAGGGGCTCTCGAGCTCGGCCGGGATGAAGAAAGCGGGGCGCTCGGTGCGCTACGTCTTCGGCGTCTGGACGGTGATCGCCGTGGTCTCCGGGATCGCGGCCCTGCTCGGCTACACCGTCTTCCGCAATTTCTCGCCGGGGGTGATCGCCGGCACCACGGCGCTGGCCGCCGGAGCGATCCTCTCGATGCTGGTCGACACCATGATCCCCGAGGCCTTCCAGGAGACCCACGACTACGCCGGCCTGATCACCGTCGCGGGATTTCTCATCGCCTTCGCGTTGAGCAAGGTGGCGGGCGGTTGAGGCGGCGGCCGGGCGCCTCGGTCAGGATGGTAAGATTCGAGCCCCTATGAACATTCTCCAGAGAAATAACGTCAAGATCTCAGGTCCCGAGGGCCGCCAGGCCATCGTCTTCGCCCACGGTTTCGGGTGCGACCAGAACATGTGGCGGTTCGTGGCCCCCGCCTTCGCGGACGACTATCGGGTCGTCCTGTTCGACCACGTCGGCGCTGGCGGGTCGGACCTCTCGGCCTATCAGCGGAGCCGCTACGACTCCCTCCAGGGCTACGCGCGGGACCTCCTCGAGATCTGCCACGAGCTGGGGCTGAAGGACGCCGTCTTCGTGGGGCATTCGGTGAGCGCGATGATCGGGGTGCTCGCGGCCGTGGAGGACCCGGGCCTCTTCGAGAGCCTGGTCCTGGTCGGCCCTTCCCCTCGCTACATCAACGAGGGGGATTATGTCGGTGGCTTCAGCCAGGAGGACATCGACGGCCTGCTGGAGTCGCTCGACAGCAACTACCTGGGCTGGTCGAGCGCGATGGCGCCGGTGATCATGAGCAATTCCGATCGTCCGGAGCTGGGCTCGGAGCTGACCAACAGCTTCTGCCGCACCAACCCCGAGATCGCCAGGCACTTCGCGCGCGTCACCTTCTCCTCCGACAACCGCGCCGACCTGCCGAAGGTGGCGGCCCGCGCGCTCGTTCTCCAGTGCTCGGAGGACGTGATCGCCCCGCGGTGCGTGGGCGAGTACGTACACCGCCAGATCCCCGGCAGCGAGCTGGTGCTGATGAAGGCCACCGGCCACTGCCCCAACCTGAGCGCTCCCGAAGAGACTATCGCCGCCATCCAGGCGTTCCTGGGAGCCGCTTGAGTTGCCGGATTCCGAGGACAGAGCGGGTCCGCCGCCGGCCGCCGGGATCGAGGAGAGCGCCGAGGACCTCTACGAGAACGCCCCCTGCGGTTACGTGTCCGCGCTCCCGGGCGGACTGCTCGTCAAGGTCAACCAGACCTTCCTGAATTGGACGGGCTACCGGCGCGAGGAGCTGATCGGCCGCCGGCGCTTCCAGGACCTGCTCACCCCGGGCGGCAGGATCTTCCACGAGACCCACTTCGCTCCGCTCCTGAGCATGCAGGGGGAGGTGCGCGAGATCTCGCTCGAAATCTCCCGCGCGGACGGGAGCCGCCTGCCGGTGCTCGTCCACTCGGTGCTCCGCAAGGACGGCTCGGGAGCGCCGCTGCTGACCCGCACCACGGTCTTCAACGCCACCGACCGCGGTGAGTATGAGCGCGAGTTGCGGCGCGAGCGGGAGAGGGCCGAGCGCGCGGACAAGGCCAAGGCGGATTTCATCTCCATGATCAGCCACGAGATCCGCACTCCGCTCAACGCCATCATGGGGGTCGCGCACCTCCTCGGCGCCTCGGAGCTCTCCCCGAAGCAGGAGAAGTACGTCCGCATCCTCCGCTCCTCGTCGGAGAACCTGCTGCACCTGGTCAACGAGGTCCTCGACTTCAGCAAGATCGAGTCGGGCAACGTCTCCCTGGAGGAGAGGACGTTCGACCTGCGGCGGTTGATCCGCCAGGCGGCCTACGACCTCCAGATGAAGGCTGAGGAGAAGGGCCTGGCCCTGGAGACGCGCGTCGACGAGCGCCTGCCGGACGCCCTGCTCGGAGACCCCGTCAAGATCGGACAGGTGCTCACGAACCTGCTGGGGAACGCCCTCAAGTTCACGGCAAAAGGCTCGGTGGTGGTCGAGCTCCAGGTCCTGGAACTGGAAACAGAGGCGGTCTCGTTCGAGCTCGGGGTCGCCGACACCGGCATCGGGATCGCTCCGGAACGGCTGGCGCACATCTTCGAGGACTTCACGCAGGCGAGCTACGACATCGGCATGAAGTACGGCGGCACGGGCCTGGGTCTCTCGATCAGCAAGCGGCTGGTCGAGCTCCACGGCAGCCGTCTGGAGGTCGAGAGCGAGCTCGGGGCAGGGACGAGGTTCTCCTTCCGCCTGCGGCTGAAGACGGCCGAGCCCACGGTAGCCGAGGTCCTGGTGGACGAATCCGGTACCCAGACGTTGAAGGGCCTGAGGGTCCTGGTGGCGGACGACAACGAGGTGAACGTGTTCGTCCTCACCGGGATGCTGCGGAAGTGGGGCGTCGCCTACGACGTGGTGACGAACGGCCGGCAGGCGGTCGAGAGCGTCCGGACCGGCGACTACGATCTCGTCCTGATGGACCTGCGGATGCCGGAGCTGGACGGCTACGCCGCCACCCGCCAGATCCGCGCCCTTCCGGACGAGAGGCTCGCGCGGCTGCCGGTCTTCGCCATCTCGGCCTCGACCCGCATGGGGCACCAGCACGAGCTCGACGCCGCCGGGTTCACGGAATTCGTGGGGAAACCGATCAATCCGGATGTGCTGTTCAGGAAGCTGGCGCGGTACGCGGGGGGCGACGGCGGCGAAGCAGGAGAGCTTGCCGGTGCTGGCCTCAGCCTGCCGTAGCGAGCGCTACGCCAGCTCCGCCCACGGAATCTCGTAGGCGCTGCTGCGGCCTCCCTTGCCGGCCGGCACGAGGCAGCCCTTGGCGACCAGATCGGACAGCTCGCGCCAGGCCGTGGCGCGGCTGGCGCGGGTCAGGCCCATGTATTTGCGGTTGTTGACGCCGCCCGCGAAGCCTTGGGGGCCGGCGTCGAGCAACCGGTTCAGGACCTTGCGCTGCCGCTCGTTGATCTCCACGGCCTGAAAGCGCAGCCAGAAGCGCGCCTTGCCGAGCGTGCGGGCGACGATCGAATGGGCCTGCGTGGCGGCGTCCTCGACCTGCTCCAGGAACCAGACCAGCCAGGACGTGACGTCCAGGTCCCCGCGCTGGGTGAGCTCCAGGATCTTGTAGTAGGCGCCGCGCCGGCGCTGGATCTGCGCCGACAGGCTGAAGAGCCGCATGGGCCTGCGCTCGTCCCGGGCGATGGCCATGTCGGTCACCGCGCGGGCCAGCCGGCCGTTGCCGTCCTCGAATGGGTGCAAGGTGATGAGCCAGAGATGAGCGATCCCAGCGCGCACCAGCCCGTCCAGGCCCTGCGAGGGCTCCGCGAACCAACCGAGAAAGCGGGCGAGCTCGGCCTCCAGACGCTCGCGCGGCGGGGCCAGGAAGTGAACGCGCTCCCCGCCCACGCCGCCGGACACCACCTCCATCGGCTCGGCACCGCGCAACTGCCCGGCGCGGATGGCCCTGAGACCCGAGTAGCCGGTGGGGAACAGCGCCGCATGCCAACCCAGTAGCCGCTCCAGAGTGAGAGGAGCATCGAACCGGCGGGTGGCGTCGAGCAGAACGTCGATGAGCCCGTCGATGGCGCGGGAGGGAGCCGGCAGGCCGGCGGTGGGCAGCCCGAGATGCCGGGCCACCGAGGAGCGTACGGCGTCCGGGTCCAGCCGTTCTCCCTCGATGGCGCTGGTCTGCATGCCGTCCTCGACCAGGATGCTCACGTCCGCGTCCAGCGTCAGGGCCGGATCGAGCATACCGGCCGCCCCCAGGATGCGGCCCTGGGCCAGACGGGCGCGGGCGAGCACCGGCGAGACCTCCGTCTCGCGCCAACGAAAAGCGGGCCAGTCAGTTTGCTCCCAGATCCAGGTAGGCATTCAGCGTCCCTAATTGCCTCACGGAATGAGGCGATTATGGCCTGGATTCGCCTCAGCGGCAAACGGGAGCGAGCCACGGCGGCCTGATGAGCTTGGTGAAGAAGGCGGGCCGGCCGAGGTCCACCGCGAACTCAAGAGCCTCGGCCTGCCCACCCTGAACGACATTCGTGGCGATTCGAACAGTTCTGCGACAAACTCCAGGTCTGAGGCTGCGTAGCCTCTCGGCGATCTCCCTTCGCGCGAAGAGCCTAGCATTGGGCTCTTCATGTAGGCCTCTCTTACCGTGTACGCGAGAGAGACCGATCCACAAGTTGGCGATCGTGGCAAACTGCTTCGAATAGGCGATAGACCCGCCAGGACCGTTAATCTCATCAGGTTCTATCAGGCTCCCGCTACTAAGAGCACCTACCAAAACCTCTGTAGGGGCGGCCCTATGTGGCCGCTCTGCTCGCGAAAACGCCCACTCAGGGCGGCCACATAGGGCCGCCCTTACGAAAGCGTATCGGGGGTGCCAGGTTCTGTTAGTAGCTCTAAACAGAGCCGAACCATGCTCCTGTGGCATAGCGCGTTATATATTCAGGAACTATCGTGCCGTGACCGGCGCCAAGGCCAGAGTCTCGACCCCATTCGATCTTGCTGTTTCGAACGAGAAAACGGTCATTCTCCGGATTCGAGGCATCAGAACGGTAGCCGACCAGGACTACAGCGTGCTCATCTACGATAGCAGGTTCGTCTCCAGGCGGAAGCGTAAGTTGGCCACCGTAAAAGAGTGGACCTGAGGCGTAGCTGTCGAATATAGGAATTTCAATGGCCACAGGGAGGTCTCCAGCCAGGAGTTGCCGGATGGCATCAAGGTCTTGTGGATCGGCAAGAGGACGTACTTGACTAAAGCGGTGATTGGCTGCGTCCTGCTCACAGGCAAGGCGGTTGGGAGGATTTCCATGGGTAGGATCACCAATCCGCCGATCCCCTTCGTAGGTCCATAAGTCTTCGCGGCAAACACCTAGACCCTGGGCAAGCTCAAAGACGTCCTCAAGTCGGGCCCTCTCCTGGATAAGCCCCCGTTCCTGGCTTACGAGCCAAAAAAGGTATTGCTCGGAGAGATCGACTCGCGTTCCTTGGAAACGACAGAGGAGGTACTCAAGAATGCCGGCTGTCACAAAGGCTGTGCAAGTAAACCGATTTCCCTGATCACGAGCGGGAGGTAGACATCCATCAATCAAGGATACAGATGCTGGAGTTGATATGGGCTCAGGCGCTGTGGCGGCGACCTCGGCCATATCGGCACCAAAAATGGTGAAATCCCGTGCAGCATCCTCACGGGGCACCCCGAAAGCTCCTAGCGCATCAGGGACTGTGACAAGAAGATCTTGATTCTGAGGAGAGACGAGCTTAGCCGCAGCTTCCTCGAAGAGCGCCGTCAAGGACTCAAGAGAGGTCTCCGCACTCTCCGCCACAGATCTCGGCATCGTTTGGATCAGGCCAAGAAAGTCCTCGACTGTGCTAATCCCTAAGCGAGGCAGCACACGGTCCACATAGCTAGGAGGGATTCCTGCCTCGCCAAAGGATGGGAGTCCTTTGATCAAGGAGAGAGGAGTCTTGTGACGTAGCATATTCGCTCTTTCGGCAGAAGCCAGTTACGGGTTGTTCCCTGAAGCGCCACTGGTCGTTCCGTTCTTGGTCGTCTTGGGAGCCGCCGGCGAGGGCTTGGAGTTGGAGTTGGAGCTACTGCTGAAAGGATTAGAGCTGAATCGGAACGAAAGGCCGAGGAAGAAATTGGGCCTGTAGGTCTCCTCCGTCAGCTGTGCCTCGGTCAAATTCTCCATGACCGGCTCATTGGACGTGTAGATTCCGTTTAATCGCTTCTGCTTGTGGAAGACTAGACCACCAACGATACTGACGTTTTGATTGTAAGTCCACATAGGACCTACGAATACCACCGGATTGCTCTGATCGAAGCCAAGCCCAGCCGACCAGGAGAAGCTCCAGTCTGAGTTTTCGTTGACTCTCGCAAGCCAGGAGAAAAACAGGGACGGCGCGAAGTCAGCAACCTTGCGATCTTGCTTGCGAGTGACTGTAAATTTGCCACTTTCTCCCTCTACGGCTTTAGAGAAGTAAGTCTGGTCATGATTGGGAATAAAGACGAATCCATAGCTAGAGAACCAGTGCCCCCGCTCAGGCGTACGGTAGATGTAGGTCCACCGCTTCGCGTCTGTCCCAGCGCCGCGAGTAACGGTCACCTTGAGCTCCTGGTTATTATCCAAATGATAGGCGTCCGGTAAAAGCTCCCTGGTCGCCGAGAGCGCGGCTTTGGCGTCAGCTATCTCAGGAGGACGGTTACAACTGCCGCTTGCCAAGAGTTGCTCAATCTTCGCGACGTTCTCTGCGACCACCTTTTCGTCGGTAGCACGGTTAACCTTACCTGTGGCCGTAGTCAGATCCAAACAGGGATCGCTGGGAATGAGGTTAGCGCCTGGACCTGGGGGCGTCAGGGGCTGGATAGGGATAAAGCTCTCTTCGATCTGGATGCTATAGACGAATTGGGGAACTTTACTTACAACCAACAATGTATAGTCCCCAGGTTGCACTTGAAACGTCCGTTCGGTTCCTGGATCGACGGCCAGATCGACTTGTAACTGGCGAGGACCTGCGGCGTTGGCTGCGGCAGCAACCAGTACTGCGAAAATAAAGACGAGAGCATTGCGGGGCATGGGCACCTCCTTTAATGCCCTTTGAGACGGACGTGCCTTAGAAATTCCCTCCTCGATCGGGAGTGAGATGCCGGCCCCTTTCGCTGCAGCGGATCCAAATCCACCGGGGGGACCCTCCGGCCCCCCGGTGACCTACCTCAACCGTCGAGCGGCTACCCTACTTCGCGCCGCCCTCGGTTAGCTTCCCGGCTGGCCCTGCTCGGCTGAGGCCTTCGCCTTCTTGGCCTTGCTCGGACCACGCTTGATGCCCAGCGGGCGGGGCTTGAATCCGTACTTCACCAGCGCGTCGCTCTCGAAGCCGTACTTCCCCCGCAAGGTCGAGCCGAGACGGCCCCGGATCTTCTCCCCTTCCCGCGTGGCGACCTGGATCTGCTTCACCAGATCCCGCACCTGCGAGCGCAGATCCTCCTGCTTGCTCTCCAGAGCCCTCACGTCATCGAGCTTCTGGGAGAGCGCCGTCACGTCAGGCTCGATGTGAGGCATGTCCTGAACATTCGGCTTCGCGTTCGTGATCAACACCTGCCAACGACTGTGCTTCTCTGCATACGACTGACCTTTCGCTACCATAACTATCTCCCTATCAGAAAAAGAGGGGACTTTTCATGGCACTGTATGGACTATCCATAGCTACTGTGCCCTTTTTTCTCCCCATCACCATCTGTATGATGGCGGCGGTTCCTAATAGTAGTCATAGAAATCTGAGGGTCAATCCACCAGAATCGGGAACTTTTCCAGGGCTGTGCATGCCTTGTCGTAAATTTGGCGCGACACTCAGGACAAAGATGCTTATTTCCCGGCTGAAATCTCCTGTTTCTGAGCGAGAATCTCGGTCATCTGGCCGAGAGTCTCTGTCTTCTGATAGAGAATCTCGGGCTTCTGGAGGAAAATCTCGGGCTTCTGGAGGAGAATGTGGGTCTTCTGACGGAAAATCTGGGGCTTCTGGTGGAGAATCTCAGTCTTCTGGATGTCAATCTGAGGCTTCTGGAACGGAGTCTCAGGCTTCCGCGCGCGATTCCAGGCCTACGCCGCCGGATGCGCCGGCTTGCCCGGCGGCACGGGGGTGTCCGGGCTGTTCATGACCTGGATGTCGTCCCCCACCACGTCCTCGACGTAGAGCATCTTGATCGCCACCATCACGGCGGCGAGGACGGGGACGGCGACCAGCATGCCTAAGAAGCCGAAGACGATCGCCATCAGCGAGAGGCCGACCAGGGTGACCACCGGCGGCAGGTCGACCCCGCGCTTCATCAGCAGCGGCTGCAGGATGTGCCCTTCCAGGAACTGGACGCCCCAGTAGACCAGGGCCACGAAGAGGGCCTTCTGCGGCGAATCGAGGAACGCCATCGCGATGCCCGGGACGGCGCTGAGGATCGGCCCCAGCATCGGGATGAACTCCAGCAGGCCCGCGATCAGCCCCAGCGCCAGCGCCGCCTTGACGCCGAGCAGGCTCAGGCCGATCGCGGTGGCCACGCCGATCGACACCATCATGATGAGCTGCGCCACCAGCCAGCGGCGCAGGGTGAAGCCGATGGCGTCGAGGACCTCGTCCGCGCGGGAGCGCGCCTCGTGGGGGAAGAGGTGCAGCAGCCCCTTGTGGTAGAGGTCCGGCTCGGCGCCGATGTAGATCGCGGTGAAGAGGATCAGCAGCAGCCCTCCCACCACGGCGACGGTCGAGGAGAGGAAGGAGAAGAGATAGCGGCCCACGGCGCCGAGCTGTCCCTGCAGGCTCCCGGAGAGACCGTGCGACGGCTGCGACGACTCCGCGGGCGGCTGGGCGGGAGCCGCCGGCGTGGGAGGCGGCATGATCTGCCCCAGGACGCCGTCCCGGTGGCTGTCGATCCACCCTTCCAGGCGGTTCAAGGCCTGGGGAAGCTGAGTCTGGAGCTCGCCCGTCTGCGCCCGCAGGGTCGGCGCCGCCCAGGCTCCCAGGCCCACGATGACGCCCAGGAAGGCGGCCACGATGAGGACCGAGCCCACGCCCCGGGGGAGCCGGTAGCGCTCCAGGAAGTCCGCCCCGCGCGCCACGGCGAGGCCGAAGAGGATGCCGAGGAAGGTGATGAAGATCAGGTCGTGCGTCACCCAGAGGAGGAGCAGGAAGAGGACGAGCCCGATCACCAGCGCCGCCGCCCGGAGGATGTCCAGGCTCCGCCACCCCGGCTGGCGCGGCGTCCTGGAGAGGGTACGGGTTTCCATGCCGGGGGCTCAAGCAAGGAAGGTGCCGGGGAAAATCCTCCAGATTGCGAGCGCCCGCCCCGCCCGGGCATTCATGCCCGGGCGGGGCCGGGCCGAGCCATCTACTGCCTGGGCTCCTCTTCCTGCTCCTGGCTCTCCGGGATCTTCACCAGCGCGTCCGCGGCGGACCGCTGCTCGGCGATCTTCTTGCTGGGCCCCTCGCCGCGCCCCCAGAGTTGGCCGGCCAGCCAGCATTCGATGACGAAGGTCTTGTTGTGGTCCGGGCCGATGGAGTCGGTGATGCGGTATTCGGGGAGATCCCAGCCGAGCGCCTGGGCGACCTCCTGAAGCTGGGTCTTGGCGTCGGTCACCACCTGCCGGGCGCGCTCCTCGAAGGCGTTCTCCAGCATGGGGAGGATCGCCCGCCGCGCCGCCTCCAGCCCGCCGTCGAGGTAGAGGGCGCCGAAGACCGCCTCCATGGAGTCGGCGAGCAGGGAGGGTTTGGCGCGCCCTCCCGAGCGGTCCTCCCCCACGCCGATGCGCAGAGACGGTCCCAGGTCGACGTCCAGGGCGTGCTTCGCCAAGGTGTCGCGGCTGACGAGCTGGGCCTTGTGCTTGGAGAGCTCCCCTTCCGGAAGCTCGGGGTGGTTGGCGTAGAGCCACTCGGCGGTCACCATGCCTAGGACAGCGTCGCCCAGAAACTCCAGGCGCTCGTAATGCTCCGGGATCCCCTGCTCGTTGGCCCAGGAGCGGTGGGTCAGCGAGAGCTGGAGGAGGTCGAGGCGCTTGAACCGGTGGCCCAGGCGCTTCTCGAGAGGGGTGGTGTCGCGGCGGCCGAATGCCATAACGGGATATTATCAGCCGCGCGCTACCGCCGCCCGAACCGCCGCTCCAGGTCCGAGTCGGTCATCTGCAACACGATCGGCCTCCCGTGGGGGCAGGCGTAGGGCTGCTCGGCGGTGAACAGCTCGGCGACCAGGGCCTCCATCTCGGGGGCGGAGAGCGGGTGGTGCATCTTCACCGCCGCCTTGCAGGCCATGCTGGCGGCCAGGTTTTCCAGGATCTCCCGGGAGAGGTCGTCCGCCCCCGCGGTGCCGTCCCCGGAATCCGCGGCCAGGCTGCGCAGCAGTCTCTCGGCTTCATCGGAGGAGAGGACCGCCGGGACCGAGGTGAGGGCGAGGGTGCCACCCGAGAGGACCGCGATGGCGAAGCCGTGCTCCTCGAGGCCGGAGGCGAGCTCGTTGATCCGCAGCCGCTCGGCCGGGGAGAGGTCGAGGAGGACCGGCGAGAGGAGGTGCTGCACCGGCGGGCGCTCGGCGCTCATGGCCCGGCGCAGGCGCTCGAAGAGGATGCGCTCGTGCGCCACGTGCTGGTCGATCAGATAGAGACCGTCCGGCCCCTCCAGCATGATCAGCGTCCCCTTGTACTGGCCGAGGAGGCGGAAGGGGCGGGCCTCGCCGCTACGGCCGGAGAGGGGCACGATCGCCCTTTCGACGGGGAGGTAGGAGGGGGTGGCGAGCCGGGTGGGGGTGACCGGGAGCTCAACCATCGCCGGCATGGCCGGCACCGCGGGAGATTCGCGGGGGCGGTCCCAGGTCGATGCGCGCTTCTCCCCCAATCCCTGCCAGGCGAAGGGGACGTAGGGCTCGGCGGCGGGCGGCCGGAGCGGGGCGGCCTCCTCGCCGCGGGCGCGCTCCAGGGCGCGGCGGAGGGCGTCGTAGATGCGGTCGAGCAGGGCGTGATCGCGGAAGCGGACCTCCGCCTTCTGCGGGTGGACGTTGACGTCCACCTCCTCCGGGGCGATGTCGAGGAAGAGGAAGAGAGCCGGGAAGTCCTCGCTCCTCCACTCGTCGCGCACGGCGCGGTAGAAGTTGGCGAGCACGGCGCGGTCGCGGATCAGGCGGCGGTTCACGTAGATGAAATGCCGCCGGCCGCGCGCGGTGGCGGGGGTGCCCACGAAGCCGCCGATCTTCTCCTCCCCTCCTCCGGTTTCCCGCCTGTCTTCCGGAATCTCGGCCAGCTCGCGGGCCAGCTCGGGGCCGAAGATCTGGCCGATGCGCTCGCGCGAGCCCGCCGCCGTACCCGGGGCCGGCAGGGCGTCCAGCAGCTCCCGCCCCTCGTGGAAGACCTGGAAGCGGACGTCCGGCCGCGCCAGGGCGTACCCCTGCACCACATCGACGCAGCGGCGCAGCTCGGTCTGCGGGGCCTTGAGGAACTTCCGCCGGGCCGGCACATTGAAGAAGAGCGAGCGGACGTCGATCGTGGTGCCGCGCGGCCGGGCGAACGGCTCGGCCACCCGCACTCGTCCCCCTTCGATCACCACCCGGTGCCCCTCACCAGGCTGCTCGGCGGTGGTCATCTCGACCCGCGCCACGGACGCGATCGAGGCGAGCGCCTCCCCCCGGAAGCCGAGGGTGGCGACGCGTTCGAGGTCGTCGAAGCTGGCGATCTTGCTGGTGGCGTGGCGGTCGAAAGCGAGGAGGGCGTCGTCGCGTCCCATGCCGGAGCCGTCGTCGCCGATGGCGATGCGCGCCTTGCCGCCCCCCTCGAGCTGGATCTCGATCAGCCCGGCGCCCGCGTCGAGCGCGTTCTCGACCAATTCCTTGACCACCGACGCCGGGCGCTCCACCACCTCGCCGGCGGCGATCTGGCTGACCAGGGGGTCGGGGAGGAGGTGGATTCTGGACATGGAGTAGGAATAAGTCGCCTTAAGACGAGTCACGGGGCACGTGCGGAGCGGCCCCGAAGAGTCTATACTTACCAGAGATCCTCGGGGTCGGGGGTCAAGGATCGGAGCGGGGAGATATGGATACCTACAAGGTAGCTGCCAGGATTGATGAGAGCGGTGCCATCCACCTCTCGGAGCTGCCCTTCCAGGCCGGCGAAGAGGTCGACGTCGTCATCGTTCGACGGCAATCCAACGGCTCTGGTCAAGAAGGACATGGTGATCTGCGCGACCAGTTGCCCCCAGTTACGCGGCGCCTGCTCGGGATTGCGCGAGGCGTCAGTGAAGAGGATTACAAGCGCTATCTCGAAGAGAAATACCGGTGAGGGTTCTCTTCGATACCAATGTAGTCCTGGATGTCTTGCTGGATCGTGCTCCCTTCAGGGAGACTTCCGCACAGGTGGTCGCCAGAGTTGAGCGAAACGAGCTGACCGGCGTCTTGGGCGCTACGACTCTGACGACAATCTATTACCTGATGACCAAGTCTTCAGGCAGAGAGACGGCCCGTTCGGCGGTCCGTGACCTGCTTGGTCTTTTTCAGATCGCGGCCGTGGACCGGCAGGTTCTCGCGGCGGCGGTTGAATCTCCCCTCAAGGATCTGGAAGATGCCGTTCTGGTAGAGGCCGGTCGGCTTGAATCCATCGACGCTGTGGTGACCCGAGATCCTGATGATTTTCGGGACGGCGGTTTCCCGATCTTCTCGCCCCAGGAGCTCAACGCGGCTTTGAGCCACTGAGGATCCGTGCCCGGGGATCAATCTCCCCGGGCATTGATGCCCGGGCGGCCCTACGGCTGCCTCTTCGCCGGCTCCAGGCGCTCCTCGGCCAGGCGCTCCTCCCGCTCATCCACCCGCACCTTCGTCTTCGAGGCCACCGTCTCTCGCTCGACGTCGGAGCCCGGGATGTCCCAGGTGTAGGAGTCGGTGGAGGCGTACTCCCCATTGCGGCCGTAGTCGTAGGAGCCCTTATCGCCCGAGGCGACGGTCTCCTCGCCCTTGTGGGAGCCTTCGATGTGGATCGCCTGCTCCTCGGGGCTCAGCTCCTCCCCCTGGACCTCCTCGGGGTCCTCCGCGCCGTACTCGTAGCTCTTCTCATCCTCGCGGTCGTGCTGACCGTGGTAGATGTCCTCGCTGTATCCATAGCTCCGTTCGGAGTCGTCCATCGCGGTACCTCCTTCCAGCGCTGCGTGCAAAGAGCGGGCCGGGGACCGTCATCCCTGGGCGGCGGCCGCCGCGATCGCGGTGATCGGGGCGGGCCGCGCGGTGGCGGCCTGCGGCGCGGGCTTCGGCGTCTTCAGGCCCTCCTCCGCTCTGGCCTTGCGGGCGAGGCTCGACCGCGCCGCGGCCAGCCTTGCGATCGGCACCCGGTAGGGGGAGCAGGAGACGTAGTCGAGGCCCACCCGCTCGAAGAAGTCGATCGACTGCGGATCGCCGCCGTGCTCGCCGCAGACGCCGAGGTGCAGGTCCTCCCGCGTCTCGCGTCCCCGCTCGCAGGCCATGCGGACGAGCTGCCCCACCCCCTCCTCGTCGATCTGCTGGAAGGGGTCGTACGGCAGCACCTTGGAGCTGATGTACTGCGGCAGGAAGCGGCCGGCGTCGTCGCGCGAGTAGCCGTAGGTCATCTGCGTCAGGTCGTTGGTGCCGAAGGAGAAGAAGTCGGCGTGCCGGGCGATCTTGTCGGCCACCAGGGCGGCCCGCGGCACCTCGATCATGGTGCCGATGAGGATCTCCAGCCGGACCCCCTCCTCCTGGAGGATGCGGTCGACGGTGGTGGCGATCATCTCGCGCAGGCGGACGATCTCGGCCTCGGTGCCGACGAGGGGGACCATGATCTCCGGCCGCACCGGCTCCCCCGCCTTGGCGCGGACGGCGGCGGCGCGGACGATCGCCTTCACCTGCATCTCGTAGATCTCGGGGGCGGTGATCCCCAGCCGGCAGCCGCGCAGGCCGAGCATGGGGTTGGCCTCGGCCAGCGCCTCGGCCCGCGCCTTGACGGCGGCGGGATCGATCCCCATCTGCTCGGCGAGCACGCGCAGCGCCTTGTCCTCGTGCGGCAGGAACTCGTGGAGCGGCGGATCGAGCAGCCGGATGGTGACCGGCAGGCCGCCGAGGGCGGCGAAGATCCCCTCGAAGTCCTGCTGCTGCATGGGGAGGAGCTTGGCGAGCGCGGCGTCGCGGATCTCCGCGTTCTCGGCCAGGATCATCTGCCGCACCCAGGGGATGCGCTCGTCGGCGAAGAACATGTGCTCGGTGCGGCAGAGGCCGATCCCCTGGGCCCCCAGAGCGGCGGCCACGCGGGCGTCGTGAGGGGTGTCGGCGTTGGCGCGGATGCGCAGCCGGCGTTCGGCGTCGGCCCAGTCGAGGAGCTTGGCGAAGCCGCGGGCCGCCGGCGAGGGCCGCGAGGGCTCGACGCCGTCGAGCAGCACGCGCAGGATCTCGGAGTCGCGGGTGGCGATGGCGCCGGCGATCACCTCGCCGGTGGTGCCGTCGATCGACATCTCGTCCCCCTCGTGGAAGGTGCGGTCGCCGACCTTCACGGTCCCCTCCTCCTCGTCGACGTCGAGGTCCCCGGCGCCGACCACGCACGGCTTGCCGAGGCCGCGGGCGACCACGGCGGCGTGCGAGGTCATGCCGCCGCGGGAGGTCACGATGCCC
>Ga0308175_100001530_pt1 | contig 15669 bp, 14 predicted proteins | sample PhyCR1_3_FD_203893 | JGI IMG/M metagenome (GOLD analysis project Ga0308175, IMG submission 203893) | Soil microbial communities from UC Gill Tract Community Farm, Albany, California, United States - DLSLS.C.R1 | ecosystem: Environmental > Terrestrial > Soil > Agricultural land | place: USA...
GCGTAGCGCAGCGAGGGGCCGACCTCGTCGACCTGGATCTCGAAGACGGTGCGCTTCTCTCCCTCGCGCGTCTCGTACTGACGAGAACGCAGGTTGCCCTGGACGATGACCCGCATCCCCTTCTGCAGGGACTCCGCGACGTTCTCCGCGGCCTGGCGCCACACCGAGCAGGAGAGGAACAGCGCGTCGCCGTCCTTCCACTCGTTGGCCTGCCGGTCGAAGGTGCGCGGCGTCGAGGCGATCCGGAAGTTGGCCACCGCGGCCCCCGACGGCGTGAAACGGAGCTCGGGGTCGTCGACCAGGTTGCCGACCACGGTGATCTGGGTGTCGCCTGCCATGTCAGGTCTCCTCGGGGATGTACGACTGGGTCCGGGTTCATCGTTGCGTGGCGCACCGACAATCTCCACCGGCGCTCCACAGGAACGCTCAGTGAGCGTCCGGGCGCATCACCTTGGTCCGCAGCACCGACTCGTTGAGCCCGAGCTGGCGGTCGAACTCCTTGACCGTCGCCGGCTCCGCGGTGATGTTGATGACCGCGTAGATGCCTTCGGCGTTCTTCTCGATCTCGTAGGCCAGCCGGCGCCGGCCCCACACGTCGACGTTCTCGACGCTGCCGCCGTCCTTGCGGATGACGTTGAGGTACTTGTCGAGCGACGGGGCAACCGTCCGCTCCTCGAGACTCGGTTCGAGGATGACCATCACTTCGTAGGCACGCACAGCGGTCTCCACCTCCTCTGGACTAGAGCGGCCACGGACCATCCGTGGCAGGAGGGCTTGCGTGACGCGGCACTGGGGTCCACACGGCGTGGACCACGGACCGCGGCGTCCGAACGGGCCGGACAACCGGGAAGGCTAGCAGCGCGAAGGCTGCCCGACCCAATCGACCTTGGAGGCCCCGCTAGCGTGCCGAGCATGAGCGACCACCCCTACGTGCACGCCCTCGTCCTCGACTGCCCCGAACCGCGCAAGAGTGCCGACTTCTACGCCGACCTGCTCGGCTACCAGGTCGCCTACGCCGACGATGAGTGGGTCACCGTCACCGGTCCCGGTCCGATGTTGGCCTTCCAGCTCGCACCCGACCACGTCGCACCCACCTGGCCGGACAACTCCGTGCCACAGCAGATGCACCTCGACTTCTTCGTCGCGGACATCGCCGCGGCCCACCAGCGGGTCCTGGACCTCGGCGGGCGCGCCGTCGACCCGACCGATCCGCCGTCGCCCTCACCCGAGCGGGGCTTCCGGGTGTATGCCGACCCGGCCGGCCACACCTTCTGTCTCTGCCGCCCGTCCAAGACGTCCTGGTCCTAGGGCACGAGCTCCCGCCCCGCTCAAGGGGTGAGGGCCGCGCAGTAGCCCGCGATCAGCGCGTCGGCGACGGTCGCGACGTACGCGTCGTCGGGCAGGTACGACGCGTCGTGCAGCCCGCCGCGGTCGGCGCCGGTGCCGACGAAGACCATCAGCCCCCGCACCCGCTCGCAGTACGCCGCGAAGTCGTCGGACCCGAACGACCGGAACGTGGGGATCACGGAGTGACCGAGCTCGGTGAGGATCTCACCGGCGCGTACCGCGAGTCCCACGTCGTTGGCGAGCACCGGCTCACCGCGCTCGACGGTCACCGAGGCTCGACAGCCGTACCCGGCGGCCACGGACGTCGCGATCTCCTCGATCGCCCGGTGGGCCGCCTCGCGGTCCTCGGGCCGCATGGTCCGCACCGTCCCGGAGCAGGATGCCCGCGGCGGCACGACGTTGTCCGCGGACCCGGCGCTCAGCTGGTTGACCATGCACGCCACACCGGCGGTCGGGTCGATCCGACGGGCGCCGACCTGCTGGAGACCCACCACCACCGCGGCCAGCGCGAGCACGGAGTCGTCGACGGTGTGCGGGTAGCCGGAGTGGCCTCCGCGCCCGCTCACCTCGATCCGGAACGCGTCCATGGCGGCGTTCACCGGCCCGGGGGTCACCGCGACCACACCGCTCTCGACCCGCGGCTGCACGTGCGCTGCCACCACTGCCTCGACCCCGTCCAGCCCGCCCTCGTCGATCACGTCCTGCGCTCCCGAGTCCACACCCTCCTCGCGCGGCTGGAGCAGGGCGACCAGGGGCCGTGGCAGGTCGAGCGTCGCCGCCGCCCGGACCACGGCCGCCAGCCCGGCCAGGTGCACGTCGTGCCCGCACGCGTGCATCGCTCCGTTGGTCGACGCCCAGGCCACGCCGGTGGCCTCCTGGACCGGTAGCCCGTCGAGCTCGGCCCGGACCGCGATCGTCGTCCCGCTCCCGCCGGGAAGCCTCAGCACCCGGCCGGTGCCGGCGACCACCTCGCCGTCACCCAGGCCGATCCAGTCGGCGACCTGCTGCGCGGTCGGCGACTCGTTCCCGCCGACGAGGGGTGAGGCGTGCAGCTCGCGGCGCAGAGCGACGGCCGCGGGCAGCAGGTCCTGCACCGCGGTGCGCCACCGGGATGCCAGCGCGTCGGTCCGTTGGGCGGTCACAGGCCGTAGGCCCGCCGGGCGTTCTCGCGGGCGACCAGCCCTGCGACGTACGTCGCGTCCTCCGGGGTGGCCTCGCCGGCGGCCACCAGCTCGCCGAGGACGGTCGCCATCGCATGACGGAACAGCACGGCACCGAGGAGGTACAGCTCGGCGAGCCCGTAGGCGTCCGAGGAGAACAGCAGCTTCCCGAACGGCACGAGCTCGAGGGTCTCACGCAGCACACCCGCCGACAGCGCCCCGGAGTTGTGCGTCGTCAGCCCGAGGTCCATGAAGACGTGGTCGAAGACCTGGGCGAGGTAGGCGGCGTTGCGGTGGTAGGGCCAGTTGTGCAGCAGCAGCACCGGGACGCCGTAGCTCTCGACGGTGCGCAGGAACCCGGTCAACCGCAAGGGGTCGCACTCGAGCAGGTCCAGGTCGCGGTCGCCGTACCCCACGTGGATCTGCAGCGGAAGCCCGATCTCGACCGCCGTGTGGGCGAGCCAGCCGCTGACGGTCCGGTCTGCGAGCCGGTCCGGGTTCGCCCGGACCAGCGCGTGGTGGAGCTCGGACCTGGTCGGCTTCTTCGACGGCAGGCTTAGGCCCACGCGGTACGCCGCGATGCTCTTCGCCCCGGCCACGCCGCCCACGAGCGCCGCCCGGAGCCTGGTCTCGACCTCGCCGGCGAAGTCCTTGGTCCCTCCGGCCAGCACGTCCTCGGCCAGCCGTTCGAGGCGGACCACCTCACGCGCCGTACCGCCACCGAGGTGGGCCAGCTCGGTCATCGAGGTCAGCTCCCGCGGCCCGAGGCCGGTGTCCACCAGGAACGTCCCGATGCCGGTCGCGGCCAACAGCCGGCGACTCGCCTCGACCGCACCGAGCTGGGACCGTCTGTCCAGGTAGGCGTCGGCCGGCACCAGGGGCTCGAGGTCCAGCACCGGGGCACAGTGCCGCCGGATCGCCCACCCGAGCGCGGAGTCGAACAGGCTCGTCCCGAGCGGGCTCGCCCGGACGGCCTCGTTCATCAGGGCCTCGAACGCCGGGCGGTCGAGGTCGGCGGTGAGGATGCCGTGGCAGTGGTGGTCGACGAGGTCGGCCAGCGACTCGAGTGACAGGCCCGGGCCGTCAGCCACCCACGACCTCCGGCTCTCCCTCCGCGTCCCCGCGGTCGAGCTCACGCAGCCCACCCGCCAGCCGCTGGGCGAAGCCGGGGACGAGGAATGCCACCAGGGTGACCACGAAGATCCAGCCGAGCGCGACGACGGGGAACCAGCGGGGCGGGCCGGAGGTCGGGTACGGGATGACGTTGCGATAGATGGTGTAGATGATCATCGCGAGCGCGAGGAGCGGGATCACGATCTCCCATCGCCGCACCTGGGGCATCTTCTGGTCGATCCAGATGAGCTTGATGCAGCCCACCGTGGCCAGGATGTAGGCGACCAGCAGGATCAGGGTGCCGATCGTGCCGCTCCACAGGAACGTGTCGAACGGCACGGCGTTGAAGAAGACCGCGCAGACCAACCCGATCAGGAACACGACGACGGCGATGACCATGGCCGCCACGGCCGGGGTGTCGTTGGCGCCGGTTCGCCCGAGGGGGTGCCCGGGTGCGAGATCGCGGACGATCGCGAACAGCAACCGCGAACCGCCGACCACACAGGCCAGGCAGCAGGCGAACGCCGACACCGCGGCACCGAGCGTGATCAGGTCACCCAGCCAGTTGCCGACGTACGACGAGCCGAGCTCGCCCAGCGCACCCTTGGTGTTGCCGGAGTCGATGAAGGCGGCCACGCCCTTGTCGTCGGTGCCGAACCCCATCGCCTCGATGGCCGTCACCACGGTGAAGTAGATGCCGCCGAAGATCGCCGTCCCGAGGATCGCTCGCGGGATGTCGCGTTGCGGGTGGTGCGTCTCCTCGCCCAGGGTCGAGGCCGCCTCGAAGCCGGCGAACGAGAGCAGGCCGAAGACGATGCCGAGGAACAGCGTCGAGGTGCTCGTGCCCGAGGGCACCGAGAACACCTTCATGGTGAAGGTCGCGTCACCGGGCGCGTCGCCGTCCAGCATCTTCACCAGCACGACGGCCGAGACGACCAGGATCAGGGCCACCGTGACACCCTCGACGGTGAGCAGCACGCTGGCGGCCCGCTTGGCCGGGACGATGGCCAGCAGCAGCGCGATCACCAGCGCGACGAAGCCGACCAGGAAGCCGGACCAGGACGGCTGGTTGTTCCAGACCCCGATGATGTCGAGGCACTCCGAGCCGAAGATCCCGGCCGCAGAGGACGTGACCAGCGCGTAGAACGTGTAGGTCCCCATCAGGCCGAGCCCGGCGATCGCACCGGCCGGGGCACCCAGAGTCGCCCCCGCGAAGACGTAGACCGAGCCCGCGTGCCGGTAGTACTGGCACAGCCGGACGAAGACGTAGGCGATCAGCAGCACCGCGATCGCGGCGAGGAAGAACGCCAGCGGGGTGGCCCGCCCCACCAACCCGGCGGTGCCCTGAGGGTTGATGTTGGCGGCCATGCTGGGCGCCATCAACGCGATCGAGAGACCGACTGCCTGCCAGACCGAGAGCGAGCGACGCAGCGACGTACCTTCACGCACGGGAGCGGTCATGGGGGGATCCTCTCGATGAGAAGGTGACCACTCCGGAGTGTGATCCCGGCCCTATTCTTTGTCCAGACTCGTCCGTTCCGTGGCGGCTGCCGCTCGCCACGCTCGGATCCGAAGGGAGCCCTCGTGGACCTCGCCGATCGTGACCGTCGTTCGAACCGAGCCGAGGCGCTGGTCCAGGACCTCGCCGACCGCGGTGTGGTCGCGGTCGCCACGAGCTTCGTCGACAACGCGGGCATCTCTCGGGCTAAGTCGGTGCCGCTCGACCGGCTGCCGTCCTTGGCCGCATGGGGGGTCGGCTTCTCGACGGCCTTCGACTACTTCCGCTTCGACGACTGGGTGGCCGCTCCCCCCGACGGCCACGCGCCTGTGGGTGACCAGCGGATCGTGCCCGACCTCGACCGGCTCGTCGTGCTGTCCGCGCAGCCGGGATGGGCCTGGGCGCCGGGTGAGAGGTACGCCCAGACCGGCGAGCCCTATCCCCTCGACTCCCGGCTGCTGCTGGCCCGGGTCGTGGACGACCTCGCGGCGAAGGGGATCAACGTCCTGTCCGCACTCGAGATCGAGTGGGTCGTCTCGACGGACGCCGATGAGTTCGTGCCGGCGGCGCATGGACCGGCGTACGGACTGACCCGGCTGACCAACGTCTCCGACTACTGCCGCGACGTCCTCACCGCGCTCGCCGACGAGGGTGTCCGCGTCGAGCAGCTCCATCCCGAGTACGCCGCCGGACAGCTCGAGCTGTCGGTGGCACCCGAGTCACCGGTCCATGCCGCCGACACCTCGGTACTGGTCCGGTCGACGATCCGCGCGGTGGGCGTCCGGCACGGCCTACGGACGTCGTTCTCACCGAAGGTCGACGCCGGCGGCGTCGGCAACGGTGGTCACGTGCACCTCAGCCTGGGGCGCGACGAGCGCAACCTGATGGCCGGAGGCTCGGGCCGGTACGGGCTGACCGACGAGGCGACAGCGTTCGCCGGCGGCGTGCTCGAGCACCTGCCGGGACTGCTGGCCATCGGCGCGCCGTCGGTCGCGTCGTACCTCCGCCTGGTCCCGCAGCACTGGGCGGGTGCCTACGCCTGCTGGGGTCTGGAGAACCGTGAGGCCGCGCTGCGGATGATCACGGGGTCCAGCGGTAGCGAGGAGTGGGCTGCCAACCTCGAGGTCAAGTGCTTCGACCTGCACGCCAACCCGTACCTGATGCTGGCCGGGCTGGTCGCGGCCGGGAGCGACGGGCTCGACTCCGGTGCCTCGCTGCCGGAGCCGGTGGACGTCGACCCGGCGAGCCTCAGCGAGGGCACCCTGGAGCACCGCGGTATCCGGCGCCTCCCGGAGACGTTGCGCGAGGCGCTGGACGCCTTCGTGTCGGACGAGGTCCTGGCGGCGGCCTTCGGCAAGCCGCTGGTCGACGCGATCTCGGCGGTGCGCGAGTCGGAGCTGGAGTTCTTCGAGGGTGCGACGGCGGAGGAGGTCGCGTCCGCGAGCCGCTGGGAGCACTGACGTCGGTCGAGCGGTGGCCTGCCGGGCGGGAACCCTGTCAGCCGGGATCGTCGGTCAGTCGCGGGTGCTGCCGCTGAGGGAGACCGCGATCGTCCAGAGGCCGGCCACGACGACGCCGACCAACATGATGACGAACAGGATCACCACGAGCGCTTCCATGAGCACAGCCTGCCACTGACCGTCGGCGGACGCGCTGTCGGTCCGGGTTCCTACCATGGCGTGATGAGCAGCAACGCCGTCCCGGACCTGGGCGCCCACGTCGAGCAGACCGACCCGATCGCGGAGGCGAAGGCCCGGCAGGCCGCGCACGTCCAGTTCTTCCTCGGCGACCCTCAGGGCTACAAGGGCCCGGAGTTCCGGTACGCCGGTGGCGCCGAGGGGCTGCGCGCCGACGCCGAGGCCGCCGGAGTCGCGCTCTACGTCCACGCGCCGTACATCGTGAACGTCGCGACCACCAACAACCGCATCCGCATCCCGTCGCGCAAGCTGCTCCAGCAGCACATGGACGCCGCCGCGTCGATCGGGGCGAAGGGGCTGATCGTCCACGGCGGGCACGTCAACAAGGACGACGACCCCGCTGTCGGGTTCGACAACTGGCGCAAGGCGGTCGAGGCGACGGACATCAAGATCCCGCTCCTGATCGAGAACACCGCCGGCGGCGACAACGCGATGGCCCGCTACCTCGAGCGGATCAAGGGCGTCTTCGACGCGATCGCGGCGGCGTCCGGCTCGGAGAACGTCGGCTTCTGCCTCGACACCTGCCACGCCCACGCCGGCGGCAACCCGCTGGAGTCGGTGGTCGACGACGTCCTGGCCATCACCGGGCGGATCGACCTCGTGCACTGCAACGACAGCCGTGACGAGTTCGACTCCGGGGCCGACCGCCACGCCAACGTCGGCGCCGGCAAGATCGACCCCGACCTCCTCGCGGCGGTGGTCCGCGACGCCGGCGCCCCCGTCGTCTTCGAGACCCCCGGCGGCGCCGACGAGCACCTCGCCGACTTCGAGGCGATCCGCTCGCGGGTGTAGAGCGGGGGCTGCGAATTCCCCGCCTGAGCGGGGAATTCGGCACTTGTTGGCCTGGATTTCCCCCACCAAGTGCCGAACTGGGCCAACAAGTCCGAGCCAGGTCGGCCGGGCCGTTCGGCCCTCACGATCGGCTGCTCAACCAAAACAGATCAGCGGCGCCGGGGGCCCATCGGGATCGACCTCGGCCAGCGCCCTCGCCAGGGCCGCTGCGGGCGTCAACCCTGCGGCCAGCTCTCCGTGCACGGCCACCAGTACGTCGTGGGCCACCGCGTCGTTGATGGCCGCCGCCGAGGCGATCACGCAGCGGGTGCCGGCGTGCAGCCAGGCAGCGCTCATCCCGATCAGCTCCTCGCCGCCCCGCAACGTCGAGCGCCCGACCTCGCACGCCGAGAGCAACACGATGTCGGGGACCGCGGCCAGCTGGTCGATGTCGTAGCCGAACCACGGTCCGTCGGCGAGCTCGAAGCCCGAGAAGAGCGGGTTCTCGGAGGAGTGGCGGCCGTGCGCCGACACGTGGAGCACGTCGACGGATCCGGCGAGCTTGCTGACGTCGTCGGCGGTGGCGTCCGCCCCGTGCAGGAGCAGGGCCGAGGGCCAGGCCGCGGCCGCCGCCACCGTCTCCGCCTCCGCCTGGGCGACCCGCGGGCCGGCCACGAAGCCGGCCGAGCCGGATCGCAACGGCGCGCTCGAGCGCGCCAGCCAGGACGTCGCCGACTGCGCGACGGTCACCGGACGGCCCCGGTTGCTCGGGAGGATGGTCCATGGCACCGCCGCCAAGGCCCCGGAGGGGGTCAGGACCAGATCGCGCTCGCCGATCGCTCCTGCCAACGGCGACAGCAGCAGGTCGTCGAGGCGACGTAGCCGGCTCCGTAGCTCGGATCGGATCGCGTCCGCAAAGACCCCGGGCAGCTCGGCGGCAGCCATGTCCAGGTCCGGCAGGAGACCGCCCGTCAGCGCATCGAGAGCCGAGCGCGGGCCGAGGTCGAGGATCGTCGCGTGCTCGGCCGTCACCACCAGCGCCGCCACCTCCCGCGCGGTCACGACGTGGGCGACGAGAGCCTGCTCCGGCCGCAACGCGGACTGCAGGTCGTCCAATGCGGCGGGCTCGTCGTACTCGCCGGAGCCGCGGTTCTGCCATGCCCTTTCCCGCACGCGCTGCCGCAGCTCCGCCTGGCGGGCGGCGTCCCGTCGGAAGGAGTCCTCGGTGGTGGCGAGGGAGCGCAGCTCCTGAAGGTCCGCCTGTACCTGCTCGTCGCCGGGCACCCGCACCGGCTGCACCCGGCTCGCCAGCATCCGGGCGCGCTCCGACCACTCGAACAGCACCTCCGGCCGTCCCGACGCCACCGCCACCCGCAGTCCCCGCACCGCGAGTCGGCGGCCGTGCCCGGTCACCATGGTCTGCAGGTCGAGGCTGCCGAACGAGCTCTGCCACTCGTGCAGGTCGGCGAGGCCGCGCCGCAGGTGCCGCAGCGCGTTGCTACGTCGTCCCGAGCGCTCGGCGAGCGCCGCACGTACGTCGCGTTCCCGCAGCCGTACGGCGAGTGGTGCGGCCGTCGGGACCCGGATCGCGGCCAGCCGACGACGAGCGTCGTCGAGGTCTCCCCGACGAGCCGCGACCAGTGCGGCGTCGAGCCGTACGTCGAGCGCCCACCAGGGCAGCTCGAGCCGCTCGAGCTCCGCGGCCAGCTCATCTGCCCGCGTGACCAAAGACGGTCCCTTCCGGCCCAACCGCACCTCCGCGCCGAGCACCAACGCCTCGGCACGCACCCGGAGCGCGGGCGTCCGGGCGCGCGTGAAACGCGATCGAGCAGCCCGTGCTGCCGTGAGCGCCCGGCTCGGGTCCGATCCGAGCGAGGCCCGGGCGATGGCGAGCTCCGCCTCGCCGGTGCGTTGCGTCAGCCGGTGTTGCCCGAAGCAGCGTGCCGACTCCTCGAGAACGGCGAGCCCGCTGCGCGTCAGACCCGCGGCCATCAACACCTCCGCGCGGTCCTGGTTGCAGATCGCCACTCCGACCGGGCTCAAGGGCAGCAAGGTGGGTCGGACGGCGTCCATGTGCGACAGCGCCGAGACCAGGTCCCCACGCAACAGGCCGGCATACCCGAGATTGTGCTGGGCCATGGCGGCCTCGACCGTGCTGCCTGCGTTGACCAGCAGATGCACGGCGACCTCGAAGTCGGCGGCCGCTCGACCGCCGTCCCCGCGCGCCAGGTGGACGCCGCCGCGGTTGATGTGCGCCTTCCCCAGCTCGATCGGATCGTCGAGCATGGCGATGCCGATCCCGAAGGCGTCCAGGGCTGCGGCCGTCTCGCCGAGGCGCAGGAGGACCAGGGCGCGCTGGCAATGCAGGACACCCGAGGTCTCGAAGATGACCCCCTGCTCCGCGAGCGCCGACTCGCACAGCTGCAGGGCTCCGGCAAGGTCTCCCAGCTCGGCGGTCAGGAACGCCCGGCTCGCGTCGATCCGAGCCCGATGGTCCGGCGTGGAGGCGAGGCCCCGCGCCCGGTCGAGCAGCCGTCGTGCGGCGGGCAGGCGCCGCCCCACCAGGGCATCGAGTCCCGCTTGGTGGAGCTCGTGGGCGCTGCGCACCCGCCTATTCTGGACGCCGCATCGTCGTCAGGTGCTCGACTGCGTCCCATCCGCGTCGTACGGCGGCCGCCCGGCTGTCCGGCGGGTTCCCCCTGTTCATCAGTCGACGCGACATGGACGCCGCGAGAGCGCCCGCCATCAGGGGAGCCGCGAACGAGGTGCCGCTCCAGACGCCGAACCCACCGCGCTGCGACCCGTCGCGCTTGTGACCGGAGTGGAAGTCGTCGGGGTCGATCGACTCGCGGAGTCGGCCCTCCACCCAGGTCCGGCCGGTCGGTTGCAGGCCTCCGCGCAACGGGGGCATCGTGCTCATCACCGAGGCTCCGGGTGCGTAGGCCCGCACCCACGGACCGGCGTTGCTGAACAACGCGTCCGTGGTGTTGGGGTTGAGCGCGCCGACGGACACCACCGGCACCCGGTCGCGGTCGCGGCGGACCTTTCCCTTGTGGTTGGACCACGGGGCGAAGGCCGCCGGGTAGCACGGTCGGTCGGTGGCGTCGTTGCCCGCGGAGCAGACCACGACGACGCCGAGCCGGCCGAGCTCGTCGAGGATGCTCCACAGGATCGGGTCCAGGAGCTTGTCGGACGGGTTCTCGTGGTAGTAGCCCATCGAGAGGCTGAGGACGTCGACCGGATGGCCACCGCGCCCACCCTCGCGGTGGATCCGCACGAGCTCGGCGATCTGGGCCAGGGTTGTGATCCACTCCGACTCGACCAGCGGCTGGTCGGCGGGGATGCCACGCCACGACAGGATCTGCGCGTCGGGACACGCCTGGTGCACCAGCCCCGCGATGAACGTGCCGTGACCAGCGATGCGATCGAGGGATCCGTCGAACACCCCGCCGACGCTGCCGTGCAGCTCGGGGTCGGTGTCAGGGTCAGTCAGCCCGATGGCGTGACCGCGCAGCTTCACAGTGGTCTTCACGACGCCGCCGTCGAACCAGTAGTGCGGGTAGCAGCCGGTGTCGAGGATGGCCACCACCGGACGTCGGCCCTTGATCGCCCGGTTGGGATAGCGCGCAGGCGGCGGGCCGGCGTACGCGACCGGCTGTCGGCCCCCGCTGCCCGGTGCGCCGTAGCTCAGCAGCCCGGCCGACGCGTCGACCGCACCATCGGGGTGGGGCACCTCCCACGGATGCGGGACTTCCCAGGGGTGGGGGACCTCCCACGGTTGCGGCTCGATCCACGCCGACGGGTCCGGGGAGTGCGGGACCTCCCAGGGAAGTGGCTCGACCGGCCGGGTCGAGACCACGTGGTCGAGGTCGACCCCCCGCATCGCGCGCCGACCGTGCATCTGGCGTGCGGATTGGACCAGCACCCACGCATCGGGCTGCTGGAGCACGGATCCGCCCCCGATCGTGACGGTGACCACGCCCAGCGGCAGGGTGCGGGCCTTGGCCGGCTCCGGGTCAGGAGTCACGGTCCATCCCAGGGTCTCGGCGGTGGTGGCGAGCAGGTCGACCAGCTGCCGGCGCCGGGCGCCCTTCTCCACCATCAGCCGGTTGACGACGTACGCCGTGGGGTGGTTCTCGATGTTGTCCAGCTTGGGGGTTCGGCTCGGGTCGAGCACCCGCGCGTTCGCGCCCCGCAACACCTTGCCTTGGGGCATCCGCGGCTGCGAGGCGAGCGGGGCGTTGCGTGGCTCGGGCATGACGTTCCTCCGGGAGAGTGGCTGGTCAGGTCAGATCTCGAACGCGGGCGTGCCGAACGCCTGGTCGTCCGGCAAGGTGAGCGACAGACGGTAGAAGCCCGTGGGCAGGTCGGTGAACTCGAAACGACCGCTGGGCTCGGCGACCGCGTCGTACGACCGGCCTTCGCCGCCGACCTCACGGATCTGGACGGGCGCGCTCCCGGCCGGCACCAGCCAGCCGTCGAGCCGGGCGCGGCCCTCCTCCTCGGAGACGCCGACGCGCACGAGCAGGTCGACGCCCTCGCCTCCGAAGCGCAGCGTGTAGGAGCGGGCACCGCCGCGGGTGCCGACCAGCTCCTCGAGTCGCTCGACCACCAGCAACAGCTGCAGCTCGAGGTCGGGGTCGTGGTCGGCGACGTCACGGGTCACCGCCACCATCCGCTCGACCATGCCCGAGGGCACAGGGTCGTACGCCGCGGCGGCGCGGCGTACGGCGTCGAGCAGCTGCTCGTCGGGAAGGTGGGGGTCGGTCATCGTGGCCTCGTGGGGACGTTATCGCTGCTCGGGAACGCTCGCAGGAGCATGGCTGAACCGACCGTCGACGACAGGCGGCGACAGCCGTACGCCTCACAGGAGCACCCGGGGCCCTCCCTGATACATCCCGGTAGCCTCGTCGCCGTGATCCCCACGGTGCTGCCGATCTCCGCCGACGAGCATCGCGCGTTCATCCGCGATCAGCCGTGGGCGAGCTTCCTGCAGACCCCCGCCTGGGCGACGGTGAAGTCGGAGTGGCGCGGCGAGTCACTGGGTTGGTACGACGGCGAGCGGCTCGTCGGCGTAGGGCTGGTGCTCTACCGCAAGCTGCCCAGGCTGCGGCGCTACCTGGCCTACCTGCCCGAGGGGCCGGTGCTCGACTGGTCTCGGCGCGAGGTCAGGGACGAGCTCGGCGACTGGCTGGCTCCCATGACCGAGCACCTCAGAGCACAGGGAGCCTTCGGCGTTCGGATGGGCCCGCCGGTGGTGACCCGGCGATGGAGCGCCGAGCAGGTCAAGTCCGGCATCGCCGACCCGACCGTCCGGAGCCTCACCGAGATCGCCCCTCTGGCCCGATCCACGACCGGTGCTCGCGTCGTCCAGCAGCTGGAGGCCCTCGGCTGGCGGCGTCAGGTCGCCGAGGGCGGGTTCGCCGCGGGGCAGCCGCAGTACTCCTTCCTCATCCCGCTCGTCGCCGACGACGGCACGCGGCGTACCGAGGAGGACGTGCTCGCCGGCATGAACCAGCTCTGGCGGCGCAACATCCGCAAGGCCGACAAGTCGGGGGTCACGGTCTCGACCGGGTCGCGGGAGGACCTCAAGTCGTTCCACGACCTCTACGTCCACACCGCGCAGCGCGACCATTTCACGCCCCGACCGTTGTCCTACTTCGAGACCATGTACGACGCGCTGGGCGCCGACGAGCCGGACCGGATCGCGCTCTGGCTCGCCCACCACGAGGGCGACCTGGTGGCGGCCACCATCGGCGTACGGGTCGGCGCGCACGCGTGGTACTCCTACGGCGCCTCCTCCACCGACAAGCGCGAGGTGCGCGGGTCGAACGCCGTGCAGTGGGCGATGGTCCGCAGCGCGATCGCCCAGGGCGCCGACGTCTACGACCTGCGCGGCATCACCGACACCCTCGACCCCGACGACCCGCATGTCGGGCTGATCCAGTTCAAGGCCGGGACCGGGGGCGAGGCCGTGGAGACGGTCGGCGAGTGGGACCTCCCGTTGAACAGGACCCTCTACCGCGGCTTCCAGCTCTACCTCAACCGCCGCTCGTTGAGATCCGCGTTTCGCAGCGTCGAGTTACGGCCATTGCGCGCATCTCGACGCGGCGAAGGGCGGAACTCGACGCCGGCGGGGGAGGGCGCGTGAGCCTGACCCTCACCGTCGACGGCGAACGCTGGCGACGTCACCTCCGCACGGTCGCCGACCAGACGCCCGGGCTCGTCCCCGTCGCGAAGGGCAACGGGTACGGCTTCGGTCTCGGCCGCCTCGCCCGCAGAGCGCAATGGCTGGGTGTCGACACCCTGGCCGTCGGGACGTACCACGAGCTGCCCGAGGTGATGCAGCGCTTCGACGGCGACCTGCTCGTCCTCAGCCCGTGGCGCCCGACCGAGGCGGACCTGCCTGACAGCCTCCCCACGAAACGGGTCGTCCACACCGTCAGCCGACTCGTCGACCTGCTCGCCCTCCTCGAGTGTCAGCCGGACGCCCGGGTCGTGCTGGAGCGGATGACCAGCATGCGCCGGCACGGGATGACTGCCGACGAGCTGAGGTCGGCCGCGAAGCTTCTCGAACGTCGGACCCGGACGGTCGAGGGGGTCGCGTTCCATCTCCCGCTCGCCGCCGGCGCTCACCTCACCGAGGTCGTCGGCCTCGTGAACGACGTGGTCGCCTCCGGACTGTCGACGCGACAGCTGTGGGTCAGCCACCTGACCCCCGCCGAGCTGACCTCGCTGCGCACGTCGTACGCCGACTTCGAGGTGCGCCCGCGGATCGGGACCGACCTCTGGCTCGGTGACCGCGGCGCGCTGCGGGTGACTGCCACCGTCCTCGACGTCCATGAGGTCGAGCGTGGAGACATCTTCGGCTACCGCGGCCGGGCGGCGCCCAAGGCCGGCCACATCCTGGTCGTCTCCGGCGGCACCGCGCACGGCATCGGTCTCGAGGCACCCACCGGCGACCACTCGCTCCGGGCGCGGGCGGCGACCCTCGCCCGCGGAGGCCTGGACGCGGTCGGGTTCGTCCGGTCGCCGTTCACCGTCGACGGCAAGCAACGGCTGTTCGCCGAGCCGCCGCACATGCAGGCCTCCATGCTGTTCCTCCCGCACGGCCCGCGGGTGCCGGCCGTGGGCGACGAGGTGGACGTGCGCGTGCGGTTCACCGCCACCACCTTCGACCGGGTCACGACCAGCTGAGCGGTCAACGGGACCCGCTGACGCGCGCCTGCCGTCGCGGCAGCCCGGTCCACGGGAGCGTGATCAGCGCCCAGCCCGTCATGATGATCGCCATCTCGGCGAGCAGGTACAGCGGCCACGGCCCGAGCACGTCGAGGATCGTCGCCTCGGAGGGCTTGCCGTTGACGTAGCCGTAGTCGGAGCCCAGCGCCGCGTTCAGGCACAGCACGACGACCAGCCAGACCAGGGTCCAGCCGAGGGCCCGCCGGTACGCCGCCCAGTCCGCGCCGTTGCGCAGCACGAGGCTGAAGTAGACCGCGCCCCAGACGATCAGCAGGTGCTTGCCCCAGAACGCGAAGAACTCCAGATGCGGGTACGGCGTGGTCAGGGTCGGCTGCAGCAGCGCCTGCACCGAAAGGGTCAGGCCCCAGTAGTACGTCAGCGCGGACGCCGTCGGATGCCTCGTGAACAGAGCCCACGCGACGACGATCCACGCCAGGTCGCAGATCTGCAACGGCAGCGAGTGCCGCACCGTGAACGGCATCAGCGCCGAGATGCTCGAGAGGATCCCGAACACGAGGTTGCCCCACGCCAGCCCCAGCCCGACCGGCCGCTCGGCGGGACTCCCGCGCCACCGTGGCCCGACGACCAGCAGCACGACCGTCCCGACCGCGAACAGCGCGAGCACGACCAGGTGCGACGGCGAGTACGCCGTGAACTCGGCCGCCCAGGGAACCACGCCCATCCCCCAGTTGTACCGACCTGCGGTGCTATCCGCCGGGTGCTCGGCCCTCGAACGAGCGCCCGAGGGTCAGCCGACCCGGCTCTGCCGGCGGCCAGAACGAGCGCCGGGCCTCCTGCGGTCGGCCGACCCGGACCACGTCGTACTCGGGAAGCAGGATGTCGC
>Ga0308175_100001533_pt1 | contig 15657 bp, 16 predicted proteins | sample PhyCR1_3_FD_203893 | JGI IMG/M metagenome (GOLD analysis project Ga0308175, IMG submission 203893) | Soil microbial communities from UC Gill Tract Community Farm, Albany, California, United States - DLSLS.C.R1 | ecosystem: Environmental > Terrestrial > Soil > Agricultural land | place: USA...
GTGGCGCGTGACGCCGGTCCGGGCATCACCAACCCGCAGCAGGCGTTGGCGGACGGGTTCAGCACGTACAACGGGCTGGGCCTGGGGCTGCCGGGGGCGCGCCGGCTGATGGACGAGTTCGTGCTGGCGTCGGAGCCGGGACACGGCACCACAGTGACCATGACCAAATGGTTGGAGGAGGACTAGATGAACGACCAGAACCGGGCCAATGGGGACGTCGACGAGGACCAGCTGCTGCCCCAGCTGGTGGCCCACCTACGGGAGCACCGGGCGAAGCTGCGTGATGAGTGGGCCAGCCGGATCCGTGAGGCCCACCTGCTCGAAGCCATGTCGGCCCAGGAGATGGCCGCGGAGACCACCTCGGTGTATGACAACTACGTCGAAGTGCTCGAGACCGGCAGCGTCGAGGCGCTGCAGCACTACGCGCGCGACCTGTCCGAACGGATCATCCCGCGAGGGGTCGAGACCCACGAAGTAGTCGGCATAGTGCTGCTGCTGCGCGACGTCCTGGCCCGGTCCCTCTTCGAGAAGTACCAGAACGACTTCGCTCTGCTCAACCGCGTCCTGGACGCCTACGAACCAGCAGCCAACCGGATCGCCAACACCGTGGCTGTCAGCTTTGTCGAGGAGCGCGAACGGGTGATCCGTCAGCAACAGGACGCCATCCGCGAGCTGTCCACCCCGGTACTGCCAGTTCGTGAGCGCCTGCTCATCCTGCCCATCATTGGTTCCTTGGACGGTGAGCGTGCTCGTCAGCTGACCGAACAACTGCTCAACGGCATCCGCACGCACCGAGCCAAGGTGGTGGTCATCGACATCACCGGCGCACCTGATGTAGACCAGACAGTGGCCAACCACCTGGTCCAGACGGTGGACGCCTCCCGGTTGATGGGCGCCAGCGTCATCATCACCGGTCTGTCCCCCAAGATCGCCCAGACCCTTGTGACCATCGGGGTGGACCTGAGCAAGATGAACACCATCGGCGACCTGCAGGGCGGTTTGGAGGAGGCCGAGCGGCTGCTCGGCTACAACGTGCCCACTGAGGAGGGCGTCATCACCTCGTGAACGACACCGGACCGGCCCTCGTCTCGATCCTGCGCCAAGGCGTCTACCTGGTGGCGTCGGTCCACACTGCCCTCGACGACACCCAGATGCTGCGCTTCCAGCACGACCTGGTGGATCGGATCGGGGAGGACCGCGCCCGCGGCGTGATCATCGACGTCGCAGCACTCGACGTTCTCGACTCCTTCGGCTCGATGACCCTGCGCCGAATCGCCGAGATGGCCCGACTGCGCGGCGCCAGGACTGTGATCGTCGGCATCCAGCCGGACGTGGCCTTCGCCATGGTGCGCCTCGGCATGGGCCCGGGCCAGGTGCCCACCGCTCTGGACCTCGAAGAGGGCCTTGCCTACCTGAACCGGCACCTGGACGGACACGCCGGCCTGACAGGGTCCCCACCCGGACGGGGACGCGCACGCCCATGACGAGGGAGTTGCGCGCGGCCGGCGACCTGCGGCGCGACTACCGGGTCGCCTTCCTCCGTTACCTCGACCACGGTGAGGAGGCGGCCCTGGCGGACGGCTACGAGCTCGGACGCCGCGCGCTGCACGGGGGCATTCCTCTCCTGGACGTCGCCAGGGTTCACCACGACACGGTGATCGAGGTGCTCAGCGAAGGCCCCGTGGACTCGGTCCGGGTGGCGACCCGAGCCTCCTCGTTCCTGCTGGAGGTACTGGCTCCATACGAGATGAGCAGGCGGGCAGCAGCGCCGCCGCCGCGCGAGTGAGCAAACCAGATGAACCCAGCCGGATGCAGCGATCACCGTTGCATGACGCCCACCGTGCCTCACATTCGCCAGATCGGGCCACGCACCACCCACTTGCGCGCCGCTTGAGGGTCCCCGCCTCGCGTCATCCCCGTAGGGGCACGGCGTCTTCACCGGTACCAATCCGCCGATCGGCGGACGACCAAGGAGTGGGAAATGACATTACGCACCAAGCTCGTCGGGACGGGGACGACCATTGCCCTGGCCGTAGCCTTCGGAGTCGCACCGGCCGCGGCGTCAGCGCAAGCCGCGCCACGGGCACCACAGACAGCAGCGGCAGCCCAGGCAGCCGACGCAGTGATCCCGGTGACCGGCACTCTTGCAGACGGAAGCACCTTCACCGGACAGCTCAGCAACCTGTCGACATCCGTGGTCAACGGCGTCCTTCAGCTCTCCGGCACGATCACAGGGACCGGGTTGCCAGCAGGTGGCGCGACGTTCACGGCGCCCATCCAAAACCTGGCCACGACAGGGTGCTCCATCTTGGACCTCGACCTTGGCCCGCTCCATCTGGACCTGCTGGGCTTGGTCATCGACCTGGCACCGGTACACCTCGACATCACGGCGGTGCCCGGAGCTGGAAACCTGCTCGGCAACCTCCTGTGCGCGATCGCTGGCCTGCTCGACAACAACGGCCCGCTGACCGGCATCTCGGCGCTGCTCAACCGGCTCCTGACCGGTCTCGGCCTCTGACCCGCGACCTGGCCAACACAGACGCGGTGGCGGCGCGGCGCGCGCGCTTCAGTCCGCGCCGCCACCGTGCACGTGAATCAGCTCTGCGAAATGCCCAAGAGCAACTCGCTTCTTCGTCGGACGGCACCGACTTCACTCGGGGCGACGCCAGGTCCGACGACCCACCTGGCCTGTCCTCCACGGGCCCTGCGAGCCTCCTGTGGTCGCCCTCGCCAGCGTTGAGCGCCAGCGCCTTGAGGACGTGGGAGAAGAATGGGTTGGCCAAGTCAGGGACTGCGACCCCGATCGTGCCGGTCCTGCCGCGACGGTAGTCCCTCGTGACGTCATTCGGGCAGTGGTCGAGCTCTCGGGCGGCCCCCCTGACGCGGGCAGCAAGTCCAACCGCTCAGTCAAAGGCACGGGCCCATCGGCATCGATACCGTGCCGGCGCAGGAAACCAGGCCATGGAGCACCTCCAACCGTTGGGAGACCGGCGGGTGGGTTGCCTCGGAGGGCCAACCACCTCGTGGCCGGACAGCCTTCGGCGCAAGGGGCCGACCCCCGCACCCTCAGCGTTGGCCATTGACCTCACGGTTCGGGTTGCGGGATCGACGAGCGACGGCGGACATCCGGCGCTGCCATCCCTGCTCGAGCAGAACATCTCCGCGCTGGTGACGTTCAACGACCCAGTGGCAATGGGCGCGCTCTCGCAGCGGCTGATGCAAGGGCAGCGGGCCAACACCGAACAGTGGCTGCCCTCATGCCTCGTCGTCCGCGAGTCGACGGCAGCACCGCGGACCTGAAGATTGGGCGTCATGCCCGACTTGTGAACCGGCCGCGCGCACACCCCCGTTTGCAGTCCGCCAGTCATGGCTCGGCGACTGTGAGCCGGCATCGAGCAGGAGCCGTTGACTGAGCGGTCAGCCTGCAGGCCTGGCGGTCGATCCGCGGCGCACCAGCGTGGCTGGGACCGTGGTCGACCTGGCCCCCCGCTGCCTGTCCATTCGTGCGGCCAGCTGACGCCACGCGAGAGCGCCGATCTCTTGCTTTCGCACCGTCGCCGTCGTCAGGCCCGGCCCAGCGATGGCGGCAAGGGGTATGTCGTCGAAGCCGGTGAGCGACACGTCGGAGGGGACAGAGATGCCGAGCTCGGTCAGGCGGGTGAGGACGCCCAGGGCGACGTAGTCACTGAACGCGAGGATGGCAGTGGGGCCATGGGTCAGCACTTCGTCGGTGACCGCGTGTCCGTCCGCCATGCCGGATCCGCAGGGGATCGTGACCACGTCCAGGTCGCGACCAACTCCATGAAGGGCCCGTTCGCGCTGCTGCTCCGACCAGGCACCCGACGGTCCCGCCAAATATGCCACTCGATGATGACCCAGGGCGCTGAGGTGACGTGCCAGGGCACTCATGCCGCTGTAGTAGTCGACGAGCACCGTGTCCACGCGTCGCTGTTTGAACGGCCGGTTGATCAGGGCCAGGGCGACACCGGTGTCGGCGATCGCGGACAGCTGCTCGTCCGGCATCCGGGGTGAGCAGAGCACGAGCCCGTCGACCCAGCGGGCGAGCCGCTCGGCACCGGTGTACTCGTGCGCGGCGTCCTCGTCCGCATCGACGACCAGTACTTGCGTTCCCTCAGAGCTCGCCGCTGAGGTCACGCCCTTGAGCACCTCGCTGAAGTACGGGTTTGCGAGGTCGGGCAGCACGACGCCGATGGTGCCGTGCCGCCCGCTGACCAGGACCTGAGCCGCAGGATTTGGGCGATAGCCCAGGCGCTCCGCCGCAGCCCGGACGCGCTCGGACAGCTCATGGGAGACCGGCTTTCCACCTGCCAGGACACGCGAGACCGTTGTCGGCGAGACGGCTGCCGCGCTGGCCACATCGTGCACGGTTGGCCGGCGGCGACCGCTGGCCCTCCGGTCCCCGTTCTTCATGGCGACATTGCACCACAAGCCCTCTGGCGCACTTGCCGTCCTCCGGCTACGGCACTTGCAGGGGTTGGCCGTTCTCGGTGACGTTGACCAGGGTGAGGTCGTCCACATATGCAACGGTCGGCGTCTTCGTTGTCGTGCCGAAGTCGATGTTCTTCAGGTGCAGGCCCGTGATGTGGTCGTCCGGATAGCCACTCACGTTGAGCGACTGCTTGGCAGACTCGACGGTCATGTCCTCGACGTTGATCCCGGAGACGAAGGGGTTGAAGTCATAGCCGTCACCCTCGCCGTAGTAGAAGTTGACGTCGATGGCGGCACCGGCGACCTCACCCACGGTGATGTCCTTGGCGTGGAAGTTGGTGATGTAGCCACCGCGCGCGGAGTTCGTCTTGAACCGCAAGGCGATGTTGAGGTTCGGGCTGGAGATCTGGCAGTTCCGGACGAAGACGTTGCGCACGCCACCGGACATCTCGCTACCGATCGTGACGCCGCCATGGCCGTCCTGCATCCGGCAGTCCTCGACGAGGATGTCCTGGCTCGGGACGCCAACCCGGCGGCCGTCGGCGTTCTTGCCGCACTTGATCGCGATGCAGTCGTCCCCGGTGTCGAACGTACAGTCCCGGATGACCACCATGCGCGAGCATTCCGGGTCGCAGCCGTCGTTGTTGGGTCCGTGGCTGTTCACGCTGATCCCCTCGACGAGGACGTTCTGCGACAGGGTCGGATGCACCTCCCACATCGGGGAGTTCACGATGGTCACGCCCTGGATCCACACGTCGGTGCACGTGTGCGGCTCGATGAAGGAAGGTCGAAGGTAGTAGCCGTTCCCGAACTGCCGCTCCTCAACGGGCACACCTGCATCTCCCATGGCGATCAGCCGAGCCTTGCCGGCATTGGCATCGCCCGTCCAGGCCCACCAGTTCTCCCGGCTCGCCTGCCCGTCAAGGACCCCCGTTCCGGTCACCGCGATGTTGCGTTGGCGGTATGCGTAGATGAGGGGTGAGTAGTTGTATGCCTCTGTGCCCTCGAAGCGGGTGAGGACCGTCGGCAGGTAGGCGTTGGGGTCGGTGCTGAAGGCGATCCGGGCCTGGTCAGTGACGTGCAGGTCGACGTTGCTGAGCAGGTGGATGGCACCGGTTGCGAAGACTCCTGCTGGTACCCGGACGTGGCCGCCGCCGGCGGCGTTGCACGCTGTGATCGCGTCGCGAAAGGCGGCCGTGCAGTCGGTCGAACCGTCTCCGACGGCGCCGAAGTCCGTGACGTCGAACCACCGGTCGGGGAAGTGCAACCGCTGAACCTTGGCGCTGATGTAGTTCGCCCGCGCCCAGGGGTTGCTCGTCGGGCCGTCTCCTGCCACCGCCGCCATTGCGGTTACCGGACCCCCCACCACGCCGAGCCCGAGGGTGGTCGCCCCAAGAGCCGTGGTGCGAAGAAAGTTGCGTCGAGTGGTTGCCATGGCCAGCTCCCTGTCCTGTTGGTCGATGCGAGGAAAACCTTTTCCCATGATCCGCGGCGTCAGCGGGGGCGCAACCGGAAGGCCAACGCCGTCCGCATGGCGGACACGAGATCAATTGCCTTCTCGGCTCGCGAGGGACGTTGGGGGAACGGTTCATGCTCAGGTGGACCGTTCTGATAGACCGGTGGACGTGCCGATGGTGCGTGGCGTGGAAGGGGCCGCCGGTGCGGATCCCCTCAGCTCCACCGAACCGCAAGAGGACCGGACGCGACGGGTGCCCGGTCCTTCTGCATCTGTCGGCCAGACGAGGACGCCGTCATGACGACGATCTACACCATCGGGCACTCGACGAGGCCGATCGGGGAGCTCATCGACCTGTTGAGCGCGCAGCAGGTCACCCAGCTGGTCGACATCCGACGGATCCCGCGGTCACGCCACAACCCGCAGTACGCCCAGGAGGCGCTGCGGGCGTCGCTGGAGCACGCCGGTGTCGCGTACGCGTACTCGAAGGCGCTTGGCGGGCTGCGCTCCTCCAGCCCGGCCTCGCGCAACACCGCCTCGCGGAACACCGCCTCGCGCAACACCGCCTGGCGCAACACGTCCTTCCGCAACTACGCGGACTACATGCAGACGAGGGAGTTCAGGACCGGCGTCGAGGAGCTGGTCGAGCTCGCCCGGACCAGGACCACCGCGATCATGTGTGCGGAAGCGGTGCCGTGGCGCTGCCACCGCTCGCTCGTGGCAGACGCCCTCCTGGTGAGGGGGCTGGCTGTGCGCGACATCATCAACGAACGGGCGCCGGCCGAGCACTCCCTGACGTCGTTCGCCGTGGTTGACGGGATGGACATCACCTACCCGGCCACTGGCGAGTAGGGCGGCGCACAGTCCCTGGTGGCGCAACCCGACCCTGCGACGCGTTTCGCGCTACTCGCGTTCGAGGTGCTCGGCAGCGCGCTCCCGCACCCGCTTGGCGAGCTCCGGGACCTCACGCATGACGTCGGAGAAGTCCCAGACCGGCATCGTCAGCAGCACCATCGGCGACAGCGCCACGACGTTGGCGGTGCGCAGGCCCTTGGTCAGCAGGCCCAGCTCGCCGAACCAGTCGCCGTGGCGCAGCGTGGTGTGGACGGTGTCGTGCGATGCCACCGCCGCGAGCCCCTCCCGCACCACAAACAGGTTGTAGGCGAAGTCGCCCTCCCGCGCGAGCACCGCCCCCACGTCCACCCTGGTCTCGGTGAGTCGGTCGGCGACGAGCTTGCGCTGCTCGTCGGTCAGCTCCGAGAAGAGCGGGATCGATTCCAGTTGGTCAGCGTCCATGTCCAGTTCCTGTACGTCGTGGTCTGTGCGTCGGGGGTCCGCCCACCGTGGTGGCGTGGTTCCACCATTCCTCGCGCGCGGGCCGGCCGTCATCGGCTGCCTGACGTAGGGCGCCGACGCCCCGGGGATGGTCACCTATCCTGTCCCTCACAACAGCGGAGGGAGCCGGACAGGTGGCACGACCCATCTCGTGGCGGGGGGTGCTCAGCCCGGACGGGCCAGGCACCGGTCGCCCGGTCTGGCGCCCCGGCACGCCACTGCGACCCCCGCGGTCCATCATCGACAGTGCCAGGCTGATGCGCTTCGCCGCTGGCCTCAACGTCCTCGAGATCGTGCGGGCCTTCCTCACCAGGGACCAGCTGCGGGCGGCGGTGGTCGCCGAGGCGACGTCCAGCCGGCTGCTGGCGACCGATGCCGGCGTCGACCGGGTGGTGCAGGTCAGCCTGACCGTCACCACGGTCGTCGCCGTCGTGAGCGCGGTGATCTGGGTCGTCATGTCACGGGCGACCCTGCGCGGATCGAAGTGGGGCCGGATCGTGGCCTGCGTGCTGTTCGCGCTCGCCGTCGGCGGGTTCTTCGGGGGCGCCCTGCCCACGGCCGGACCGTTCGCGCGGGTCGTCGCCCTGGCCCTGCTCCTGGTCGGTGCGTGGGCGCTGGTCCTGTTGTGGCGCAAGGACTCCTCGGCCTACATCCGCTACCAGAACACGCCCCAGGAGTGATCCCGGGGCCGGCCCGGGTCAGCGCAGCAGGCAGGGCCGCTTCGGGTCGAACGCCCAGCTCTCGACGAGGTACTGCATGGCGATGGCGTCGTCGCGCGCACCGAGCCCGTGCTCGAGATAGAGCTCGTGGGCGGCATCGAGCGCCTCGCGGTCCAGCTCGACTCCCAGCCCGGCCTTCGAGGGCACCTCGATGCGCCCGTCGGCGATCTGCAGCGGCGAGGTCGTGAGCGCCTGGCCGTCCTGCCAGATCCAGTGCGTGTCCAGGGCGGTGATCTCGCCCGGTGCCGCGGCGCCGACCTGGGTGAACATCGCCAGTGAGATGTCGAAGTGGTTGTTGGAGTGCGATCCCCACGTGAGCCCGAACTCGTGGCACAGCTGGGCAACCCGCACCGAGCCCGCCATCGTCCAGAAGTGCGGGTCGGCGAGGGGGATGTCGACAGCGTTGGTGCGGATCGCGTGCGCCATCTCGCGCCAGTCGGTGGCGACCATGTTGGTGGCGGTCCGCAGCCCGGTGGCGCGCTTGAACTCGGCCATCGTCTCGCGTCCCGAGAACCGCCCCTCGGCACCCACCGGGTCCTCGGCGTAGGCGAGCACGTCGTCCTTGCCGCGCAGCAGCCGAACTGCGTCGTCGAGCAGCCAGCCACCGTTGGGGTCCAACGTGATCCGCGCGTCGGGGAAGCGGCGGGCGAGAGCAGTGACCGCCTCGACCTCGTCCTCGCCCGCGAGCACGCCGCCCTTGAGCTTGAAGTCCGTGAAGCCGTAACGCTCCTGCGCCGCCTCGGCCAGTGCCACGACGGCGTCGGGGGTGAGCGCCTCACGGCGCCGCAGCTGTGACCAGCGGTCGTCCCCCGCGTCGTCGACGACGTAGGGCAGGTCGGCGCAGCGTGCGGTGTCTCCCACGTAGAAGAGGTACCCGAGCATCGGCACGTGGGAGCGCTGCTGGCCGTCGCCGAGCAGCTCGGCGACCGGCACTCCCAGGTGCTGGCCCACGAGGTCCAGCAACGCCGACTCGAGGCCGGTCACCGCGTGCACCGTGGTGCGCAGGTCGAAGGTCTGGACGCCGCGACCGCCGCTGTCCCGCGCGCCGAAGGCAGTCGAGACGGACCGGAGCAGCTGGCGGTAGAGAGCGATCTCCTTGCCCTGCACCAGCTCCCCGGCCTCACGGATGGTGCCCGCGATCGCCTCGCCACCGGGGACCTCGCCCAGCCCGGTGTTGCCGTCACTGTCGGTGACGATGACGACGTTGCGCGTGAAGAACGGCCCGTGTGCGCCGCTGAGGTTCAGCAGCATGCTGTCGTGACCGGCGACCGGCACGACCTCGACGGAGGCGATCTTCGGAGTCATGCGAGGTCCTCTCCAGCCAGCCGGAGCACGCCGTCGACCCGACGGTTGAGGCCCCACGGGTTGTCGTCGCGCACCGCCTCCGGCAGCAACGAGTCGGGCACGTCCTGGTAGGCCACCGGCCGCTGGAAGCGGTAGATCGCGAGCGAGCCCACGGAGGTCGACCGCGAGTCAGACGTGGCGGGGAACGGGCCCCCGTGGACCATCGCGTGGCCCACCTCGACCCCTGTCGGCCACCCGTTGAACAGGATCCGGCCGACCTTGCGCTCCAACACCGGCAGCAATGCCTGGGCCTCGCCCTCGTCGCCCTCGGCGTACTGCACCGTCGCCGTCAGCTGGCCCTCGAGCCGCTCGGCCGCGTCGGCCAGCTCGGCCGGGGAGGAGTAGCGGATGACCAGCGAGGCGGCGCCGAACACCTCGCCCTGCAGTGCCTCGGTCGAGGCCCACGTCTGCGCGGACGTCGAGGCGAGCACCGGCGCCGGCGCGTTGCGCGCCACGCCGGCCTCACCCTCGGCGAGCACCTGCACACCGGGGGTCTCGCGCAGGACGGACGTGCCCGCGGCATACGCACCGGCTATCCCGTCGGTCAGCATCGTCTGGCCACCGGCCTGCGCGACCGCGTCGGCGGCCGCCTTGACGAAGGTGTCCCCGTCGGCGCCCTCCGGCACGAAAACCAGGCCGGGGTTGGTGCAGAACTGGCCCGAGCCCAGGGTGAGGGAGGCGACGTATGCCGCGGCGAGACTGCTCGCGTCGCTCGCCACCGCGCCGGGCAGGACGAAGACTGGGTTGACCGAGGACATCTCGGCGTACACGGGGATCGGCTCCGGACGGGCGTTCGCGGTGCGCAGCAGCGCCAGGCCGCCGGCTCGCGAGCCGGTGAACCCGACCGCCTTGATGCGCGGGTCGGCCACGAGCGCCTGGCCCACCGCGTTGCCTGCGCCGTACAGGACGGAGAAGACGCCGGCGGGCAGGCCGGCCTCGGCGACCGCGCGGGTGACCGCGTCGGCGACGAGCGCCGTCGTGCCCGGATGGGCGTTGTGGGCCTTGACCACCACCGGGCACCCGGCTGCCAGCGCGGAGGCGGTGTCGCCACCGGCGGTGGAGAAGGCCAGCGGGAAGTTGCTGGCACCGAACACGGCGACCGGTCCGAGCGCGATGTGTCGCTGGCGGATGTCGCTGCGCGGCAAGGGAGTTCGGTCCGGTTGGGCCGGGTCGACGCGGGCCTCGAGGTGGTCGCCCCGCCGCACCACGTCGGCGAACATCCGCAGCTGCCCGGTCGTGCGTGCCAGCTCGCCGGTGAGGCGGCCCTGCGGCAGGCCGCTCTCCGCGACGGCACGCGCGACGATGCGCTCGCCGTCCGCCTCGATGGCGTCGGCGACGGCCTGCAGGAACGCCGCCCGTTGCTCGGGCGTCGTCGCGCGGTAGGCGTCGAAGGCCTCGGCGGCCGCCCGCGTCGCGTGCGCGACCTCCTCGGCGCCGATGAAGGTGAACGCGGGCTCGAGCTCCTCGCCGTTCCGGGCGTCCCGCGCGCGGAACGAGCCGTCGTGGCCCGGCACCGGTACGCCGGCGATGATCGAGTGTGCTGTGGTGGTCACGTCGCCTCCTCAGATGACCTTGTTGACGAGTGCGGTCAGCTGGGTCAGCTCATCCTCGCTCAGGTCCTGCAGCGGCGGGCGGACGGGTCCGGCCGGGCGCCCGACGGCTCGCATCCCCGCCTTGACGATGGAGACGGCGTACCCCTGCTCGCGGTCGCGGATGTCGAGGTAGGGGAGCACGAAGTCGTTCAGCTTGGCGTAGACGGCGTCCCGGTCCTGGTTGCGGACGTCCTGGTAGAAGGCGAGGGCGAACTCGGGGACGAAGTTGAAGATGGCGGAGGAGTAGGTCGACACCCCGAGCTGGAGCAGCGGGAGGGCGAAGGTCTCCGCGGTGGGCAGCCCGCCGATGTAGGTGAGGCGGTCGCCGACCCTGGCGTAGACGCGGGTCATCTGCTCGACGTTGCCCACTCCGTCCTTGAAGCCGACCAGGTTGGGGCAGCGCCCCACCAGCTCGAGGACCGCAGCATCCCTGAGCACGGCGTTCGCCCGGCTGTAGACGACGACGCCCAGTCGGGTGCTCGCGCAGACCGCGGCGACGTGCTCGACCAGTCCCGCCTGGCCGGCCTCGGTCAGGTAGGGCGGCATCAGCAGCAGGCCGTCGGCTCCGGCCGCCTCGGCCGCCCTGGCCTGGGCGATGGCGACGGCGGTGCCGCCCGTGGCGGGCGCGAGCACGGGGACCTTGCCGCCCACCTCGTCGACCGCGATGGCCACCACCCGGTCGACCTCTGCCGCGGTGAGCGAGAAGCCCTCACCAGTGCCGCCGGCGGCGAACAGGCCCGCCACGTCGTAGCCGCTGAGCCAGGACAGGTGCTCCCGGTAGCCGGCCTCGTCGACGCCGAGGTCGTCGCCGAAGTGCGTGACGGGGAAGGAGAGCAGCCCGGTCTTGAGCTGGGCGGCGAGCTCGGTGGGGGAGTACAGCGACACGCTGGCGGTCCTTCGTTCGTGGCCGCTCCGGTGGTGTCGTGGGTGCGGCCTGGTTGGGATGTGCCGTCAGGCTAGGAAGAACCAGTGATGCCTGTCCAAGATCCCTTTTGTATGCCGCGATGCCCAGTGGGTATCGAGGGTCACCTCTGGTCGGGGACCGCAAAGGTGTCGAGCAGCTGGAGCACGCGCCCGAGAGCAGGGTTGGCGTAGTCGCGGTTCCAGATCGCGTGGGTCTCCACGGGGAAGCCCGGCACCTCGGCGTCGGCGACGGACTCACTGCCGCCCTCGACGAGGTCGAGGTAGCTCACGCCCGGGACGCCGAGGCTCCGTGCGGCTGCGGGCACGAGCGCCGAGCCGCGGCCGGCCGCCACGAGGAGCACCACGGTCAGGACCTGGTGGACCTGCTGCTCGATGCTCGGGTGGGCGTTGGTCAGGAACCGCACGGTCAGCTCGTGGAAGTACCGCGACTGCACCGGGCTGTAGCTGATGATCGGCTCCCCGGAGAAGTCGCCCGGGCACAGCGGGCGACCCAGCGCCGTCAGCCGGTGACCGGTGGGCACTGCCGCGCACAGCGCCTCGCGGTGGACGACGCGGGAGGCCAGGGTCTCGGAGTCGAAGGGCGGGCGGGCCAGGCCCAGGTCCAGCTCGCCCCGCAGCAGTCCGTCGACCTGCCCGGCGGTCACCTGCTCGTGGAGGATGACGTCCACGCCGGGCAGCTCCTCGCGCAGGTGCTGCAGGAGCGGGCCCAACAGCCCGATGGCGGACGCGGCGGTGAAGCCCAGGCGCAGGGTGCCCACCGCACCGCGGTCGACCCGGCGGGCCAGGTCGCCGGCGGTGTCGACCAGGGCCAGCAGGCGCCGGGACTCCTCGAGGAAGGCCTGGCCGGCGGCGGTCAGGGTGACCCGCCGGTTGTCCCGGTCGAGCAGCGTGACGCCGACGGCGCGTTCCAGCCTCTGGATCTGACGGCTGAGCGGCGGCTGGGTCATGTTAAGACGTTGGGCGGCACGGCCGAAGTGCAGCTCCTCGGCCACCGCGACGAAGGCAGTGATTTGGTCCAGCGAGAACATGATGCCGCGAAGGTATCACTCCATGCCCCATCGGGCTTGGACAGGCATCGAGAGGCCTACCTAGTCTCCTCGCAATCGGCAGGCGACCACGCGGCATACCCAGCACCCCGCACCCGCGGCCTCGCCGAGGTGGACCTTTCAAAGGAGAAACGGATGATGTTCCCACGGACGCGTCACGGCGCGCTCGCGGTCGCCGGCGGTGCCGTCGCGGCCCTGGCGCTCACGGCCTGCGGCTCGGCAGTCAAGACCACCACCGGCGGCGGCGGGGGCTCCACGGCGAGCTACCCCACCGGTGCCGTGCAGATGTACGTCGGCGCCTCCGCCGGAGGCTCGAGCGACCTGATCAGCCGGGCCGTGTCCAAGGGGCTGGCCGACTCGCTCAAGGCCTCCTTCCCCGTGATCAACAAGCCGGGCGCCAACGGCGCGCTGGCCGCCGCCGAGGTCGCCAAGGCCAAGCCGGACGGCTCCACCATCTCGATCCAGAACGCCTCGCTGTTCACCATCACCCCGCTCGCCGTGCCGGAGAGCGAGGTCACGAAGGTGGACGACTTCGACGTCGTCCAGGGCGTCTCGCGCGACGACTACGTGATGGTGACGAACCCCAAGAGCGGGTACTCCTCCATCGCCGACCTCAAGGCGGCGACCAAGACGGTCACCTACGGCACCTCCGGTGTCGGCACCGGCGCCCAGCTGTCCTGTGCACTCCTTTACTCCACGGCCGGGGTCAAGGCCAAGGCCGTGCCGTTCGACGGCGGCGCCCCGACCCTCACCGCGCTGCTCGGCAACCAGGTCAACACGGCCTGCATGCAGATCGGCGAGGCGCTCGAGAACGTCAAGGCCGGCAAGCTGCGGCCGCTGGTCGTCTTCGGTCCGGAGCGGGTGCAGTACCTGCCTGACACCCCGACCGCCAAGGAGAGCGGCGTCAACGTCGAGGTGACCCAGTACCGCTTCATGACGGTCCCGAAGGGCACGCCCCAGAACGTCAAGGACGCGGTCGTCAAGGGCATGAAGGCGACCTTCCAGACCGACGCCTACAAGGCCTTCAACAAGCAGAACAGCCTGACCCCGATGGAGGTCGACGGCGCGACCGTGCTGCAGCAGCTCAAGTCCGACCAGCAGCGCTACGCCGACCTGGTCAAGCAGTACAACCTCAACCTCGGGGCCAAGTGAGGACGGGCGACCTCGCCCGGCCCGCTCGGCACGACCGCCAAGGAGTGACCATGGGTGACCACCGGGAGCCTGCCCTTCCCGCTGCCGGGCGCTCCACGCCCCCGGCAGCGGGCGGGGCGGAGCCGGACATCCTCGCCGAGCTGCAGGCCGAGGTCGCCGCGGACCTCGCCGAGGAGCGTCCTCCGGAGGGTGGCCCAGCCCACCAGGTCGTCGCCGCCCTCGTCTTCCTCATCGTCGGTCTCGCCGGCGCAGTGCTCTCCTTCGGCTACGGGCTGGGCTCCCTGCGGGAGCCCGGCCCCGGCCTGTGGCCGTTCCTGGTCAGCGTGCTCGTGGCGGCGCTGTCCGCCGTCCTGCTGGTGGTCGGCCGCCGGCTGCACGACTCGGAGGCGTTCAGCCGCTCAAGCCTGCTCCCGGCTGCGGGACTGGTCACCTTCGTGCTGCTGGCCGTCCTGCTGCCGGTGGTCGGCTTCGAGATCCCGGCCCTGCTGCTGTGCGTCGTGTGGCTGCGCTTCCTCGGGGGCGAGAGCTGGCGCAGCACCATCGTGGTGTCCGTCGCCACGGTCGCCGCTTTCTACCTCCTCTTCCTCTACGGGCTGCACATCCCGCTGCCCCACCTCCTCTGAGGCCACGACACCATGGACATCCATGCCTTCCTCGACGGGTTCGCACTCGTCGTCCAGCCCGGCAACCTCCTCTACTGCCTGATCGGCGTGCTGATCGGCATGCTCATCGGCGTCCTGCCCGGTCTGGGCCCGGCCGCCACCATCGCCATCCTGCTGCCGATCACCTACGGCATCGACCCGGTCTCCGCGCTGATCATGCTGGCCGGCATCTACTACGGCGCGCAGTACGGCGGCACGATCACCTCGGTGCTGCTCCGCCTCCCCGGCGAGGCCTCGTCGGTGGTCACCGTCTTCGACGGCTTCGCCCTGGCGAAGCAGGGCCGCGCCGGCACCGCCCTGGGGGTCGCCGCCATCGGGTCCTTCGTGGGCGCGACCATCGCCATCCTGGGGCTGACCTTCCTCGCGCCGTTCGTCGCCGGTTTCGCGCTCGACTTCGGACCGCCGGAGTATGCCGCGCTGGCCCTGCTCGGGGTGCTGCTCGTCGCCACCATCGGCAACGGCAACGTCCTGAAGTCGCTGGTCGCCGCGGCCCTCGGCCTGCTGCTGGCGACGGTGGGCCGCGACAGCTTCACGGGCGCCGGCCGGTTCACCTTCGACAGCCTCCAGCTCTCCGACGGGATCGACTTCGTCGTGGTCGCGATGGGGCTGTTCGGGGTCGGCGAGATCCTCTACAACCTCGAGGAGCGGCACGGCAAGCCGCACGTGCCGGCCGCGGTGGCCAACGTCTGGCCGTCCCGGAAGGACCTCAGGGAGGCGTCCGGGGCCATCGGCCGCGGCTCGGCCATCGGGTTCGGCCTGGGCGTGCTGCCCGGCGGCGGCGCCGTACTCGCCTCGCTGGCCGCCTACGCCGCCGAGAAGCGCCGGGCGAAGAACCCCGAGCGGTTCGGTCGTGGCGCCATCGAGGGCGTGGCCGCACCGGAGACCGCGAACAACGCCGCCGCGACCTCCTCGTTCATCCCCCTCCTGACGCTCGGGATCCCCGCGAACGCCTCGATGGCGATGCTCTTCGGCGCCCTA
>Ga0308175_100001534_pt1 | contig 15647 bp, 11 predicted proteins | sample PhyCR1_3_FD_203893 | JGI IMG/M metagenome (GOLD analysis project Ga0308175, IMG submission 203893) | Soil microbial communities from UC Gill Tract Community Farm, Albany, California, United States - DLSLS.C.R1 | ecosystem: Environmental > Terrestrial > Soil > Agricultural land | place: USA...
TCCCTCGTTCCGCATGATCAGGATAAGCGCCGTGGCGAGCCCCGCCTCCATCGCCAGCATGATCAGGCTGATGATCATGTTCGGCGTCCGGGCGATATAGATCAAAGCCGCTTCGCTCACGACGGCAGTCGCAGCGATCACCTCCGCAGTCAGCAGGAAGCCGACCATCGCGGTGCCGCCGGTGAATCCGGACCCGACCAATCCCATGACGGCGCGTCCTGGGATGCCGAGCGCCAAAGCGATCCCGGCTTGTGCGGCGATGATCCAATAGGTGACCTGCCGCACCTGCTTGGCGATTCCGGTGCGGTCGTCCACCGCCAAGCGCCGTACGATCGCCGGACCGAGGACCGGCTCGAAGCTGGTCTTGAGTTTCGCGGGTAGGGTCGCGACCTGCTGCGCTGCGTAATAAATACCGACGAAGCTCGCGGGAAGGAACGCACCGAGCACTGCAAGGTCAATGCGGCGCGATGCCCATTCGACAGTATCCGCGGCGGCGAGCGGAGCGTTGTGCACCGCCGTCCGCCAGGACAGCCCAAGGTCAGGCTTCCATCCGCGAGGCAGCCCGTAGCACCGAACGAGCGGAATGAGCGCGGCAATCAATGCCGCGACCATCGACAGGACATAGGCAATGATCAGGCCGTCGCCACGGCTGACCATGATCGGCACGAACGACAATAGGTACGCCGCGATGCTGATGACCCAGGGCTGCACGATAGACCGGGCCCGGACGGTGGACGCGACGTCGTTGTGATAAGCGAGTCCGGCCAGCGCGATATCCGTCCACGAAATGGCGATGACCGTAATGGCTAGCAGGCGATCGAGTCCCCCTACGGGCGTTGTCGGATACATCGCCTTTGGAAACAGGATCAGGATCGCCATGCCGATGGCCGATCCGATTGCGGCGACCAGGAGCGCGTCGGCGATGATGCAAGCCTGTGGCTTCTTCGCATCGGCAAGCAGCTGCGCGAGTCCGCGCCGCAACCCGAGAGCCGCGATCTGCGCTCCAAATTCCACGACCAGCACCGCATAAGCGAAGCGGCCGAGAGCAGCCGGGCCGTAGATGCGCCCGCCGATGAACAGGAACGGCACCATTCCTGCCAACCGGAGCACGAAGCCGAAGATGTTGAGCCGGCCGCCACGGGCGAGCGTCGCCATGTCCGCGTCGGGTGCCCCGCTGTTCGCTGCTTCTGCGAGAGCCCCCTCACGTCTCGCGTCGGTCAATGCGCCTCGCCCCAGTGCGCGCCCCATCCGACCTCGACGTCCAGCGGCACGTCGAGCTTGATGGCTGGCTCCGCGGCGCTTGCCATCACGCGCTTGATCACCTCGGCGGCGCGCTTCTCCTCACCGTCCGGCACTTCGAACACCAGTTCGTCGTGGACCTGGAGAAGCATGCGCACGCCGTCGAGACCGGCCCCCGCCAACGCATCGTCCATGCGCGCCATCGCGCGCTTGATAAGATCGGCGCTGGTGCCCTGGATCGGCGCATTGATCGCCGCGCGCTCGGCGCCCGCCCGAATCGAGGGGTTGGGCGAGCGGATGTTCGGCATGAAATGCGTCTTCCGACCGAACAAGGTTTCCGTGAAGCCGCGCTCGCGGGCGGCGGCCAAGGTATTGTGGATGAAGGCGCGGATACCCGGGAACCGGTCGAAATAGCGATCGATGATCGCCTTGCCTTCGTCCTTCGGCACGCCGAGCCGGCCCGCGATACCCCACGCCGAGCTGCCGTAAAGAATGGCGAAGTTAATCGTCTTGGCCTGGTTGCGGGTGTCGCGGTCGACCCGTCCGAAAAGCTCTTCCGCGGTCAGGCTGTGGATGTCGACGCCGGAACGGAACGCCTCCTTCAGCGGCGGCACGTCGGCCATGTGCGCGGCAAGCCGCAGCTCTATCTGGCTATAGTCGGCGCTGAGCAGCTTATAGCCCGGGGCCGCTACGAAAGCGTCGCGGATCTTGCGGCCGATCTCGGTGCGGATCGGGATGTTCTGCAGGTTGGGATCGTTCGACGAGAGGCGGCCGGTCTGGGCGCCGGTCATCGAATAGCTGGTGTGAACGCGGCCTGTCTGCGCATTGATCTGGGCCTGAAGCGCATCGGTGTACGTGTTCTTGAGCTTGGTCAGCTGCCGCCACTCGAGCACCAGGCTCGCGCAGCTCACGCCTTCGGCCGCCAGCCGCTCCAGTTCGTTCACGTCGGTCGAATATTGCCCGCTCTTCCCTTTGCGTCCGCCCTTCAGGCCGAGCCGTTCGTACAGCACCTGGCCGAGTTGCTGCGGGGAGCCGATCGTGAACGGCCCGCAAGCGGCTTCGTAAATCCGCTCCTCCAGTGACAGAATGTCGCGGCCGAACTCGCTGGAGAGGCGCGCGAGATAGTCGCGGTCGACCTTGACCCCGCGCTGCTCCATGCGGGCAAGGACGGGCACGAGCGGCTTGTCGACCCGCTCGTACACCCGGCTGCTCCCTTCGGCCGCGAGCCGAGGCTTGAGCCGCAGCCACAGCCGCAACGCGATATCCGCATCGTCCGCGGCATATTCCGTCGCCGCGTCTAGAGGCACTTTGTCGAACGTGATCTGCTTGGCGCCTGTGCCGCACAGCTGCTTGAACGGGATGCACTCGTGCTCGAAGTGCAGCTTGGCGAGTTCCTCGAGGCCGTGGCCGAAGGAGCGGCCTGCATCGAGGTCGAAGCTCATGGCCATCGTATCGTCGATCGGCGCGACGGCAATGCCCGCCTTGTCGAACATCACCCAGTCGTATTTCAGATTGTGCCCGATCTTCAGGACCGCGCCGTCTTCGAGCAGCGGCTTCAACTTGCCGAGCACCAAATCTTGCGGAAGCTGGTTTGGCGCGTCCGAGAGCAGGTCGCCTCCGCTGTGTCCGACGGGGATGTAGCAGGCGCGGTTCGGAGCGGTCGCGATGCTCACGCCTGCCAACTTCGCGATGATGCAGTCTATGCAGTCGGTCTCGGTGTCGATTGCGACATAGCCCTGCCCCGTCGCCTCGGCGATCCAAGCGTCGAGCGACGCCTCGTCCGTCACCGTTTCATATTTCGAGCGATCGACGTCGATCTTCTCCGGCTCCGGAGCGGTGGAGCGCACCGGCTCCATTGCCGCCATGACGTCATTGCGCACCGTCGCGCCCTTTTGCTGGGCAGCCGTGCCGCCGGCCATGAGGCGGTTCAGCAGAGTCTTAAACCCTTGATCTTCAAGGAACTCCTTCAGCGGCTCCGGCGGAATGTTCTTCATCGCCAGTGCGTCAAGCGGCTCCGGCAAGTTGGCGTCGCACACGAGCCGCACCAGCTCACGCGAGAGCCGCGCAGCATCGGCATGATCGATCAGCGATTGCTTGAGCTTGGGCTTGGAAATCTCGTGCGTGGACCCGAGGACCGTCTCCAGGTCGCCGTAGGTCTGGATGAGTTGTGACGCGGTCTTCGGCCCAATACCCGGCACGCCGGGGACGTTGTCGACGCTGTCGCCCATCAGCGCCAGGACATCGCCGACCTTCTCCGGGGGAACGCCGAACTTCTCCAGCACCTGCTCCCGTCCAATGCGCCGGTCGTTCATCGTATCGAGCATGTCGATGCCGGCATCTTCGTCGATCAGCTGCATCAGGTCCTTGTCGGAGCTGACGATCGTCACGCGCCAGCCCGCCGCCTTCGCGGCCGTGACATAGCAGGCAATGATGTCGTCGGCTTCGAGCCCATCTTCCTCGATGCACGGGATGGAGAAAGCTCGGGTGGCGACGCGGATCAGCGGAAATTGCGGGACGAGATCTTCGGGCGGCGGAGGCCGGTGCGCCTTGTACTGTTCGTACATCTTGTTGCGGTGCGTCTGCTCCGACGCGTCGAGGATTACCGCCATGTGCGTCGGCCCCTCGGCCTTGCTCAGCCCGTCTGCGAGCTTCCACAGCATCGTCGTATAGCCATAGACCGCGCCCGCCGGCTGCCCGTGCCGGTTCGTCAGCGGCGGCAGGCGGTGATAGGCGCGGAAGATGTAGCTCGACCCGTCAACGAGATAGAGGTGCGGGCGAGCTTGGGTCGGTGCGGCGTCAGGCATGAAGCGGTCGGTTTAGCAGGGTGACGGCGCGAAGAAAGCCGCGCCTATGCACACCCATATGGTAACGGCTTCGGCCCTGGTCAAAGCGTCCGGCTGAAGCTCCGCACCCGCAGCCCTGACGAGCTACTTCGCGCGATCGAAGACCAACGTGTCGTCGCTCGGCCCGCCCTTCACGTTGAGGATCTTCCGATGGATCGTCAGCTCCTTGCCGTCCGCCGAGACGCTTGCGGTCGCGGTCGCCGACAGCTTGCCTTTCAGCATGGTCTTCGAGCTGACCTCGCGAGCGCTGATCGGAGTCAGCAGGATATGATCGCCGCCCGGATTGCCGACCATAGGATAGGGCTTCCCGTTCCAATGCGCGTCATAGCTCCAGCTCATCGGTTTGCCTGAATTGGTCTTCACCGTCGTCTTCATGACGACGCGGTCGCCAGTCACGGTGTAGTTCCGCGTTTCGCCCTTCTGCTGCGTGTTGGGCAGGCTGAACTTCGATTTATCGCTATTCAGATGCCAGGTGCCCGACCAGAGTTTCGGGTCAGGCGCGGGCGACGCCGCAGCGGCTTGCGCCAGTGCAACTGCGAGGGTGATCCCCAGCAACGGTGTCATAATTTTCATCGTCATCCTCCCATTCGAGAAGACACTCCCCGCAGCCGACTCGCGGCGGTGACGGTGCGATGTGGGCTGATCGATACGGCGGTGCAACTTCCGAGCTACCGTGGCTCAGTCGTAGCTCGGTTCGAGCAGCCCCTCGATGACATGGTGCTGGATCACCGCTTCGAGCTCGTCCGTCACTCTGTAGGTCAAGTGGTCGCGCACCCGCGCCGGCAGGCCGTCGACATAGGCGCGCGTGACCTGCAAATCGTGATGCTGTGCATTGGTCGCATCGGGCGCATCCACTCCGACCACGAGGACCGGCCTCGCTTCATTCGAGTGGTTCGCGGTGCCACGGTGGATCGTCAGCGCTGACCGTGCGGAGATGTCACCGCGCTGTGGCAGCTTCTGCACGGCACGAGAAATGTATCGGTCCCAATGCTCCCGCGGCGGAAACATCTCGTTCTTCGCGCCGCTGATGTCATCCCACTGCGTGCCGGGGGCGACCTCGAAGGGCCCGTGCTCCTGGCGCGTGTCGACGGTCGTCAGATTGAACGCGAGCGAGTTGAGCCGCCGACCGCGCAGCGTCGCTTCGGGGGACGGGAAGTCACGATGCCAAGGCTGGTCCTGCGCGCCCGGAAACGGAATGTCGAAGCCGATCTCGACGATCTTGTATTCGGGCCCGAGCACGGACTCGCACACGGCGACGAACCATGGGTGCGTGGCGATCTCGACGAAGCCGCTGATGCGCTCCGGCTGCACTTCGACATACCAGCGTTCGGGACCGCGCGGCAGTGCGCCTCCCTCAATGGCGCGGGCTTCTTCGAACAGCGCCATAATCTCCTCGCGGAGGGCGTCGGCCAATCCGACCGAAAATGCCCCTTTGAGTCCGATGATCCCGTCACCGTAGAGCCCGCCCATGATTTCGGCGGTGTCGTATTGCGTCGCCTCGGAACCCATTGCGCCTCTCTCCAGAGTCGGCGGGGAGTAGCAGAGCGATCTAGCCCAGCGCCAGTTCCGCTCCACCCGCACGCCCTTACGTGGAACAAATCTTCCTCGCCAACGCTCTGACTTCCGCTCTACTCCGAAGACGCTGCTGTAAGTCCTACAACCGCGTCTTAACGCAAGTTAGGGCGACTTGGGCCGGTCGTCTGAATTTGCTTTTGGCTCATGGAGTTCTTGTATGCTGTTCTTGGAGGTTACGTGTTTTTGACTTGGGCAGGTGCCGGTTCCGCTCAAAACAATGCCCGAAAGCCGACTCAGGCGCCGCTCGAACTCTGGGGCGGAGTCGAATGCACCGTCGTCCGCATCGGCGACGAATTCCGTAACCAGGTCGTCGAGACGGGACACTCCGCCCGCTTATCGGACCTCGATGCGATGGCCGATCTTGGCGTCAAAGCCGTGCGCTATCCCATCGTCTGGGAAACCGTTGCGCCTGAAAGTCCGAGCGAGCTCGATTTCTCATGGCACGACCAACGCCTCGAGCGGCTGCGCGAGCTCGGCATTCGGGTCATCGGCGGCCTTGTCCATCACGGATCCGGCCCTCGGTACACGAGCCTCCTGGATCCCGATTTCGGTGAGAAGCTGGCGGACTATGCCGCGAAGGTGGCCCGTCGCTATCCATGGATCGATACATGGACGCCGGTCAACGAACCGCTGACCACGGCGCGCTTCTCCTGCCTTTACGGGCACTGGTACCCGCACAAGCACGACATCCGTTCGATGCTGCGCGCCCTCGCCAACGAATGCCACGCAACAGCGCTTGCGATGGAGGCTATTCGCCAAACCATCCCCGCGGCGCAGCTGATGGTCACCGAAGATCTCGGAAAGACTTTCTCGACCGAGAAGCTCGCTTATCAGGCTGATCATGAGAATGAGCGCCGCTGGCTCAGCCTCGACCTGCTCGCCGGTCGCGTTCGCCCCGGCCACCGCTTCTACAACTGGCTGCTGAAGAGCGGCGTGCCCGATAAAGCGCTTCAGACCCTCGCAGAGGGCGTCGGCATGCCCGACCTGCTCGGGATCAATCATTACCTGACGAGCGAGCGCTTCCTCGATCATCGGCTACACCGCTATCCGGCCGTCGAGCCCGGCTCGAACGGAATCGACCTTTATGTCGATCTGGAGGCCGTCCGGATCGACCGGCTGAAGCATCAGGTCGGCCCCGCGCGCAGGTTGCGGGAGGTCTGGGAGCGATATCGCCTGCCTATTGTCGTTTCGGAGGTTCACCACGGCTGCACGCGAGAGGAGCAGGTGCGCTGGTTCACCGACGTCTGGTCTGCGGTCGAGAAGGAGCGTCGCGCGGGGGCGGATATCCGGGCAGTGACCCTCTGGTCGATGTTCGGGGCCGTCGATTGGCGCTCGCTCTTGCGCCGCCACGAAGGAATCTACGACGTCGGCGCGTTCGACACGCGGTCGGAAACGCCGCGACCGACGCTTGTCGCGCAAACGGCGGCCAAGCTCGGCCGGGGGGAGAAGGTCGATCATCCCGTGCTGGACCTGCCCGGGTGGTGGAAACGGCCGGGCCGCACTTACGCCCGTCCGAGCTACGACATGCTGCCGGCGGGAAGCGGTCGGGCCCGCCCACTGCTCATCACCGGTGGCACCGGCACGCTCGGCCGCGCCTTCTCGCGCATCTGCTCGCACCGCGGACTGGCCCATGTGCTGACCAGCCGTGCGGACCTCGACATCACCGACGAAGCCTCGATCGCTGCCGCGCTGGAGCGACACAAGCCGTGGGCGGTCATCAATACCGCCGGCTTTGTCCGGACCTGGGAGGCGGACGAAAAGGCAGAAGAATGCTTCCGCATCAACACGACCGGGCCGGAGCTGCTCGGCCGCGCCTGCAAACTTCACGGCATCCCGCTGGTGACCTTCTCGTCGGACCTTGTCTTCGACGGCACACTTGGGCGGCCCTACGTCGAGCCCGACGAGCCCGCGCCGAAATGTGGCTACGGGCGCAGCAAGGCCGACGCCGAAGCACGCCTGCTTGCCATGGATGCCGACGCCCTGATCATCCGCAGCAGCGCGTTCTTCGGCCCGTGGGACCGCTACAATTTCCTGTTCGACACGATCGAGCGGCTGAAGCGTGGCGAGGACGTGTGCGCGAGCGACCGGACGGTGGTCTCGCCGACCTACGTTCCCGATCTCGTGCAGGCGACGCTCGACCTGCTGATCGATGGCGAAACGGGGATTTGGCACCTGACCAACCAGGGTGCGATCAGCTGGCACGATCTCGCGCGCCAGGCTGCGGACCTCGCGCGGCTCGACACGCGCAAGATACGGATTTCCGATGAGGTGGAGCGCGCCGACACCAGCCTCAGCAGCAAGCGAGGCTTGCTCCTGCGTCCCTTGGAGGATGCGCTCTCCGCCTACGTTGCCGACGCGGGCCTGCGCTAAGCATTGCGACAAGTGCGGGGCTGGGGCACGTTTGAGCCTCAATGGAGGAATCGAGCGCAACGACTTCGCCTAGCCACTCTGGCCCGCCGCCAACCCCCGCGCAAATCCGCGAGTGGCACGGGGTCGATCCGCAGCGCTTCCATTCCGAAATCGTGCCGCTCGGCCAGCCCGCCCTCCTCCGCGGCATCGCCAATGACTGGCCCCTGGTTCAGCACTTCCGCCAATCGCCCGACGCGCTCGTCGACTACCTGATCGGCCTCGACAATGGCGAGCTCGTCACCACGGCCATCGCGCCGCCGGAGGTGAAAGGCCGCCTCGTCTACAAAGAGGGGCTGAAGGAGCTCAACCACCGGCACTCCGCCGAGCCGCTTCCCAATGTCCTCAAGGGGCTGCTGAAGCTCGCCGGGAATCCGCAGGCGCCGGGGGTGTGGATCGGCGGCCTTAGCGCCCGCCACCAAGTTCCACGGCTGGAGGATGAGAACCGCACCGACTTCGTGCCCCGGGGAACGCCCGCGAACCTGTGGATCGGGAACGCGGTCACCGTGCCGCCCCATTTCGATGCGGGCGACAATCTCGGCTTCGTGGTGGCGGGCCGTCGCCGCTTCACCCTGTTTCCGCCCGAACAGGTCGCCAATCTCTACATCGGTCCGTTCGACCTCACCCCATCGGGGCTACCGATCAGCATGGTCGCGCACAATGCGCCAGACCTTGATCGCTACCCGCGATTCCGTGCCGCCCTCGCCGCGGCGCAGGTGGGCGAAGTCGGTCCGGGCGACGCGATCTACATCCCCTATCTCTGGTGGCACGGTGTCGAATCGCTCGATCCGTTCAACATGCTTGTGAACTTCTGGTGGTACCGCGACCGTGTCGCCGCCGCTCATCCCTATGGTGCGCTGCTGCGCGCCACTTACGAGCTATACCGCAACATGCCTGCGGAGCACCGCAAGGCGTGGAAGCAGATGTACGACCACTGGGTGTTCGAAGAGCATGGCGATCCGTCCGAACACCTGCCGCCCGCCCAGCGAAACGCGAAAAGCGATATCGATGCCGATGCGATTGCCCGTTTCCGCGAAGCGCTGGGTGAGCTTCTGTCCTGACCTTCAGGCCCCCGCCGGCTCGAGCCCCGGATTCTGCGACAGGAAGATGAGGGGAAGGGCAAAGGCCTGCGGGATGACGACGAGGCCGATCAGCGTCCCGGCCGTGTAAATCGCCACTGCGAATGCCGTGACGCAGGAGAGACCGGTCAGGATCACGAAAATGATCAGCGCACCATTCTCGGCGACGACGGAGCCGAGCTGGCGCCGGTCCGCGAACAGCCGCTGGAGCGATCCGACCGTCCTGCTGCAGGTCGTCGGACACACCGCCGGGACAAGGGCGTGGAGCATGCAGGCGAGGCCGGCGCCGGCCGCGAGCGCACCGACCAGAAAAGCGAACCTCATATGCTCGAAATAGGTCTCGCCCACTCCGGCCAGATGCGCCCTGCTCGCCTGAAACATGCCCGATTCTCCCTCACACCCGCCGAATCCTAATCTCCAGCGAGAGAGTAGACAATTGAGCGCGCGTCCGACCGGCTTCCTCACGCGCCGGTTCGGCCAAATGCAATCATTACAAATCGGCCACAAAGCCTTCCTGTCACATTTGTAAGTTGAGCAGCGGATGCTGCGCCTGTCTGGCAGTGCGGATGCAACCAGACCGACAGCCTGCGGGCGAGGACCTCCGCTGGTATCTATCGGCCGTCTGCGCGTTTAAGAATGAAGCGCCCTATCTCGACGAATGGCTCGCCTTCTGCGCTGCGGAGGGCATTGATCACGTCTTGCTCTATGACAATGCGAGCACCGACAACGCACGTGAGGTCTTACGGCCCTGGATCCACTCTGGCTTTGTCGAGCTGGTGGACTGGCCGCTCCACTGGAAGAGCGGGTCGCAAATCAAGGCCTTCAAGGATGCTCTGGTGCGCCTGCGCGGGCGAAGCCGATGGGCCGCGTTCATCGACATAGACGAATTTCTGTTTTCGCCGACGGGCAAGCGCCTGCCCGACGTCATGCGGCAATACGAGGGACACGCGGGCGTGGTCGTCAATTGGCAATGCTACGGCAGCTCCGGACTCAAGACGCGGCCAAGCGGGCTGACGATCGAAAGCTATACGCGGCGGGCGAAGACCGGCTGGGCCAGGAACCAACGCGTCAAGACGATTGTCGACCCGGCGTTCGCGATTGAGCCGCAGAGCGCGCACCTGTTCAAGGTCGAGCCCGGCCACTCCTTGGTCACGGAAAATTTCGACCCGATCAGCGTTGTTCGAACGCTCAACTGGCGCCGCGCGCTGCGCCATCTCGCGGCTCGCCTGCCCTACTTGCCGTTCGATCCGTATTCGAAGACCAATCCGTCGATCAGGCGCGTCTCGGTTTCGACGATGCGCATCAATCACTATGTGACGCGGTCCGACGAAGAGATGCCGCTGAAATATAAGGACCGCGACACTATGCGCGAACGCGATCGGCGATCACATGCGCGCTACCACGACCGCAACGAGGTCGACGATCCGATCCTGGTGGCGAAGGCTGCTCGCGTTCGGGAAGTGATCGCGCAGGTGCGAGCGGTGGTCAGCTAATCCCGTGTAAATGCGTTGGCCTCGCCGAGCGCGAATGTCTGGATCCGGCCCTTTGCTGACCCAAGCCATATTCGGCTGGTGGTCACGAGTTGGAAGAGCGGCTTCTCCGGCGGTAGTACGCCGTCATCATCCTTCGCCCCGGCCTTCCGCTAGTCGAGATACTATTGCTGCAGCGCGTCCATGCGATTGTCGGGTGCGCGGCTAACATGATGCATGGATCGTCGTTCGTTAGCCTAAGGAACCAGCACCGAATCCTTCGCTTCGGGCAGCAGGTCGGGGTAATCGAGCGTGTAGTGGAGCCCGCGGCTTTCGTGCCGCGAGAGGGCGGAGCGGATGATCAGGTCCGCGACTTCGACCAGGTTGCGCAGCTCGATCAGGTCCGGCGTCACGCGGAAGTGCGCATAATATTCGCGCACTTCCTGCCGCAGCATGTCGATCCGGTGTTTGGCCCGCTCCAGCCGCTTGGTGGTGCGGACGATGCCGACATAGTTCCACATGAACCGGCGGATCTCGCCCCAGGTCTGGGCGATGACGACCTCTTCGTCGCTGTCCGTGACCCGGCTTTCGTCCCATGCGCGGATTTGCGGCACGTCCGGAAGTGAGTCCCAATTGGCATCGATATGCTTCGCGGCGGCCTCGCCGAACACCAGGCATTCGAGCAGGCTGTTGGAAGCCAGCCGATTGGCGCCGTGAAGGCCGGACTGTGTGACCTCGCCCGCGGCGTACAATCCTGGAGCGTCGGTGCAGCCGTCCAGGTCCACCACCACCCCGCCGCAGGTATAGTGCTGCGCCGGAACGACCGGGATCGGCTCCGCCGTGATGTCGATCCCCAGGCCCAGAAGCTTCTCGTAGATGTTGGGGAAGTGGGCCTTCACGAAGTCCGGGTCGCGATGCGAGATGTCGAGGTGAACGTAGTCCAGGCCGAGGCGCTTGATCTCATGGTCGATCGCGCGGGCGACGATATCGCGCGGCGCCAGCTCGGCCCGCTCGTCGAAGCGCGGCATGAACCGGGTTCTGGCGCCCTTCACGCCCGGTGGAAGCTTGAGCTGCCCGCCCTCGCCACGCACCGCCTCGGTAATCAGGAAGTTCTTGACCTGCAGATTGTAGAGGCAGGTCGGGTGGAACTGCATCATCTCCATGTTGGAGACGCGGCAGCCTGCCCGCCATGCCATGGCGATCCCGTCGCCCGTCGCTCCGCGGGGAGCGGTGGAATAGAGATAGGCCCGCCCCGCTCCGCCGGTGGCCAGGATCGTTGCTCGTCCGGTGAGCGTCTCGACGCGCCGGGTCTTGCGGTTCCAGGCGTAGAGGCCGTGGACCGCCCCGCTGGTCGAGAAATGGGTTGCGTGCCGCCCGGTGACGAGATCGATCGCCACCATGTCCGGCACCAGCGTGATGTTGGGATGCTTGGCCGCCGCGCCTTCCAGCGCCTGCTGCACCGCATAGCCGGTCGCGTCGGCGACATGGACGATGCGCCGATGGCTGTGCCCGCCTTCGCGCGTCAGGTGCAGCGCATTGCCTTCGGTCGCGAATGGAACGCCCGCGTCGATCAGGTGCTGAATTGCCCGCGGCGCGGACTCCACGACGTGCTCCACGACCTTCAAGTCGTTGAGCCCTGCTCCGGCGATCATCGTGTCGTTGACGTGCGCTTCGAAGCTGTCGCCTTGCTCGAGCACCGCGGCAATGCCGCCCTGCGCCCAGCTCGTCGCGCCTTCCGCAAGCCCGCCCTTGGCGATGACCGCGACCTTGCGCGTCTCGGCAAGGTTGAGCGCAGCCGTCAGCCCGGCGGCGCCCGATCCGACAATGAGGACGTCGGCGTCGAAGCTCACGCGGCTTCCTGTGCGGCTGCGGAAGTGAGGCTGAGGAACACATCCTCGAGATCCGGGTCGCGCGTCGAAACGTCGACGATCGCCAGTCCGTCGGAAGCCAGTGCGCTCAGTACCTGGCCGGCGTTCACCTTGTCCTTGCGATACGTGATCTCCAGCGTCCGCTCGTCGATCAGGGCTATGTTCTCGAAGCAGGCGTTGGTCGGCACGTTGGATATGTCCCGGTCGAAGGTCACGACGACGGCTTTCTCCTGAGCCTTCGACACCAGCTCGCGCGTCGGCTCATTGGCGATCACCCGACCATGATTGATGATCGCGATCCGATCGCACAATTCCTCGGCTTCCTCGAGGTAATGCGTCGTCAGGACGATGGTCACGCCCTGCGCGTGAAGCCGGCGGACATAGTCCCACAGCTGCCGCCGGAGCTCCACGTCCACGCCGGCTGTCGGCTCGTCGAGTACCAGGATCGGCGGGGAATGGACCATCGCCTTGGCCACCAGCAAGCGCCGCTTCATCCCGCCGGACAAGGTGCGCGAATAAGCGTTCGCCTTGTCGGTCAGATGCATCGCCGCGAGCAGCTCGTCGGATTGCCGCTCGCCCCGGGGAATTCCGTACAGGCCGGCCTGGATCTCCAGCGTCTCCCTCGGCGTGAAGAATGGATCGAAGATGATCTCTTGCGGGACCACGCCGATCGATCGCTTCGCGTTGCGCGGGTGCTCATCGATGTCGAAGCCCCAGATCGTCACATTGCCGCTGGTTTTCACCACCAGCCCGGCGAGGATGTTGATCAGCGTGGACTTGCCCGCGCCATTGGGCCCCAGCAGGCCGAAGATTTGTCCGCGTGGAACGTCGAAGCTGACTTCGTTGAGCGCGCGCTTGCCGCCGTCATAGGTCTTCGAAAGCGCGTCGATCCGGATTGCCGCCTCGTCCATGGGACGGGGAATAGGAGCGGGGTTCGACGGCGACAATAGAAAGGGTAAACGCGGACTTTACCCTAACCGTCAGAGTGATCTTGACGTTAACCGGCTACCGCACACGCCAGATGTACCGGCGTCACCTTCTCCGCCTTGCGGCGCTGCTCCCGTTGCTGTGCCCAGCAGCGGCGCATGGCGCATCGGTCGGAGCCGCGACGCCGGCGACGGGTACCGCAGCGATTTTCCTGCCCGGCAGTCTCAGCAAGATGCAGGATATGGACTTCGGCATGCTCGCCGTGACTGCGGCAGGCACGGCGATCCTCGACGCGAACACAAATGCCATCACGACCACCGGGGGCGTAACGCTGGTGGGTGGAACGCCGCATGCGGCGAGGTTCGACGCGGTCTCGCCCGCCAAGCATATCGTCAAGATCTCGCTTCCGAAGCAGGCGGTGAAGCTGACCAGGGTCAACGGGACCGAAACGATGACGCTCGACACATGGTCGATAAACGGCGCGACGACCCGCAACGTGGTGGCGCATGAGGAATTCCAGTTCGCGGTGGCCGGGACGCTTCACGTCGCCGCCAACCAGGTCGAAGGCATCTATGCCGGAACCTTCGACGTGACGCTCAACTACAACTGAGCGGCCTGATCGCATTGAACCCGGGCGAGCCGATTGCTACTTCGGCGGCGATGCAAGAGATCCAGCCTCCCGAGACCATCCGCGTGTCGACCGTACAGGTCGCCTGCGATGGATCGGGCGATATTGCGCCCGCGCTCGGCCATCCGCGCGTGTTCCTGAGGATCGAGCCGGACACCGGCTTCGTCGAGTGCGGCTATTGTGATCGCCGCTTCGTCTACATCGGGGGACCAGCGGACACCGAAGCCGCATGACCGCGCTCGATCCGCGGCGGTTCCTCTACCGCAGCCTCGATCCGGATGCCGCGCGCCGTCTGGCCGCCAAGCATTTGTCCGCACACGACGACGGCGAGCTGTATCTCCAATATGCCGCCAGCGAGTCCTTTGGGTTCGACGATGGCCGGTTGAAGAGCGCCGATTATCACAGCACCTCGGGCTTCGGCCTCCGCGGCGTAACGGGTGAGACGACCGCCTTCGCCCATGCGAATGAAATCAGCGAGGCTGCGATCGAACGCGCAGCGTCGACCCTAAAGCTACTGGACCCGGCGACCGGCCTTCCCGCTCCCGCGCCGCAGCGGACCAACCAGGCGATGTACGGCCACGATGATCCGCTCAGCCAGGTTCCCTTCGCGGACAAAGTCTGGCTGTGCCAGAAGATCGACGCAGCCGCCCGCGCCAGCGACCCGCGCGTTGCGCAGGTCAGCGTCTCGCTCTCCGCCAGCTGGAGCGTGATCGACATCGTGCGTGGGGACGGCTTCGTCGTCCATGACGTGCGGCCCCTGGTGCGCCTGGGCGTGCAGATCGTCGCGGAGCAGAACGGGCGGCGCGAGACTGGTTTCCACGGGCTAGGCGGCCGTTATCTGTACGGCCGGCTGTTCGAGGACGCGGAGTGGGAGCGCGCCATCGACATCGCGTTGGCGCAGGCGCTGACCAATCTTGAGTCGGTCGCGGCTCCAGCCGGCGAAATGCCAGTCGTGCTCGGCCCCGGCTGGTGCGGCGTGCTTCTTCACGAAGCCGTGGGCCACGGTCTTGAGGGTGATTTCAACCGCAAGGGCACGTCCGCCTTCTCCGGGCGCATTGGCGAGCGCGTCGCCGCGCCTGGCGTCACCGTGATCGACGACGGCGCGCTCGAGCAGCGCCGCGGCTCTCTGACTATCGACGACGAAGGCACGCCGACGCGCCGCAACGTGCTGATCGAGGACGGCATCCTCAAAGGCTACATCCAGGATCGGCTCAACGCACGGCTGATGGGCGTCGAGCCGACCGGAAACGGGCGCCGCGAAAGCTTCGCCCATGCGCCGATGCCGCGCATGACCAACACCTTCATGCTTTCCGGACAAGACGATCCTGCCGAGCTCGTGGAGCGCGTCAGCGACGGCGTCTACGCCAAGAGCTTCGGGGGCGGACAGGTCGACATTACCAGCGGCAAGTTCGTCTTTTCCTGCACCGAGGCATACCGCATCCGCGGCGGGAAGATCGCCGAGCCGATCAAGGGCGCGACCCTCATCGGCGACGGCCCCACCGTGCTGACGCGCGTCAAGGGCATCGGCAACGACCTCGCGCTTGATGAAGGCGTCGGCGTCTGCGGAAAGGGTGGCCAGAGCGTGCCTGCGGGCGTTGGCCAGCCGACCCTGC
>Ga0308175_100001535_pt1 | contig 15646 bp, 8 predicted proteins | sample PhyCR1_3_FD_203893 | JGI IMG/M metagenome (GOLD analysis project Ga0308175, IMG submission 203893) | Soil microbial communities from UC Gill Tract Community Farm, Albany, California, United States - DLSLS.C.R1 | ecosystem: Environmental > Terrestrial > Soil > Agricultural land | place: USA...
GCGGGAAGCGCCGGGCGCCGTCGAGGGCGGTCAGCGGCGACCGGCTGGTGACGATCACGGCGCAGCCGGGCCCGGCCGGCAGCAGGGGCCGCACCTGGGCCGCGCTCGCCGCGTCGTCCAGCATCAGCAGGACGCGGGACGGGGCGAGCAGGGAGCGGAACAACGCGGTTGCGGCGTCCGGGTGTTCGGGGATGCTCCGGGGCTCGGCACCGAGGTCGCGCAGCAGGGCGGCGAGCGCCTGGGCCGGGGTGAGCGGTGTCATGCCGGGTGTGGCGCCGTGCAGGTTGACGTACAGCTGGCCATCGGGGAAACGATCCCGCAGCGTGTGGGCGACGTGCAGCGCGAGGGCGCTCTTGCCGACGCCTGCCATACCGCTGATCACGGCCAGTCGGGCGCGCCGGGCGGCGAGGGCCTCCCGCAGGTCATGGCATTCGGCGGTCCGGCCGGTGAAGTGCGGTGGCGAAGGAGGGAGTTGGGCCGGGACGGGGGCCTGGATCGAGGGGGACGCCGGGTCCTCGGACGGATGCGGGGCCGTGTCGGCACCACCCGTGTCCCGCTCGTCGGCGGTGGCGCTGTCGCCCTCGCCGTCGAGCACCTGTGACCCCTGCGGGGCGCAGGCGCCGCAGGCGAGTGCCGGTGTGCCGCGGAGGTTACGGACGACCGGCCCTCCTTCGACCGGTACCCGAGCGCCACGAGCGGCCGGCCCGCCGTCGGGCGGGGCGTAGGCGTGACCGTGCGGAGGGGCGCTTCCCGGGTCACCCGCCTCCCCCCGCGCCGGTGCCGAGAACTCCCGCAGAACCTCCAGATGGGCCTCGCGGACCGCCGGACCGGGCTCGACGCCGAGCTCCTCGATCAGGCGGGCGCGCAGATCGCGATGGACGGCGAGGGCCTCGGCCTGCCGGCCGGTGCGATGCAGGGCGAGCATGAGCCGGCGGTGGTAGGCCTCACGCAACGGATGCTCGGCGACAAGGGCCGCCAGCTCCGGCACGATGTCGAACAACCGTGCTCCGCCGAGCGCGAGTTCGGCGTCGTACCGCCACTCCAGCAGAAGCAGCCGGGCCTCCTCCAGGCGCTGCACGAGGGCGTGGCCGCCGAGGTCGGCGGAGAGTCCGCCGAGCGGAGCGCCGCGCCAGAGCGCGAGTGCGGACGTGGCGGCACGTACGACATTCCGCCAGTCCCCCCGGGCGTGGGCGGCACGCGCCGCGAGGACCCCGGCGTCGAACACGTGCACGTCCAGCTCGCCCTCGTCGACGCGCAGCAGATAGCCGGGCGCCACGGTTCTGAGCCGCTCGGGGTCGTCCAGGAGCCGGCGCAGCCGGGTGACGTGGTTGTGCAGCGAGGCCCGAGCGGAGACGGGGGGCGCCCCGCCCCACAGGGCGTCCTTCAGCGACTCGGTCGAGACGACCCGGCCGGCCTCCAGCAGCAGCGCGGCGAGCAGCGCGCGCATCTTGGGGCTGCCGATCCCGTGCGGATGGGTGTCAGCGGTGCCATCGGGGGCAGTGTCGTAGGTGCCGGGATCACCATGGGGCTCGCCGTGCGGATCGGCGTAGGGGCCGTACGAAATCCCGTACGGCGGTCGGTCGTACAGGGCGGGTGGCCCCAGCAGTCCGAACCGCAGCTCGTACCGCCGCTTCACGCTGCCCACTGCCTTCCCGCGGTTCTGCTTCCGGCCGGCCGATCGGCGGCTTGCGGACGAACCGTTGGCCACATGTTAGCGATCTGTTGGCGAGCCCTGATCTGATCATTCCATCGGATCCGGCCCGACGGCGCGCGCGTCGCACGCGTAACTCGGGGGAGTGTCGCCGCAGGCCTGGTCCGGGGACACAGAAGGACCCCGGTCGGCAGAGGTGAACGACCGGGGTCCTGTCCCGCCCTCTTCGCGGCGGGGACCGCTCAGCCGCAGTGCACGTTGTTGACGTCCCGGCCGACCCACAGACCGCCGTTGTCCTCGGCGAACTTGAGGTTGAGGCAGTGGCCGTCGGTGCCCGTCACGGTGACCGGCCCCGCGTAGGAGCTGAACGCTCCGTCGTCACCCTTCCACGTGCTGCTGCCGGACTTGTTGATGGCCACCGTCATGTAGTGGGACACGCCGGCGTACTTCTTGGCCACCAGGACGGCACAGTTGGTGCCACCGTTCGCCGACGAGTAGTAGAGGTAGGCGGTGGCCCACACCTCGCCGTTCACGGTCGTGTTGTACGAGTCGATCTGCGACCCCGAACAGCCGTAGCCCGCGGCGGAGGCGGTGGTGGCCGTGGCCAGGCTCAGGCCTGCGACCGTGAGTCCGAGTGTGGCCAGGGTCGCGATGGTCCTACGCATGTGTGTGGTTTCCCCTCAGTGCAGCCGGCATCGAATGGTCAGAACCTTGGGTGAGCGACACTGCCGTCACGGCCTCCCCGAGTCCGGCAGGGTCCCGTTCAGGACGTCAGGCGCGCTCCATCCACAGCGGACCGCTCTTCACGATCGACTCCCCCGCTCCCCCAAGTCGCAACCGTTTGCGGTTACTTGAAGGGAACCTTAGAGAAGATCCACTCATACCGGCAGCCTTGCGATCTTGGCCATTCGGCATCCATGCGGGCATTGGGGTCGAACATTCTTCCGGCACCCAAGCCACGGGCGCGACCCGGTGGATCACGACCTCGTCCGTGAACATGCCAGATCAGCCGGAGCCGGACCGCCGACACAGCACGAAACGCCCCGCACCGCGCGCCGTGCCGGGACAACGGAAAACCCCGGATCAGTCGACAACTGACCCGGGGTCCCAGAAGAGCCGCTTTCGGGATTCGAACCCGAGACCTACGCATTACGAGTGCGTTGCTCTGGCCATCTGAGCTAAAGCGGCGCGCTGCGCGCACTATGGTGCGATCAGCAACGTCGGTAAGTCTACACAGTTTCGCGGGCTGCTTCGTACCCGCCCCGGAGCGGGGGCTCCGGGGCGGGTGCGAGGGCTATGAGCAGCGTTTTCCGGGGGGCGGCGGGGTGCCGTCGAGGAGGTAGGCGTTGATCGCCGAGTCGATGCAGGAGCTGCCGCGGCCGTAGGCGGTGTGGCCGTCGCCGACGTAGGTGAGGAGGCGGGCCGAGGAGAGCTGGCCGGCCAGGGACCGGGCCCAGCGGTAGGGGGTCGCCGGGTCACGGGTGGTGCCGACGACCACGATGGGGGCGGCGCCCTTCGCCTCGATCCGGTGCGGCTCGCCGGTGGCCTTCACCGGCCAGTACGCGCAGTTCAGCGAGGCCCAGGCCAGGCCGGCGCCGAAGACCGGGGACGTCTTCTCGAATGTGGGCAGCGCCTTCTCCACCTGCTCGGGGCCGGTGAAGGCGGCCGGCAGGTCGAGGCAGTTCACGGCGGCGTTGGCCATCATCAGGTTGGTGTACTGGCCCTTCGGGTCGCGTTCGTAGTAGCTGTCGGAGAGAGCGAGCAGGCCGGCGCCGTCGTTCTCCCGCATCGCCGAGGTCAGCGCCTGACGGAGTTGCTCCCATGCCGCCTGGTCGTACATCGCCGCGATCACCCCCGTGGTGGCCAGCGACTCGCCGAGCTTGCGGCCGCCCGGGTTACCCGCCGGGACGGGATGGGCGTCCAGCTTGCGGAAGAAGGCCTTGAGATGGTCGCCGACCTGCGCGGGAGCCGTGCCCTTGCCGCCGAGCGGGCAGTCGGACCGGTGCACGCAGTCCTTCGCGAACGCCTGGAACGCCGTCTCGAAGCCGGCCGTCTGGTCCAGATTCACCCTGCGGGAGTCGAGGGAGGGGTCGATCGCGCCGTCCAGGACCAGCCGGCCCACCCGGTCCGGGAACAGGCCGGCGTACGTCGCGCCGAGGAAGGTGCCGTACGACGCCCCCACGTAGTTCAGCTTCGGATCGCCGAGCACCGCCCGCAGGATATCCATGTCCCGTGCCGCCTCGACGGTGGACACGTGCCGCAGCAGCCGCGCCGAGCGCGCCCCGCAGCTCTCCGCGAACTTGCGGTACTGCCCGACCAGCGCGTTCACTTCCTGCTGGTCGTCGGGGGTCATGTCGGTCTGGGTGAAGGCGTCCATCCGGCGGCCGTCGAGGCACTCGACCGGCTCGCTGCGCGCGACGCCCCGCGGATCCATCGCGACCATGTCGTAGGCCGCGCGGACCTCGGCGGGGTAGCCGATCCCCGCGTACTGCTCCAGGTAGCCGATGGCCGAGCCGCCCGGGCCACCCGGGTTGACCAGCAGCGAGCCGAGCTTGTCCTTGCCGGTGGCGTTCTTGCGCGCGACGGCCAGCTTGATGTCGCCCGCGCCTGGCTCGGCGTAGTCCAGCGGCGCCTTCATCGTGGCGCACTGGAAGCCGGGGACACCACAGGCCCGCCAACGCAGGTGCTGGCTGTAGTACGGGGCCAGCGCCGAGGGCGTGGCCCGCGGCAGCGCGGCCAGCGCCGCCTCCGCCGCACCGGTGGACGTCGTGGTCGAGCTCCCGGCAGAGCAGGCGGAGACGAGCAGTGCGGCGGCCGCGATCAGGACACCCGTGACACGGGCCGTGGCCCGGGATCGGGTTCGGGTGCGCGTTCCGCTGCGGGTCCGGCCGGTCCGGTGGGGCCGGCGGAGGGAGGGCCAGGTGTGCATCAGGCGATCGTAACGCTGAGCGACTTGCTGAGTACGCAGTGTACGGAGGGTGGCCTCGTACGAGGGACGGAGTCCGTCAACCACCGTACGCCCGGCTCACCCCGCCCGCAGTGCCATCGTCATCGCCTCCACGGCGAGCAGCGGGGCCACATTGCGGTCCAGGGCCTCACGGCAGGCGGCGATCGCCTCCATGCGGCGCAGCGTGGACTCCGGGCTGCTGCCCCGGGCCAGACGGTCCAGGGCGTCCTCGGTGTCGCCGTTGGCGATCGCGACCCGGGAGCCGAGCTGGAGGGCGAGGACGTCGCGGTAGAAGCCGGTGAGGTCGCCGAGGGCGACGTCGAGGCTGTCGCGCTGGGTGCGGGTTCTGCGGCGCTTCTGCATCTCCTCGAGGTCCTTCACCGCCCCCGCCGTGCCGCGCGGCAGCCGGCCGCCCTGGGCCGCGCCCAGCGCCGCCTTCAGCTCCTCGGTCTCCTTGCCGTCCATCTCCTCGGCCAGCTGCTTGGCGTCCTCGGCGGCCGCGTCGACCAGTTCCTGAGCCGCTCTGAGGCAGGCCCCGACCTCGTCCAGCCGCAGCGGGAGCCTGAGCACGGCGGCCCGGCGCTCACGGGCGGCGGGGTCGGTGGCCAGGCGGCGGGCCCGGTCGACGTGGCCCTGGGTGGCGCGCGCCGCGGCCATGGCGGCCTCGGGTTCGATGCCCTCGCGGCGCATGAGCATGTCGGCGACGGCTTCCACCGAGGGCGTGCGCAGGTTCAGGTGGCGGCAGCGGGAGCGGATCGTGGGCAGGACGTCCTCGACCGAGGGGGCGCACAGCAGCCACACCGTGCGGGGCGCGGGCTCCTCCACGGCCTTGAGGACGGCGTTCGCCGACTTCTCGTTGAGCCGCTCGGCGTCCTCGACCAGGATGATCTGCCAGCGGCCGTTGGCCGGGGCGGTGTACGACTTGCGGACCGTGTCCCGCATGTCCCTCACCAGGATCTCGGCGCCCACCGCGGCGACCGTGCTGACATCGGCGTGGGTGCCGAGCAGCGCGGTGTGGCAGCCGTCGCAGAAACCGCAGCCCGGGACGCCACCGAGGGCCCGGTCGGGGCTCACGCACTGCAGGGCCGCGGCGAAGGCCCGTGCCGCCTGGTTCCGGCCGGCTCCGGGCGGGCCGGTGAACAGCCACGCGTGCGTCATCCTCGACGCCTCCGGCGGCGGCCGGTCCGCGGCGGCGGCCGTGACGAGGGCGTCGGCGTCCCGCGCGGCGGCGTCGAGCGCCGCGCTCACCTTGTCCTGTCCGACGAGGTCGTCCCACACGGTCATGGGTCACGCCGTCCTTCCGTCACACTCCGCGTTCCGCCCTCCATTGTGCGGGCGGGCACTGACAACGACGGCGGCGCCCGCCGGTACCCCGTGGGGTCCGGCGGGCGCCGCTCGGTGCTCCTCGCTCGGCGTGCCCGTTCGGCAGGCCCGTTCGGTGCGGCCCTCGGCCTCCGTGGTCAGCCGCGCCGGCCGCGGCCACGCCGCCGGTGGGGCTCGTCGTCGCCGGACTCGTCCCGCTCCGGCTCCCGGCCGTCGTAGGACCCGAGCAGTTCGTCCGCCAGAGAGGGCAGGTCGTCCAGCGGGGTCTCCTCGGCCCAGTCGGGCCGGGGGCGGCGGCGAGGGGTGCCGTCGGCGTCGATCTGGGGCATCTCCCGCGTGCGGTCCTCGGTGTCGTCGGGACGGGCGGCGCTCCGCTCGTCCCGGAAGTAGCCGGGCGGCACCCGGTGCGCGGGGTCGTCGCCCCGGACCGGCGGCAGCACGGCGGTCTCGTCGGCGGCACCGGACGATACGGGCGGCAGCACTGCCGTCTCGTCCGCGGCACCGGAGGCGACCGGCGGTCGCGGCATCTCGGCCGTCACGTCGGAGTCGTGGGTACGGCCGGCCGTGCGCGCGTCCTCGGCGCGCTCCTCGCGCACCGGCCGCAGCACCGCCGTCTCGTCGGTGCCCGGCGAGACCACGGGCGTGGGCACCGTCTCCGCCGCCCCCGGTGAGACCACCGGCGTCGCCACGGTCGCCGCGTCGGGCGTCATGTCCGGAACCCTCGGCTGCGGCGTGCCGGGCCGGCGGGCCGCGGTGTCTGCCGCCGTGGCCGCCTCGGCCGCCTGCCGACGGGCCTCCTCGGCGCGCAGCAGCGCCTCCTCGGCCTTCCGCTGCTTCTCCAGGCGCCGTGCGTCTTCCTCGGCACGCAGCCGGGCCTGCCGCGCTTCCTCGTCGGCGCGCAGCCGGGCCTCCTCCTCGGCCTGCCGGCGCCGGCGCTCCTCCTCGGCCCGTCGCCGGGCCTCCTCCTCGGCGCGGGCCTTCTCCTCGGCGAGCAGCCGCTGCCGCTCCTCCTCGGCCCGTCGGGCGGCGTCCTCGGCCCGCTGCCGGGCCTCCTCCGCCTGCCGTTCGGCCTCGCGGCGCTGCGCCTCCTCCAGCTCGCGCCGCTTGCGCTCCTCCTCCTCGGCGCGCAGCTTGGCGAGCTGCTCCTGGCGCTCACGCTCCAGGCGCTCCTCCTCGGCCTTGCGCGCCGCCTCCTCCTCGGCCTTGCGGCGCGCTTCCTCCTCGGCCTTCTTCCGCGCCTCCTCCTGGGCCTTGATCTCGGCCTCGGACAGCGGCAGCACGGTGTCGAGCCGGTGCCGGATCACGGTGGTGACGGCCTCGGGCTCCTGCCCGGCGTCCACCACCAGGTAGCGGCCGGGGTCGGAGGCGGCGAGGGTGAGGAAACCGGCCCGTACGCGCGCGTGGAACTCGGCCGGCTCCGACTCGAGTCGGTCGGGGGCCTCGGTGAACCGCTCGCGGGCGGCCTCCGGCGAGACGTCCAGCAGGACGGTGAGGTGCGGCACGAGTCCGTTGGTGGCCCACCGGTTGATGCGGGCGACCTCGGTCGGGGACAGGTCGCGGCCCGCGCCCTGGTAGGCGACGGACGAGTCGATGTAGCGGTCCGAGATGACGACCGCGCCGCGCTCCAGGGCGGGCCGTACGACGGTGTCGACGTGCTCGGCGCGGTCGGCCGCGTACAGCAGCGCCTCCGCGCGGTGCGACAGACCGGCCGAGGACACGTCCAGCAGGATCGAGCGCAGCCGCTTGCCGACGGGGGTGGCGCCCGGCTCGCGGGTCAGCACGACCTCGTGGCCCTTGGCCCGGATCCACTCAGCGAGGGCCTCGGCCTGGGTGGACTTGCCGGCGCCGTCGCCGCCCTCCAGGGCGATGAAGAAACCGCCCGCCGCCTGGGCGGTGGCCGGGTCGTCGCCGCCGAGCAGCGCGTCCTTGAGGTCGTGCCGCAGCGGGACGCCGGAGCGGTCGTCGGCCTTGGCCAGGACGATCACGGCCACCGGCAGCAGCAGCGCGCCGACCAGCATCAGCGTGAACGAGGCCCCGCCGTGCGCGAAGACGAACTTGCCGTTCTCCAGCCGGTGCGGGCCGATCAGCCCCGCGACGACGGGCGCGATCAGGGCGCCGAGCGCTATGAAGACCCGTACGACCGCGTGCAGGTGCTCGGTGGTGCGCGCCCTGCGGTACTCCTCGGTCTCCTGGTCGAGCAGGGCGTGCCCGGTGTTGGCGGCGATGCCCGCGCCGACGCCCGCCAGCGTGACGATCAGCAGCACGGTGGTGACGTCCGGGACCAGCCCGGCGGCCAGCAGGGCGATGCCGGTGAAGGCGATGGCGAGCGCGAGGAGCCGACGGCGCGACAGCGACGGCAGCACCGAGGACGCGGTGCGGATGCCGACGGCGACTCCGCCGGTCAGGCCGAGGACCAGCAGGCCGTAGAGGACCGGGCCGCCGCCCAGGTCCCTGGCGTGCAGCACGCACACCGCGACGGCGGCGGCGATGGCTCCGGCGACGGCGGCGCAGGCCGGGACGAGCAGCGGGATGGCGCCGGTGCGGCCCTTGTCGACACCGGTGCCGGTGCGCGGGCGGCGCAGCCCCTCCAGCGGGGACCGCGCGCGCGGGGTGCGCGTGTCGGGCAGCTCCAGGGAGGTCAGCACGGACAGGGACGCGGCGAACAGGCCGGCCGCGACATAGGAGCCGAGGGCCGCCTGGTGCTGGTCGAACCAGGCCACGCCGGTACCGAGCAGGTTGTTCAGCAGGGCGGCGGTGACCAGGGCGGCGGCGGCCAGCGGAACGGCCAGGAAGGCGGTGCGCAGCGCGAGCCGGCGCAGGGCGTCCAGGTGGTCCGGCAGCGGCCGTACCGTCGCTCCCTCCGGGGGCGGGGCGGGCAGCAGGGCGGGGGCCGCGCTCTCCCGGCACACCGTCCACAGCCGCTCGGCGACGCCGGTGACGAAGACGGTCACCAGCAGGACGGCGAGCGCGTTGTCCGGGATCCAGTCGATCCACAGGGGCGCGACGATCAGCAGCGCGACCCGCAGGCCGTCGGCGCCGACCATGGTCCAGCGGCGGTCGAGCGGGCCCTCCTGGGCGGTGAGCGCGGTCAGCGGGCCGAGGAGGACGGCGCCGAAGAGCAGGGTGGCGAGGATGCGCGCCGCGAAGACGGTCGCCACTGCGAACGCCGCGCCCCGGTACCCCCCGCCGAAGGAGCCCTCCGCGACGGCCGCCTGGAGGACCAGGACGATCAGCACGAGAAGGGCGAGGCAGTCGCCGACACCGCTCACGAGCTGCGCGCTCCACAGGCGCTTCACCTGCGGTCGGCGCAGCAGTGAGCGGACGGCGCGCTCGCGGGAGTCCGCGACCAGGGCGTCGTCCGGTGCGGGCGTGGGGGCCGTTGGCTGCTCGGCTCGCGTCATGCGTTCAGCCTATCCGCAGGCGCCGACACCACACCCACCACTCCTGACGTGTGCACGCCCCGACACCAAAGTGATGCCGGGGCGTTCGTTTCGCGAAGCCGGGGGCCGGCCGGAGTGACGGTCCGGCCGGCGGCCCGGCGGATGTCAGTCCTCCGTGCCCGAAGCCGTCGCCTTCGAGGTCGTCGCCTTCTTCGCGGTCGTCTTCTTGGCCGTGGTCTTCTTGGCGGTGGTCTTCGCGGCCGCTGTCGTCTTCTTCGCCGCCGTCTTCTTGGCGGTGGTCTTCTTCGCGGGAGCGGCCTTCTTCGCGGTGGCCTTCTTCGCCGTCTTCTTCGCGGGGCTCTTCGCCCGCTTCTCGGCGAGCAGCTCGAAGCCGCGCTCCGGGGTGATCGCCTCGACGCTGTCGCCGGAGCGCAGGGTCGCGTTGGTCTCCCCGTCGGTGACGTACGGCCCGAAGCGGCCGTCCTTCACCACGACCGGCTGGCCGGAGACCGGGTCCTCGCCCAGCTCCTTCAGCGGGGGCTTGGCGGCGGCCCGGCCACGCTGCTTCGGCTGGGCGTAGATCGCCAGCGCCTCTTCCAGCGTGATCGTGAAGAGCTGCTCCTCGGCCTGCAGCGAGCGCGAGTCCGTGCCCTTCTTCAGGTAGGGGCCGTAGCGGCCGTTCTGCGCGGTGATCTCCACGCCCTCCGCGTCCGCGCCGACGACACGCGGCAGCGACATCAGCCGCAGCGCGTCGTCGAGGGTCACCGTGTCCAGCGACATCGACTTGAAGAGGGAGGCCGTCCGCGGCTTCACCGCGTTCTTGCCGGTCTTCGGGGTGCCCTCGGGGAGCACCTCGGTGACGTAGGGGCCGTAGCGGCCGTCCTTGGCGACGATCTCGTGGCCGCTCACCGGGTCGGTGCCCAGCTCGAAGTCGCCGCTCGGCTTGGCCAGCAGTTCCTCGGCCAGGTCGACGGTCAGTTCGTCCGGCGCCAGGTCGGCCGGGATGTCGGCGCGCTGGTGCTGCTCGGTGTCCTTCTCGCCGCGCTCGATGTAGGGGCCGTAGCGGCCCACCCGCAGCACGATCTCGTTGCCCACCGGGAAGGAGGAAACCTCGCGCGCGTCGATCGCGCCCAGGTCGGTCACCAGCTCCTTGAGGCCGCCGAGGTGGTCCCCGTCGCCGTTGCCGGCGTCGGCCGCGCCGCCCGTGGCGCCCGCGGTGAAGCCGCTGTCCGGCACCGTCTCGCCGAAGTAGAACCGCTTCAGCCACGGCACGGCCCGTGCCTCGCCGCGGGCGATGCGGTCGAGGTCGTCCTCCATCCGGGCGGTGAAGTCGTAGTCGACGAGCCGGCCGAAGTGCTTCTCCAGCAGGTTGACCACGGCGAAGGACAGGAAGGACGGCACCAGGGCCGTGCCCTTCTTGAACACGTAGCCGCGGTCGAGGATCGTGCCGATGATCGACGCGTACGTCGACGGGCGGCCGATCTCCCGCTCCTCGAGCTCCTTGACCAGGCTGGCCTCGGTGTAGCGGGCCGGGGGCTTGGTGGCGTGGCCGTCGACCGTGATCTCCTCGGCGGACAGCGCGTCGCCCTCGGCGACCTGCGGCAGCCGGCGCTCGCGGTCGTCCAGCTCGGCGTTCGGGTCGTCGGCGCCCTCGACATAGGCCTTGAGGAAACCGTGGAAGGTGATCGTCTTGCCGGACGCGCTGAACTCGACGTCCCGGCCGTCGGCGGCGGCGCCGGCGATCTTCACGGTCACGCTGTTCCCGGTCGCGTCCTTCATCTGGGAGGCGACGGTCCGCTTCCAGATCAGCTCGTAGAGCCTGAACTGGTCGCCGGTCAGGCCGGTCTCGGCCGGGGTGCGGAAACGATCACCCGAGGGCCGGATCGCCTCGTGCGCCTCCTGCGCGTTCTTGACCTTCCCGGCGTACGTACGCGGCCGGTCCGGCAGGTAGTCGGCGCCGTAGAGCTGCGTGACCTGGGCGCGGGCGGCCGCGACGGCGGTCTCGCTCAGCGTCGTGGAGTCCGTACGCATGTACGTGATGTAGCCGTTCTCGTACAGCTTCTGGGCGACCTGCATCGTCGCCTTCGCGCCGAAGCCGAGCTTGCGGCTGGCCTCCTGCTGCAGCGTCGTCGTACGGAACGGGGCGTACGGCGAGCGGCGGTAGGGCTTGGACTCGACGGAGCGCACGGAGAAGCGGGTGTTCTCCAGCGCGGCGGCGAGGGCGCGGGCGTTCGCCTCGTCGAGGTGCAGGGTGTTCGCGCTCTTGATCTGACCCAGCGAGTCGAAGTCGCGGCCCTGCGCGACCCGCCTGCCGTCGACGGTCTGCAGGCGCGCGACCAGTGACGACGGGTCCGACAGGTCTCCGGCACGGCCGGTCGCGAAGGTACCCGTCAGGTCCCAGTACTCGGCGGAGCGGAAGGCGATGCGCTCGCGTTCACGTTCGACGACGAGCCGGGTCGCCACGGACTGGACGCGGCCGGCCGACAGACGCGGCATGACCTTCTTCCACAGGACCGGCGAGACCTCGTAGCCGTAGAGGCGGTCGAGGATGCGGCGGGTCTCCTGGGCGTCGACCATGCGCTGGTTGAGGTCGCGCGGGTTGGCGACGGCCTCGCGGATCGCGTCCTTGGTGATCTCGTGGAAGACCATCCGCTTGACCGGGACCTTGGGCTTCAGGACCTCCAGGAGGTGCCACGCGATGGCCTCGCCCTCGCGGTCCTCATCGGTGGCGAGGAAGAGCTCGTCGGAGTCCTTCAGCAGGTCCTTGAGCTTCCTGACCTGTGCCTTCTTGTCCGCGTTGACGACATAGATCGGCTCGAAGTCGTGCTCGACGTCCACGCCGAGCCGGCGCACCTCGCCGGTGTACTTCTCGGGTACCTCCGCGGCACCGTTCGGGAGGTCGCGGATGTGCCCGACGCTCGCTTCGACTACGTAGCCGGGGCCCAGGTAGCCCTTGATCGTCTTCGCCTTGGCAGGCGACTCGACGATGACGAGTCGGCGGCCGCCCTGTGCGGTCTCGCTGGTCGGGGACAACTTCGCTCTTCTCTCCGGTCGACGCCGGCCACTCCCCCGGTGTTCGTCCCGGGGTCGCGGCGCGCTTCTGGCTCGTGTGACGCTGCGGAGTGTGACGGTACATCCCGCCCCCGTGTCAAACGGGAAAAGCCCACAACGGCCACTCGAACGGTAACCCGACTACCGGCATTCCTGCCGCCCGGACTCCTCGGCGGCCCCCGCTCCCCTGTCCGGAGCGTGACGCTCCCATTACCGGGGCGGTACCACGGCCGCCGACGTCAGAGGCGGGTCAGGCAGTACGCGGCGAGGCCCAGCGCGACGACGGCGACGGCACCGGCGAGGGTGGCCGATGCGACCGGGCTCACATCCTGGGCGACCGGCTCGCGGTGCCGTACCCGGGTGCCGGTCCACACCAGCAGGGCGCCCCCGAACAGGGCGAACACCACTCCCGCGAAGATCGCCGGTCCGCTCTCCATGACCCCGCCCGCCCCTTCCACGCCGTCCGCCGTACCCAGCGCGGGGAGGGTGGCACGCGCGGGAGACGGGCCGGCGACATCGGGGTGAACGGAGGGCCCCTGGGCCATCGAACGCACGCACGAACAGGCCCCGGCCGGGACCGCACCCGTATTTTTCCGGCCGTTTTATCGGCGCCGACGCGTTCCGGCCTGTGCCACCGGCATACGACGACGGTCCGGACGCGGCTACGACGGCTCGGGGAGCGGGCATGCGGCAGCGGGGCGCGTGGACGTGACCGCGCCCCGTCACGGCCACCGGTCGCGCCCCGTGCTCGCCTAACGCGCCGGTTCCAGGAAGCCCTGCTCGACCAGCAGTCGGATCTGGGCGGGGGTGCGGTCTCGCAGCAGGACCGCGTCCTCGCCGACGAGCTGGGCGATCGCGTCGAGGATGCGGCCGGCGCTCAGTGTGCCGTCGCACACGCCCGCGAAGCCCGCGCCGACCGTGTCCACCTTCGTGGCGCGCCGCATACCGCGGTGCTGGCGCAGCACCACGTGCTCCGGGTCCTCGGCGCCGGGCAGCCCGACCTGCTCCTGGACCACCTCGGCGGTCAGCCTGAAGTGGCCTTCGAGCAGGGCGGCGTCGTCGTGGTCCCGGAGGTAGTCGAGGCGGTCGAAGTGCGCCCGGATCGCTTCCCCGAGCGGCTGTTCGACCGAGTGCGGCCACTCCTCCACGGTGACCGAGGGTTCCGGCGCCCCGGTTCTGCGCAGGGTGATCCAGCCGAAGCCGACCGCCTTGACCTTGCGCGCCTCGAACTCGTCGAGCCAGGCGTCGTAGCGTGCCTGGTACTCCGCCGGGTCACCGCGGTGGTCGCCGGCGTCCCTGAGCCACAGCTCGGCGTACTGCGTGATGTCCTGCACCTCGCGCTGCACGATCCAGGCATCGCACCCGCGCGGCACCCACGACCTGAGTCTGTCCTGCCAGTCCTCCCCCGCGACGTGCTGCCAGTTGGCGAGGAACTGCGCGAACCCGCCCTCGTTGAGCCGTTCCCCCGCCTGCTGAACGAGCGAGCGGCACAGATCGTCCCCGCTCATGCCACCGTCGCGGTACGTCAACCGCGCGCCCGGCGAGATCACGAAGGGCGGGTTGGACACGATCAGGTCGAACGTCTCGTCGTCCCGGACCGGCTCGAACAGCGAGCCCTCGCGCAGGTCGGCGGCGGAGGCTCCGGAGAGCGCCAGGGTGAGCGCGGTGATGTGCAGCGCGCGCGGGTTGACGTCGGTCGCCGTCACGCGCGTGGCGTGCGCGGAGGCGTGCAGTGCCTGGATGCCGGAACCGGTGCCGAGGTCGAGCGCGGAGGCGACGGGCGTGCGCACGGTGATGCCGGCCAGGGTCATGGAGGCGCCGCCGACGCCCAGGACCACTCCCTGGTCCCGGCGGCCGATGCCGCCCGCGCCGCCGACCGCGCACCCCAGGTCGGACACGATGAACCAGTCCTCGCCGCCGGGACCGCCGTAGGGCCGTACGTCCACGGTCGCGGCGACCTCGTCGCCGGCCACGGACCTGAGCCAGCCGCCCTCCAGCGCCTCCGCGACCGGCAGAACGGCCGCCACGCGCGCGTGGGGCACCGGTTGCTGGAGCAGGAAGAGACGTACGAGCGTCTCCAGCGGCGTGTCGCCGCGGGTGGCCCGGAGCGCGGGCACGGTCTCACTGCGGGCCAGCGCCGCGTAGGCGGGGGCACCGAGCAGATCGAGCAGCCCGTCGGCGGTGAAGGAGGCGGCGAGCAGGGCGTCGCGCAGGCGTGCGGCGACGTCGGGCCGGTCGGTGGCGGGCAGGGGGGCGAGGCCGGAGTCAGTCACACCCCCATTGTGGCCCGGCGCGGCCGGCCGGGGCCGCCTCCGCGCGGGTGGGCCGCCCATGTCCGCCGAGCCGCGATGCCCGTCGGGCACCGGTGCCGGTCGGCCACGGACGCCGGCCGCCCGCCCACGTCGGGCGGTCGGGCGGTCGGGCGGTCGGCGAGGTCAGCCGGTAGTGGCCGACGCGGGGGCGGAGCCCGATGCGGCGACCTTGCAGCTGGGCTGCTTGGCGATCGCCTCCTTCACATCGCCCTGCTCCAGCCGCTTCAGCGCCTGCGTGCCGCTGTTGCTCTGCTCGCCGATCTGCTTCGTCTGGTCGGCGACCTCGTGCAGGCCCTTGGCGAACTTGCCCTGGTCCTTGGTGTCGAGCCCGTCGACCTTCTTCTTCAGGTCGCCGTAGGCCGTGGCCAGGCCGGCGAGGTTCTTGGCGGCGTCCTTCTGCCGCTTGGCACCGCCGTCGACCCCGGGAGGCGCTCCGGCGCTGTTGATGGCGGCGGCCAGCCCCTTGTAGCCGTCGGCCATGTCCTGGAACGCCGACGCGTACGTGCTCTTCGCGGTCTTGGGCGGCAGGTTGCCGTCCGTGGCTATCTTGGCGATCGAGGCGTTCGCCTCCCTGATCTTGGCGTCCTGCCCGGGCACCGCGTCGCACACCGTCTTGGCCCAGGCGACCAGCTTGGGGTCGGGCCCGCTGTCCTTGCTGCTGCCGCATCCCGACAACGCCACTACCAGTACCGCACCGCCGGACAGTGCGGCCGTGAGCTTCTTGTTCACCGGATCGGTCCCTTCCATGGCTCTCGGCCCCCGGAATCTACACGGCATACCGACACCCCCCACATGCCGAAGGCCCCAGAAGTCTTCTTTTGTGATTCTTTGCACCATGGGAGAGAAGGCTCACGGCCGGAGCGGCACGGCACACGCAGCGGGCGGGGGGGCCCGCCACCCCGGCCCCCCCCCCCCCCCCCGCCCCCCGCCCCGGGGAAGGCGCCAAGCAAACAAACCCCCCCCCCGGGGGTTTGGGGCCCCC
>Ga0308175_100001536_pt1 | contig 15640 bp, 13 predicted proteins | sample PhyCR1_3_FD_203893 | JGI IMG/M metagenome (GOLD analysis project Ga0308175, IMG submission 203893) | Soil microbial communities from UC Gill Tract Community Farm, Albany, California, United States - DLSLS.C.R1 | ecosystem: Environmental > Terrestrial > Soil > Agricultural land | place: USA...
GCCAGACGACCAGGTCGAGCTCGTGCAGGTATGTGCTGCGACCGGCTCCGCGGGTCACCCGGTCCTGCTGCCAGGCCGCCCGACTGTCGCCGCCTGCGGGAAAGCCCTTGACGTACAGCCTCACCGGGTCAGCGCCCTTCGAGGTGACAAGGTACGTCGCCCAGCCCCGACATCGCGGCGACCCGGGGCCGAACGGATGGGTGAGCCGCGCATCGAGCAGCTCCACCGCGACCACGTCGCCCGCTAGCCCGAGCCTGCCTCCGTGACGCGACAGAACGTCAGTCATCCACGCGACGTCAGCCAGATTCGGGAGCCACACAGCTGGCGCCCCCTCACGTGCTCGGGCTCGATCACCGGGACCATTGCCGCGCCCAGTCTATTGCCGCGGGCCGACCCACGCCGACGAGCACTATCGGGTTCGCCGTGGCCTTGGCACACTCGGGGAAGGACGCCCAGGAGGTGCTGGTGGTCACGACGAGGGACGTGTGCATTCTCGGTCTCGGTTACGTCGGCCTGCCCCTGGCCTGTGCTGCCGCGGAGGCAGGACACCGGGTGACGGGCTACGACCCCGACCGCGCCCGCGTCGCGGGTCTGAGCCAAGGACGCAGCCCCGTCGAGGACGTGGAGGACCGCTGGCTCGAGAAGGTGACTGCGACCGGGCGGCTGTCCTTCACCGACGACCCGGCCGACATCGAGGGGAGCGACACGTTCGTCATCTGTGTCCCCACCCCGCTGAAGGAGAAGAGCCCGGACCTGACCATGGTCGACTCCGCCGTCGACGTGGTCGCCACCGCGCTGCGTCCGGGCGACATGGTGATCCTGGAGTCGACCACCTATCCCGGCACGACCGAGGACCGGGTCGCGCCGCGGCTCGAGGAGGCCACCGGACTACGCGCGCCCGAGGACTACCACCTGGTCTTCTCGCCCGAGCGCATCGACCCCGGAAACCCCGTCTACTCGCTGCAGAACACTCCCCGCGTCGTCGGGGGCCTCGGGCCGGCAGCGGGTGACGCCGCCACCGCGTTCTACTCGTCGTTCATCGACACGGTGCACCGCGTGTCAGGGCCACGCGAGGCCGAGATGGCCAAGCTCCTGGAGAACACCTACCGGCACGTGAACATCGCACTGGTCAACGAGATGGCCATCTTCTGCGAGGAGCTGGGCATCGACCTGTGGGAAGTCATCGGCGCCGCGTCGACCAAACCGTTCGGCTTCGCCCCATTCACACCGGGGCCGGGGGTCGGGGGCCACTGCATCCCGGTCGATCCGTCCTACCTCTCCTGGCGCGTACGACGACTCGGCTACCCGTTCCGCTTCGTCGAGCTGGCCGCCGAGATCAACGACCGGATGCCCCACTATGTCGCCTCCCGCATCGCCGACCTGCTCAACGGCGTGCACAAGTCCGTCGACGGCTCACGCATCCTGGTGCTCGGGTTGGCCTACAAGCGCGACCTGGGCGACCTGCGGGAGTCGCCCGCTCCCGTCCTGATCCGTCGGCTGGAGAGCCGCGGGGCCCTGGTGCGCTGGCACGACCCGCACGTCCGTGTGCGCGAGATCGCGGGTTCGGCGGCCGTCGCCGTCGAGGGTGAGCTGCGCGCCGAGGAGCTGGCTGCCGCCGACCTGGTGGTCGTCCACACCGACCACTCGGTGTACGACCCCGCCATGATCGTCCGGCACGCTCGTCGGGTCTTCGACACCCGCAACCTGACCGCGGGTCACCGGGCGCCGCACGTCTTTCGGCTCTAGGGGTGCGTCTCGAGAGACATGCTCACACCGGACGCGCCGAGCTGGTCCAGCGCGTGGGCCGCGCCAGCTGGTCGAGGTGAGTGACCGAGGCCTCGGGATGCGCCCCGACCAGGGCGAGCAGCTCGCCCAGATCGGTGCGGTCCCGAGCGGACATGACCTGGTGGTGCAGCATCAAGCCCACCGGACCTGGGCCTCCGGCCATCTCGGCCAGCAGCTCACCCCGGGCGGTACGGCCTATCGGCACCTTCCTCCGCTTGGCGAACCAGTCGACCGAGATCGGCAGCTCCGCCAGTCCCGGGACCCCGGCCCCACCCGCGGACAGGTCGCGGGACAGCACCGCGAAGCCCAGGTCGCGCAGGATCTCCCCGGTGCAGGGAGCGCAACGGTTCCACGGCGGGGTGAAGATCGCCGGCACGTCACCGAACAACCCGCGGAGCACATCGTGGCCGCGAGCGATGTCGTCGCGCTGCCGGTCTCGAGACCGGCTCACGCCGAACTCGCACTTGCGGCCCTCCGGCTCGTGGTTGACGTGCGCGAGCCCGTGCTGGTGCACCCGGAGGTCGTTGCGGCCACTGGTCTGCCGGGCCGTGATGAGCTCAACCGTCCGGGACGTCGCCGCCAGGGGGATCGCGGCCACGTCCAGCGGCAGGCGGTGGGGTTCGAAGACGTCGAGCAACGCCTCGAGTGCGGTGTCGTCCCATCCGGCGTCGTCGTCGCGGAAGAAGAACCACACCGGCGTCGAACGCGCATCCAGAGCGGCGTGCAGCGGCTCCAGCCAGCTGGTCACGGTGCGGTCTCCACATCCCGTGCTGGGGACAGGCTCCTCAGCAGCGCCGACGTGCGCGTGCGCCCGTCCAGGTCGAGCGGGACCGCCAGGGGTGTCCAGTCCAGGGCGTCGCGTACGGCGTCCGCGAAGGTCTGCGCCGAGAGTCGGCTCGGGTCGAGGACGCGCACCGCGCCGAGCCTCTCGAGCTTTCGTGCCCGGGCAGACTGTTCGTCCTCGCGTCCCTCGCCGTACGGCACGACGACGGCCGGCGTCGTACAGCCGAGGATGTCCATGATCGTGTTGTAGCCCGCCTGGCTCACGGACACGGCCGATGCGGCCATCTCGGCCGCGAGGTCCGGGAGGTAGCGCAGCACCTCGAGCCCGGTCGCCGCCGACGCACGACGCATGAGCTCATCGACGACGGGGTCCGGGAGGAACGGTCCGGTGACGATCACGGTGCGCAGCCCGTGGTCGCCCCACAGTCGCGGAGACGCTTCGACGGCCGCCCGGAACAGGGGCGCGCCGACCAGTCCGCCACCCGCCGACACCAGGACGCGCCGCTCCCGTGCGGGCCTGCGGTCGCCGGAGCGGGGCGCGCGCACGAACCCGGTGTAGTGGACGGGCACGCGCAGCCGGACGCTCGGACGGAACGTCTCCTCCAGGGTCGCGAACCGGGCGTCCGCGTGGACCAGCACCGCGTCGAAGTACTCGTTCGCCACCCCGCTCGCACGGTCGTCGTGGCCCCGCTGGTTGCGTCGGCTGTTGACCAGGATGTCGCGGAGGCTGCAGGCGACGAAGGGGGCGGGGCTGGCAGAGCGCGCGGCCTCGAGGAGCGGCATCAGCTCGGCCGCGAACTTCCTGCGCCCGAACGGGAAGAGCTCGATCAGCAGCACGTCGGGAGCCGTGGTGCGGAAGGACTCCTGGATCATCGACAGGCGCAGCTGGACGGCCTCCTCGACCGTGAACCGCCCGTCCCGGCTGATCAGCGCGTAGTCGGCGTCGAGACCCAGCGGCGGCAGGTGCACAACGTCGATCGCCCTGGGCTCGGGGAGCTCTGCGGGCCACGGTCCGCCGTTGAGGAGTGTGACGTCGAACTCCCCCGCCAGACCCTCGGCAAGGTGCATCGAGCGCACCAGGTGGCCGAGACCCAGCGTCTGCTGGCAGTGGAAGAGCAGACGTGGTCGCGTCATCGCGCGTCCGCCTCTCGAAGCCCGGCCCAGCGCAGGGCCGTCACCAGGACCCGCTCCAGATCCCCGATCGCCGCGGCGTCGACCCGGTTGATCGCGCGGACCGCCCGCTCGACGAGCAAGGCCGCGGCCGCATACCAGAGCAGGTCGGCGCGGGACGGCCTGCGGCCGTACGTGGCCAGCAGGGCCTCTGCCGCGGCGTGGGCCGTGTCGCGGTCGATCGTGTCGCGGGGCCGTGGGCACCAAAGCCTGGACAGCATTCCGCCGATCTCGGCGGCGGCCGGTCCGATGCTCGCCTCGTCGAAGTCCACGAGGCTGACGCCGCGGTCGTGTACCAGCACGTTCTTGGGGTGCAGGTCGCCGTGCAGCAGGACGTCCGGACCGGGCGTCGGTGCGGTCCGCAGCAGTACGCCGGTCAGCCCATCGGTGACTGCTGCCAGGTCCGGCCGAGCGGCGCAGACCAGGACGGCTGCGGACACCAGCTGATCGGGGTCCAGCCGCGTGAACGGCGCGAACCCGTCGGTCGGCTGAGCGTGCAGCACAGAGAGTGCGGCGCCGAGGGCCGCCATGGCACCCGGGTACGCGGCCGGGGGCAGCTGGCTCAGCGGACGACCGGGAGCGGGCGAGAACAACGCCATCTGGTGCTCGGGTAGGTAGCCGATCGTCTCGGGAAGCTGCAGGATGCCGTGCCCCACTATCCCGCGACGCGCGGCGCGCAGGAGGTCGACGCTGCGGCGTCCGGCATCCCCCTGCTGCAGCTTCGCGAAGCCGACCGTCCCGCCGTGCGCATCCGCGCAGCGGACAGTGGCTGCCCTCTCCGGCTGGTAGGCCACCAGCTCGCTCTGCGTCCAGGGGGTGCCGAAGACGCTCCGGAGCTCGGGTGGCGGACTCGTCAACCGGCCCAGCCCGAGCAGCTTGCGGTCCTGCGGGAAGATCCAGAAGACGGTGCTCGTCACCTGGTCGAACAGCACCGACCGTGGATCGGCTCCCTGGCCGACCGCGGCGTCACGGGCGCGGAGAAACTCACCGGCAGCGCTGCTCGCCGGGAACATCCGCGCGCTGACCAGGCCTGCGCCCGCTCCACGGCCGACGCGGAACGTGGCCCGCAGGCTCTCGCCCATGCGGTACTTCGCGCGCACCCGCGAGCAGTACCCGGTGCGTCCGTCCCGGGCCCGGTCGAGCAGCTCGTCGAGCCGGGCGCCGACGACCTCGTCGTCGAGCAGGTCGTCGCGGTGCGGCAGGACGGGATCCGGGGGCAGGGTGACCGCTACCTGGGCGGGGCTGTTCATGGCGCTCCCTCGGTCATCTCCGGCGGGGCGGTCAGCAACGAGGCCATCCGCGCGGCAGCCATGGCGGCGTCGAAACGTCCCGAGACCGTGCTGCGCCCCCGCTCCGCCAGGCGTCGGGCCAGCTCGGGGTCCTTGATCAGCCGGTGCATCGAGTCGGCGAGGTCGATCGGACGGTCGGGTTCGACGATCAGTCCGTTCACGCCGTCACGCACCAGCTCGGTGATCCCCGAGACGCCCGTGGTGACGACCGGGACGCCGCAGGCCATAGCCTCCACGAGCACGTTCGGGATGCCGTCGCGGTCGCCGTCCTCGAGGACCCGGCACGGCAGCGCGAACACGCTGGCCCGCTGGTACTGCGCGAACAGTCGGGTCTGCGTCAACGGTCCCAGGAAGGTCACCCAGGCGCTCAGCCGGGTCGCGGCGACGCGGGCGCGAACCTCCTGCTCGTGGTCACCGGCCTCGCCGACGATCACGGCCTCGAAGTCCACGCCGTGGTCCCGCAACAACGCGCAGGCATCCACGAACGTGTCCAGGCCCTTCTTGCGGACCATCCGCCCGACCGCGAGCAGGCGGACGCGGGCGGGCTCGACCCGACGGACCCCCACCGCGACGAGAGGCTCGAAGTCGGCGTTGAGACCGTGATAGACCACGTGCACCGGAGTCGAGGAGCCGAACGACGTGAGGTGTGCTCGGTTGGCCTCGGTGCACGTGACGACGAACGAGGCGGCGTCGATCTTGCGGCGCAACAGGCCGGCCGGGTTGAGCTCCTGGGTCCAGATGTCCTTCGCGTGTCCGGTGAAGGAGAACGGGAGTCCGGTGATCGTGGAGGCCAGCCAGGTGACGGTGGTCGTCCCGTGTGCGAAGTGCGCGTGCAGCCGGCACACGTCGCCGGAGGCGTCGAGCCGGTCGGCCAGGTCGACGGCGAGGAGGAGCTCCTTGAAGTAGCGCTTGCGGGGCGTGGCGAGGAAGCCGCGCCTGGATCGGACCGCCTGGGCGAATGCCTGCGCGGTGGCGCGTCCCAGGCCCAGGGGGTGCCGCCGCGCCGTGCGCAGCAGAGCGGCCCTGAACCGTCCCAGGTTGGCGCCGAGCCAGCGGAACAGCCCGGTGCCGGACAGAGACGTCGTCTGCGGCAGGTACTCGGGCCGGACGCGCAGGCGCCGTACGACGTCGTGCTGGACTGCCTCGTCCGGGGCCTTGAGGACATACAGGCGCAACGGCACCCCGAGTCGCTCCAGCCGATAGATCTCGCTGGTGATGAACACCTCGGAGAGCCGCGGGTAGCCCTTCAGCACGTAGGCCACTCGCCCGGGGACCGCTGCCTGGTCACGCATCGACGTACTCCCGCGCACGGGCGTGCAGCAGCTCCAGACGCTCGACGAGTCGGCGGGTGCACCTCGTGAGGTCGAAATGCTCCTCGACATGCCGGCGCCCCGCAGCCCCCAGCACGGCGCGCAACCGCGGATCCGTCAGTGTGGTCAACCCTTCGGCGAGCGCGTCGGCGTCGGCGGGGGGCACGACGAGGCCACTGCCGGCGGCGCGCACGGTGTCACCGAGGACTGAGACGTCTGAGCCGACCAACGGCCGGCTGCACGCCATCGCCTCGAGGACGACGTTGGGCAACCCGTCGCGGTCCCCCGTGCGGTCCACCACCGAGGGAACCGCGACGACGTCGGACCAGGCGTACTCGTCGGGGAGCTCCTCGTGCGACCTGCGACCGGTCAGCTCCACCGTCCCTCTGAGCCCCTGATGGTCGATGGACTCGTCGAGGGCCTCCTGCTGGATACCGGTGCCGACGATTCGCAGCACCACGGGGACCTGCAGCCGGGCGACCGCGTCGAGCAACGTGGAGAAACCCTTCTTCTCGACCAGCCTGCCCACGGCCAGCACCCGGAGCCGCGCGTCGCCGTCCGGATGGGGACGAGGGACGAAACGCGCGAGGTCGACACCGTGCGGGAGGAGGGACACCCGCGCACCGGGCACGTCGACGTACTGCGACGCGTCGGCGTTGCACGCGACGACTCCAGCAGCGGCTCGGGCGCGACGAGCCAGCTCCACCGGGGGGACCTTCCGAGCGTCCAACGCGTGCACGCTGAAGCTGAAGCCCACCCCGAGGTCACCGGCCGCCCGGGCCGCGACCTCGGCGGGAAGGTGGGCGAAGTAGCCGTGGACGCCGTCGACGCCGGCGTCCCGCAGGTCTTCGACGAGAGACGCCACCTGGTGTGCGACGTCGCCGGTCGGCAGCACCCGGAGCAGGGGCAGCACCTCTTCGACACCCGGCTGGAGAGCCTGCCCGTCGCCCCGCTTGGTCGCGTAGACGCGAACCAGCATGCCCTCACGTGCAAGGGCGACCAGCTCTCCGATGGCGAACGTCTCGGACGTTCGCGGGAAGCCGCTCATCACGACCGCGAGGCGCGCCGTCATGGGACGACCGGCCAGGGTCCGGATCCGTTCGTCATCGGCCTTCCGGTCTCCTGTCGTCGGGCACGAGCGCCTCGAGCAACGCGGACGGGTCGAAAGCCTTTGGGGTCACGTCCTTGCTGGGCCGAGGTCATCGTGCGGAAGATCGAGTCCCTGCCCAGAAGCTGCTCCGGGGCGCCGTACTCGACAACTCGTCCAGCGACCATCACGGCAACGCGGTCGGCGGTGCGAGCCAGCTCGATCGAGTGCGTGATCAGGATCGTGGTGCGTCCCTCGACCAAGCGGTCGAGCCCGGCCATCACGAGGGCCTCGCTCGCGGCGTCCAGACCTGTGGTCGGCTCGTCCAGCACGAGTACGGGCGGGTCCCGCAGAAGGACGCGCGCGATGCCGATCCGTTGGCGCTGGCCGCCGGAGAGGCCCACGCCCCCGGGGCCGAGCAGGGTGTCGAGGCCCTCGGGCAGGACCTCGATGAACGACAGCGCGCCGGCAGCCCGGGCGACGTCCTCGACGGTGGCGAGGTCGGCGTCGGTGCCGTAGGCGATGTTCTCCCGGACGCTGCCACTGAACAGGATGGTGTCCTGCAGGAGCACCCCGACCTGGTCGCGCACCCAGCGCAGGGACAGCTCCCGCGCGTCCTGACCGTCCAGGCGGACCGACCCGTGGCTGGGGTCGTAGAAACGCGCGATGAGCGCGCCGACCGTCGACTTGCCGGCACCGGACTCGCCGACGAGAGCCAGTCGCGATCCGGCGGGCACGTGCAGGGTGACGCCCTCCAGCGCGGCTCGCTCCTCGGTGTACCGGAAGTGCGCGTCGTGGAGGTCGATCGTGCCCGCAGCTCGGTGGTCGGGCGTCAAGCCGTCGGTGCCGTCGGCGAGCACCATGTCGGAGGACAGGATCTCGGCGATGCGCTCGAGCCGAGCGAGATCTCGCGCTGCCCGGCTGGACTGCTTCGCGATGTCCTTGAGCGGTTTGTAGAGCTTGTTGGTGTAGGCCACGACCACGACGAGGTCGCCGGGGCTGATGCGCCCGGCGGCGACCGACAGCACGCCGAGGCCCAGGACCAGCGCGGTCGCAACAGCCCCGAGCACGTCCACGAGCGCGCCGAACCGAGCCTCCACCCGGGAGCTCTCGACGCCGACCTTCAGACGCTCCGCGCTGCGCTGCTGGACCCGGTGGTGCTCGAAGCGCTCGGTGCCGAACGCCTTGATGACCTGCATCGCCGACAGCGCCTCGGTGGCCAGCGACGCGATCTCGCCTTCCTGCGCCCGCTGCTTGCGCGCCATCTGCCGGATCCGCTTCTGGTAGTGCTTGCTGGTCGCGAGGAGGAGCGGCGTGACCAGGAAGGCGACGAACGCCAAGAGGGGATCGATCCAGAACATCACCGCGAACATCCCGACGAGCACGAGCGACGAGGACGCCAAGGTGCCGAGTGTCTGCGCGAACAGCTCACCGACGGCGTTGACGTCGCCCGTCACCCGGGCGACGAGGTCACCGGTCGGGCGGTTCGAGTGGAACACCAACGACAGCCGCTGCAGGTGCTCGTAGGTTGCCGTCCGCAGGTCGTGGACGATCTGCTCACCGGACCGGTCGAGCCAGAAGTCGGAGTAGTAGGTGGCCAGAGCGTCGACGGCCGCGATCCCGAGCACCAAGGCGGCGAGCCCCAGAAGCAGGGACACGTCGCCCCGGCTGAGCTCGAAGCTCTCGCCCCGTCCGGTCACCAGCTCGTCGATCGCGATCTTCAGGGGCCACGGGGCTGCAAGCTGGGCCGCGGTGAGCGCAACCGTCGTGGCAGCGGCGCCGGCGAGCGCGCCCCAGTGGCGACGCGCGTGACTGCTCAGCAACCTCATCGTGGGGTTCCGCGGAGGCACTTGGGCGGATGTCCCCCGGCTCATCGCACACTCCGCGCCGCGCTGAGCGCGTGCAGCCGGCGCGCTGCGTTGAGCGCACCGTCGAGGTGGATCCCGGCGGACTCGAGGGCACCGGCCGGCAGACAGCGGGGGCGTTGCAAGAGCGACGCGACATCGGCGGGATCCGTGTCTGCGTGGACGACGTCAGCGAGCTGCAGGCCGTCGAGCCATTCAGCCCTGATGGCTTGCTCGCGACGGGGATTGCGCCGAGGCATCAGGATCGGACGCTGCCCGGCAGCGAGTGCCTCGAGGGTCGAGTTGTAGCCGGCCATGCACAAGACCGCCTCGGCGCGCGAGAACCACCGCCCGCTCGCACCCAAGGGACTGACGACGCGTACTCGACCGTTCGCCAGGTGGCTGAGCCGGCGCATCGCATCGGCGCCGGCGTACGGACCGGGCGAGAAGAGACCGACCATGTCGGTGCGATGAGCGAGCACACGCGCGCCCATCTCGAAGACGGCGGCCCCATCGCCACCGCCGCCGGCCGCGACGACCAGGAGGTTACGTCGCAAACGGCTCGGACCCGGTCTTTCGACGACCCAGCCGCAGTAGTGCAGCGGAACGCCGAGACCGTACTCGGCCGCGTGGTCGACGAAGTGCAGGGCACCGTATACCAGGACGTCGTCGTACACGTCCTCGACGTGTGCCCAGCCGACGCCCCGGATCTCCTCTCGGACAATCGACGGATCGTCCAGGACGTCTCGCAGTCCGAGCACGAGTGCGGCCCCGCAGCGCCGCGCCAGGTCGAGCCCGGCGCGGAGCTCGCCGGCCGTTCCGTAGGGATGGCGGTCCACGACCACGACGTCGGGCCGCTCGTCGTCGACCACCGTCTTGAAGATGCGCTCGCGCTCGCGCACGGCGTCCCCGAACGGAAGTCTTTCGTGACGATAGGAACCGTCCGCCGACTTGAGCATCGGCGGGACATGGTGCACGCGCACCCGTGCGGCTTGTCGCAGCCAACGGGGACGCACGTCGATTCCGGTGACCAGACTGACCTGCGCGGCCGGGTCGCCGGCCAGAACCGCGCGCGCTATCAGGCTGTTGCGGCGAACGTGACCGAGCCCGTACCCGTCGTGGGAGTAGAAGAGATAACGACCGACCAAGAGTTGCCCCCTCGTGATGCGGCATTCGCCCGGGAATCTGCTGGACGAGACACTCACCACCCGAGAAAGAACTTCCTGGCGGGCTCTTAGATAGTGCGCCACGGTCCCTTGACGCGTCACCATCCATAAGAACTAGTTCAACCCTCGTCTTGGCTGAGCCTGACAAATCACCGCCAAGCCAGGGGGATGGCGAGGGCCAGGACGGCGAGGAGGGACCGATGAGCGGTGGAGGTGGTCCGTACCGAAGCAGGCTCGCGGTGTTGGCGGCCGACGGCGTTGTCGAGAGGCTTCTCGACACCTGGGCAGCGCAACGGTTCGCCGGCCGGATCGGGCCATGGCGTCGCGTCCACGGCAAGCTGCGGCCGCAGCGCTCACCCTGGGCCGTCATGGTGTACGAAGCCGTGGGCGGGACGACCGTTCAGGTTCGGTTGCTCGAGAGCACCGACCCGCGGGTCGATGTTCCGCGCGGTTCCCTGGTCGTGGGTGATCTGGGCCCGGTCGAGATCGTGGCCTGTGAGGCGGATCCGGCGCTCCCGGGGCTCCCAGAGGTGCTGGCGGCGCTCGAGGCTCCTCGGGTCGTGCGCTATCACCCGGGCAGCAGGTGCACCGTCCACGGTGGCGCAGGATCGGCCGCCCGTTTCGTCAAGGTCCATGCCGAGAACGCGAACGACCAGCAGGAGGTTCGCACGCGGTGGGAAGCCTCGGTGTCGGGAGTGCTGTCCTTCGCGGTGGCCGAGCCGCACGGCTGGGACGAGTCGTCGCGGTCGAGCTGGTACGGCGTCGTGCCGGGTGGACCTGTGACCCCTAGCCTGTTCGTGTCGGAGAGGAACCAGCTTGCACATCAGGTGGGGGCGTCGCTCGGCGAACTCGCATCGGCGACGCTGCGGCCGAGCAGGAGGGACGACGCGACGAACCAGCTGGCTCGGACCAAACGGGCGCTGATGCGGGCGGTCGCGGCCGCCCCTGCGTTGGCGACCGGGCTGCACAGAGCCTCCGACGCGCTCACGCGGGCCCACGACCGACTGGGCGCGCGCCGACTCGTCCCGGTGCACGGGGCAGCGCACCTCGGGCAGTGGCTCGTGGACGACACAGGACGTCTGGGTCTCGTGGACTTCGACCGGTATGCGCTGGGGGAGCCGGAGTTCGACCTGGCGACGTTCGTCGTCGAGCTGCGAGCTGCGTGCCGGGAACGACCGACGGAGGAGCTGGAGACCGCAGTCGTCGACGGCTTCCGCGCCATCGCCGGCGAGGTGGACGCGCAGCGGCTGGCGCTCTACATCGTGCACAAGAGGTTGGGCATGGTTGCCAGGACAGCCTGCGCACTGCGTCCCGACGCAGAAGAGCGCGCGGCGCCACAGCTCGAGGAGCTTCAGTCCCCACTGGAACGGCTGGCCTTCGCACCCAGACTTGTGTGACCACTGGCGTCTCGACATCCAGGGGGAGAAATGGGAGATCGCTCGTCTGCCGCGCTCGACGTCCGGGTGCCGGTGGTCGCGGCGCTCACGGGTGTGGTCCTGCTGCTGGTGGCGGGTCGGTACGGCTACCACCGCGACGAGCTGTACTTCCTGCAGGCGGGGCGGCACCTTTCCTGGGGGTATCCCGATCAGCCGCCTGTCGTCCCCTTCGTCGCGCGCACCGTCTCCGCGGTGGCTCCGGGGTCGCTCGTGGCGCTCCGGCTGCCCTCGGCGGTGATCGCGGCGTGTGTGGTCCTGCTCGCCGGGATGATCGCGCAGCGACTCGGGGCTCGAACCGGCGGACAGGTGCTGGCGGCCGCCTCGACAGCCCTCAGCGGCGTGGTCCTGGCCATGGGCCATCTGCTGAGCACGGCGACGTTCGACCTGCTCGGCTGGACGCTCGTCGCATACCTCCTGGTGCGGCTGCTCCAGGGCGACGACCACCGATGGTGGCTCCTCGTCGGCTTGGTCGCGGGCATCACCATGCTGGCGAACGTCCTCGTGGCATTTCTCCTCGCCGGCTTCGTGGTCGGCGTTGTCCTCGTCGGCCCGCGCCGTCTCCTGCTCTCGCCGTGGCCGTGGGTCGCCGCCGGGATCGTCGTACTGCTGGGGCTGCCGTACGCGCTGTGGCAGGCCCTCCACGGCTGGCCCCAGCTCGAGGTGGCTGGCAACATCGCCACGGGAGGCAGCGGCACCTCCACGTCACGACTGCTGTTCCTCCCGCTGGTGGTGCTCCAGGTCGGGCCGTGGCTGCTCCCACTGTGGCTGTGGGGTCTCGTCCGCCTGCTGCGTGACGGCACGTTGCGAAGCCTGGGCGCGACGTTCGTCGTCCTGCTGATGACCTTCTGGGGGACGGGCGGTAAGCCGTACTACCTGGCCGGGCTGTTCCCCCTGCTGCTCGCCGCGGGCGCGCAGCCGTTCCTCGACTGGGCGCCACGACGCTGGATGGCGCCCGCTCTGCTCGTGCTGAGCGCTCCGGTGCTGCTCATCACGCTGCCACTGCTGCCGGCCCGATCCGCCGGGATCGTCGTACCGGTGAACTACGACGTCGGCGAGACCATCGGCTGGCCGCAGCTGGTGACCCAGGTGGCGACGGCGTACCAGCGCCTGCCACCCGGAACCGCGATCATCACCGGCAACTACGGCGAGGCGGGTGCGATCGACCGATACGGCCCGACGCTCGGGCTGCCTCGTGCCTTCAGCGGTCACAACGCGTTCGGGGAGTGGGGGCACCCGCCGGGCACGACTCCCGTGCTGGCCCTCGGTATCGCCCCGGCGCTGCTGCGGCAGTCGTGTCAGGAGCTCCGGCCGTCGGGACGCCTGATGAACGCGTATGGCATCGACGACGACGAGAACGGCACGTCCCTGTTCTACTGCGTGCCTCGGCGGCCATGGCGGGAGCTCTGGCCGCGGTTCAGGCATCTGGGCTGAGCGCCTGTCGACGGATGAGCGCTCCAACCAGACGCGCGTCAGCCGATCTGCTCGGCGAGCGAGACGACGATCCCCTCGGGCCCGCGGACGTAGGTCATCCGCCAGCTGTTCTCGTGCTGGCCGATGCCGCCGACCAGTCCGTACCCGCGCGCAGCCAGGCCGTCGACCATCGCCTGCAGGTCGGCGACCTCGAAGCACACGTTGCGCAGACCCAGCTCGTTCGCCATCGCGGCGGGTGACCCGGGCTCGTGGTCGGGCCGGACGAAGCTCGAGAGCTCGATCCCGGTTCCCCCGTCCGGCGGTCGCAGCACGACGATCTCCGTCCGCGAGTCCGGGATGCCGGTGACCGTGTCCAGGAACTCGCCCTCCACGAACGTGCGGCCCTCGACCTCGAGACCCAACCCGACGAAGAACGCCGTCACCGCGTCGAGGTCGTCGACGGTGATCCCCACATGGTCGAAACGCTTGATCTGTGCCATAGCTGCCATCCTCCAACGCTGATCTGGTGGTTCTGATCCGGGGACGATGCCGCCGCAGCATTCTCGACATGAGTCACAGCTGGAGACCGGGACAGCTCTGGGGCTCGACCGATGTCGAGCCGGAACACTTGAAAAGGATCTCGGCCGGGGTGTCGTATCGACGCGAGTGCGTTCGTGGAGAGGGTGAGCGGCAGCCGACCGGGTTGCTCGTGACCAGAGGAGTCTTGAGATGACGCTGTACCTGATCGCCTTCAACGACGAGTGGGTGCCCGAGCTGACGATGGACGAGGTTCGCGAGAGGGGCACGTCCGGCAGGGCCGTGATCGAGGAGATGACTGCCGCCGGTGTCTTCGTCTTCGCCGACGGCGGCCTGGACGAGTCGACCGTCGTGTGCAGCGTCGACCCGAGCAGCGGCTCGCCCGTCTTCACCGACGGGCCGTTCGTCGAGAGCAAGGAGCACCTCGGCGGCTTCGCGGTCGTGGATGTCCCGGACGACGCCGAGGCGCGGTACTGGGCCGGCAGGATCGCGGTCGCGGTCGGCTGGCCGCAGGAGGTGCACCGCTTCCCCGCGTCGGTCTCGGATCTCAAGCGGTTCCAAATGGACACGCAGTCCCAGGCCTCTTCCTGACCGGGAGGTTCTGGCGGCCTTGGCCTGGCGCCTCGTCCCGCGTTTCCTGCGGCTGTTGTGCCGACCGTGAGGGCCGGACAGCCACTCAAGTAGGCTCACGCCACGGGACAAGGTGGAGCGAATCACCGCCGGGTCATCCGGATCGGACTCCGAGTCCCTCGGGCCTCTAGCTCAATGGCAGAGCAGCGGACTTTTAATCCGCGGGTTGTGGGTTCGACCCCCACGGGGCCCACAAACGTCCTCGGAGCGGTAGCGCAAGTGCCTACCGACCCGTCGTGAGGCTGGACCTCGGCCCTCGCTGCGCCACAGGTAGAGGGTGTTGGCCGGCACTCCGAGGTAGTAGGAGACCTCGGCGACCGACCAGAGTCGATCCTCCGGACCCTGCTGCGTGTGCGCCATGATCCGTCCTTTCGTGGGAAGCCGCCTTCCGCGGCCTCCCGCATACTTGATGGTCCGGTTGCCCGTCTGCCCGTCAAGACACCCCACGGGCGTCTTGGGCAAGTCGGTCGACCTAGGTTGGTGTTCGCCGGACCGGGAAGCCGGGCAGAGTACGGGTCTTCGCGTCCACCTCAAGGACGCTTCGCGACGCTGCGCGTCTGCCCTTCGGGCAGTCCTTGACCTGGCCGCTGCGTCCCGTGGGATGGCGGCTGTCCGGGCCGGCGGGTGGTTAGGCGGCGAGGTTGTCGCCGCGGGGCCATGCCACCTCCTCCCGGTAGTGCTGGCGGTGGGCCAAACAGACGTGCAGCTGGCCGAGCAGCTTGCTGGCCAGCCGGCGCAGGGCGGCCTCGTGGCCGTCACCTGCGGCACGGCGGCGTTGGTAGTAGGCCCGTGCCCCCGGCGAGCGGCTGAGCGCGGTGAACGCCCACATCCGGCAGGTGTCGGAGAGCCGCTCGTTGCGCGCCCGGCGCATACGTAGTCGGCTTCGGAGATAGGGATCTCTTCCCAGATGAACCGTGGTCGGCCGTCCTCGGCCATCACGTCGGCGGCCAATCGATTCGCCTCCTGCATCTCGACACCGGCCGCTGCCAGCACCTCACGCACCACAGATGCGCGGTCCGCCTTGTGCTCCTTGAGGGTCTTGCCCGACCACGCGCGCGACACCTGGACACGGCGACCGCCCATGCCGAGGTTCTCGCGGTCGTGTGCCTGGGAAGGACACATGCCGGGGGCGAGTCCGGGCCCGGGATTCTTCGGCCGCCCGTCTGGCCCCAACTGCCTCCGTCTGTTCTTGC
>Ga0308175_100001537_pt1 | contig 15634 bp, 17 predicted proteins | sample PhyCR1_3_FD_203893 | JGI IMG/M metagenome (GOLD analysis project Ga0308175, IMG submission 203893) | Soil microbial communities from UC Gill Tract Community Farm, Albany, California, United States - DLSLS.C.R1 | ecosystem: Environmental > Terrestrial > Soil > Agricultural land | place: USA...
CGACCCGCACGCCTGCGCCGCCTCGACGTAGGCCGTGTCGCCGCGCACCAGCAGCGAGCCGGGCACCTGCCCGCCGTACGGGCCGCGTACCGTCGCGGCGAGCAGGTCACCGCCGAGGGCGGCGTGCAGCACGTGGACGAACCCGGGTCCGCCGTCGGCCATCGGCGCCAGGTCCAGCTCGTCGTGGGGCGCGCGCCGCCGCCAGCCCTCGGCGATCGCCTCGGCGGCCTCCACGGCGGTCAGCGTCCCGGTGAACTCGTCGGGCGCGATCAGCACTCGCATGCCCCCATCCTCGCCGTTCCCCTCGACGCCGCGGACGGCGCACGCGTTTCGCAGGGTCCGCGTGACACCGGTCGGCTCGGCGAGAATCTCGCGAATGAAATCGAACCCTGGTCAGGAGCGTGACCGACCCGGGTACGGAGGCCGGCTCCGCGGTCCTGGCTCGGTCGTGCCGGCACGTGGTCGGGATCGAGCCGATGCCGGATCTGCACACGGCGGCCCAGCGGCTGGCGTCGGACGTCGACAACCTGGAGTTCCGGCACGGTGGCGTGGAGACCGGCCTGGACCTGGCGGTTCACCCTGCCGGCGGACCCCACCGCAACCCATCTCGGGACGCCGGTCCACTACCGGGTGGGCATGGCGGCACTCCGGCGGTTCCCTTCACTCTGAGCGGTGTCCACGTCCTTCTTGGTCGTGGTCAAGAAGCAGGCCGGCCACCCCTAGTCTCAGGCAATGGCCGCCGACTACTTCGTCCGCCCGATGACCGTCGCGGACGTGCCCGACGTCGAGCGGCTCACGGATGCTGCGTACCTCGACCTCGACGTGCGCACCCGACGCACCGGATGGCCGCCCCCGGAGGGCCGCAGCCCGGAGAAGTCCCGGCTGTGGCGGGCCCGCGCCGAGCACGTCGTGCGATCGGACCCGCGGGGGTGCTGGGTCGCCGAGGACGGCGGCGGGCTGCTCGGCGCGGCGATGAGCATGCGCCGCGACCTCACCTGGCTGCTGGCGTCGTACGCCGTGAAGCCGGGGGTCCAGGGTCGTGGCGTGGGTCGCCGGGTGCTGGACGCGGCCCTCGACCACGGCTCGGCCTGCCTGCGCGGCATGGTCGCCGCCTCGGAGGACCCGCGGGCGGTGCGGCACTACCGGCTCGCCGGGTTCGCGCTGCACCCGACGATGCTGCTGCACGGCCGGGTGCCCCGCTCTGCGCTGCCCGTCGTCGAGCGCGTCCGGGAGGGGTCGCTCGGCGACCTCGACCTGATGAACTCGGTGGACCGGCGGACCCGGGACGCCGCGCACGGGATCGACCACGAGATCCTGTCGCGCAGCCACCGGCTGGTCGTCGTGGACCGGCCGACCGGCTCCGGCTACGCCTACGTCCTGGCGGGCGGTGGGACCTACCTGCTCGCCGCGACCTCCCGCCGCGCGGCCACGGACCTGCTGTGGGAGTCGCTGGCCGCCTCCTCCCCTGACGTCCCGGTCACCGTCTCGCACGTGAGCGCGGCGAACCAGTGGGCGCTCGACGTGGGCACGGCCAGTCGGCTCGAGGTGTGGACGCACGGCTACCTGGGGCTGCGCGGCATGAAGCCACCGAGCCCCTACCTGCACAGCGGCTACTTCCTGTGAGCGGTCCGGCGTTCTGCCAGGATGACCCCGTGACGACCATCGACCTTCCCCTCCTCGCCCTGGGCCGCGGTGCGGACCCGGGCTCGGAGCGGGGCGTGGACTGCCCGGGGGCGCTGCCGCCGGCGTCCGACCCGGCGCTGGTCGCGCGGGCGCAGGCCGCCAAGGACGCCTTGGGCGAGCGGGTGCTCGTGCTCGGTCACCACTACCAGCGCGACGAGGTCATCCGGTTCGCCGACGTCACCGGGGACTCGTTCAAGCTCGCGCGGGAGGCGGCCGCCCGGCAGGAGGCGGAGTACGTCGTCTTCTGCGGCGTGCACTTCATGGCCGAGTCGGCCGACATCCTCACCGCCCCGCACCAGCAGGTCGTCCTCCCCGACCTCGCCGCCGGGTGCTCGATGGCGGACATGGCAGCGCTCTCCCAGGTCGAGGACGCCTGGGACGCGCTCGAGGACGCCGGGGTCGCGGGGTCCGTCGTACCCGTCACGTACATGAACTCCTCGGCCGACATCAAGGCGTTCTGCGGGCGACAGGGCGGGGCGGTCTGCACGTCGTCGAACGCCGAGGTCGCGCTCGAGTGGGCCTTCGAGCAGGTGCCGGACGCGAAGGTGCTCTTCCTGCCGGACCAGCACCTCGGCCGCAACACCGCCGTGCTCCGGCTCGGGATCGGGCTCGACGAGTGCGTGGTGTGGAACCCGCACAAGCCGAACGGCGGGCTCACGGCGCAGGAGCTGCGCGACGCGCGGGTGATCCTGTGGAAGGGCCACTGCTCCGTGCACGGCCGGTTCTCGGCGGCGTGCGTGGACGAGGTCCGGGAGCGGATCCCCGGCGTGCAGGTGCTGGTGCACCCCGAGTGCACGCACGACGTGGTCACCCGCGCGGACCTGGTCGGGTCCACCGAGTTCATCATCAAGACGGTGGAGGCGGCGCCGCCCGGCTCGGCCTGGGCGATCGGGACCGAGCTCAACCTGGTGCAGCGGCTGGCCCAGGCGCACCCCGAGCAGCAGATCACCTTCCTGGACAAGACGGTCTGCTACTGCTCGACGATGAACCGCATCGACCTGCCGCACTTCGTGTGGGCCATGGAGAGCCTCGTCGCCGGCACCGTGGTCAACCGGATCGAGGTCGACCCCGACACCGAGAAGTGGGCGCTCGTCGCGCTGGAGCGGATGCTCGCCCTGCCCGGCTGATCCGCCGCGCTGCGGAAAGTGACCGATCGCTACAGGCCGGGCGCGCCCCACAGCGGCATCCACCGGTTCAGCTGCTTCTCGACCGGCAGGTCGTTGGAGAGCTGGTCCCGCACCTGGATCTCCAGCAGGTTGTCGCGCCGCTGTGGGCCGTGGTCCGGCTGCGGGGCGAACGGGTAGAACGTGCCCTGCTTGTACAGGTAGACCAGCCCGAGCCGGCGCCCGGCGGTGTCGGTGAAGCCGACCAGCGAGCAGAGCAGGCTGGGGCCGAACCCCTGCGCCTCCAGCGAGGTGTTCACCGTGTGCAGGTCGGTCACGAGCGCCGACAGGTCGTCGGGTGCCTGCCGGGCCAGCAGCCAGGTGAAGCCGAAGTCGTCGGTGCTCTGCTCCACGTCCGGGTCGTCGTCGTTGTCGAGCAGCTCCACGACGTCCTTCTGGGTCTGCGCGAAGGCGGCGCCCTCCGCCGCCCGGTAGCAGACGGAGCCGACCCCGGTCGGGGTGAACCCCATGGACGTCTGCAGCGTGATGGCCGCCGACGGCAGCGAGAACAGCGCGTCCAGGTTCGGCCGGACGGTCTTCGAGCGCCCGGTGATCGTCGACCAGAGACCCATGCGCCGCGTCAGAGCCCGACGCCGGGCGCCGGGAAACCGCCGAAGCCGCCGTCGAGCGGCTTGCCGAGCTCGGCGGCCACCTTCGCCAGCTGTTCGAGGCGCTGCTCCAGCGACGGGTGCGTGGAGGTCAGGGTGCTCAGCGAGACGCCGCTGATGGCGGGTGCGATGAAGAACGCGTTCATCGGCTGCGCCGCACGGAGGTCCCGCTGCGGGATGGCGGCCATCTCGCCGCTGATCTTGGTCAGCGCGCTGGCCAGGGCGGACGGCTTCTGGGTGAGGAAGGCGCCCGAGCGGTCGGCGCACAGCTCGCGGTAGCGGGACAGCAGCCGGATCAGCAGGAAGCTGATGGCGTACACCACGAGGCTGACCACCAGGACGACCAGCCAGATGGGGAGCCCGCCTCCGTTGTTGTTGTTGTCGCGGCGGTTCCCTCCGCCGAAGATCATGCCGTACTGGCCGCCACGCGCCGCCATCCCGGCGATGATCCCGGCCGAGGAGGCCAGCGTCATCACCAGCACGTCCTTGTGCGCGACGTGGGACAGCTCGTGGGCGAGCACGCCCTCCATCTCCTCGGCGGTCAGCTTGTCGAGGATGCCGGTGGTCACGCACACCGCGGAGTGGTTGGCGGAGCGGCCGGTCGCGAACGCGTTCGGCATGTCGGTGTAGGCGATCGCCACGCGCGGCTTCGGCATGTCCGCCAGGGCGCACAGCCGATCGATCACACCGTGCAGCTCCGGCGCCTCCTCCGGGGTCACCTCGCGGGCGCGCATCGCCCTCAGCGCGAGCTTGTCGGAGTTGTACCACTGGAACCAGGCGATCCCCAGGCCGATCACCGCGATGATGACGGCGTACGACGGGAAGGCGTACATCAGCCCGACGACCAGCGCGACGAACAGGCCGCCGAGCAGGAACAGCACCAGCGTCATGCGGGCGGTCAGCCCACGGTCGTTGATGAACCGGTTCGAGGCCATCAGCCCGGGATCAGCCCCTCGTCACCGAGCATCTCCCGCACCTCCTCCAACGTGGCGTCGGCGGGCGGCAGCACGAGCTGGGACTGCTGCAGCGAGTCGTCGGGCAGCTGCCGGCCCGCGACCCGGATGGCGGTGAGCAGCTCGTCGAGGCTGGCCCGGAACGTGTCGTGGTCACCGCTCTCCACCGCGGACTCCAGCGCGGCGTCGAGGTGGTTCAGGGCGTCGATGTGGCCGTCGGCGACGTCGTACTGGCCCTCTCCCAGGATGCGGACGATCACTGTCTCTCCTCCGGCTGCTCGGCTGCCCGGGCGCCTTCCACCTGGGCGGGAGCCGGGGTCTCGCCCGCTTCCAGCGCCCCCTGCGTCCCGCCGCCGGACACTCCTGCCTTCAGCGCGGCCAGCTCGGACTCCACGTCGGACTGGGAGCTCATGGCGTCGAGCTCGCGGGAGATGTCGTCACCCCGGTTGATCGAGCTGGCGTCGTCGAGGGCGCCGGAGGCGATCAGCTCGTCGATCGCGCCTGCGCGGGCCTGCATCTGCGCGGTCTTGTCCTCGGCCCGCTGCACGGCCATGCCGACGTCGCCCATCTCCTCGGAGATCCCCGAGAACGCCTCGTTGATCCGGGTCTGGGCCTCGGCCGCAGTGTACTTGGCCTTGATGGTCTCCTTCTGGGTGCGGAAGGACTCGACCTTGGCCTGCAGGCGCTGGGAGGCCAGGGTGAGCTTCTCCTCCTCGCCCTGGAGCTGGGCACGCTGTTGCTCGAGGTCGGCGAGCTGGCTGCTCAGCGCGGACTTGCGGGTCAGCGCCTCGCGGGCCAGGTCCTCACGGCCCATCGAGAGTGCCTTCTGCGCCTGCCCGGTCAGCTTCTCCGACTGCTGCTGCAGCTGCGCCGCCTGGAGCTCGACCCGCTTGCGGCTGGTGGCCACGTCGGCCACGCCGCGTCGTACCTTGGTCAGCAGCTCGAGCTGGCGCTTGTAGCTGTAGTCGAGCGTCTCGCGCGGGTCCTCGGCGCGGTCGAGCGCCTTGTCGGCCTTGGCCCGGAAGATCAGGCTGACGCGCTTCATGAGGCTCATGGCGGGCCGGCCCCCCTTATCTCGTCCTCGGTGGTGCACGGTGGAGTCGCCTCCACCCTACGGGCCAACGTGCACGCCGAGTAGGAGGTTCCCTGGTCGCTCGCGGCGCCGCCGCGCGGCTATCGTGGTCAGGACCCCCACCCCGCTCCCCATCGAGGATCTCTGCCCGTGTTCCGTCGCAGCAAGACCGCCGACGCCCCCGCCGCCCAGACAGTCGTGAAGGTCGGCGGCAAGGGCCGGCCGACCCCGACCCGCAAGGAGGCCCAGGCCGCCGCGAAGGCGAAGGCCCGGGGGTACACCGACAAGAAGGCGGGCCAGAAGCAGCGGCGGGCCGAGCAGAACGCCAGGACCCGGGAGGCGATGCGCACCGGCGACGAGCGCTTCCTGCCGGCGCGGGACAAGGGTCCGGTACGACGGTTCATCCGCGACATGGTCGACGCACGGCTGTGCATGGCCGAGCTGTTGCTGCCGTTGCTGCTGGTGATCATGATCAGCGGCTCCTTCTCCCCCCAGCTCAGCTACGGCCTGTGGGTGGCCACGATCCTGCTGGTCGGTGCGGACACGGTGTGGCTGGTGTTCCGGATGCGTCGCGAGCTCCAGCGCCGGTTCCCCGGGCAGAGCACCAAGGGCGCCATCAGCTACACCGTCCTGCGGGCGATGCAGCTGCGGTTCATCCGGCTCCCCAAGCCGCAGGTCAAGCGCGGCGCCCGGCTCCCCGACCACTACTGAGCCGAGGCTGGGCCACTGCTGAGCCGCCGCCGGGTGCTGCGAAACCCGGGACTAGTGTCGTGGGCATGGAGATTCGCAACCTCGGCAAGAGCGGTCTGAAGATCTCGGCGATCGCGTACGGCAACTGGCTCACCCACGGGTCGCAGGTCGAGGAGGACGCCGCTCTCGCCTGCGTCCGGCAGGCCCTCGACGAGGGGATCACCACCTTCGACACCGCCGACGTGTACGCCAACACCAAGGCCGAGCAGGTGCTCGGCAAGGCGCTCAAGGGCGAGCGGCGCGAGAGCGTCGAGATCTTCACCAAGGTCTACTGGCCGACCGGTCCCGGCAAGCACAACGACCACGGGCTGTCCCGCAAGCACGTCCTCGAGTCGATCAACGGGTCGCTCGGGCGGCTCGGCACCGACCACGTCGACCTCTACCAGGCGCACCGCTACGACTACGAGACGCCGCTGGAGGAGACGATGGAGGCGTTCGCCGACGTCGTGCACTCCGGCAAGGCGCTCTACATCGGCGTCTCTGAGTGGCGGGCCGAGGAGATCCGCGCCGCGCACGCGCTGGCCCGGGAGCTGCACATCCCGCTGGTCTCGAACCAGCCGCAGTACAACATGCTCTGGCGGGTGATCGAGGCCGAGGTCGTGCCGACCTGCGAGGAGCTCGGCATGGGGCAGGTCGTGTTCTCCCCGATCGCGCAGGGCGTGCTCACCGGCAAGTACAAGCCGGGCCAGCCGCACCCGGAGGGGTCCCGCGCGACCGACGAGAAGGGCGGCGCCGACATGATCAGCCGCTGGATGCGCGACGACGTGCTGGAGGCGGTGCAGCAGCTGCAGCCGGTCGCGGACGGGGTGGGCTTGTCCCTGGCCTCCCTCGCCGTCGCCTGGACCTTGCAGAACGACAACGTGTCGGCGGCGATCATCGGCGCCTCGCGGCCCGAGCAGGTCACCGAGAACGTGAAGGCCGCCGGTGTGCGGCTCGACGACGAGGCGATGAAGCGGATCGACGAGGCCCTGGGCGACCTCGTGGTGCGGGACCCGGCGAAGACCGAGTCCCCGGCCAAGCGCGACTTCGGCTGAGCGGTCCCGACAGGCTCGACCACCCCGGAGGGTCAGCCGGCGGTGTGCAGGCTCATCGGCCCGTAGACCTCCCGGTCCGCCTCGAACAGGGTGACCTGGTCGACGCCCTCGTCGAGCAGCTCGCGCCACACCTCGCCGATCCACGACTCGGCGTCGCTCTGCGACGGGAAGCCGCTCACACCCGCCGCCGTGCTCCCGTCGGCCAGCCCCACCTCGGCTCCGGAACGGTCCTCGAACCGCCAGCGCCAGGTGGTCCGGCCGCTCGGGTCACCGCTGCCGAAGGACGAGGACGGTTCCAGCGAGTTCGTCATGTGAGGAGCCTAACGAGGCCGGTGGGCGGGACTGCTTTGACTGGACGATCCGGGCGTGGAAGCGTATGACCCACCTGCCACCTCGGGGAAGCCGGTCCGAAGCCGGCGCTGACCCGCAACCGTAGGCCTGGACACCTGTCCGGGCGAGCCGGAACACCGAGGCGCAGCGGCTCCAAGTCAACCGCCGAGGTCTGCGGGAGGGAGCCGGATCCCCGTCCGGCGGGCGGGACCCGGTCCGGCGCTGTCCGTGGCCCGCACCGAAAGGGTCCCCATGCTCACCGCTCGCCCCGGCCGCGTCGTCGGCCTGGCCCGCCTCCTCTCGCTCGTGACGGCCCTGGCCCTCGGCTTCGTCGTCCTGGGCCTGGGCGCCGGTACGGCGCAGGCCGCCACCGGGTACAAGTACTGGAACTACTTCCACGTGGAGAACGGGAAGTACGTCTTCGCCAAGACCGGTCCCTCCGGCTACACGCCCAAGAACGGGTCGGTCGAGGCCTACCGGTACGGCCTGTCGACCGCGAGCAGCGGCCTCCAGCCGCGGACCGCCCCGACGACGTACTCGTTCGCCAAGATCTGCGCCGGCACCCCTGCGCGCTCCGGGCAGAAGCGGGTCGGCGTGCTGCTCGACCCCGGCACCAAGGCGGACGCGCCGGGAAACCAGTCCCCGCCGCGGCCTCGTGCGTCGTGCGCCCGGGTGCCGGTCAAGGCGACGGGCCAGGACGTGCTGGAGTCGGTTGCCAAGCTCCGGGCGGAGAAGGGGCTGGTCTGCGGGATCGACGGCTACCCGGCGTCCGGCTGCTCGGTGACGGTGAAGAACTCGCCGAGCACGCAGCAGACGCAGAACGTCGCCTTCCGGCTGCCCAAGGCCAACGGCTCCACGCACTCCGGTGCCGGATCGGCCGGTGGCGGCGCGCCCTGGGTGCTGATCGGCGTCATCGTCGTCGTCGTCCTGCTCGGCGGTGCGGCTCTGGCCCTGACCCGGCGCCGAGCCACCTCCTGAGCGACCGATGCGCCCGCAGCACCTGCCGACGTTCCCCCGGGCCCTGCACCCGGGGGCCTGGTGGCTGTGGGCGGTCTGCCTGGCGGCGGCGGCCGGCCGCACCCAGAACCCGGTCCCGCTGCTGCTCGTCCTGGCGGTGACCGCCGTGGTGGTGGCCGCCCGGCGCAGCGCAGCACCCTGGGCGCGCTCCTACGGCGCGTTCCTCAAGCTGGCCCTGGTCCTGATCGTGATCCGCATCGCCTTCCAGGCCCTGCTCTCGACCGGGGCTCAGGGCCCCACCGTGCTCTTCACGCTTCCCTCCCTGCCGATGCCCGCGTCGAGCGGCCTCAAGCTCGGCGGTGACGTCTCCCTCGAGGCGGTGCTGCGGGCGTTCTACGAGGGTCTCCAGCTCGCCGTCATCCTGTGCTGCGTCGGGGCCGCGAACGCGCTCGGCAGCGCGCGCCGGCTGCTGCGCTACGTGCCGGGCGCGCTCTACGAGGTCGGTGTCGCGTGCGTGGTCGCGCTGACGTTCGCCCCCCAGCTGGTCAGCGACGCCGCCCGGGTGCGCGCCGCGCACCGGCTGCGCGGCCACGACGGCGCCGGGCTCGGCGCGCTCAAGCGGCTGGCGATGCCGGTCCTCGAAGGCGCCCTCGAGCGGTCGGTCGACCTCGCGGCGGCGATGGACGCCCGCGGCTACGGCCGTACGACGGACGCGGCGAGGGTCTCGCGGCGGGTCACCGGGCTGCTCGTGGTGGGTGGCCTGCTGGTGCTGTGCGTCGGCGTCTACGGGCTGCTCGACGACACCGCGACCGGTCCGCTCGGCGCACCCTCTCTCGTCGTCGGGGCCGCGGCGATCGGCGTGGGCCTTCGGGTCGGCAGCCGCCGGACCGGCCGCACGCGGTACCGCCCTGACCCGTGGGCGCTCCCGGAGTGGCTGGTCACCGGGTGCGGCGTGGTCGCGGCGGCGGCCGTGCTCGTCGACGTGCACCTGCACCCGGCCGACTTCTTCCTCGCCTCCGTCACCGACGTCCCGCCCGTGCCGCTCCTGGCGTGCCTGGGGATCCTCGTCGGCCTGTTGCCCGCATTCCTGGCGCCGCCGCCTCCGCTGCCGGTGGGCGAGCCTCCCGAGCGGCGGCGCTCGGACGTGCGAGAGAAGACGGAGGTGGCGGGGTGATCGAGCTCGACGGAGCCGGCGTGACGTTCGCCGGGTCGCAGGCGCCCGTGCTGCGCGGGATCGACCTCGTCGTGCCGGAGGGCGAGCTGGCGCTGGTGGTGGGCCGGACGGGCTCGGGGAAGACCACCTTGCTGAGGACCGTGAACGGCCTGGTCCCGCACTTCTCCGGGGGGACGCTGCACGGTCGCGTCGTGGTGGCCGGGCGGGACACGCGCACGCACCGGCCACGCGACCTCGCCGACGTGGTGGGCCACGTCGGCCAGGATCCGCTCGCCGGGTTCGTGACCGACACCGTCGAGGACGAGCTGGCCTACGGGATGGAGTCGCTCGGCCTGCCCGCGGACGTGATGCGGCGCCGGGTCGAGGAGACGCTCGACCTGCTCGGCCTCGCCGACCTGCGCGCCAGCCCGCTCGCGGACCTGTCCGCAGGTCAGCAGCAGCGCGTCGCTATCGGCTCGGTGCTCACCACCCACCCCCGGATCCTGGTGCTCGACGAGCCGACCTCGGCCCTCGACCCGCTCGCCGCCGAGGAGGTGCTGGCGACCCTGCAGCGGCTGGTGCACGACCTGGGCCTGACCGTCCTGCTCGCCGAGCACCGCCTCGAGCGGGTGGTGCAGTACGCCGACCAGGTCGTCCTGCTCACCGCGAGCGGAGGCGCCGTGCACGGCGCGCCGGCCGACGTGCTGCGCGACTCGCCGGTCGCTCCCCCGGTCGTCGAGCTCGGCCGGGTCGCCGGCTGGGACCCGCTGCCCCTGACCGTCCGAGACGCCCGCCGGCAGTCCGGACCGCTGCGCGCCACGCTCGCCGACCTGCAGCCGCCCGCCCCGTCCGCGACCGGCCGGGAGACCGCGGGCGCGTGTCGCGACCTCGTGGTGCGCTACGGCCGGGTGGCGGCGGTCCAAGGGGTGTCCACGCAGGTGGCGGCCGGCGAGGTCGTCGCGCTGATGGGTCGCAACGGCGCCGGCAAGTCGACGCTGCTCAAGACGTTCGTCGGGCTCCAGCGGCCCGCCGCCGGGTCCGTGACGGTGGGCGGGCTGGAGCCGCACAGGCTGCGTCCCTCGGCGCTGGTGCGCCAGGTCGGGATGGTGCCGCAGGTGCCCTCGGACCTGCTGTACTCCTCAACCGTCGGTCGCGAGTGCGAGCAGGCCGACCGCGACGCCGGCGTCGCGGCGGGCACCACCCTCGACCTGTTCCGGCGGCTCTCCCCCGGCATCCCGCTCGACCAGCACCCGCGCGACCTGTCCGAGGGCCAGCGCCTGACGCTCGCACTGTCCGTCGTACTCGCGGCGCGGCCGCCGTTGATCCTGCTCGACGAGCCGACGCGGGGCCTGGACTACACCGCCAAGCACCGGCTGGTGGAGATCCTGCGCGACCTGACCAGCGCGGAGGGCGGCGGACACGCCGTCCTGCTGGCCACCCACGACGTCGAGCTGGTCGCAGAGGTGGCGACCCGGGTGCTGGTGATGGCCGACGGCGAGCTCGTCGCGGACGGGCCGACCGCGCAGGTGGTGGTCTCCTCCCCCGCTTTCGCGCCGCAGGTGGCCAAGGTGCTCGCCCCGCAGCCCTGGCTGACCCCGACCGAGGTCGCGGTCGCGCTGGCCGGCGTGGTGGCACCGTGAGCGCCCCGACGAGCGTCGTGCCGGTCCGGCTGCGCTCGGCCCTCGTTCTGGCCGTCTGCTTCGCCGTGGGGCTCGTCGCGTTCGGCTGGCCGTTCCTGACCAGGCCCGGGACCGCGCTGGACACCTCGCACTCCGGCGACGCGCCGATGGTGTTCGTGCTGATCCTGCCGCTGCTCGTCGCGGTGATCCTCGCCGAGCTGACCTCGGGCGGGATGGACGCCAAGGCGGTCGCGATGCTCGGGATGCTCGCGGCAGTGGGTGGAGCGCTGCGGGCGCTCGGCCCGGGCACCGCCGGGCTTGAGCCGAGCTTCGCGGTGGTCATCCTGGGCGGGCGCGTGTTCGGCCGTGGGTTCGGGTTCGTGCTCGGCGCGGTCACCCTGCTGGTCGGTGCCCTGCTCACCGGCGGGGTCGGTCCGTGGCTGCCGTTCCAGATCATCGCCGCCGCGTGGGTGGGCTTCTTCGCCGGCTGCCTGCCCCGGGCGCGCGGGCGTGCGGAGGTGGCCTGGCTGACCGGCTACTCGTTCGTGGTCGGCCTGGTCTTCGGCATGGTGATGAACCTGTGGTTCTGGCCGTTCGCGTCCTACGGCCCCGAGACCACGTTCGTCGCCGGCGACCCGTTCACCGCCAACCTGAGCCGCTACCTGCTGTTCTACGTGACCACCTCGCTGCCCTGGGACCTCGGCCGGTCCGTGCTGTCCGGGCTGGTCGTCCTGCTGGCCGGCTCGGCGCTGCTGCGCGCCCTCAGGCGCGCCTCCCGGCGCGCCGCCTTCGACGCCGTCGCGGAGTTCGACCTGCCGTGAACCTCACCCTGCTCGGCACCGGCTCCGCGGACGGCTGGCCGAACCCCTACTGCACCTGCTCGTCCTGTACGACGGTCCGCTCGGCCGGCCCGCTGAGGGGTCAGACGTCGGCGCTCCTCGACGGGGTGCTGCTGCTCGACTGCGGCCCCGAGACGCCGCAGGCCGCTCAGCGGGCCGGCATCGACCTCACCGGCCTGCGGCACGTCCTCGTCACGCACGCCCACCCCGACCACTGGGCGCCGGCGTTCCTGCTGTACCGCTCCTGGGTCCGCGCCGAGCCGCTGGACGTCGTGGGACCCGCCGAGGTGGTCGAGCAGGCCCGGATGTGGGTCGCCCCGGACTCGCCGGTCCGGTTCACGACCGTCCGCGCCGGGTCGACGCTGAGGCTGGGCGACCACCGGGTGCGGGTGCTCGCGGCGGCGCACACCGGCGAGACGGTCCTCTACGACGTGACCGGCCCGGGCGGCCGGCTGCTCTACGCCACGGACACCGGCGCGCTGCCCGTCACGACGGTCGACGCGGTGGCCGGCGCGGCCTTCGACGTCGTGCTCCTGGAGGAGACCTTCGGTGACCACACGGGGCACGGGACCGACCACCTCGACCTCGCGACGTTCCCCGAGCAGCTGCGCCGGCTCCGCGCGGTGGGCGCCGTCACCGACGACACCGACGTGCTCGCCGTACACCTCTCGCACCGCAACCCACCGCCGCCCGAGCTCTCGCGAAGGCTCGCGCCGTGGGGCGCCCGGGTCGTCGACGACGGCACCACGCTGGGCGAGCGGCCGGAGCGGGCCACGGCGGCGCGCACCGTCGTCGTCGGCGGCGCCCGGTCGGGCAAGTCACGCGAAGCCCAGCGCTGCCTCGCCGCCGAGGACGGGGTGACGTTCGTGGCCACCGCGTACCCCGCCGACCACGACGACGTGTGGGCCGAGCGGGTCCGGCTGCACCGCGACCGGCGACCGCCCGGCTGGGCCACCCTCGAGACGCTCGACCTCGTGCCGCTGCTCGCCGCTCCCGGCGGCCCGCTGCTGGTGGACTGCCTGACGCTGTGGCTGACCCGGGTGATGGACCGCCACGACGCCTGGGACGACGAGGCGTGGACCGCCGGAGGTGAGAAGTCCGTGCTCGCCGACATCGACGCGCTCGTCGAGGCGTGGCGGACCACGCCTCGCCGGGTCGTCGCCGTCACCAACGAGGTGGGCCAGGGGGTCGTGCCCGGCACCGCCTCCGGTCGCCGGTTCCGCGACGTGATGGGCCGGCTCAACGCGGCGATCTGCGCGGAGACCGAGGACGTCCGATGGTGCCTCGCGGGCCGCGTGCAGGCGCTGTGACCGACGCCTTCCGGCTGGCGTTCGGCACGTTGACGGTGCTGCCGGTGCGCCCGCCGCGCGTCCTCGACCGGCGTACGGCGGGCAGCGCGATGGTCCTCGCGCCGCTCGTCGGGCTCGTGCTCGCCCTCCTCTGCGTGGCGCTCCTGGCGGCCACCGCGCACGGGCCGGCGCTGTTGCGGGCGGTGCTGTGCGTGGCGCTCCTCGCGCTGCTCACCCGCGCCATGCACCTCGACGGCCTTGCCGACACCGCGGACGGCCTCGGCAGCGGCAGGCCGGCCGAGCAGGCGCTGACGCTGATGCGCCGCGGCGACATCGGTCCGTTCGGGGTCGTCGCCCTGGTGCTGGCCCTGCTGCTCCAGGTGGCGGCGCTGGAGTCGCTGATCGGCCGCGGTCAGGCGACCGCAGCCCTGGTGGGGGCGCTCGTGAGCAGCCGCACGGCGTTGCCGCTGCTCTGCTCCCGCGGGGTCCGGGCGGCACGGACCGACGGCCTCGGCAGCTCGGTGGCCGGCACGGTGTCGCGCCCGGCCCTGATCGCCGCCGGACTGCTCGCCCTGGCGTGCATCGCCCTCGGCGAGCTGGCGTGGGCCCGGACGAGCGGCGTGCCGGCCACCGGCACGCCCTGGTGGTGGGCGGTCCACCTCGCGATCGCCCTGGCGGCGGCTCTCGCGGCTGCGGCCGTGGTCGGCCGGCGCTGTGTGCGCCGGCTCGGCGGCATCACCGGGGACGTCCTCGGCGCGGCCGTCGAGATCTCGTTCACCGTCTGCCTCGTCGTGCTCTCGCTCACCTGAGCCGGACGCGCACTCTGCGTCGCATCAGTGGGCAGTAGAATGCACACATGACCGAGACGACCCCGCCGCCCTTCCACCTGGCCATTCCCGTCCACGACATCGATGCCGCCCGCCAGTTCTACGGCGAGGTGCTCGGCTTCCCCCGAGGCCGCTCCGCCGACCGATGGACCGACTGGAACGTCGAGGGGCACCAGGTGGTCACCCACCAGGTGGACGACCACGTGAACAACGTGGCCGGCACCAACCCCGTCGACGGCCACGACGTGCCCGTCCCGCACTTCGGGCTGGTGCTCGGCGTCGAGCGGTTCCAGGAGCTCGCCGGACGGCTCACGGACGCGGGCACCGACTTCGTGATCGAGCCCTACGTCCGCTTCGAGGGCGAGCCCGGCGAGCAGTGGACGATGTTCTTCCTCGACCCCTCCGGCAACGCGCTGGAGTTCAAGGCCTTCCAGGACCTCTCCCAGCTGTTCGCGGTCTGAGACCGTGGCGCCCGAGGGCGGTGCCGACTCCTGCACGAGCCTGACCACCGAGGGTGAGCTGGCCCGCGACTTCCTGTCGCAGGTCGGCGCCCGGGTCCGGGCACTGCGCACCGAGCAGCGCCTGACCGTGCAGCAGCTCGCCGACCGGTCGCAGATCAGCCGGCGCCTGCTCACCCAGATCGAGCTCGGGCAGGCCAACCCGAGCCTGGTCACGGTCACCCGGATCGCACGCCAGCTCGGCACCGAGTTCACCACGTTGCTGGAGGCGCCGGTCGAGTCGCCGCTGGTGGTGCACGCCGCCGGCGAGCACGTCCTGGTGTGGTCGAGCGAGGCGGGCAGCACGGCGCACTTCCTCGAGGCCACCGAGGAGTCGCGCTCGGCCGACCTCTGGCTGTGGCGGCTGGTCCCCGGCGACGGCTATCGCGGGCAGCCGGACCCCGCGAGGTCCCAGGAGCTGTTCTACGTCCTGGCCGGGGCACTGACGATCACCGCCGGGGACCAGCGCGTCGTCGTCCCGGCCGGCGCCTCCAGCCGGCTGCGCAGCGACCGCCCCTACTCCTACGCGAACGACGGGGACGTCCCGGCCGAGTTCGTCCGAGCCGTCTCCCTGGCCCGGTAGCAGGGGCCGGCGGACTCACGCCGTCGGCCAGTCGCCGGTGCGTCATACGTTCCGGCTGGTACGACGACCAGGGTGGATGACGCCGGACGGAGCCGGGTCGAGCAGCAGCGGCTCAGCGGGCCAGGGCGCCCATCGGGTCCCAGGCCGGCAGCACGACCGGCTCCTCGTCCAGCCCGGCCAGCAGCTCGGGTGGGAGCAGCGACTTCGGGGCGGCGATCTCGAAGACGTACTCGTCGAACCACGAGTCGTTCATCGTGTAGAACCCCTTGTCGGCGTG
>Ga0308175_100001538_pt1 | contig 15629 bp, 11 predicted proteins | sample PhyCR1_3_FD_203893 | JGI IMG/M metagenome (GOLD analysis project Ga0308175, IMG submission 203893) | Soil microbial communities from UC Gill Tract Community Farm, Albany, California, United States - DLSLS.C.R1 | ecosystem: Environmental > Terrestrial > Soil > Agricultural land | place: USA...
GCTGACGTTCATCGTCGACCCGCCCATCACCTCGTTCGGCCTGTGGGCCGAACAGCTCGTCGCCGAGTCGACGGGCAAGGAGGGCAAGGGCATCCTGCCCGTGGCCGACGAGCCGGTCGGCGCGCCGGAGGCCTACGGCGACGATCGCGTGTTCGTGCACCTGTGCACCGGCGACGCCAACGACGACGCCGTGGCGAAGCTGCGCGACGCCGGCCAGCCGGTCGTGACGCTGTCGGTCGGGGGGCCCGAGGACCTCGGGCGGATCTTCTTCTTCGCCGAGTTCGCGACCGCGGTCGCGGGCTGGGTGCTGGGGATCAACCCGTTCGACCAGCCCAACGTGCAGGAGGCCAAGGACGCGACCAAGCGCGTGCTCGAGTCCGCCGGCGGCACCGTCGACGACGGCGACCTCGGCGACGTCGTGCGCTCGGGACCGCCGTCCTACGTGGCGATCATGGGCTACGTCCAGCCGACCGCGGAGTTCGACGCGGCGGTCGGCGAGCTGCGCGCCGCGATCCGCGACGCGACGAAGCAGACGACCACGTTCGGCTACGGCCCGCGCTTCCTGCACTCGACCGGCCAGCTGCACAAGGGCGGGCCGAAGAACGGGCGCTTCCTGCAGCTGATCCACGACGGCGCCGAGGACGTCGAGATCCCCGGCGAGAGCTACTCGTTCACGACCCTGAAGCACGCCCAGGCCGACGGCGACCTCGAGACGCTGCGCGCCCACGGCCTGCCGGCCGCGCGGGTGACGCTGAAGGGCGACGACGCGGCGGCCGCGCTGCGTGACCTGACCGCGAAGATCAAGGAGACGCTGTCTTGAGCCAGATCGGGTTCGTGGGCCTCGGCCGCATGGGCGGCAACATGGTCCACCGCATCAAGCGCGACTCCGACCACGACGTCGTCGCGTTCGACCCCGACGAGAAGGCCCGAAGAAGGGCGGAGAAAGTCGGGGCACAGCCAGCCACTTCCCTTCGCGAGCTCGTCAAGCAGCTCGACACCCCGCGGATCGTGTGGATCATGGTCCCGGCCGGCGATCCCACGCAGAAGACGGTCGACCAGCTCGCCAAGCTGCTGGAGAAGGGCGACACGATCGTCGACGGCGGCAACTCGCGCTGGACCGACGACATGGCGCGCGCCGCGCCGCTGAAGAAGCTCGGCATCAACTACGTCGACGTCGGCGTGTCCGGCGGCGTCTGGGGGCTCGAGGTCGGCTACTGCATGATGGTCGGCGGGCCCAACCGCTCGATCAAGCTGCTCAAGCCGTTCCTCGACGTGCTCGCGCCCGCGCGCGACGAGGTGCACGGTCCCGGCTGGGGCCACATGGGCCCGACCGGCTCGGGCCACTACGTGAAGATGGTCCACAACGGGATCGAGTACGGGATGATGCAGGCCTACGCGGAGGGCTTCGCACTGTTCGACCAGTGCGAGTTCGAGCTCGACAACGCGCAGATCGCACACCTGTGGATGAAGGGCTCCGTGGTGCGCTCCTGGCTGTGCGAGCTGGCCGCCAACGCGTTCGAGCAGGAGGGCAACGACCTTGCGGAGATCGCGCCCTACGTCGACGACTCCGGCGAGGGCCGCTGGACGGTGGAGTCGGCGATCGACCTGCGCATCCCGACACCGGTGATCACGACCTCGCTCTACGAGCGGTTCTCGTCGCGCGGCCAGAACGCGTTCGCGGCGAAGGTGAACGCGGCGCTGCGCAACCAGTTCGGAGGCCACGCCATCAAGAAGTCGAAGACGTGACGGCCACCCTCCAGGAGAACCCGCTGACCGAGGGGCTCGAGCGCCTGCCCGTCCACCCCACGACGCTCGTCATCTTCGGCGCGACGGGCGACCTGTCCAAGCGCAAGCTGCTGCCGGCGATCTACAACCTCGCCCACGAGGGCGCGCTGCCGGAGACGTTCTTCCTGGTCGGCTGCTCGCGGTCGGACATGCCCCACGGCGACTTCCGCCAGCTGGCGATCGACGCGATCAACGAGTTCTCGCGCCGCAAGCCCGACCCGAAGGTGCTCGACGCGCTGCTGGAGCACGTGCGCTACGTACCGGGGACGTTCGACGATGCCAGCGTCTACGCCAAGCTCGACAAGACGCTGGACGAGTTCGACGAGAAGGCCGGCGAGCCGCTCAACCGCGCCTTCTACCTCTCGACCGCGCCCAGCTTCTTCCCCGTCATCGTCGAGGCGATCGGCAAGGCGGGCCTCGACGACGTCGGCAGGGCCGAGGTTCGTTGCATCATCGAGAAGCCGTTCGGCACGACGCTCGCCGAGGCGAGGGACCTCAACAAGCGGGTGCTGGGGGTCTTCCGCGAGAAGCAGGTCTTCCGCATCGACCACTACCTCGGCAAGGAGACCGTGCAGAACCTGATGGCGTTCAGGTTCGCCAACTCGATGTTCGAGCCGGTCTGGAACCGCAACGCGATCGCCAGCGTGCAGATCACGGCGGCCGAGGACATCGGGATCGGCTCGCGGGCCGGCTACTACGACAGCGCGGGCGCGCTGCGCGACCTCGTGCAGAACCACATGCTGCAGCTGCTCTGCCACGTGGCGATGGAGCCGCCGGCGCGCTTCAACGCCGATGAGGTGCGCGACGAGAAGGCGAAGGTGCTGCACGCGATCCAGGCGCCGACGGAGGCCGACATCGCGCAGATGGCGGTGCGCGGCCAGTACGCAAAGGGCACGGTCGGCGGCGAGACCGTCGACGGGTACCTGTCCGAGCAGGACGTTCCATCGGACTCGAACACCGAGACCTACGTGGCGCTGCGGCTGTTCGTCGACAACTGGCGCTGGGCGGGCGTCCCGTTCTACCTGCGCACCGGCAAGCGGCTCGCGCGCAAGGTCACCGAGATCGCGGTGACGCTGAAGCCGGTCCCGCACCTGGGTTTCGAGCAGGACGGCTCGCTGGGCATCAAGCCCAACCAGCTGATCCTCACGCTGCAGCCCAACGAGGGCGTGTCGCTGGCGCTCGCCGCGAAGATCCCCGGCACGCGGATGCGGATCCGCCCGGTGAACATGGAGTTCCTCTATGGGACGTCGTTCCTGTCGCAGTCGCCGGAGGCCTACGAGCGGCTGATCATGGACGCGATGCGCGGCGACGCGACGCTGTTCACCCGCAACGACGAGGTCGAGGCGCAGTGGGAGATCTGCGACCCGATCGTCCACACGTTCGAGAACACGCCGGGCCCGCTGCCCCAGTACGAGGCGGGCAGCCAGGGCCCGCAGGAGGCGTCGTCGATCCTGCTGCCCGGCGACGCGTGGAGAGCCATTTGACCGTCCGCGACCAGGTCTGGACGGCGCAGGACACCTCGCCGTCCGAGATCGAGGCGGCCCTGCGCCGGCTGCTGGTCGAGTTCCACTCCGAGAACGAGGGCTATTGGCCGGCACGGGTTCTCAACCTCGTCTGCGTGGTCGACCGGCACTGGTCGGGCGAGATCGCCAACCGGCTACGCGGCGTGGGCCGCTACCACGCGTCGCGCACGATCGTCTGCGCTGTCGACGGGCGGCGGACGAAGCTCGACGCGACGGCGACGATCGCGACCGACGCGGAGCCCAAGCCGGGCGAGTTCGCGCTGCTGCGCGAGACGATCGTGGTCGAGTGCGGGCCGCACCACCTCGAGCACCTCGACACGATCGTCGACCCGCTCGTGGTGACCGACCTTTCGACGGTCATATGGTCGCCGCACGGGCACTGGGAGGCGCTGGACTCGCTGCGGCGACTGGCGCAGGTCGTGCTGCTCGACAGCGTCGACGACCCCGACATCGACGAGGCGCTGCGGCGCGCCTGCTCGTTCTCCGACGATCTCTACGTCGTCGACCTCGCGTGGCTGCGCTCGACGCCGTGGCGCGAGCGGGTCGCCGCGGCGTTCGACCCGCCGGCGCGGCGCGCGGACCTCGGCACCATCAGCGCGATCCATGTCCGCCATCACCCGGACTCGGTCGTCGCGGCGCTGCTGCTGCTCGGCTGGCTGGCGACGCGGCTGGGCTGGGAGCCCGCGCGGCTGATGAAGCGTGGCGAGGGCCTGTACGGCAAGCTCGGCGCGCGCCGCCAGGACGTGGAGGTGACGCTCGAGCCCCAGCCGATCGGCGTGCGCGGCCTGGCCGGCCTGACGATCGAGACGGCGCGCGGCGAGTCGCTGTCGCTCGACCGTGGCGAGGGCGGGCTGCGGGCCGTGCGCAACGATCACGCCTGGACGATCCTCGGCGCGTCGCGCGGGGAGTCGGGGATCCTGGGCGAGGGCATCCGCCAGGCGCTGCTGCGCGACAAGACCTACCGGCCCGCGCTGAACGCCGCCAACGCGCTGTTGCACCTATGAGGCAGATCGTCGGAGACGTCCCGCTCGGCGGCAGCCCGTTCCCGCCGATCGCCGACTACGCGTTCCTGTCGGACTGCGAGGTCACCGCGCTCGTGGCGCCGAGCGGGAACGTCGAGTGGATGTGCCTGCCGCGGATGGACGGCCCGTCCGTGTTCGGCGCGATGCTCGACCGCGACGCCGGCGGGTTCCGGCTCGGGCCGGCCGACACGTCGGTGCCCGCCGGGCGGCGCTATCTGCCGGGCACGATGGTGCTGGAGACCACGTGGGGCACGCGCACCGGCTGGGTGATCATCCGCGACGTCCTGCTGATCGGGCCGTGGCACCACGAGCGCGATCGCTCCCACACGCACCGCCGCTCGCCCTCCGACTACGACGCCGACCACGTGCTGCTGCGCACGCTGCGCTGCGTCAACGGCTCGGTGGAGATCAACATGGACTGCAACCCGGTCCTGGACTACGGCCGCTCGCGCGTGCGCTGGGACTACAGCGAGGACGGCTACCACCAGGTCGTCGCGAAGGCGCAGGAGTCCGACCTCGAGCTGCGGCTGACGTCGGACCTGAGGATCGGGATCGAGGGCTCGCACGTGCGGGCGCGCACGACGATGCGCGACGGCGACGTGGCGTTCGTGGCGCTGTCGTGGTCCGAGCACGGCGCACCGTCGACCTACGACGACGCGTACCGCTGCCTGGTGCGCACCGCGGACTTCTGGCACGAGTGGCTGTCGCGCGGCGAGTTCCCGGACCACCCGTGGCGGACCTACCTGCAGCGCAGCGCGCTGACATTGAAGGGGCTGACCTACTCGCCGACCGGCGCGATGATCGCCGCCGCCACGACGTCGCTGCCCGAGTCCCCGGGGGGCGAGCGCAACTGGGACTACCGCTACTCGTGGATCCGCGACTCCACGTTCATGCTCTGGGGGCTGTACACGCTCGGCTTCGACTGGGAGGCCAACGACTTCTTCTACTTCATCCAGGACGTCGCGTCGGGCGAGCACGCGCTGCAGGTGATGTACGGCGTCGGCGGGGAGCGCGAGCTCGACGAGGCCGAGCTGGACCACCTCGACGGCTACGAGGGCGCGCGCCCCGTCCGGGTCGGCAACGGCGCGTTCGGGCAGAAGCAGCACGACGTGTGGGGAGCGCTGCTGGACTCGATCTACCTCCACACCAAGTCGCGCGACGAGCTGCCCGAGGACGTGTGGCCGATGCTCGAGCGCCAGGTCGAGACCGCGATCGACGCATGGCGCGAGCCCGATCGCGGGATCTGGGAGGTGCGCGGAGAGCCCAAGCACTTCGTTTCCTCGAAGGTGTTCTGCTGGGTGGCGTGCGACCGCGGCGCGCGGCTGGCGCGGCTGCGCGACGACGGCGACCGGGCGGGCCGCTGGCAGGCGGTCGCGGACGAGATCCAGGCCGAGGTCTGTGAGAAGGGCGTCGACGAGCGTGGCGTGTTCGTGCAGCACTACGACACCGACGCGCTCGACGCGTCGTGCCTGCTGCTGCCGCTGCTGCGGTTCCTGCCGCCGGGTGACGAGCGCATCGCCGCCACCGTGAACGCGATCGCCGACGAGCTTTCGCTCGACGGGCTGGTCCGTCGCTACAAGGTGGCCGAGACCGACGACGGCATGCACGGCGAGGAGGGCACGTTCGCCATCTGCTCGTTCTGGCTCGTGAGCGCATACGCAGAGATCGGCGAGGTCGCGAAGGCGCGGGCGCTGTGCGAGAAGCTGCTCGGCTACGCGTCGCCGCTGTACCTGTACGCCGAGGAGATCGACGCGAGGTCCGGGCGCCACCTGGGCAACTTCCCGCAGGCGTTCACGCACCTGGCGCTCATCAACGCGGTCATGCACGTCATCCGCGCCGACCACGAGCTGTCGCTTCAGCAACAGCCGCTGGACGCGCGGCGCCGCGAGGGGGGTATGGATCGAGAGCTGGGGGCACACCCGCAGGAGGAGCCGTCATGAACGTGATCCGCTGCACAGACGCCGAGGAGGTCGCCACGCGGTCGGCCGAGGCCATCGCGACCGCCGTGGCAGCCGCGCGCGCGACGTCCGGCGTCGCCCACCTGGCGCTGTGCGGGGGCTCGACGCCACGGCGCTGCTACCAGCTGCTCGGGCCGCTGCTCGACTCCTGGGAGGACGTGCACCTCTGGTACGGCGACGAGCGCTGCGTGCCGCCCGACGACCCGGAGGCGAATGTCCGCATGGTGCGCGAGGCGCTGGTGGCGCCGGGCGCCGTGGAGCACCGCATGCGCGGCGAGCTCGGGCCCGAGCGCGGCGCCGCCGAGTACCTGCTCGAGCTCGGCGACACCGTGATGGACCTGACGCTGAACGGCATGGGCCCCGACGGGCACACCGCGTCCCTGTTCCCACACCACCCGCTGCTCGACGAGACCGCGCTCGTGGCGGGGATCAGCGACTCGCCCAAGCCGCCGCCGCAGCGCGTGACGCTGACGCTGCCGGCGCTCAACGCCTCGCACCGCCTCATGCTGATCGTCGCCGGCGACGAAAAGGCCGAGGCGCTGGCCCAGGTCCTGGCGGGCCCGGACCGCGGGGTGCCGGCGTCGCTGCTGGACGGCGACAAGCTGGACGTCGTCGCGGACGCAGCCGCGCTCGGCTGATGGAGGTCTGGCTGCTGCGTCACGCCGAGACCGAGTGGTCGCGGGACGGGCGGCACACGGGGCGCAGCGATGTGCCGCTGACCGAGGCGGGGCGCGAGCACGCGCGGGCATTGCGCGAGCGGGTGGCGGGACACGCGTTTGCGCTCGTCCTCTCCTCTCCGCTGTCGCGCGCGCGAGAGACGGCGGAGCTCGCCGGCCTTGAGCCCGAGCTGCGCGACGACCTCGTCGAGTTCGACTATGGGGACTACGAGGGGATCACGACGGCCCAGATCCGCGAGGAGCGGCCCGACTGGTACCTCTGGCGCGACGGCTCCCCGAACGGCGAGACCGCCGGCGACGTCGGCCGTCGCGTCGACCGCGTCATCGAGGAGGCGCTGCGCGCCGCCGGCGATGTCGCCCTCGTCGCCCACGGCCACGTCCTGCGCGCGCTGGCCGCCCGCTGGCTCGAGCAGCCGGCGTCCTTCGGCGGCCGCCTGCGCCTCGACACGGGCACGATCTCCGTCCTCGGCTTCGAGCGCGAGGTCCGCGTCATCCGCCGCTGGAACGACTGACGCGACTGCCGAGCAGCGGGGGCGCGGGCCGGGTCAGTGAGGAGAGTGAGCCGGCAGCGCCGGCCCGACCGGCGACCGCGCCTCCACGCGTGGCGAACCGAACGAAATGCACGCTCTGTGTGGCAAACGTTCGGCGCGCCACCATTCGGCCAGCAGTCCCCCTTCCCTCAATGACAACGGACCTCGCAGGCACCCCGCGAAACGCCCGAGCGGAACGCCCGCAACGCCCGCAAAGCGACAGTGACGCTTGTCCGCGACGACCGCGCACGCTCAAGAAAGCATCCCCCGTCGCCGACGCAGTGCCAGGGCGATGGCGAAGGTCAGGCATAGACGCGCGCGCTGGGTGCTGAACAAGCACCGCAAGAAGCGCAGGCGCAGGCACGGCAAGCACTGGCTGCCGACGTACTCGATGCGGCCGAGTGGACCGCTGCTGCCCAATCCCGACCCGAACGGCGGCGGGAACCCGATGGTCGAGGGCGAGTGGGGCCCGCTGCACGCCGAGCGGCTGCTGTGGCGCGCGGGCTTCGGGCCCCGGCCGGGCGACGTCGACCGGTTCACGCAGATGGGCCTCGATGCCGCCGTGAGCGAGCTCGTCGACCCGCCCGCCGAGCAGCTGGTGGGCCCCGCCCCGCACACCGACGAGGGCGACCCGCTCGCGCCCGAGGACCTGTGGGGCCACGCGCACTGCTGGTGGCTGGACCGGATGGTCCGCAGCAACCAGCCGCTCGTGGAGCGCCTGACGCTCGTGTTCCACGACTGGTTCGCCACGTCCAACGACAAGGTCGGCGACTGGAAGCTGATGCTCGGCCAGAACGCGCTGCTGCGCAGCCACGCGCTCGGCTCGTTCCGCGACCTGCTGCTCGACATCACCCACGACCCGGCGATGCTGCTGTGGCTCGACGGGATCGACAACACGAAGTACGACCCGAACGAGAACTACGGGCGCGAGGTCATGGAGCTGTTCACGCTCGGCGCGGACCGCGGCGCGTACACCGAGCAGGACGTGCGCGAGCTGGCGCGGGCATTCACCGGCTGGCGGGCGAGCTGGGTCGACGGCACCGGCTGGACCAACTTCCGCTACGACGCCAACCGTCACGACACGGGCAACAAGACCGTGTTCGGGCAGACGGGCAACTACGACTGGCAGGCCGCCTGCGACCTGTGCCTGCACAACGCGTTCCACCCGAGCTTCTTCGTCGCGAAGCTGTGGGGCTACTTCGTCCCGACGCCGATCGACGAGGCAACCCAAGCGACGCTGCAGGACCTCTACGTCTCGAACGGCTTCGCGATCAAGCCGGTCGTGAGCGCGATCCTCAAGCACCCCGCGCTCTACGCCGACAGCGCGCTGACGAAGCCGCCGGTCGTCTACACCGCGGGCATGCTGCGCACGACGCAGCAGTTCATCGAGTCCACCGACTGGGCGTGGCTCGACAACGGCGCCGGCCAGTTCCTCTTCTACCCGCCGAACGTATCGGGCTGGGACGACACGCGCTGGCTGGACACCTCGAGCTGGCGCGGGCGCTGGGACATCGCCGCCTGGGTGACGCGCAACCAGCGCGTCGATCCCTGGGACGACGCGAACCCCTACGACCCCGCCGAGGACGCGCTGACCGCGCTCAACCGCGCCCGCCAGGCGCTCGGCAACCCGGCGCTCACGCAGGAGGCCCAGGACGCGCTGCTCGCGTTCGCCAACAGCGTTCTGCCGGCCGTCATGGCCAACTGGCAGAAGGGCCCCTACCGGGCGATGCGCCAGAACGCGCTGCGGATGCTGATCCTGACCTCGTCGGACTTCCAGACCTCATGACCAGCTGCAACCACTGCTCCGGCTTCACCCGCTCCCAGCTGCTGCGTCACGGCGTCGCGCAGGCCGGCAACGGCATTCGCGCGATCGAGCCCGGGATGCCCACGCCCGCCGGGACCGGCCTGACGCGGCGCACGCTGATCACGCGCGGCGCCGCCGGCGCGCTGGCGGTCTACGGCGCGTCGCGGCTGGGCCTCGACCAGCTGCGCGAGGGCATGGCTGCCGCCGCGACCGGCACGCCGGACCGCACGCTGGTCTCCGTCTTCCTGCCCGGCGGCCTGGACTCGCTGAGCCTGCTCGCCCCGGTCGGCGACGCGAAGTACGCCACGCTGCGCCCGACGCTCGCGCTCGCGGCGGGCAGCGGCCCCACGTTCTCCGAGGACAACCGGCTCATGTGGGCGCCGCAGGCGTCCGGCCTGAGCACGCTGCACGGCGAGGGCAAGGTGACCGTGATCCCTGCGGTGGGCTACGACCACCCCGACCAGTCGCACTTCACCTCGCGCCACTTCTGGGAGGTCGGGGCCACCGACGTTCAGGGCCGCTTCGGCTGGATGGGCCGCTTCCTGGACCTCCACGGCGACGCCGACAACCCGCTGCAGGGCCTGTCGCTGGACTGGACGCTGTCCCCCGCCCTCGCAGCCGCCGACGTGCCCGTGGCCGCGGTCGCGCGCCCCGACGACTTCGGCCTCTGGGCGCCGGGCGTAGGCGATCCCATCGTCGACCCGACCTACGAGGCGATCGGCGCGCTCGGGCGCCTGCCGACGACCGATCCGCAGCGCCGCGTCGCGCGCCTCGTGGCGACCGAGGTCGACGACATCCGCCGCACCCTCGGGCCGTTTCAGCAGCACGACGGGCAGCCCGGCTTCACGAGCCCCGTGACCTATCCGGACAACGACTTCGCCAACCGGCTCGCGGCGCTCGCCGCGATGCTGGCCGCCGGCGTGCCGATCCGCTGCGTCGCGATCGACGCGCCCGGCGGCTTCGACACCCACTCCAACCAGGCGGGCTCGCTCGGCGACGACATCCAGGTCTTCAGCGACGCGCTGCTGGCGTTCCAGCGCGACCTCGAGGCGCGTGGCATCGCCGGCCGCGTGCTGACACAGGTGTGGTCGGAGTTCGGCCGCCGCCCGGAGCAGAACGACACGGGCACCGACCACGGCGCGGGCGGCGTCGCGCTCGTCATCGGAGCGAGCGCGAAGGGCCAGCAGGTCGGGGAGTTCCCCGGCCTGGCGACGCTCGACGACGGCGACAACCTGCGCGCGACGGCGGACTTCCGCGGGGTCTACTGCTCGCTGCTGGAGCAGTGGTTCGGCGTCGACGCGACGCCGATCATCCCGGGTGCGTCGAGCTTTGCGCGCCCGGTGCTGGTGGGCTAGCGACATTTGGGTCTGACCCCAATGTCGCATCGAGGTGCTCGGCCGCGTCGAGCAGGCGCGCCTCCTCGCCCCACGGCGCGAGCAGCTGCAGGCCGGCCGGCAGTCCGCCGGCCTCGCCGACCGGGACCGAGATGCCCGGCACGCCCGTCAGGTTCGCGAGCGTCGCCTGACGCAGGTTCGGCGGGTCGGCCAGCGCCGTGCCCGAGGGCAGCTCGACGACCGGCGCGTCCACCCGCGGCGGTGGCGCCGGGCTGGTCGGCCACGCGAGCACGTCGGCGCGCTCGAAGGCGCGCGCGATCTCGCGCCGCAGGTGCGCGCGCACGCGGTCGGCGCGGACCATCCGCACCGCGGGCGTGAGCAGCGCGAACTGGGTGAGCGCACGCGTCGCAGGGTCGAGCTCGGGCAGGATCGAGAGGTCGAGCCCGGCGAGCAGCTCGGGCGCCAGCCGCGACGCGGCGGCGGCCCCCGCAAGCTCGACGCGGTCGAGCTCGAGCTCCACGACCTCCCAGCCGGCGGCTTCGACCGCCTCGCGGCAGCGCGCCTCGACCTCCGGGTCGAGGTCGTCCCAGAACGGCTCGCGCACCACACCGCAGCGCAGGCCCGCGCCGTCGCCGGCGGGAAGCTCGCGCGCGGTCAGGACCTCGGCGAGCAGCCGCGTGTCCGCGGCGTCGCGCCCGAACGCGCCGGCCGCCGAGAACGTCGACACGCCGCCGGTGTAGCCCGCGCGCGGCACCGATCCCCACGTGGTCTTCAGCCCGACGACCCCGCAGTACGCGGCGGGGATCCGCGACGAGCCGCCGCTGTCGCTGCCGATCGAGCCCGCGATCAGATGTGCCGCCACGGCCGACCCGGAGCCGCCCGACGAGCCGCCGGCGCAGCGCTCGAGGTCGTGCGGATTGCGAGCCGGGCCCCACACGGACGCCCGTCCGGTCGTGCCCATCCCGAGCTCGTGCTGCTGGGCCACGCCGGCGATCACCGCCCCGGCCTCGCGCAGCCGTTCGAAGACGCCCGACGCGCCCGGCGGGAGCAGCTCGCGCGAGGTCCCGCTGTGCGCGCCGCGCCACGGCGTGGTGAACATGTCCTTCAGCGTCAGCGGAACGCCGCGCAGCGGCCCGTCCGGCGCCGCGGCGAGCATCGCACGCGCCTCCTCGGCGAACACGACGGGTGTCGAGTTCAGCTCGCCGTCGCGCTCGGCGAGCCGCTCCAGCGTGGCGTCGAGCAGCTCGCCCGCGTCGAGCGAGCCGTCGGCGACCGCCCGCGCCTGCGCGCGCAGGCCGAGATCCTGCGGATGGCTCATGGCGCGCGCGAGGGGTCGAGGCCGGGCTCGGGATCCAGGTCGCGCAGGTCGACGGCGTCGAGCGCGTCGATCGCGGGCGCGAACGCGGCGGCCACGAATCGCAGCAGGTCGAGATCGCCCTCGCCGATCGGCGCACCGAGTGCGGGAAGGACTGCGGCCGCGAAGTCGTCGAAGTCCACGATGGCCCTACGCTACCGTCGCACGGACGCGATGCTGGACATTTGCCTGCTCGGTGGCTTCGCGGTCCAGCTCGACGGGACGCCGGTTCCGGAGGACGCCTGGCGCCTTCGCAAGGCGCGCGCGCTGGTGAAGCTGCTCGCGCTGGCGCCCGGCCATCGCATGCATCGCGAGCAGGCGAGCGCGCTGCTGTGGCCCGGCAAGGACGACGCCCGCGCGCTCGCGAACAACCTGCACCAGACGCTCTACGCGGCGCGGCGCGCGCTCGAGGCCGCCGACGGCGATGGCGCCGCGCTGATCGCGCTGCGCGAGGACGTGCTCAGCCTCACCGGCGACGTCACAGTCGACGCGGTCGAGCTCGAGGCCGCGCTGGCGGCCGCGCGCGCCGAGGGCACGGCGCACGCCTACGAGGCGGCACTCGAGCGCGCCTCCGGCGAGCTGCTGCCCGAGGACCGCTACGAGGACTGGACGACCGATCACCGCGAGGCCCTGCGTGAGCAGGTCACCACCGCCTACCTCGAGCTCGCCCAGCTCGTCGACGACGGCGCCGCCGCGGAGGCGCTGCAGCGCGCGCTGACCCTCGACCCGCTGCACGAGCGCGCGGCGCGCCGGCTGATGCGGGCCTACGCCGCCGCCGGGCGCCGCCAGCGCGCGCTCGAGGCCTACGAGCAGCTGCGCACGGCGCTGGACGCCGCCTTCGCCGCCGACCCCGACGAGGAGACGCGCGCGCTGTACCGCGAGCTGCTGGCCGACCAGGGCGGCGCGCAGGACGCCGCCCCGCCCGCCCCGGCCCTGCCGCTGCCGCTGACCCGCTTCATCGGCCGCGAGCGCGAGCTCGGCGAGGTCGCCCGGCTGCTCGGCCGCACGCGCCTGTTGACGATCACCGGCCCGGGCGGCAGCGGCAAGACGCGGCTGGCACTCGAGGCCGCCGCGCGCGAGCAGGGCGAGGTCCGGCTCGTCGAGCTCGCCCCGCTTGCCGATGCGGCGCTGCTCGCATCGCTGGTCGCCGCGGGCCTCGGCGTGGCCCTGCCGTCGGACGCCGACCCGGTCGACGCGCTCGCGCGGGCCATCGGCCGGCGCGAACTGCTGCTCGTGCTCGACAACTGCGAGCACCTCGTGGCCGCCGCAGCAGCGCTCGCGGCCGGCCTGCTCGCGCGCTGTCCCGGCCTTCGCATCCTCGCGACGAGCCGCGAGCCGCTGCACATCGACGGCGAGGTCGCCTGGCGCGCACCGTCGCTGTCACTGCCCGCCGGCGACGAGGATCCGTCCGCATCCGAGGCCGTCAGCCTGTTCGTCGACCGGGCCGCGGCGGCCGCTCCGGAGCTGGCGCTGGGCGACGAGGACATCGCCGCGGCCGCCGCGATCTGCCGCCGGCTCGACGGCATGCCGCTGGCGATCGAGCTCGCCGCGGCGCGAATCCGCCACCTCTCCCCCGCCCAGTTGGCGGAGCGCCTGGGCACCGCGCTCGACGTGCTGGGAACCGGCAGCCGCGCCGCGCTCGACCGCCAGCAGACCCTGCGCGCGACGCTGGACTGGAGCCACGCGCTGCTCGATGCCGACGAGCGCAGGCTGTTCGCGGCGCTGTCGGTCTTCGCCGGCGACTTCGACATCGCTGCCGCCGAGGCCGTGGGCGGTGAGGCACTCGACGTGCTCGGGCGGCTCGTGGACAAGTCGCTGGTGCTCGCCGACCGCCACGGCCGCACCGTCCGCTACCGCCTGCTGGAGACGTTCCGCCAGTACGGGCACGAGCACCTCGATGACCCCGCGACGCCGACGGCCGCCCACCGGCGCCACTACCTGGCGCTCGCAGAGCAGCTCGCCCCGGCGGCAGAGCGCGGCGAGGACGACGCCTGGATCCGGGCGCTCACCGCCGAGCACCCGAACCTGCGGGCCGCGCTCGCCTCCGGCCTGCGCGACGCGCCCGAGGACGCGCTGCGGCTCGCCGCCGCCCTGCACCGCTTCTGGCTCGACGGCGGGCACCTGCTCGAGGGCCGGCGGTGGTGCGAGCAGGCGCTCGCCGCCTGCCCGCGCCGCGACGAGCTGCGCGCCCGCGCGCTGATCGTCGCCGGGTCGCTGGAGTTCCGCCGCGGCCGTCACGAGGGTGCGCTGGAGCACTACGCGGAGCTGCTCGACGTCGAGCGCGAGCTCGGCGACCCGTTGTGGCTGGGCCAGTCGCTGGTGCTCAACGCGATGACCAGCTGGATGACGATGGAGTGGGAGCAGACGCTGCGCCTGTGCCACGAGGCGATCGAGCACGGCGGGCCGCTCGTGCAGGCGTCCGCGCGCCACGTCGAGGGCCTCACCCACTGGTACCGCGGGGCGGCGCAGGACAGCCGCGTCGCGTTCGAGCAGGCGCGGGCGCTGCTCGCAGAGCTGCCCAGCGACGACCCGCCCGCGTTCCTCGTCGTCCTGTTCGGGCTGCCCGTCGTGCACGACTTCGGCCCGCCGCGCGTGGTGCACGAGGAGACGCTCGCCACGTTCCGGCTGTGCGGCCCGCGCCAGGCCGAGGCCTATCTGCGGATGGACGAGGCGCAGTTCGCGCGGTTCGAGCGCGACCACGCCCGCGCGCAGGAGCTCGCCGACGACGCGGTCGCGCGCTTCCGCGACCTCGGCGATCGCCGCGGATCGGCGCTGGCGCTGGGCGCCGCATCCTGCGTCGCGCGCAGCGGCGGCGACTTCGCGCGCGCCCGCGAGCTGCTCGCCTCGAGCCAGGAGCTGCGCCGCGCGACCGGCGACACGCGCCTGATCGGGATCGGGGTCGGGCTCGAGGCGCTGCTGGAGGCGATCGCCGGCGACCACGAGCGCGCCCGGGCACTGTTCGCCGAGGTCGAGCAGCGGTTCACGCGCCAGGGCGACGGGCCGGCACTTGGCGGCGCGCTGCAGAACCGCGGCACGTTCGAGCTCGCCCAGGGCGAGATCGAGACCGCGCGCGACCTGCTCGAGCGCTCGATCGAGCAGCAGGGCTACCAGCGCCTGCGCCGCTCGATGGCGTGGACGAACATCGCCCGCGCCGAGACGCTCGCCGCGCTCGGCAACGTCTCCCAGGCCCATGCGCTGCTCGATCACGCGCGTGAGGAGATGCAACAGCTCGGCGAGCCGGGCGGCGTCGACGGCTGCGACGCACTCGAAGCGCGGCTGCAGTCGCCGCTAAGCAGCTCTTAAGCGGCCCCCTCGTACGGTCACGGCCAGTTCACCACCACCCACAGGGGGCTAATACCCATGACGGCAACAGACGGGCGCACCGCGCTCGGAGATCCTTCGGTCCAGGAGCTGGCGGAGAGCCTGCGCGGCGAGGTGCTGCGCGACGGCGACGCCGGCTATGACGAGGCGCGGACGGGCTGGAACGGCATCTTCCACGACGCTCGCCCCGACCTCGTCGTGCGCTGCGCCGGCGCGTCCGACGTCATCGCCGCGGTGCGCTTCGCGCGCAGCGCCGGCCTCGACGTCGCAGTGAAGGGCGGCGGCCACAGCGTGCCGGGCTTCTCGACGATCCAGGGCGGC
>Ga0308175_100001539_pt1 | contig 15621 bp, 19 predicted proteins | sample PhyCR1_3_FD_203893 | JGI IMG/M metagenome (GOLD analysis project Ga0308175, IMG submission 203893) | Soil microbial communities from UC Gill Tract Community Farm, Albany, California, United States - DLSLS.C.R1 | ecosystem: Environmental > Terrestrial > Soil > Agricultural land | place: USA...
TCGCACGGACACCTGCCCGTTGAGCAGCACGCGCCGGTTCGCGCAGTCGATGTCGAGCCACTGACCCGCGGCGAGGGTGGCCCCGTAGCGGATGGTGTCGCCGGTCTCGACGAGCGTCACCCGCGGGTTCGGGACCGGGCCGTCGATGCGCAGACGCGGCCAGTACGACGTCGTGCCGCCGTTGAGCAGGGTCAGCGCTCCCGGCGTGACCCCCGGGGCCACGCCGTAGTTCAGCGGATAGGCCAGTGGGTAGACCAGCCCCGTGCCGCCAGCGGTGCCCGACAGCGACGTGGAGGCGAACGTCAGGGGGCCGTACATCACAGGGTCGCAGGCGGTGACCACCAGTGAGTACGTGAACATGGCATCACGCACCGGGGAGACGATCAGCGCATCCAGTTCGACCTGCCGCGTTCCGATGCCGGCAGGGTCGGTGACAGTGAAGTCGGACACTCCCTGACCGCCCAGCGCGAGGATGGTTCGGCGCTCGGCCGCGGCGGCCACGTCAGTGGAGTAGACGGCCTGACCGCGCACCGTGATCGGCAGCGCAGAATCCTGTCCGGTTGAGGGCCATGCGCCCGACTGCTGGGCCCGGTCCTGCCGCTCGCGCCGCAACGCCCGTGACAGCCACCCATCCAAGCTCTGCACCGTGAGGGCGCCGCCGCCGGGCGACGTGCCCGTCAGCGGGAACCCGCCGAAGGCGATGGAGGAAGTCATCGCAAACCAGCCCCCAACGCGCGGTCGATACTGCCAGCCGAAACGACCGTCTGAAGGCGCACGCGGGACACGGCGGCCGCGATCGCGGCGATGGTCGCCGCTCCAAGCTCGGTGGTCTCGCCGCCGAGCGGGTTGCCCATCAGCCGGTTGGTCTCGGCAAGGATCTGCGTGGAACGGCCCCGCTTCGACGAGGCGAGCGGGATGTATGCCTCCCCGCCCGTCTCGGGCTCGGCCCACAGTCGCATCGCACCGGCCGGCGCGATCTGCGCGACGTGGTCCTCGAAGCCGCCAGCGGCGAACGCCTTGAAGATGTTGCCGTTGGCCGAGTTCTTCGTGCTGCCACCGGCGGTAACGGTGCCGCCGCCGGTGCTGGCGCCGTTGTTCACGTATCGGCCAATGGTGGTGACGACGACGGTCTTGTTGCCCAGCTGCGACAGCGCGTACTTGACCGCGGCCAGCTTCGTCAAGGCCGTGGCGTTGTCCACGTCCAGCTTGGTGGGTGGAACCTTCTTTGGGATCGCCATGAGCTTGTCGATGTATGCCGTCACGGCAGCGCGGTCCACGCCGTGCGCGACCGCGTTGTTGATGATCTGCTGGCGCATGGAGACCATCTGGGCGCGCGCCTTGCCCGTGGAGTTGGCCAGTCCGCCGTTGGCCTCCACGACCCGCTGCAAGTTCGACACCTGCCCGTTCAGTTGCCCACGCAGAGCCACTGAGGCGGCCGACATGTTGCTGATCGACGTCGTGGTGAAGGTGATCTTCTTGCCGGTCTTGTCGACGTGGGTGCCCATGTTGGCCAGGGAGGAGTCGAACGCGTTCTGCGCCTCGGCGGCGGATAGCGTCTTGCCGTTCAAGGTGTCCAGCGTCGTCTTCAGGATGCCCGCGGCGTCGTTCTCCAGCTGCATCTGCACCAGTGCCGCGGCGGCAGAGTCAGCCTGCTTCTGCTGGGCGTCGGTGGCTACCTGCAACGCGGCTGACGTGGTCCCCAACCGCCGCGACAGTGATGCGGTCGCAGCGTCGGCGGCGGCAGTGGCGCCGGTCGACTGCTGCGACGCGGCGGCCCAGTCCTTCTGGGCCTGCTGCGCCCTGGAGAACTGGCTGGTGTTAGTGCCGACGGTCTCGTTCAGCGTCTTGATCGCCGAGTAGGTCTCCGCAGAGGTGCGCCCGGTGCGCTTGCCGCCGGCCTCGAAGTCGTTCTGTGCCTTGGCCGCATTCTGCATGGCGGTCCCCAGCGACCGCGCCGCGTCAGTGTTGCCGAGGGCGGCGTCAGTCACGACGGACAGGCCGATGCCGAGGCGCTTGGCGGCGTCGTAGGCCCCGCTGTCCTGCAGCTGCTTGAACGCGGTGGCGCGCACGTTCTCGTCGATGGCACCGTTCGACTGACGGAGCGCATCGGTGTACGAGTCGACCGCAGCCTGGTCCTGGCGGACGGCCTCGGCGTGCCGGGTGTAGAGGAAGGTGGCGACGGCCACGATGGCGCCGATGCCTGCGGCGGCGATGTTCAGGGCAGCCATGCCCGACGCTGCCACGCCGGCGGAGATGCCCATTTTCACCAGCGCCGAGGAGACGCCCGAGATGAGGCCCGTGATGAGCCCGTAGGACTTGAAGCCGAGGAACGCCGCGGAGGCGGCAGTCGCCAGCGCCGACAGCACACTCACGGGGAGGGCGGAGATGATCTGGGAGAACGTCTGCAGGAGCGACAGGGTGCCGCCGCCCAGTGGCGCCAGCGCAGCCACGAGGTGCAGCGCTGCGCCGACGATGTCCTCGACGGCCTGCATCACCTGCGGGAAGACCGAGCGGACGTAGTCGCCGAACGCAACGACGCCAGGACCAGACATGAGCGCGGCGAACCGCTGCGACAGCCCATAGGTGTACGTGCCTACGTCTCGCATCAACGGCTCGAGCGCGATGAACGCGGTCAGCAGCCCAGATGTCAGGTTGCCGGCGACGCGGCCGGTGACGCCGGAGAAGTCGCCGATCATGCGAGTGAGGTCCGGCATCATCCGCGACAGGTTCGCCACCGTGTCCTGGAACGGGCGCAGGACACCCTTCGCGGCGACCGTACTGAGGGCGTTGAGGTCACCCTTGGCCTCGTCCAGAGCGGACGCGAAGGCCAGGCCGGTAGCGGTCCCAGTCTGCATCTCGTGTCGGATGCCGACGATGGCGAGCACGCCCGCTGTGCCCATGGCGCCGAATCCGGCAGCGAGACCGACGGTCGCGGCCGCGAGTGGCACGGTGGCAGGGCCGAGAGTGAGAATGGCCGTGGCCAGGGCGCCCATCCCGCGGCCGCCACGCTCACCCGACTGGCCCACCTTGTCGGCGGCAGCAGACGTCGCGGCGAGCTCGGTGCGGGCGCGACCCGTGTCGGCCTTGACCTTCACGTCGACGTTCTTGCCGTTGAGGTGGTCGGCCTCGGCGATGGCGCGTTCCATCTCGCGGTGGAACTGGTCAGCGTCCAGACGGAGGTGTCCGACGATGCCGCCGACCGTGGTCTCACCCGCCATCGTCGCCCTCCTCGTCTGTGTCGTTGGTGAAGTGCCGCCACAGGCGGGAGTCGGACTGCAGGAGGCCCGTGAGGATGCAGCGGAACTCAGCCCACGTCAGCGAGTCCCGCTCGAGGTGCAGGCGGATGCCGAGGTCCGCGAAGTCGGCCACGACCAGCGGCCACGGCTCGATCAGGTCTAGGAACCTGACTTCGCGGCCTCTGCCTGCGTGTGCTTCGTGGTCTTCCGGGAGGTCGTACCAGTCGAAGAGGCCGGAGACGGGGTCTTGCTCGCCGCGCCCGTACTGCTCGATGGCGTCGAGCCCGACACGGCCTGGTGCGCCGCCTGGATCGACGCTGCCAATGCTTTTGGGTCGATGCCCGACTCCCAGACGAGTTCAGCCTGCTCACGCCCGAACTGGAAGTCGGTCATGGCGGCGAACCCGGCCCGGGCGATGGCCTCGAGCGGCACCCTGTCGGCCACCATGTCGTCGAAAGCTGACCCGAGGATCAGCTTCCATCCGTCTTCGGCAGGGGCGTTGGTGAGTGACTCGTCCTCGCCGGCAATGATGCGCTGCAGCAGGATCCCGTCGGTGAAGCCGAGCGGTGGCACTACGTAGTGCTTTCCACCGATCGGGAACGTGAGGGGTTCCTGCGCGAACTCCTCGTAAGCCTTGAGCGGCATGGCTGTGCCTTCCTTCGTGGCTGTGAGGCTGTGAGTGGGGGGCGCGACCACAGCCAAGCCGCGCCCCCCACATCAGGGGCGGCTAGCCGCGGGTGTACGGGAACGAGGCCGACGCGCCGGTGGCGTTGGTGACCACGACGACCGCCGAGCCGGCCGAGCCGGCGGGCATGACGGCGACGATCGTGGAGTCCCCGAGGACCACCCAGGACGTCGCGTTGACGCCGCCGAACTTGACGCCCGACGTGGGCACGGTGCCGGTGAAGTTCTGACCGGTGATCGTGACCTGCCCGCCGGCGGCGACACCGGACGGCGACGCCGACGCGATGAGCGGGGCCGCCGCGGGGGCGTAGGGGTTGGCGATGGAGGACAGGATCCCGTCACCGGTGAAGGTGACCGTCAGCTCGTTGAGGTCCGCGACACCCGTCTTGGACTTGTTCAGCTCGACGATCGCACGGCCCTGCCACGCAGGCTCCGACGTCTGCACGGTGGAGTACCACCGCACGTAGAGGCGGGCGGAGTCGCCGAACTGGCCACGGGTGCCGCGGATCAGCGCGGCGGCCGGGTCCTCGGTGCCGGACGTGGCCTGACGGTTGAACTTCGCCGTCACCGACCACGCCTGCATCGTGATCTCCGAGGCCGACCAGCCGTTGGAGTCGTAGTTGGACGAGTCGACCTTGTTGGGGGTGATCTGGTCGTTGAGGTCGTTGAGGCCACCGAGCTTGAGCCAGTTGGTGGAACCGTCTGCGGAGACCTCGAGTCGGTAGCCGCGAGCGAGCAGGTTGACTGCAGGCATGAGTAGCCCTCCTATGGGCACGTCGATCTGCCCCGGTCGCGGCTGCGACGGGGTTGGTGGGTGGCTGCTGGGTTAGGGGGTGCGCCCCGCGCTGTACGGGGTGTTCACGTCGAGCTGGTAGTTGTCGGCGCGGGTGTAGCGGCGGTTTCCGTCGACCCCGGTCGGGACTGCGGAGACGCGCCCGATCTGGATGACGTGAGCGGTGCCGAGGTCGAGGGACGTGACCCCTTGCAGCGCAGCGAACGCGGCGGTGGCGATGGCACCGACGTCGAGGTTGTCGTTGGCATTGCCCCGGCACATGAGTTGCAGCCGCACCGAGGAGAGGTTCTGCACCGGGTGGTCTGTGGAGGAGTACAGCGACAGGCCGATGGCGCGGTCGGGCGCGGATGGTAGCTCGCCGAAGACGATGGCCGTCTCGTCGGTCGCGTATGCGGTGTCGTCCGACCTGTAGGAGCCGACGCCCTGGTCTTCGAGGTACTGGGCGATGCCTTGCACGAGGTCCGACTCCCAGTCGCTCACAGTCGCTCCCAGAAGTGTTTGCCGGCCTCGTTGATGGCTTCCTTGCCCTTGAGCAGCATGGCGGTCTCGAGGAACTTGGTCTCGCCGCCGTGCGGGTGCTTGAAGTGCAGGTGCTCGTGGATCCAGCGGGCGTAGGGGCCGTCGTAGGTGATGGTGGCGGTGTTCTTGCCGCCGCGGTAGCTCTGCACCATCGCCGTCTCGGCAAGATGGCCCGACTCTTTCGGGACGCGCTTCTGCGACTCCTCGTAGATGACCTCCAGGCCAGCCGCGGCGTCCTGGGACAGGTCGAACGCCCGCGACGCCACCCGCTCGAGCCCTGCGCTGAGGGTGTCCTCCCACGTCATGCCCATCAGCGGAGGTCCACTTCGAGGTGCGAGGGCCCGCCGAAGCCGGACGCGTCTCGCCGGCGCACGTAGTTCACGACCAGCGACCGCCCGTTGACCACGACCAGCGACTCGGGCTTGAACGTGTCCGCCTGCGACAGGTCGCAGAAGAACTTGGTCCGCGCCACAAGCTCTTCGCCGCTGGCGGTCTGCTCGCGGACCACGCCGTCGTCGAGGAAGCCGTAGACCGTCCGGGTGGGCGAGTAGACGTCGCCTTTGGCGCCCGCGCCTTGGAACGTGGACACGTCAGCGGGCATCGTGAAGAACCGCTGGATGCTCACGACGGACGGAGCCCCTCGGCGAGCGGCACGCCGTTGAGCCAGGTGACGTTCTGGTCCCATGGCGCCATGCCGTCGCCCGCGTCGGCGGGTGTCGGGTCGATGGTGAACGCGCCGGTGCGGCCGGCCATGCGCCGAATCGCGGCGATGTCGGACTTGGACAGGTACAGCCCGCCGACGCCAGAGGCGGCATTGGGTGCCCCGTAGGAGATCTGGGCCGAGCCGATGCCGGCCTGGTGCGCGGACGTGATGTTGGTGTAGGCCCGGCCTGCCGCCGCCAGGATGCGACCCTTGGCGGCGGCGGGTAGCGGCGACACGATGGACTCGGCCTCGCCCTGCACCAGGGCGATGAGCAGGGTGGCCCGCTCGAGGTCGATGTCCGCGAGTGCCAGGTAGACGCCGAGCTCGTCGGGGTACGCGATGGGGGTGCTCATGCTCGCCTCCTCGGCGTCTACCTGGCGGGTGGGGTCAGAACGCGGCCGTGCCCTTGGTGTAGAGCACGAACGCGTCGCCGGAGCCGACGACGAACCCGTAGTAGGCCTCGACGAGCAGCAGCGTCAGGTTCTCCTGGAACGCGGAGTGCCAGTTGGTCCCGTCGAAGTAGTTCGCCTCGTTGGAGACCTTGATGCTGATGTCCATGCCGACGCCGTAGGCGCACTGGGACCAGTCGCCACCGACACCTCGCAGGAGCGAGTCGGTGCCGCCGGCACCCGTCGCGGCGACGGTCGCCTTGGCGGTGGCAGCGGTGCCACCGGTCAGGTTCGACTGGTTCACCGTGAACGGCGCGGCAGGCGCGGCAACGTTCGAGGCGGGGGCCGGGAACGTGATGGTGTACGGGCCGCCAGCGGCACCGGAGACCGTGACGGTGGCGTAGACGCCGCCCCACGCCTGGATGGCCGTCTGCACCGTGGACGCCGCGGCGTTGTAGGCGATGTCGGCGGAGTTGCCACCCGAGGACAGCTTGAACGTGCCACCGGTGGGGGTGCCGTTGATGGTGACGGTCTGGGTGGCGTCACCTGCGCGCCAGTACTTCCCCGAGATGCCCTTGTTGAAGTACGCCGGGTAGCCGGCGAGCTGGCCGCCCCCGGGGCCGCTGGTGGCGGTCGAGTGGGCGTCGTTGAACAGGGGGCGACCCTGGGTGTCCGTCTGCAGGAGCGCGTCGACCTTGAACCGCGGGTCGGCGGCGATGCCGGTGAAGTCGAAGTTCTTGTCGACGACCTTGCCGACGCCGGTGACGATGTCGTTGTAGAGACCACCGTTGGCCTGCGTCGCGGTGCCCAGGGCCACCGAGGACGACGCGAGGGCGGTCAGGTTGTCGGCGAACGGGCCGGCGGCACCGGTGCGCAGCGACTTGCCGTTGATGGCGGCGTAGTCGAACGCGCGGGCGATGGCGGTCGGCAGGTCTTGGGCGAGCTGGTCGTAGAGGCCGGCAGGGTTGGTCATGACGACCTCCTGCGAGACCGGCACCAGCAGGGCGACCTTCTTGCCCGTCATGATCTTGACGCCCACGCCGACCTGCGAGGCGGGCTTGACGCCACCCTCGGCGACCCAGTCTGCGACCGGGACGTCCATGGTGACCGGGATGGCCGTGTTCGCGGACACGGACAGCGGCACCCTGCGGGCCAGCTGCATGACGGCGGACTCTTCCGTCGCCTTGGAGAAGATCGGGCCCGTGATGGTGGGCGGGAGGAGGGTGGAGTTGACAGCGTTGAGCTGGGTTGCCATTGCGGGCCCCTTCTAGGGCTAGTGGGCCTGGTTCAGGCCGCGGATGAGGGAGGCGAACTCCGTTGCGGGGGTGGCAGCGTGGCTGCCGTTCGCACCGGACGCCTGGGAGGGATCTGGGCGCGGAGCCCTGCGACCGGAGAAGGTCGCGTACTTGCTCTTCAGTGCGTTGATCGCGTCGTTGTCCACGTCGCCGTCATCGCTGACGAACCGTGCGAGGTTCAGGTCTTCGATGATGGATTCGGGGTCTTCGACGACTCCCGCGAGCGCGGCCTTGACCTCGGCACGGGCCATGCGCTGCATGGCAGCGTCAGCCTTCGCCTGCGCGGCGTTGAGGGCCTCCTGGGCCCGCTGGTCCGCGGTCTTGGACGCCTCGGAGAGGCGGTCGTACTCGGCGACCTTCGGCGCGGCTTCCGTGAGGCGGGTGCGGAGGTTCTTGGCCTCCGTGCGCGCCTTGGTGACCTCGCCGAGGATGACCTGACGACGCTCGTCGTCGAGGTCCGCGAGAAGATCCTCCAGGGACTTCTTCGCCTCAGTCTTCGGGGCGGTGGCGGCAGAGTCAGCAGGGGCCACTGCAGTGGGCTCCTGGGTGCTGCCGTCTGCGTTCTGGGTGGTGGTGTCGGACATTGCGTAGCCCTCCCGGGGCAGTTGTGGATTCCCGCGCCAGGGCGGGGGCTGCTACTTCGCGGTGCGAAGCGCGTTCCGCAGGCGCGCGAGCTGGCCCGTGCGCCATGCGGAGTCTTTGAGCCCTTCGGTGAGGGCAATCTGGTGCTCGATCTGAGCCTTGGTGAGGGCGTGTAGACCCTTGGCGGCACCCTTGGGGCCACCGTCCTTCGCGCCGGTCACTGGGCGACCTTCGACGGCCTGCCGGAAGGCGACGCGCGCGTCGTGGCCACCGCGACCCTTGGTGGACTCCTTCCACAGCCTGTCGAGCTCGCGCATTCGGTGCGAGGGCTCGTAGGCGGTGAAGACGGGCTCGACGTGGCAGCGGCAGTTGTCGTGCGACTTGAAGTCGGCCGACTGCTTCGATTTGTACGTCGCACCGCGCAGCGCGAGCATGATGCAGAACGAGCACGCGCCCTGCTCGGTGACCCGGACCCAGCCCTTCGCGGTGCGGTCGGTGTTCGTGGCGCCGATGATCGTGTCCCGGCCCTGGTCGAGCACCATCTGGGAGACCGCCTCCGCGACCTTCGACTGCGCCGCAGTGAGGGACTCTGCGGTGACCGGGCCGTAAAGGTCGGACGTGGCCCAGCCGATGGCGTCCTCGATGACGGAATCAGCAGGCGTAGGAGCGAGCCGCAGCGACGGGGCGGGGCCCGCGATGCCGGCAGCGACCCGCTCGGCCTTGTAGTAGTCCACCGCGGCCGCCGCAGAGGCGGCGCCATACCGGGCCACGATGGCCTTCACTGCGGCAAGGAACCGCGGCAGTGTGCCTCGGATGTTGTGCGCATCCAATAGCGGCCACGCCTCGCGCAGCACCGCGGGGATCAAGGAGACCAGCGCCTCCTGCCCGATCTGGTGCTCCTCAGCCAGCGACGGGGTTGCCATCGGGCGCCTTCGGCGTGGCCGCCATCGCGCCGGGGTTTTCGGCGTCCTTGACGATGGTCGTGTCGACTCTCAACGCCTTCGCGGACAGGCTCGAGGCGATCTCCTTGAGCATCGCCTGCCCCTGGTCGGCCTGTCGGTCGGCCTCGATGCGCTGGCGCTCCACAGCCGTGTAGCCCAGCTTCTCGCCGGTCACGTCCGAGGTGGCTGGCAGGTAGCCGGACTGGATCTGCTTGAAGATGGCATCGGTCGTCGCAGCCGGCGTCGGGGTCGCGGTGTCAGCCCAGACGGTGGTGATCGAGTCGGCGTTCGGCGGCAGGGAGCCGTCGCGCACCAGCAGGGCCAGCTTCATGACGTCGCGCCACGACTCGCCGAACATGCGGGTCTTGCGGTCCGCCTTCAGCTTCAGCCGCATCTCCGTGGAGCGGATCGCGTCGGCGGACGCGGGGTTGTCGGTGGTGTACCCGAGGACGTGCGGGGGCAGGCCGGTGATCGACGAGATGATCTTGGCGTACATGTCGATGACCTTGGTGAAGGTCGACGGATCGTAGGGGGTGAACTGGCCGACGGTGGGGTTGTTGCCGTTCTCGTCGGACTCCAGCGCGAGGATGCGCCCGATGTAGGTGTCCCAGCCAGACTTGGGGGTGCCGTCGGCGTTCTGGAAGTCCGTCTCGGACGCGCCCAAGATGTAGCGCTGCGGTGCGGAGTAGAACTCGCGCGCCACCTCCAGCCCCTGGAGGGTGCGGCACGCCGCGTCCGTGATGGACATGATCTCCGGGGTGATCTCCGACGAGCCGTCGCGCATGTACGAGCGCGGCCGGTTGGCGATGCGCACCAGCGCGATCTGCCCCAAGCGGTGCTGGTCGCGGTCGTAGGCGACCCAGGTGCCATTGACTCGTTCGCAGTGGACCGTCTCGTCGGGCAGGTAGAGCGTCGCCAACTGCTGCCCCGGCGTGCCGTACAGGCGCACCGCGGCAGTCATGCGACGGGTCCGCGCATCCCACTCGCAGGCGATGTCCAGAGGGGACTCGACGGTGATGAGCGGCATGTCCGAGCTGTCGCCGGAGCCGACTGCGGCCCATCCGTCGCCGAAAACGAGCGCATCGATGTGCGCCATCTGCGACTCGTTGTCGAGGCTGTTGGACTGCCACATCGCCTGCAGGTCCATGTCGACGTCGGTGGAGTCGTTGAACCGGAACCCCTCGACGTTGAGGCGCTCGTCGAGGGCGTCGACGCACACTCGCGGCCAGCCGAGGGCGACGTGCAGCTGGCGCATCTGCGGCGGGATCGAGATCCCGAGGTCTTGGATCTTGACGGTGCCGCGGTAGTAGGCGTCGCGCAGCTGCAGCCCGAACTTCTTCGAGTCGACCTGCTGCGCGAGCCGTGCGAGGGTCGCCTGCTCGTCGTCTGACAGGTCCACAGATGGGAGTGCCAGAGCCACGGCCGCGGGGGGGCCGTAGGACGTGACGCCAAACGTGACGTCGGCGCGGTTCATGTCGGGCAGGGGAGTCGACAACGAGCACCCCTCTCAGATGGTCAGTCCATGACGATGACGCGCCCTTTGCCCGGGGCGCCGGTCTTGATGCTCAGTAGGTAGATGCGGCGCAGCATGCGCGCCCCGATGAGGCAGACGGCCAGGTCGATCTTGTGGCGTGACTCGCGGTTGTCCTTGCGGATCGACACCCCGTACTTGCCTGGCGCCCGCTTCGCGTTGCGGAGGTGCTCCACCAGCCAGGACGACTCCGCGAAGGTCACCTCGCCGGCCTCGAGCTCTGCGAGGGTCTGATCGCAGGCCTCGACAAACGTCTTCTGGTTCGTCTCGAGGGCCATGTCGAAGGCGACAGCGTGGGCGCGGTTGCCGTTCTTGACTGGGTGGCACTTGAGCTTGCGCCCGTAGCGGGCGGACCATTCGTCCACCAGCGGCCACCAGAACCGGTTGTCGCCCTCCGCGTCGTCATCCTTGGCGTGGGAGGGGTCGAACCAGAACGCCACGACCTTGTACGTCTCGAACGCCTTGATGACCTTCAGGTCCAGCGCCCCGCGGTCGACGACCCGGCCCCTCTTGGGCTGCTCGACGTGCAGCACCTGAGCGAGGCCGTCTTCCACCCGCACAGCCACGAGGCCGGTCGCGTCGTCGGACTTCGACCCGTCGCCGAACAGGACCACCCGGTCACCCTCGGATAGCGTCTCCGGCCGCTTGGCCAGGTCGATGTCCTTCGGGTCGGCCCATGCGTCCTCAGCGGCCGTGATCTGGTTGTACCACTTGCGCCGGGACTCGCTCGCAGGGTTCGAGGGGTTCAGGATCGACTTGACGATGCGCCCACTGGGGCGGGTGTCGAGCCAGATCGAGTCACCCGCGATGGACCGGACCACCTCGGGCGCCGCGTCGGCGCTCAAGGGCGCTTCCGGGGGAGCCTCGAGCGAGTCGTACAGCAGGCCGAAGTCCATCGAGCGCGGCGGCTGGCAGTCCAGGCAGTCGACCCAGTCCTGCCGGCCCGCGTGGACCTTGCAGTGGGTGCCCACGGTGGCGTTGTACGCCTCCCGCACCCGCCGCCCCACCGAGTCCTCGCCGGGGCGGTATGCGTTGCACAGGTCGAGCATCCTCGCCGCGCCGTCCTCGGACTTCGCGGCGTTTCCCTCGATCGCGCCGGCCATCTCGTGCCCACCGTTGGAGGTGAGCCAGTTCTGGGTCTCGTTGCGGATGATCGTCGTCGGACGACCACCCTCGATCGCGCGGACCGACGCCGTCGCGGCTTCTATCTGCGCCGTGTCGCCCTTGGCCCACACGTTCAGCTTGCCGATCTGCACGCCGTACTTGCGACGCGTCTCGGCGGGGATCAGCGACGGGAACAGCTTCATCGTGTTCTGCGTCTGGACCTGCGACACCGCGAGGATCTGCACCCACGGGTTCGGTCGCTCCATGCCCACCGGCACGTCGCCATCCCAGTGCGAGAAGACGGCATCCTCGGAGCAGATGTCCACCGCCGCGACAGTGGAGCCGATCGGATCCTTGCCGTGGCCCTTGAGCCGCTGCAGCACCGCCGAGTGGAACTCGAACCGGCCGGCGTCGTCCAGCGACCAGTACCACAGCAGGAACCGGGCCTGCTCGAGCGTGTACGTCCACGGGCCACCCTTGGGCGCCCGAAGATTCAGCCCAGCCCACGCCAGGTTTCGCCACCCAAGCGATGCCTGTGGCAGGACCCAGCCGTTCTCGTACTGCCACGTCGGGCCGATCCTGACCGGCTCCCACATGAGGTCAGTAGGGGGCGCCGAGCGCTCAAACTGGTCTTCGTACCACGCGATGACCTCGCGGTACTCGGCGTCCTTGGGCCGGACCTGAGACGCAGCCGAAAGGCTACGCGCCACGGCCGCGAGCGGCGCCAGGAGCCCACGACGCCGTCGCGGCCTCGCGGTTCTGGTTCGTCGCCGCACCCGACTCGTCGTCGGGAAGCTTCAGCCCGGCCAGTAGGGACGCCAGTGACGCGCGCTGCGTGCGGAGCTCGCCGATCAGGGGGTGGATGACCTCCTGACCCATGCTGCCCTTGGACACCATCGGGAAGTCCGAGTCGCGCCATGCCGTTTCGAGCCGGGCGATCACGTCAGCAGTGGCGCACGCCGCGGAAAGACGAGCGATCTCGTCCGGGCGAAGCTCGTACTTCGCCGCGATCGAGGACCACAGCGCCGTGCCAGCGTCGTTCAGGTCCTTCGGGGGCTTGACTGCGGACATGGCGGCCTCCTGGGCCTAGTGGACTGCCGCCAGGGCAGTCGTGGTGATGCGAAAAAACGAGGTCGGGGCGCACGCAGGGTCGGAGTTGCTAACCCGCATCGCCCGCGCACCCTGGGGGCGGGGGGGCATCCCCCCACCTGCCGCCGGCGTCGCGCTCAGCCGAGTCGACCAGGGTGAGGCTCGTCTGGCCGACGCCTCACGGCTTCACGTCTTGCGTTGCTTCGAGCTCGGCCTCGAGCGGCCTCAGCCTTGGTCTTGTCTGCGTGGCAGTCGCGGCCACAGGTGGGGCATGCCGTGCCGTGGGCTGGTGCCAGGTTGGACGCGTCGTGGACGCTGAGGTCGGTGCGCGTCCACTCGGACCACGAGGTGACGTGGTCCACCTCGGTCGCCCCGTCGTGGCCGCACAGGTGGCAGATGTAGCCGTGGTACTCGAGCACCCGGCGTTGCTTGTGGGGGTTGAGGTACTCGGAGGGCGGCCGGCGCTTGCTCTCCCACGCCATCGTGACTCCATCGTTGGCTAGGGTGCGCCAGCCTGGGTGCTCGTTCGCCAACGGTTCAGTCGCGTCGGGCAGGGTCGTCAGCCACAGCAGGCTCTCAGCCAGGGACGGGACTGGGGCGTGGCGTCCGCATGTCGGGCAGTGCCAGGGCGAGGTAGGCGTCGAGGTCTTCGTCGACCTTGGCGAGCGCGTCACGCCGGCAGGCGGAGCGGGGGCCGCAGCGCGCGTGCTGCTGCGCGGTGGAGGAGTCGAGGCGGAAGAGGGCGCGGACGTCCGAGGCGGTGAAGGCATCCATCGAGCCCCTCCTGCACGACGCTGGGATAAGGCCGAGCGGGGCGGTCGGTGATACCCGCTTGGGTCCTACTGGCCCCGCTCGCGCTATCTAGTTGTGCTCGCGCACCTAGCCGGGGGTTCAGTGGCGCCCACCACGATGTAGTGCCCGGCTCGATGTGTTCGGTGCGCGGCGCTCGACCACCGTGGCTCGCGGGCTAGACGCGCCTCTGTTGGGGGCCGAACATGAGCCTCACCCGGTGCCCGCGCTGACCGCTCGCAGCGGTGAGGTGGCGCCGGGTCGGTCGGGTGAGGGGTATGCAGAAGAGCCCCGGCCGTGTGGCTCGGGGCTCTTTGGAGACAGTTCCTCCGTCTGCATCCAACGGTATCGGCACTATCTCTCGACGTCAACAATCTCGACGCGGTCGGCGATTCGTGGCGGGCCGTGCTGCTCGACCACCGCGGCGATGTGATCCTGCAGGTCGGTGGCGGGGCGGAACTTCTCCCACCGACCCCGACGCAGATGCTTGAACTGCAGGTGCCGCTCGCGTTCGAGGGTGCGGCCGCCCGGCTCCATGGCCAGGACGGCGTCAAAGCCGATCCGCAGCGCGATGAGGCGGTCCTTCATGTTGTTCGTGTAGCCGATCTTGACCATGCCGTCGGGCTCGAGGACGTAGTAGACGACCGAGTGGGCGTCCCGCCCGATCCTGAGCCGCCGTCGCGCCTCCTCGACCCGGTCCTCGGCGCCCTCATCCATCCGAGCGAAGGACTCCTGCATCAGCCCTTGGACGAACTGGTGGGCCTGCAGGAGGTGGCGACGGCAGATGGGGAACGGCGTCAGCGGCACCGAGGTTCGCCCGCAGAAGGACAGGTCGCCCATCAGGGCCGTGCAGGTGTGGCTATCGTTGTCCACGTCGACTCCTTGCTAGTCGGCCAGGCCCCGGGAGCGTTGGCGCGCTCGCCGGGGCTACCTCTGGATTCTATCCGGGGGCACCGACAGCCCGACGCCTCCCGGACGGGGACTCGGAGACCAGTCGCATGACGTCGCCCACGCGGTAGAGCGGACGGTCTCGGAAGTCCCGGCCGTGGGGCATGAGCATCCCGTCGCTGTGCCAGTTGTCGATGCGCTTGCGGGTTACCTCCATGCCGTAGACGGTGAGCGCCCGGGCGATGTCGGTGGACCGTTCGAGCCGGTCCTCCAGCGTCTTGAGCAGCCACTCGCGACGCTCGCGCATGGGGTAGACGAGGTGGCAGGGCCGGCACTCGGCCGTCTCGGCACCCTCGGCGGCGTAGACGTCGCGCCGGCACACGTCGCACGGTCCCGCGTAGACGGTGGGGGGCTTGACGTCGATCGCCACGTCCACCAGGGCGGCGATGTGCTCCAGCTCGTCGAAGGCTTGCGTGGCGTCGGGGTGGCGTGCGAGCCACGAGGCGCTGTCGGCGACGTAGCGCAGGGCGTCGGCGGTGGTGGTCATGCGGCACGCTCCACCCACACCGCGAGGCGGGCGCATTCCATGCCGAGCGCTCGCGCGACGTTCACTTCCAGCGTCGCGCCGCGTGACGCCTCCCAGTGCGGCAGGAGGGCGATCGCATCGGCGTCGAGGACCATGCGCAGCGCGTGTCGCATGTACCAGTCCCAGTCCTGCGGCTGGCCCGGGGTGGGGTTGCGCCCCTCGACGTCGACCGGGTTGAGGACCTGATAGCCGAGGCCGCGGAGCGTGGCCGCTGCTGCGTTGAAGGCGGGGTAGTTGAACTCGGGCAGCCCAGTCATCGGGCCTGCGACGTAGACGGTGGTGCGCTGGTCGCGCTCGCTGGCGGTCATGCTTTCTCCTTCGCGGGGTGGGTTCGGCCGCAGCCGCAGAACTCGATGGGCAGCCAGGAGAAGTCGCACAGCGTCTCCCGGTCGGCGGGGACCATGTGCAGGACGGGGCGGCGCTGGACGAGGACCCGGGTCGGGTCCGCTCGCAGGGACGTCGGTGCGGTCGGTGGCGGGACGGGGCGGCCGG
>Ga0308175_100001540_pt1 | contig 15619 bp, 11 predicted proteins | sample PhyCR1_3_FD_203893 | JGI IMG/M metagenome (GOLD analysis project Ga0308175, IMG submission 203893) | Soil microbial communities from UC Gill Tract Community Farm, Albany, California, United States - DLSLS.C.R1 | ecosystem: Environmental > Terrestrial > Soil > Agricultural land | place: USA...
ATCAAGGATTGGGCGACTGGGCCAAATCCGAGGAGTGGATTCGCAACGCGTCGGAGCGGTATCCCGGGGCCGCGTGGAGGTGGTGGCACTGGTGTGAACACACCGGCCGTGGCGATCTTCACGCGGCGGCCGCGCTCGCCTGGCAATACCTCGGCACGATTCAAGTTGACGCCAAGGCGAATGCCGGCGCATTGATGGATCTGGCGGTGTACTACATCACCGAAGGGCACCCCGAGCAGGCGATCGCGGTGCTTCGGCAACGGATGGCCAATTTTCCGGGGCTGGTCAGCGCTTTAACCAGGGCGCTCATTGCGGAAGAACGCGGCGACTCGGCGACGCGTGACGAGGCGTTGGATAGCCTCGAGAAGGTCGCTGCAAATGTCGAACGTGATCAGCCGGGGGTGATGCAGCTGGCGCACCTGCTCGGCAATGCGTCGCGGGCGGGGGGGGCCGGTAAGCTCGACCTCGATGAAGTCGATCATTGCCTGGCGAGGCTTAACCCGAAGGACCGGCCGAACATGAACTACTTCGTGGGGAAGTTCCTGCGCGTGCGCCACGACAATAAGGCTGCCGAGAAGTATCTCCGCCGTTGCGCGGAAGTGCCGACCAATAACACTAGCGGGTGGTACCACGTCCACATGCTGGCCCTTTACGAGCTAAACGCGATGCACGTGCCGATTCCGGAGGTGCGCGAGCCTGGCATCGTGACGTTGGCCAGGTAACGACCGCTTCCTTTCAGCGGCGGTGCATGTTACGCCATGCTATATGGAGTCCCTGCTCCGACAATCGATCGGTGAGATGGCCGAGCTCCTGCCGCGCCTTATCGGCCTGAGCGGGCATCTCAAGCGCCTGGGGGACGCGATGATGGAAACGTGGAAGCATCGCGGCAAAGTCCTCGTGGCCGGCAACGGCGGGTCCGCCGCCGACGCCATGCACTTCGCCGAGGAACTGGTCGTCCGTTTCGCCAGGAACCGCCGCGCATTGCCGGCCATCGCCTTGGCCGACCCGACCGTCATTTCCTGCGCGGCCAATGATTTCGGCTTCGAATCGGTCTTCACGCGCCAGCTCGAGGCGCTCGGCAATCCCGGCGACGTATTCGTCGCCATGACCACCAGCGGCAACAGCGCTAACCTCGTCGCCGCCCTGCGGACTGCAAAGCAAACCGGCCTCGTGACCGCCGCATTCCTGGGCAAAGACGGCGGCCAGGCACGCGGCCTGGCCGACATCGAGCTGCTCGTCCCCAGCAACGTCACCGCGCGCATCCAGGAAGCCCACAAGCTGCTGTTCCACACACTTTGCCAATGGGTGGACTCGCAGGTGGATTAGCGCGCCGCCCCCGCCCCCTACAGTTCTTGATGACCCGGCGGTACGCTCCCGTCGTGACCGATTCCGTTGAATCTCACGAATCCCGCCAGCGCCGCCGCTCGCTGCTGGGGCCGGTCCTCGTCTTCGCGCTGGTCGTCCGCGTCGGCTGGGCGTGGGTGCAGCCGGACGATCCGCAAGCGATCGGCAAGCTCCCGGACCAGCGGGAGTACCTTGCGCTCGCCGACAACCTCCTGCACGGCAACGGCCTGCATTTCTTCGACGCGCGGTTCGCCGACGAGGTGTACGCCTTCCGCACACCCGGTTACCCGGCGTTCGTCGCCGTCTGTGCCGCCAAACCGCGCGTCGTGCGCCTGGCGCAGGCGGTGATCGATACCTCGACCGTATTGGCAATCTATCTACTCGCCCGGCGGTGGCTTACCAGGGGCGCCGCCGTTGTCGCGGCGGCGATCGTCGCCCTCAACCCCTTTCTCATCTACTTTTCCGCCCTGGTCCTGAGCGAGACGCTGTTTGCGGCAATGCTGGCCTGGGGAATGGTGCTGCTCGCCGGGCCGCGCCCGGGGGACCTGAGCGACCGTCGGCTGGCAGACCTCGGTTGGATCGCCGGCGGGGCGGTGCTCGCCTTGGGCATCCTCGTTCGCCCCTCCGGCCTCGGACTGCCGATTGTCCTGGGTGTCGCCGCCGCGTTCGTGAATCCGCGGCTCAACCCGCGGCTCAATCCGCTCCCGAACCCCGAGGGTGATGTCGCGTACAAAGACTCGTCCCCCCAGCGAACACGATGGCGCTGGCCGGTGCCGGTCGCGACGACGATGCTCGCCCTCACCGCGCTGGTGCTCATCCCCTGGGCTGCAAGGAATTACGCGCGTCTGGGCGCCTGGATCTGGACGACCACCAACGCCGGCATCACCAGTTACGACGGCTTCAACCCCGACGCGACAGGCGCCAGCCACCAGGAGGACTTCATCCGGGCGATGCCGCAGTTGAAGCAGATGTCCGAAGTCGATCGAGACCAGTACCTTCAGAATCTTGCCAAGGATGCTATCCGGCGCGATCCCCGCCGGGCGCTGGAGCTTGCGGCGGCAAAGATCAGCCGAACCTGGAGCCCGGTACCCCTCAGCCGCGAGTACTCCGGCCGCCTTTACTTCATGGTGGGCTTACTGTTCAGCCTGCCGTTCGATCTGCTGATTCTTGCGGGGCTCTGGAGCGGGCGAGTTCCCCGATCGGCAAAGGTGTTCCTGCTGTTACCGGCGTTATACTTTACCCTCGTCCATGCCGCCTCCGTGGGATCGCTGCGCTATCGCGTCGTCGCCGAGGGGCCGATGGCAGTATTGGCCGCCGCGGCATTTATGGACCTTGCGCGATTCTTAATCCCGTCCGCGCGTTTTGCCGCGGTACCGCCGTACGTGCGGGCGCGGTCCGCCGACACCGCCGCAACCGTCCCGTCCGCCGTCCCCAACGAGGAGACGCCCCCGTAAACCCATGGCGCGCCCGCCGGCAAATCCCGAGCAGTTATTTGACCGGCCCTGGCAGCCGGGGCACCCCTTCCGCCCCCGCCTCAGCCGCACGCGCCGCTGGGGGATGCTGCTGCTGCTCCTGTTCTTCTCCGCGATCATCGCTGGCTACTGGGTCCTCACCGATTCCAACCGCGTAAAGCAAATGGCCGAGTCGTACCTCTCGGCCGTCGTCGGCGGACCGGTCGAGGTCGGCGTGGCGAACCTCAGCATCTTCCAGGGGCTGCGGCTGGAGAACGTCACGGTTTACACCAGCCCCTCCCGCACCCCCGATTCCGTGCTGTTTTCGGCTAAGACCCTGTGGGTCCGCTACGACCCCCGCGTGATGGTCCGGGGGAAGCTCGAAGCGACGCAAATCCTCGCCATCGAGCCGCGCGTTCAACTGACCGAGAACCTCGACACGCACAAGTGGAACTTCGAATCGCTCGTGCGCGAGTCCAAGCCGCGGCCGAAAACCGAGGGACCCGAAAGGCCGCCGACCCTCCCCGAAACGCTGCTGCGCAGCGCGCTCATCGAGTACAGCCAGATCAAGGACGGAAAATTCCGGCGCCAGGGGAGCATGGTGCTGGAAGGCCGCCTCTCGCCGGACATGGAGAGCGACCATTACAGCTTCAACCTCCAGAGCCGCGGGTCGCTCGAAGGCGTCGGCCCCTCGCTCAGCGGCTCCTTCGCGGCGGCGACGGGGCAGGTCAACGCCGTCCTCCAGAACTTCGACTTCAGCCGCGACATCAAGCGCATGCTGCCTGCGGAAATCCTCAACTGGTGGGACCAGCACGAGCTGGCCGGCCGCGTCAACATCCCCCAGCTTTCCTGGAGACCCGGCAAGAAGGGGGAGAAGGACGTCTTTCGCGTCGAGATGAATCTCGAAGGCGTAAAGCTGGCCGTCCACCCGGAGGAGTGGCTCACGCGCGACGAGATGCGCCAGTTGACCGCCTACCGCCGCACGGCACGCATGCTCAAAGCCGCCGGGCTCGACACCGGCGGCGCCGTCAAGCAGCTCAACTCCCTGATCGAGCCCGTCCCCATCCGCCTCGAAGACGTGTACGGGACGTTCGTCTTCAACAAGGACGGCAAGGCCGACGGCATCGACGTGCAGGGCGTCCGCGGCCGCCTCGAGACCAACGGCTTCCGCATCAACGGCCGAATCGGCGGCTACAATCCCGACGCGACGTTCGCCCTGCGCGTCAATTCCCTGGAGACGGAGTACATCCACATCCCCAGGGCGCCGCGCTACCTCACGTCCCTGCCGCCGGACGTGCGGGAGCTGTATCAGCACCTCCGCCCCGAAGGCGACGCAAAGCTCTGGGTCGAATTGAACCGCACCATCGCCGGCGGGCGCCTGAACTTCAAAGGCGCCGTTGACGTGGTGGACGGTAATTTCGTCTTCGACCTCTTCCCCTACCCGCTCCGCAAGGCGACCGGACGCATCACCTTCGGCCCCGACCCCGTCACCGGCCGCGACCGCTGTGACATCCAGGACCTCCGCGGCCTCGGGCTGCCCGACGGCCCCAACAAGGACGTCACCGTCGCCATCAGCGGCTTCGTCGCGCCCCTCGACGGCCAGCCCGAGGTGCTCGTCAAGGTCAAGGCCGACGAAATCACCGCCGAACCCGCCCTCACCGCCGCCTACCCCCCGGAGGCGCAGGACGCAGTCAAGATGTTCGACGCCGCCGGCAACGGCGAATTCCCCAAGTACCACGGCTCGTTCAGTTGCGACGTCCACCGCCCCCCCGGCCGCGGCAAAAAGTGGGACGTGGACGTGCGGATCAACCTCGACGACGCCAACGGCGCCTTCGTCTTCTTCCCCTACCCCCTGGAGCACGTGCGCGGAAAACTGCGGATCGGCCTCGACCACGTGGACATCGTTGCCGCCACGATGCACAAAGGTGCGTCGAGCCTCGTCATCGACGGACCCATCACCTTCGGCCACGGCCGCCCCCTCACCCCGGCGCTGACGATCACCGCCCGAAACGTCCCGATGGACAAGCAGCTCGTCGCCGCACTCCCCGACGAGCAGCGGCAATGGGTCGAGAAGCTCGGCATTGGCGGCGCCATCGACATCGACGGCAACGTCTTCCGCTCCGACAAGCTTTCGCACCCCAAGAACGAATCCGACATCGGCTACGACCTGCGCATCGCCATGCGCGACGGCACCGCCTGGCCGGTGGACGGGACCTTCGCCGTCTCGGCCCTGGCCGGCGTGATGCAGCTCACGCCGCACCAGCTCGTGCTGAGCAACGTCACCGGGCGGCGGGGAGCTTCAGACATATCGGGAAGCGGCACCATCAATTGGGCGCAGCGTCCGCCGGTGATCGATATTCGCGCCGCCGCTAAAGACCTCCTCCTCGATACCTCGCTCTACAAGCTGCTGCCGGAATCCGCCCGGCGCGGGTGGGACGCCGTCCGGCCCCAGGGCACGGTGGACGCGGAGCTCCGGTACAACAATCTCGCCCAGCCACAAGGAGGCGCTCCCCCGACGCAGCCGGTGGCCGTCGCGTCTTTGGAAGCCGTCCAACCCCCGGCGGTCATGCCGCAGCCGCGCTCGGCCGATCCGGCATTCCGCCTGGAATTGCGCCCGCGCAAGTTGGCCGTCACACCCGAAGCCATTCCCTACCGGCTTCACGACGTCACCGGCGTGGTCAGCATCGACCCGGACAAGGTCGTGCTCAAAGACCTCACCGCCCGCCACGGCGACGCCTCCGTCGCGATCACCGGCACCGGCACGCTGGCCGACCGCACCGCCTGGGACCTGCAACTGGCCGCCGAGAACGTCTCCGCCGACGACGAGTTCCGAAAGGCCCTCCCGCAGGCGCTCTTGTCGGTCTGCGACGCGCTCAAGGTGAACGGAAAACTGTCGTTCGGCTTCTCCAAGCTCGTCTACCGGCCCGGCCAAGACGAAGCGAAAGCCACGCGCGACCCGGCAACCACGCCGGCGCAACGCAAATCTCCGGCCCAGAGCACGCGGCCGGCGACCTCGCCGGCCGACGGGCCCGACGTCGATTTCGCCGTCCGAATCCTCAGCAACGGCACCACCATGGACGTCGGCGTCCCGCTGTCCTCCGTCAAAGGCGTGATCGACCTCGCCGGCACCGTGCGGTCCGGCAAGCTCCGCGATTTCTCGGGCAAAATCGACCTCCCGAGCCTCACGATGGCCGACCGCCCCGTGCGCAATTTCCGCGGCGAGCTGCTCAAGCCCACCGAGCACGACGCCCTCAAGATCGGCAAGCTCCAGGCCGAGCTGGCCGGCGGCGAAATGGCCGGCGACGTCTACCTCGCCTACCCCGACGAAGGCCCCAGCCTCTACAGCCTCAACCTCGTCCTGCACAACGCCGACGTGCGCGAGCTCGCCGCCGACAAGAGCCAGACCCTCAAGGGCCTGCTCGATGCCTCACTGGCGATAGAAGGGTCGTGGTCCGACCCCGCCTCCCGCCGCGGCCGCGGCGACGTCCGCGTCGCCGGCAAGGACATGTACAAAATCCCCGTCATCCTCGGCCTGCTCCAGATCACCAACCTCGCTTTGCCCATCAGCGACCCCTTCAACGAAGGCACCATCTCCTACTCCGTGGACGGCTCCCGCGTCACCTTCGAGCAGATCGAGCTCCGCTCCAACCTCATGACCATGGAAGGCACCGGCCACCTCGACTTCGGCACCAAAAAGGTCAAGCTCACCTTCGTCACCGACAACCCCAACGCGATCAAGGTCCCCTTCCTCCACGACCTGTTCAAGGGCGTCCGCGACGAGCTGCTGCAGATCCATGTCAACGGCACCATCCAGGACCCCAAGATCACCGCCGCCCCGATGAACACGTTCACGACGACGGTGGACGAGGTCTTCAAGGGCTCCGAGCAGCCGGCGAAGAGGAAGAAAAAGTAGGGGAGTTGTGGTATGGGGTGAAGGGCCATGATCACCCTCACCCAATCCCCCGCCTGGAAGGCCCTCGAATCCCACTACAAGGAAGCCTCGCGCCTCCACATGCGCGACCTCTTCGCCAAGGACTCGCAGCGGTTCGCGAAGTTCTCCCTCCGCTTCGACGACATCCTCCTCGACTTCTCCAAGAACCGCATCACCGACCAAACCTGGAAATTACTCCTCAACCTCGCCCGCCAGGCCGACGTTCCCGGCTGGACCCGCCGCATGTTCGCCGGCGAAAAGATCAACGTCACCGAAAACCGCTCCGTCCTCCACGTCGCCCTGCGCAACCGCGCCAACACGCCGATCCTCGTCGACGGCCGCGACGTCATGCCCGACGTCAACCGCGTCCTCGCCCAGATGCGCGACTTCTCCGAATCCATCCGCTCCGGCGCCTGGAAAGGCCACACCGGCAAACCCATCACCGACGTCGTCAACATCGGCATCGGCGGCTCCGATCTAGGCCCGGTCATGGTCACCGAGGCCCTGCGGCCCTATGCCTCGGATCGCGTCCGCGTCCACTTCGTCTCCAACGTGGACGGCACACACCTGGCCGAGACGATCAAGCCCCTGAAGCCCGACACCACCCTCTTCATCATCGCTTCCAAGACCTTCACCACCCAGGAAACCCTCACCAACGCCAACAGCGCCAAGGAATGGCTGCTCGAATCCGCCCGCGACGACAAGGCCGTCGCCCGCCATTTCGTCGCGCTCTCCACCAACGAGAAAGAAGTGACAAACTTCGGCATCGACGCCCGCAACATGTTCGAATTCTGGGACTGGGTCGGCGGCCGCTACTCCCTCTGGTCCGCCATCGGCCTCTCCATTGCCGTCGCCATCGGGATGGACCGCTTCGAAGAGCTATTGGCCGGCGCCCACGCGATAGACCAGCACTTCCTCCATACTCCGCTGGAAAAAAACCTGCCGGTCGCGCTGGCACTAATGGGCATCTGGTACAACGACTTCTTCAACGCCCAGACCCACGCCATCCTCCCCTACGACCAGTACATGCACCGCTTCCCCGCCTACTTCCAGCAAGGCGACATGGAATCCAACGGCAAGAGCGTCACCCGCGACGGCCAGCGCATCACCGATTACCAGACCGGCCCCGTCATCTGGGGTGAACCCGGCACCAACGGCCAGCACGCCTTCTACCAGCTCATCCACCAGGGCACGAAGCTCATCCCCTGCGACTTCCTCGCCCCCATCGAAACCCAAAACCCCCTCCCCGAGCACCACCCCATCCTGCTCTCCAACTTCTTCGCCCAGACCGAGGCCCTGATGAAGGGCAAAACCGAGGCCCAGGTGCGGGCGGAACTTCAGAAGGAAGGCAAATTGCCCGCCCAGATCGACGCCCTTCTGCCGCACAAGGTCTTCGAAGGCAACCGCCCGACGAATTCGATCCTGTTCAAAGCCCTCACCCCCCGCACGCTCGGCGCCCTGATCGCCATGTACGAGCACAAGATCTTCACGCAGGGCGTGATCTGGAACATCAACTCCTTCGACCAGTGGGGCGTCGAGCTCGGCAAGCAACTCGCCAAGGTCATCCTCCCCGAGCTGACCACCTCCGACCCCGTGACGAGCCACGACCCCTCCACCAACGGCTTGATCAACTACTACAAGGAGAACCGTTAGCGGCCCGGGCGACCGGCCCAACGGCGCCGGCGGCGCAAGCACATCGCCGCCGCCCCCGCCGCCACAAGACCTGTGCCGCCCGGCTCGGGGACCTCCATCACCTGCACCCGGTTCGTCCCGCCGTCCCAGGCGTACAGGTACTGATCGAATTGCCCCATCGTCAGTTGCGTGGAATGGACCGGCATCGCCTGCAGGACGTTGCCCCAGGTCGGGTCGTACACGTTGTTCGCGCCGAACGCCAGCGTGTCGTTCCCCGTAGCGGCGTAGATGTTCTCGGGGAAAATGCCCAGCGTCTGCTGCAGGTTGTTCGGGTTCAGCCGCAGGTCGCCGACGTACAGGCTCGTCCCGCTCGAATTGATGTACACCGGCTCGGTCGTGTAGCTGCCGACCGTTCGCGCGCCGGCGCCGGTGATCGTATCGGTCGAGGTGTCGAACGCCATCACCTCGATGCTGCTGATGCCGATGTCCGTGCGGAACATCCGCGTGCCCGCGGGATTGCTCACGAGCGTCAGCGTCTGCCAGTCCGTCGAGCCCGACCCGAAATAACCGCCGGAGGTGGTGGAAAGCTGTGCGCCGGTCGTCGCGTCGTCCTGGTACACGTTGACCCACTGGTTCACCGCGACGCCGGTGATGCGGTTCTGCCGGCCCAGCGCCATGTGGAACAGTGGCGACTGGACGAGCGTGATGCCGGACTGGCTCTGGCTCTGAAGGTCGAACTTCAGCACGTACGTCGAGGGCGGCTGGTTCCAGTACTCGCGCGTGACGTTGTCCAGCACCGTCATGAAGCTGCCGTCGGCCGACACGTCGATATCCGTCAGCTTCCGGCCGGTCGCGATCTTCTTTTCCACCGACAGCGTCGCCCGGTCCATGAACAGGATGTCGCCGTTGTCGGCGATGCCGTACACCTTCCCCCGGACGGGATCGGCGACGATGCGGACCAGCGGCTCGCCGGCATTGATGCCGCCGACGTACTTCACCTGCGCGTTGACCGCGGACGAAGTGAGACAGGCGATCGCTACCAATACGCACCGGACTTCGAAGAGGCCGTCGGACATGGGTCAACCCTCGGTAAGAGCAATGGCCGCCTGCCGCACGGGACCCGGGCGACTCCGCCCTTCCCGGCAGGCGTTGGTGTTGCGGGGATCCCCTGGGCCACGTCGCGCAGGAGGCATGCGCCAATTGGAATCCCGCTACGCAGTTCTGACTTTGGCAGAGGGGGCGTCGGTGAATGGGCTTGATCGCAAAACCGAGTTTGCCGGGCCTGAAATTGGAGCCGAACCGGCACCTCACTCCCCGTACATATGGAATACAACAAACTTGTTAGTCCGTTGTACCACCACCCCGTTAGATGAAGTATTGGTTCCCCGCCGTACGAGCTGCTTAGGCTTCCACCGACGGTGCGGTTTCGGCCACGTACCGCATCACGTTCTCATCGACGGCGTCTAGTTCCCGATCCCGCCGCCCAAACACCCGCCGCACGACTTCGACCGCCTTGTCCATCCGATACGCCTCGGCCCCCCGATCCGTCCAGTACGTATAACTCGGCAAAAACCGCGGCGCAATCGCCGATCCCGCGAGCTGGCAGCAGAACCCCAGGTAGGTCCCGCTCATCAGCCGCGTGAGGATTGCCGTCTTTGTATGGTCCCCGATCACCGACCCGAACGACCGCCGCCCCGTCGGCACCTCGCGGTTGCCCATCTTCATCGTGATCGGCCCGTACGTGTTCTTGATGTTGCTCGTGCAAGTCCCCGCCCCCAGGTTCACCCACTTCCCCACGTAGCTGTCCCCCAGGTACCCGTCGTGCGACTTGTTGGAGTACCCAAAGATGATCGAGTTCGAAATCTCACCGCCCACCTTGCACATCGTCCCGATGCTCGTCCCCGGCCGGATCACCGTCAGCGGCCGCACCACCGCGTACGGCCCCACGTAGCACGGCCCCACCAGCACCGAATTTGCCCCCACCGACGCATGCCTGTCGATAATCACCGGCCCCTTCGACCCGTCCAGAACCACCCCCGGCGCCAGCGACGCCTCGTGATGCACGTACACGTCCTCCGCATTCACCGCGTGCGCCGGCGGCCGCACCGCCGCCCGCTCCCCGTCCTTCAGGTGCGCGTAATCCTCGATCAGCGACTCCTCGTTGTAGCTCACCAGGTCCCACAACGACTCCACCATCCGCGCCGATTCGAACGGCATCCGCGGCAACTCCAGCAGCTTCAGCCACCGGTCCGTCCGGTTCCACGCGTCCTCCCGCGACAGCCCCGGCTCCTTCACGTAAGCGCACCGCACCAGCCCCGGCTCGTCCGCCACCACCGATGGCTCCTCCGGCCACGCGAATTTCCGGACGTGCAGCGTCCGCCCGCTCACCAGCAGCGCCGGCTCCTCGTCCAGCGGCTCGTTCACCGCCGTCGGCACCTTCAGCCGCGGCGCAATCCGCGCGCGGGCCAGCTCCTCGAACTCCGGCCGGACCCATAACGTCAGCCGCGACGGCGCAAGGTGCCGCACCTGCTTCTCCAGCAGCGTCGCCATCCCCGTCCCCAGCATGAATACGGGACGGCTCAGCGCCAGCGGAGCGAACGTCTTCCAATACGATCCTTCAAATATGACGACGTGCATGGACGGTCACTATATGGAAAAGCAATTCGGCTCGGAGATAAAAACGACCCTGTTACGAACAATCCCGAGCCCCGCGCCCGACGTAGCGTTTCACCTCCGGTGACCAAGTCACGCGCGCGACTCACCCACTGAAGGGTCGGTCATCCGCACCCCGTCCTTAATCACCCTCAGCATCTCATACAGCCCCGCCAGCCGCGGCGTCGCCACCCCGTGCTCCCGCGCCACCGCCAGCGGCCTCCCGAAGATCGCCTCCACCTCCAGCGGCCTCCCCACCCGCCGGTCAAACTGCATGCTGCTCACGTAGGCCCCCATCGTCCGCGTCTGCGCAATCTTCTGTTCCTCGATACCCTTCGGCAGCCGCACCCCCACCGCCGCCGCCGCCGCCACCACCTCCCTCATCAATTCCGTCACCAGCCGGATCCCATCCTCGTTCCCCAGCAGCCGCGCAGTGTCCAGGTCCATCGCCGCCCCCAGCCCGTTGAACGGGACGTTCCACACGAGCTTCTCCCACCGCCCCCACTTCAGATCCTCCAGCACCTGGCACTTCACCTTGCTCGCGTTAAACATCTCGCAGATCTGCCGCGCCCGCGCCGACACCCCCCGCCGCGAGAACTCCCCCAGCCGGATCAGCCCGTGGTCGATGTGATGAATCACCCCCGGCGAAGTCCGGTTGAGACAGACAAACGCCATCCCCCCAAGCACGCGCTCGGCCCCGAACAACGCCGCCAACTGCTCCTCATTCCCCAGCCCGTTCTGGATCGTCAGGATCGCCGTCCCCTCGTGCAGCAGCGGCCGAATCACCGCCTCAAACTGCTCATTCGCCGTCGCCTTCAGCGCAACGATCACCACGTCCGCCTTCGGCATCTTCGCCGGCTCGTCGTACGCGTGGACCGCCTCCGGCCCGATCGAGAAATCCCCGTCGCAGCTCTTCACCGTCCACCCGGATCGCCGCACCGCTTCATAGTCCGAGCGCAGCAGGAAATGAACCGAATGCCCATGCCGCGCCAGCCGCGCCCCGTAATACCCGCCGACGGCGCCGGAACCGACGACGCCGATGACAGGTTCGGGCGGCAGGGGGGGAATTTCCGTCGCGTTCATCGGGAGCATGATAGGCGAATTCACCCAGTCCGGATTATCGCGGCCTCCCAAACCCCGCCGCGGGGGGCGCCGCCGCGATCGCATGTTGCAGCATCCCCAGCAGCGTCTCGATCTGCCGATGATTGTCCGCCGTCTGCGTGATGACGAACATCCCGTCCCGCACGCGCAGCGACGCCGCCACCCCCTCGCCCGCCGCCATCCCCGCCACCCTCGACGCCCCCGCCCGCCCCTCCGCCGTCCACGACTCCGGGTCAATCGTGTCGGTAATGATCTTCGCCACCGCCGCCGCCCGCGCCGCCCGATCCTGACTTCCTCGCGGCAGGCACACCGAATCGCGCAAATCGTACACCCGCACCACCGCGTGCCGCGCGTAAAGGTCCTCGCGCGTCGAAACCTCGATCACGCCCGTATCCAAGAGAATCCACCCCAGCCGCGCCCCGCCGGCCGGCGCCGCGTCCGACAGCACCAGGTCGAGAACCTTCGCCAGCGGCATCCGCCCGTTCGGCCGCACGATCACCGCCGGGTCCCCCTCCACCCCCGCCGCCGACAGCGCCGCCCAGTTCACCGCGAACGAAATCCCCGTCGCCTCGCCCACCTCGTCAAAAAAATCCGCCAGCCGCAACGCCCCCTCAAGCTTCATCTCCGCCACCGGCCGATCAACCGCCAGCCGCGCGTGCCGCGCCTCCAGCGAAACCTGCTCCACCCGCGTCACCCGCGCCGGCGCATCATCCGCCGTGTACGCCACCGGACGCGCCAAAATCGGCGCGGTGCAAACCGCGGCAACGACCAACCGATATAGCGCGTTCATCGCCACCAATGCCGATCATATCCCCGAACACCTCCCCTCAGGAATCACGCGCCCCATTCACACCCCCGCCGCTTGCGCCTTCGCGGGATTAACCAAGTCGGGTTGCACACCCCACCCCTTCAAAACTCCTCCCGCCTCACCTTGCGATACGTCCCCTCCCGCTCCACCACCACGCAAGGCGTCCACTCCCACACCGCCGGCGTCTTCGCCGCCACCCAAGGCCGCCCCGCCTCCTCCTCCGCGCCCAGCACCCGCGCCCGAGTCCCCAGCACCGCCAGGTAGTTGATGTCATTCGGCTCCGCCGCCCGAAAGTGCGCGGCCAGGTCCTCGTACATCTTCCGAGCCACCGCAAACACCCGCCGCTGCAACTCCGCATCGCCAAGCGCCGCCCATTCGTCCGGCACCCGGAAATAAAACATCGAGTGCCTGTCCCCCGACTGCACGTACACCTCCAGCATCGGATCCATCCGCATCAACGTGTCGGTAAACTCCACCGCCAGCACTTTGCTCATCCCGACCTCGATTCCCGCGAATGGCTCAACTTACGTCAATCCGCGCCCCTGCGGCGCTGATTTATTGTTGCACGACCTGCCCCCTTGTCGCCAGCCCCGGCCCAACTTGGCCCCACCCCACTCCCGCCGTATCCTCCGCCCTCGCCCCCACATACGACGATGCGCCGCCGCTTCCTTTTCATTCTGCTCCTCTGCGCGCTGTGTGCCTCCGCACACGCCCAAAGCCTCTCCACCGCCCCCGCCGCGCCTCCTTCCATCCACGGCACACCCGGCCAGCGCCTCCAATCCCTGCTCGGCCTACTCGTCTTCCTCGCCCTCACCTTCGCCCTCGGCCAGCTCCGCCGCCGCGCGAACCGTGCCTTCCCCCGCCCCCGCACCATTCTCTGGGGCCTGGCCCTCATGTTCCTCTTCGCCGTCTTCGTCCTCGACACAGTCTCCGGCCAATACTTTTTCGACCTCATGAACCGCGGCGTGGACAAGCTCCTCTCCTACGCCACCGAAGGCGCCCGCTTCGTCTTCGGCAACCTCGTCTACAACAACGTCCCCGTCGGCGCCCCCACCGGCAGCCCCACCATGGGCCCCATCCTCAGCCCCACCGGCTACGCCAGCGCCGGCGCCTTCTTCGCCTTCAACGTCCTGCCCACCATCATCTTCTTCTCCTCATTGGCCGCGCTGCTCTACCACGTCGGCATCATGCAGTACGTCGTGCAAGCCCTCGCCTGGGTGATGCAGAAGTCGATGAAGACCAGTGGCGCCGAGACGCTCTCCGCCGCCGCCAACATCTTTCTCGGCCAGACCGAGGCCCCGCTGCTGGTCAAGCCGTTCATCGCCGGCGCGACCAACTCCGAGCTGATGGCCATCATGGTCGGCGGCTTCGCCAACATCGCCTCCGGCGTCCTCGGGGCGTACGTCTTCATGCTCAAGGACTTCATCCCAGATGTGGCCGGCCACCTCATCGCCGCCAACGTCATCTCCGCCCCCGCCTCGCTCCTGGTCGCCAAGCTCCTGCTCCCCGAGACCGCCACCCCCGAAACCGCCGGCGGCGTGCGTTTCCGCATCGACCGGATCGACGCCAACTCCATCGACGCCGCCGCCCGCGGCGCGCTCGAAGGCATGACCCTCAGCCTCAACGTCGCCGCCATGCTCATCGCCTTCATCGCCCTGGTCGCGATGGCCAACAGCATCCTCGCCGCAGCCGCCACCGCCTTCGGCTGGCAACACGTCACCCTCGAAACCATCTTCGGCTACGTCATGTCCCCCCTGGCCTGGCTCACCGGCGTCCCCTGGCACGACGCCAAACCCATCGGCACCCTCCTGGGCATCAAGACCGTCCTCAACGAGTTCGTCGCCTACACGGTGATGTCCAACAATCTGGCCGCCGACCGCCTCTACATCTCCCCGCGCAGCGCGGTGATCACCAGCTACGCCCTCTGCGGCTTCGCCAACTTCTCCTCGGTGGCCATCCAGATCGGCGGCATCTCCGGCATGGCCCCTACCCGCCGGTCAGACCTCTCCCGTCTTGGTTTAATTGCGATGGTCGGCGGCGCCCTGGCCTCGTTCATGACGGCTTGCGTTGTAGGAGTTCTGCTGTGAGCGCGAACACCTTTGCGCGGTGAACAGCGACTCCCGAATCCGTATGGCCCCTTCAGCATGAAATACCGTGACCTGCTCAAACAACTCCAGGCCGATGGCTGGCAGCACATCCGCACCACGGGCAGCCATTTCCATTTCAAGCACCCGACCAAGCCGGGCCTCGTCACCGTCCCCGCGGGCGGCAAGCTCTCTCACGACATCGCGCCCGGGAACTTTGAACTCGATTCTCCGTCAAGCGGGGTTAAAATGATTTCCGTGGAATACACCGTCATCATCGAGCCGGCCGACGATGGCACGTTCAGCGTGTACGTGCCGGACCTTCCCGGCTGCGTCTCCACCGGCCGCACGCGGGAAGAGGCGATCGAATCGATCCGCGAAGCCATCCAAGGCCACGTCCAAACGCTCCGCGAGTTGGGCGAACCGGTCCCGCCGCCGCGCTCGCAGTCACAGGTCGTTGCCGCGTGATGCGGGCGAGCCCGCGGTCTTTTCCAGTTCAAAACATGTTGCCCCCCTCTCTATGATGACAACACCATGAAGCGAACCACCCCCATCCTCGCGACGCTCCTGCTCCTCACCGGCTGCGAAACCACCCGCACCGCCTACTACAACGCCT
>Ga0308175_100001541_pt1 | contig 15615 bp, 13 predicted proteins | sample PhyCR1_3_FD_203893 | JGI IMG/M metagenome (GOLD analysis project Ga0308175, IMG submission 203893) | Soil microbial communities from UC Gill Tract Community Farm, Albany, California, United States - DLSLS.C.R1 | ecosystem: Environmental > Terrestrial > Soil > Agricultural land | place: USA...
CCAGCGGGACGCCCACGCGGGTCATCTCAGGGACACGTCCTGGGTCCGGGCGAGGAACACCCTGCGGAACGGCTTGTCCGACTCCTTGCCGGTGAACAGGTCCGCGTTCAGGCCGGCGCCGTTCGGGCGCGGGATGATCTGCGACCACGTGGCTCCGGGCTGGAGCTGCAGGCGGAACCGGAGCGGGATCCCGTCGTTGCGCCGCACCACCACCAGGTAGTGCTGGCGGTGCCCCTCGAAGTTCCGGACGCCGACGACGGCCTGGTCGGCGTGGGACACCAGGGACAGCTCGGTGAAGCCGGGGTGCCGCTGGGCGTTCGCGCCGGAGACGGCCAGCCAGAGGGCGGTGGCCACGACCACTCCGGCGGCGCCCAGCAGGACGGGTGCGGCCGGGCCCCGGCGAGCGGTGGGGACGTCGCCCTCGTCGCCGTCGGGCACCCGCTGGTACGCCGCGTCGGGGTCCGGTTTCGGGGCCGTCTGCCGCCGGCGGGTCGCGGTCGCCGCGGCGATCGCGGTGACGGCGACGAAGAGGGTGACCCAGGCGCCGCGGTGCAGCGGCACGCCCTCGGCGTGGAACACGACACCGCCGACGGCGGGTAGGGCCAGGACCAGCACCACGGTCAGCGCCGTGCCCTCCAGGGTGCGCGCCACCTGGCCCAGGACGGCCTCGCCGACGACGTACCCGGTGGCCAGGAGCAGGCCCAGCCCGAACACCAGCAGCACGGTGCCCGGCAGCGGCAGGGTCGCGGCGACCGCGGCCAGCGCGGCGAGCACGACGGCCACGACCAGGTCGACGTTCCTATCGCGCATAGCCGGCTCCCCACAGGTCGTAGATCTTGATGTTGCCGCTGTCGTAGAGCCGGCTCATCCCGGAGATGTAGGCGAACTTGGACAGCGCGAGCGGGTCCAGCGGCCGCTTGTAGCGGTCGCTGAGCCGGTCCACCGGGAAGTACCGACCCGACGGCGGCAGCCGACGGGTCAGCCGCTCGTCGGTCATGACGAAGCGCAGGTCCTGGGCGCGGATCAGGTCCACGTCCGACTTTCGCAGCCGCTCGGACCGGTACAGCGCGCCGGCGTTGCGGACCGCGTCGCTGTCGCCGTAGGTCCCGAGCAGCGAGTAGTTCGCCAGGTCCGCGGCGAACCGGTTGCCCGGCCCCAGTGCACCGGACACCCACAGGGAGGCCTGCACGCCCTGGGGCGAGACCGACCGCTCGAAGCCGCCGGGCTCGTAGGCGCCGGGCAGCCGCTCCCAGTACGGCGGCCAGCCGTTGGCCAGCCCGCTCACCAGCAGCACCAGCATGATGGGTACGACGAGCCGGGCGGACTCACGACGGGCGGCCGGCCCGACCTTGTGCAGCAGCGCCACCGCCGCGACGTACGCGACCGGCAGGTAGACGAAGGTCGACGCGCGCCCGACGATCTCGGCGCTGCCGCCGACGACCAGCCGGACGACCAGGAGGAGGTACCACGCGCTGGATGCCACCGCGAAGCCGACCGCCCAGCCGTCGTCGCGCCGGGTCCGCCAGATCACCCGCCACCCGATGGGCAGCAGCACCGCCAGCGCCGCGGTGGCGACCACGGCCAGCAGCGCGTCGCCGAAGGGCCTGCCGTCCGTGGCGGCGCCGAGGTCCGGGGGCGTGTGCCCGCTGAGGGCGTCGAAGAGGCTGAACGTCGCCGGCCGCAGGTAGCTGGGGGTGTCGGGGGCCACGAGGACCACCCAGGCGACGGTGAGCGCGGCGGTGAGAGCCGCGAAGGCGGCCGGCCACGCCGCGGCCCGCCAGCCCTGCCGCACCGCCGCGGTCGCGGCGATCACCACGAACAGCAGGACGACCGTGTAGCTGGTGATGTGGTGGGTGACGACGGTCGCGGCCACGGAGAAGATCCCCACGACCACCCATCCCGCTCGCTGGCCCCAGGCGCTCCCGTCGTCCAGCCGGCGCGCGACGAGCAGCGTCGCGGCGAGGAACGGCAGGGCCATCGCGCCGTACACGAACAGCGAGTCGAAGAACGCGAAGTGCGGGTTGGACGCGTAGACCAGCACCGCGACACCGGCGACCCGCGACGACCCGGCGACCCGCTCGAACAGCACGAACAGCAGCCCGACGAACACCAGGTGGGCCAGCCCGATGACGAGCAGCCCGCCGATGAAGATCGGCAGGTTGGTGACCGAGACGACGGCCGCGGTCGCGTTCTCCAGCCCCGGGTAGTGCGGGCTCACCGGCAGCGCATGGTTGTCGGTGAACAACCGGCCCATGTCGAGGATGTCGGTGGCCGTCCGCCAGTGCTGCAGCTCGTCGGGGTGCGTGAAGGCGATCGGGCTGTAGCAGACCTTGACGAGGTACTCGGCCACGGCGAGCACCAGGACCAGCCCGACGATCTCCGACCTGGGGCGACGCCGTCTCGAGAGCAGCCGGACGGTGACCGGGACGATCACCAGCAGCTGCCCGAGCCAGTACGTCGCGTGGGCCAGCGGCTGGTCGGCGGCCCCGCGGCGCCCGGCGGTGAACGCGACGGCCACCACGAGCACCCCCAGCGCGGCGAGCAGCGCCACGTCCGCGACGCTCTGCCCGCCGGGCCGGCTGGGCGCCCGGTGCCCTCGGGGCCCGCGAGGCTCCGCGGCGCGGCGGTCCTCCGTCGGAGCCCGCGGCCCCGGAAAGGTGAGGATGTCGGGGGTGTCGGTCATGGCGCGCCCTCCCTCGGTCTCCCGCCGACCCCGGGGACCCGGCGGGCGGTCCGCCAGCCGACGCGTCCCAGGGCCGACCTCGCGTGCGCGGCGCGCCCGGTGGCGGGGGCGTCCAGCAGCCGGGCGAGCCCGGACACCCCGGTCCCGGCGGCGATGCTGTGCCGCGGGACCGCCCAGGGGTCGTCGGCGGCGCTGCTGGTGAGCTCCCCCACCTGGCAGGCGTAGCCGAACCCCGCGGCGCGGACGGCATGCCGGGCCGGACGGTTCCAGTACCCGTAGGGGTAGGCGAAGCCCTCGACGGCCGCGCCGAGGGCGTCCTCGAGGGCGACCCGTGAGGTGGCGGCCTCGGCCCGCGCGACGGTCGCCGGGACCCGGTCGAGCTGCGGGTGGGTGTGGCTGTGGGCGGCGACCTCGACGCCCGCGGCCGCGACCTCCCGCAGCTCCGACCACCCCAGCAGCGGCCGGTCCTGCTCGCCGCAGTCCCGCAGCCAGCGCGCGGTGGAGCCGACGAAGGCGGTGGGCACGAACAGGGTGGCGGCCAGCGCGCGGGCCTCCAGCTCGGGCAGCACCGTGGTGAGGAAGTCGCGGTAGGCGTCGTCGAAGGTGAGCACCACCGCCCGGTCCGGCAGCGCCGCCCCGCAGCGCCGTGCGCGGGCGACGGCGGCCGCGGTGAGCGCGGTGAACCCGTGGTCCACGAGGTGGTCGAGATGCGCCCGGAAGACGTGCGGGGCCAGCACGTAGCGGGCGAACGCGGGCGAGGCGGAGGTGCCGATGGCGTGGTACATCAGCACCGGCACCGGTGGGTCCGTCGGCCGGCGTGCCACCCGGGCGCCGGCGGTCTGCGGCAGCGTCCGCGCGGTCACCGCCGGGCCTCCGGTCCGCTCTCCCGGCGCAACGCCCGGCGTCCGCGTGCGTACGCGACCGGGCCGAGCAGCAGCCCGCCGCGGCGCGAGGGTGCCGCCGGGCGGCCGTCGGGCTCCCCGGGACGGGCGGCGGCTCCGCCGTACAGGTCCCGCAGGCCGCGGGGCGCCAGACGCAGGAGCGGCAGGAGCAGCGACGGCTGGTCCCGGACCAGGGCGCTGTAGTAGGCGGTCAGGCCGACGCGGTAGCCGCGCAGCTGCTCCACGAGCTCGGCCGGGTCCCCCCGGTGGTCGTGCCGGACCAGCGCCGTGGGCTGGTAGACCACCCGGCGACCGGCCAACAGCACGCGCGTGATCGCGAGCGTGTCCTCGCCCGCGAGCGCCGGCGTGCCCGCCCCGAGCGCCTCGTCGAAGCCGCCGACGGCCCGCAGCACCTCGCGCCGGAACGCCATGTTGCCGCCGGTGCCGAACGGCGGCAGGGGGTAGAGCGGGCTCTGCGGGCCGTCGCGGGTGAACGTCGCCGGCTCGAAGCCGCGGCCCTTGCAGTGCCCGCCGAGCCGCTCGAACCAGTCCTGGGCCTGGGTGTCCAGGCGGGTGGGCACGATCATCCCGTTGACGCAGCCGACGTCCGGCCCGGTGGCGAAGCCGCGGGCGAGCTCGGCGAGCCAGTGCTCGTCGGGCGTCTCGTCGTCGTCGAGGAACGCGACGATCTCGCCCCGTGCGTGCCGGGCCCCGGTGTTGCGGGCCCGGGACAGCCCGGGCCGCGGCTCGCGGACGTAGCGCCACAGGGGGTGGGGGTGCCGGTCGCGGACCAGCGACTGCACGGTGTCGTCGCGGGGGGCGTTGTCGACGACGACGACGTCGTAGGACGGGTAGTCCTGGCGGGCCAGGGCGTCCAGGCAGGCCATGACCCGGTCGGGGCGGTCCCGGGTGCAGACCACGACGCTGACCGACGGGGCGGCGGACAGGATCGCCCGGCGCTCCGCCAGGAACGGTGACCGGTGCGGGTCCAGGTCGAGCCCCTCGGCCTTCCAGCGGACCGGCGCGGCGACCCCGGCGCGGTCGAGCCGGTCGATGACCGTCCGGTGCAGCCGCGCCCAGACCAGGTCGGCGAGGTGCTGCGCGGGGAGCCCGTCCTCGGGCAGTGCGGTCCGCACCACCCCGAGCGGCTCGGTGTGCAGCCGGACCAGCACCCAGGCGGAGCCACTGCCGGGGGGCAGGTCGGGCAGCGGCCGGCTCAGGTCCACCTCGGCGAGGTGTACGGGTCGGAAGCCGGCCGGCGGGGAGGCCGGCCGGACGCGGCGGGTGCGGGCGGGGCGGGTCGCGGTGCTCATGCCGGCACCCGCAGCAGGCCACCGGGCACGGGCTCGTCGGGCACAGGTCGGTCGGGGACCGGGCGGCACCGGCGCGTGAACCGGACGTAGAGGTCGCGGCCGAGCCAGCGCTGGTGGCGCGCCCGGGTCCGGCCGTCGGCCCGCACCGCCTCCTCGACGTCCCAGGCCGCGTCGACGGCCGCGGTCAGCAGCTCCGTGGTGTCGGCACGCCCGACCGGGACCACCCACGTGAGCTGGGGGAACAGCGCCCGCAGGTCACCGAGCTTCGCGTCGTAGTAGGCGGACCCGGACAGCGCGACGGTGGGTACTCCGCGGGCCAGGGCGAAGACCGCGGCGTGATAGCTGCCGGTGACGACCACCCGGCACCGGGCGGCCGCCGCCGCGAGGTCCGCGGGCGAGCGGACCTCGGGGACCACCAGCCCGCTCGCCGCTCCCGGGACGTCGAGGCTGCGGCGGAGCGCGTCGGCGTCGTCGGCGCCGGGCGCGAGCGAGACCGGCAGGCCGAGCAGTCCGGCTCCCCGACGACGGGCGCACGCACGGAGGGTCGCCCCCACGGCGGCCGCGGCCCCGTCGGTGACCCCGGCGTAGGGGGTGACCCGCAGGTTCACCCCGATGAGCGGCTCGGGGCACGGCGCGGCCGGGTCGACCAGCTCGAGCGCGTCGTCGCCGGTCACCGTCAGGACCCGCCGCGCCACCCCCAGCGAGCGGGCCAGCGGCTCCCCGCCGGCGCCGCCGCGCAGGCCGAGCACGTCCAGCCGGGGCAGCACGCTCCTCGCCTGCCGGCGGGTCGGCCGGTGGGTGAGCGGTCCGAGCCCCTGCCCGAACATGGCGGTGGGCCGGCCGCTGCGCTGCGCGGCGGCCAGCACCGACAGCACCCCGGCCCCGTGCCACCACCACGTGTCGGCCAGGTAGCCGCCACCGCTCGCGACCACCACGTCGGCCCAGGCGAGACCCTCGCGCCATGTGTGTGGGCTCCGGTCCGCCGACCCGGGGCGGCCGGGCCGGACGACGTACGGACCGAGGATCTTCCATGCCTGGGCGGAGCCGAGGTACAGCCGCCGCAGCGTCCGGCTGCCAGGGGGCTCCCGTCGCGTCAGGCGGACGGGGAGCGCGTCCGGGCAGTGCTCGGCGAGCAGCCCCGGATCGTGGCAGAGCACGGCGACCTCGGCGTCCGGCCAGATCCGGGACAGCCGCCGGACGCAGGCCTGGAGCATCGCCACATCACCGAGGTTCAGCAGGTCGTAGCCGGACTGGTCCACGAGCACCCGCGGTGGTCCGGTCCGCCCACCCGGCGTCGGTACGGCGATGCGCGGCGCCGCGCGCCCCACGGCGAACCCGCACACCGTGCTGAGGAGCCCCACCGTGATCGCGGCGCTGCGCACCAGGCCGCCCGGGTCCCCGCGCGCGGACTCGGCCAGCCCGGCCAGGACGCCGCGGGGCAGCACCGTGGCCGCGTAGGTCCGCTCCGTCCGCGTCGCGGGCCCGGTCCCGTCGAGCGTGCACAGGTCGGCCTTGCCGCGGCCCTCGCGGTAGCAGCGACGGAGGAAGAACCCGACCGTCGCGCGGGACGCCGGCACCTTGTGGCCGGCGACCGCCTCCGGGTCGAACACCCACCGGCCGTCGGGCCGGGCCCGGGCCACCCGGAGACACAGGTCGGTGTCCTCGGAGCTCACCCGCGCCCCGATCCTGCCGAACCCGTCGCGGAAGCCGCCGACGCCCTCCAGCACCTCCCGGCGCACCGCCATGGAACCGGTCCACACGTTGCGCACCGCCGTCGCGGTCGTCGGCATCCCCAGGTAGGACCCCCCGACCACCCAGTCGAACTGGCGGGGGAACCAGGCCGGACGGCGGCCGGCCCACAGGGCGTCCAGCCGGCCGCCGACGCCCAGCACCGACGGGTCGTCGAAGTGCCCGACCAACCGCTCCAGCCACTCGGGCGTCGCCACCGCGTCGTCGTCGAGGAAGGCCAGGACCTCGCCCCTGGCCGTCGCGAGGCCGGTGTTTCGGGCACCCGAGGCACCGGGGGCGCCGGCGCTGGGCACGACCCGGACCCGCGTGTCGGTGAGCCCGGCCCGGGCGCGGGCCAGCAGCCCCCGGTTGTGGTCGACGACGACGACCACCTCGAGCGGGGGGTGGGTCTGGGCGCACACCGACCGGACGGCCTCCACGAGGTCGTCCCACCGCTCGTCCGCGAACGCGGCGATCACCACGGACACCGCAGGCCGGACGGGCACGCTCAGCCCCCTTCCGAGACGCCGAGCGGGCTGTCCAGGACGGCCGCCAGCGGGGCATGGCCGGCCTGCTCCATCCGGCACCGCTCGCGGAGGATCGTCCGCACGATGCGCAGCCCGTCCGGGACCGCGCGCAGCTTGCTGACGCCGAACAGCCGCCGGTGCTCGTAGCTGGGCACCTCGCTGACCCGCAGCCCCGCCTCCGAGACCCGCACCGCGAGCAGCGTCTCGATCTCGAACCCGTCGCCCCAGACCGGCCCGTCCACGCGGCCGTCCCCCGGCGTTGCGTCGAGCTCGAGCGTCTCGACGTGGTCGGCCCACAGCGCGTTGAACCCGTAGCACAGGTCCGTGAACCGGGTCGCGAACACGGTGTTGAACAGGCCGATGAGGAAGCGGTTGCCGGTCCGTCGTACCCACGTCAGGTCGTCGCTGCCGCCCCCGGTCGCGAAGCGGGTGCCCTTGGCGAAGTCCGCACCGGCCCGCAGCGCCGCGATGAACCGCGGGATCTCGGCGGGGTCGTTGGAGCCGTCCGCGTCCATGGTCACGACGATGTCGCCGCGCGCGACGGCGAGACCGCAGGCGAGCGCGTTCCCCTTGCCCCGGCGGGTCTGGCGCACCACGCGGACGTCGCGGCGCAGGCGCCGGGCGACCTCGATCGTGCCGTCCACCGACTCGCCGTCGACGACCAGCACCTCGAAGACGTCCGGCGGCAGGGCGGCGAGGACGTGCGGCAGGTTCCGCGCCTCGTTCAGCGCGGGAATGACCACGCTGACGCGTGGTGCCAGGCCGGTCTCGTGAGACGTGACCAAAAGGGGCTCACCCCCCGAGGTGTCGGCTCCCCCGAGCGTTCGAGGTACTCGATGTCGGCCACATGGTTACACCGGGGCCTGTCCGTCCGACAGCGCACGAATCCGGGTAAAGACCACCCTGCGAGGAATGTCCCGCGAAAGATGCCTCAGGTGGGTCATCCCCCGGCGAACGGGGGGAGCATCTCCACCGTCTGACCGGGCCAGACCGGCACGTCCTCCGGCGCCCGGGACCCCGCCGGCTGGTCCCCGACCAGGACCGAGCAGACCGCCAGCACGTCCGCCAGCCGCGACCGCGCACCGTGCCGGCCCCGCACCGCCGCGAGCACGTCCGCGAGGGTGGCGCCCTCCCCGACCGGCACCGTCTCCGCCTCGACGCCGGCGGCCGCGCGCGCCGCGGCCCAGTACCGGACCGTGACGTCGCCCACGCCTGAGACGCTTCCGCCAGCCGGATCGGTCATGTTCGGTATCCTTCCTCATCGCGCAAGCCGGCCCCGTGCCCGGCGTGACCCCAGCGGCTCAACGGCGAGTCGGCAAGCCCCCCGCGACCGGGAGGTGCCATGAGCACCCTGCTGCTGCTGACGAGCACGACGCAGCCTTCGGCTGACGTGCTGCCCGCCCTGGCCCTGCTGCCGCACCACGTCAAGATCCTGCCCGCCGAGGGCAGCGCGCTGCTGGACGCGCCCGACGTGGACGTGGTCCTCGTCGACGGGCGCAAGGAGCTCGCGCACGCCCGCGACCTGTGCCGGCTGATCCGCACGACCGGGTCGGACGCTCCGGTGCTGCTGATCGTCACCGAGGGCGGGCTGTCCGTGGTCGCGGCCGACTGGGGCATGGACGACGTGGTGCTGTGCCTGTGCGGGCCGGCCGAGCTCGAGGCCCGGCTGCGCCTGGCGGTCGGACGGCTGGCCGCGCAGCGCGACGCCGACGACCCCGAGGCGCACGTGATCCGTTCCGGTGAGGTGACGGTCGACGACTCGACGTACACCGCGAAGCTGGGGGGCCGCCCGCTCGACCTCACCTTCAAGGAGTTCGAGCTGCTGAAGTACCTCGTGCAGCACCCCGGCCGGGTGTTCACCCGCGAGCAGCTACTGCAGGAGGTCTGGGGCTACGACTACTTCGGCGGCACCCGCACGGTCGACGTGCACGTGCGCCGGCTGCGCGCCAAGCTCGGCCCCGAGAACGAGACGCTGATCGGGACCGTGCGCAACGTGGGCTACCGGTTCGTGCTGCCGCCCAAGGACAGCGACCGGGAGCGCGAGAACGCCTAGATCGGCTGCGCCGCCGGGGCCGCCGGAGCCGTCGCGAGCTCGACGCCGGGCACGGTGCGCTGCTCGGGGACGGTGACGGCCTGCCGCGTGGTCGGCGTGCGCACCGGGATCGCCAGGATCGGCGGCGGTGCCGGCGTGCGCGCGGCGCGCAGCACGTCGCGCGGCAGGGTGTCCTCGAGGTGGGCCAGCCACAGCAGCAGGCCGAGGCCCAGCAGCGGCGACAGCATCACGCCGACGATCACTAGTACCACCTGCACCACAGGCCCCTCTCGTCACGGCGAGAATAGGGTGGTCCCGTGACCTCTGTCAGCAGCGTGGCGCGCGTCGAGCCCGGAACTTTCCGCTGGGACGGGGCCGGGGCGGCCGAGGTGGTGCGCTCGGTGGTGGCCGCGGCCGCGGCGTCGGACGGGCTCGAGCCCCTCGACGAGGCGTCGCTGCTGCGGCTCCGGCACCGCGGCCTGGCGGGGTCGGCGCTGTGGGTGGCCGGCTCCGAGGGGTTCGCGTGGCTGCACGACGGCGCGCTCGACCTCGTCGTCGCCCCGGCCGCGCGCGGCCGCGGTCTGGGCGGCCGGCTGGCCGCCGAGGCGGTCCCGGCGAGCGGGCCCCTGACCGCCTGGTCGCACGGCAACCACCCCGCGGCGGCCGCGCTCGCCCCGCGTTTCGGCCTGCAGCGGGTGCGGGACCTGTGGGTGATGCGGCGGCCCCTGTCCGACCTGCCGGCGGTGGCCGACCTGCTCGCCGACCCCTCGGTCGACGTACGCGCGTTCCGGGTGGGCGTGGACGAGGAGGCGTTCCTCGCGGTCAACGCCGCGGCCTTCGCCCACCACCCCGAGCAGGGCGGGATGACCCGCGCGGACCTCGACGCCCGGCTCGCCGAGCCGTGGTTCGACGCGGGCGGGTTCTTCCTGGCCTGGCGCGGCGACGAGCTGCTCGGCTACCACTGGACGAAAGTGCACACAGACCCGGCCGGGGACTTCGGCGAGGTGTACGTCGTGGGCATCGCGCCGACCGCGCAGGGCGGCGGGCTCGGCCGGCTGCTGACGCTGACCGGGCTGCACCACCTCGCGGGGCGGGGGCTCCCGGAGGTGATCCTGTACGTCGAGTCGGACAACGCCCCCGCCGTGGCGGTCTACGAGCGGCTCGGGTTCGCGCACGCGCCCGCGGACACGCACGTGATGTACGCCCGCTGACCTCAGACCTCCGGGTTGATCGCCGCCTTCAGCTTCGCGGCGATCTCGGCGACCGCGGCCCGGGTGGACCGGCCGACGCCCACGATGTTGAAGAAGCCGTGGATGAACCCCGGGTAGCGCTGCAGCTCGACCGGCACGCCGGCGTCGGCCAGGGTGCGGGCGTAGGTCTCGCCCTCGTCGCGGAGCGGGTCGAAGCCGGCCGTGACGACCAGCGCGGGCGCGAGATCGTCGGGGAACTTCTCGGTGAGCTGCACCGACACCTCGGGGTCGGCGCGGTCGTCGCCGGGGCCGAGGTAGGACTCGACCGCGAGGTCCATGAACGCCTGGTCGAGGTAGAAGTCCCGCGCGAACAGCTGCCGGCTCCGGCTCACCGTGACGTGGTCGGTGACCGGGTAGACCAGCAGCTGGAACGCGCACGGGACGCCGGCGTTGGCCGCGCGGATCGCGACCACCGCGGAGAGGTACCCGCCGGCCGAGTCGCCGCCGACGGCCACCCGGTCCGGGTCGACCGCCAGGTCCGCGGCGTGCTCGACGGCCCACTGGTAGCCGGCCCAGCAGTCGTCGACGGCCGCCGGGTAGCGGTGCTCGGGCGCCAGCCGGTAGTCGAGCGCGAGCACCCGCACGCCCGCGCGTTCGGCCAGCAGCCGGCAGGTCGCGTCGTGGGTGTCCAGGTCGCCGTAGACCATCCCGCCGCCGTGCAGGAAGACGAGCAGGCCGCTGGTGGTGCCGTCCACGACCGCCGTCGGCGTGTACAGCCTGGCCCGCATCGGCCCGGCCGGCGTGGGGACCTCCACGTCCTCGGTCCGCCCGATGCGCTGGCGTCCCCCGGCCAGCGCGGTCTGGCGCCGCATCGCCGTACGCCCGTCCGGGATCGGCAGCGACGCGATCGGCGGCTCCTTGGCCAGCCTCTCCAGCCGCAGCAGCCACTGGGTCGGCGTGTCCAGCACCTGGCCGTCGAGGATCAGCGGCCGCCCGGCGAGCCGGCGTACGACGGACGGGGGCAGCCCCAGCGCGGCCCGGAAGGCGGCCGCCTCGAGCGTGGAGATCCAACGCGTCATCGCAGCAACGTACCGGGGGCCGGACCGATGGCTACCCGGTGTTCACCAGGTGGTGCCACGATGGACGGCATGACAGTCGAATCCGCCTCCGGCACCCCGCTCGCAGCGCACGTGGGTGGTCCCGCGCAGGACGGCCCGACCGACCTGCGCGCGGTGCCGTCGGAGCCGTTCGACATCGAGCCGCCCTACGACGCGTCGGCCTCCGACCTCCCGAGCGACCGGTTCCTGGACCGCGAGCTCTCCTGGCTGCGGTTCAACACCCGCGTGCTCGAGCTGGCCGAGGACCCGGCGCTGCCGCTGCTGGAGCGGGTCCGCTTCCTGGCCATCTTCGCCTCGAACCTCGACGAGTTCTTCATGGTCCGGGTGGCCGGCCTCAAGCGCCGGATCGCCGCGGGCGTCGCGGTGCCGGCGGCCTCGGGGCTGATGCCGCGCGAGGTGATCGAGCAGATCTGGTCCACCACCTCGGCGCTGATGGCCCGGCAGGCCCGGCTGTTCCGCGACGAGATCATCCCGGCCCTGGCCAAGGAGGACATCGAGCTGCTGCGCTGGCACGACCTGACCGCCGAGGAGCAGAAGCAGTGCAAGCGGCTGTTCAAGAACCGGGTGTTCCCGGTGCTGACGCCGCTGGCGGTCGACCCGGCGCACCCGTTCCCCTACATCTCCGGGCTCTCGCTCAACCTCGCGGTGCTGGTGCGCAACCCGAAGACCAACAAGGAGCACTTCGCGCGGGTGAAGGTGCCGCCGATCTTCTCGCGGTTCGTGCCGGTGGGCGACCAGCGCTTCGTGCCGCTCGAGGACGTCATCTCCGACCACATGAAGCGGCTGTTCCCCGGCATGGAGGTGCTGGGCGTGCACACCTTCCGGGTCACCCGCAACGAGGACCTCGAGGTCGAGGAGGACGACGCCGAGAACCTGCTCGCGGCGCTGGAGAAGGAGCTGCTGCGGCGGCGGTTCGGGCCCTCGGTGCGCCTCGAGGTCGAGGAGTCGATGGACGACCACATCCTCGAGCTGCTGGTCTCCGAGCTCGGCGTCTCCGCCGGTGAGGTGGTCCGGCTGCCCGGTCCGCTCGACCTGACCGGCCTGCACGACATCGCCGACATCGACCGGGCCGAGCTGAAGTACCCCGCGTTCGTGCCCACGACCCACCACCAGCTCGCCGAGGTGGAGTCGGCCTCGCCGGTCGACGTGTTCAAGGCGGTCCGCCGCTCCGACGTACTGCTGCACCACCCGTACGACTCGTTCTCCACCTCCGTGCAGCGGTTCATCGAGCAGGCCGCGGACGACCCGCACGTGCTGGCGATCAAGCAGACGCTGTACCGCACCTCCGGCGACTCCCCGATCATCGAGGCGCTGGTCGACGCGGCCGAGGCCGGCAAGCAGGTGCTGGTCCTGGTCGAGCTGAAGGCGCGCTTCGACGAGCAGGCGAACATCCGCTGGGCCCGCAAGCTCGAGCACGCGGGCTGCCACGTCGTCTACGGCCAGGTCGGCCTGAAGACGCACTGCAAGCTGGCGATGGTGGTGCGCGACGAGCCCGAGGGGATCCGCCGCTACGTGCACATCGGGACCGGCAACTACAACCCGAAGACCGCGCGGATGTACGAGGACTACGGGCTGCTGACCGCGCACGAGAGCATCGGCGAGGACGTCGCGCACCTGTTCAACAACCTGTCGGGCTTCTCGCGCAACGCCTCCTACGAGCACCTGATGGTCGCGCCCGACGGCGTCCGGGAGGGGCTGCTGGAGAAGATCCGCACCGAGATCGAGCATCAGCTCGCCGGCCGGCCCGCGCGGATCCGGATCAAGGCGAACTCCATCGTCGACGAGGCGGTGATCGACGAGCTGTACCGCGCCTCCATGGCCGGCGTGCCCGTCGACCTGCTCACCCGCGGCATCTGCTCGGTGCGGCCCGGGGTCCCGGGGATGTCGGAGAACATCCGGGTGCGGTCCGTGCTCGGGCGGTTCCTGGAGCACAGCCGGGTGTTCTGGTTCGAGAACGGCGGCTCCCCGTCGGCGTGGATCGGCTCGGCCGACCTCATGCACCGCAACCTCGACCGTCGGGTGGAGTGCCTGGTGGACCTGCCCGGCCAGGCACAGATCGACGAGGTGAGCCGGCTGCTGGAGCTGGCGTTCGACGACCGCACCTCGTCGTGGTGGCTGGACTCCTCCGGTGAGTGGGTCCGGCACCACCTCGACGCCGACGGCGCTCCCCTGCGCGACATGCAGGAGATCCTGATCGCGACCCGTCGCCGGCGCCGTGCCACCCGCCCGGTCGGGACGTCCGACTCGTCGCGCTGACCCGTCCCCTGACCTGTCCTGTCCCGTGAACCGTCCCCTGTGGACAACGGCGGGGTAGTCCGTGACGTAATGGCTGTTCCGGGGCCCGATTTTCAGCCACTTCGTCACGGACTACCCGGGCGGGGCAGATTGTGCTGTGGACAACCGTCCAGGGCCCCGGATCTGAGGCGAGCCTGTCGGGGTGGCGCCGCCCCGACATCACTGGGACCCGGTCTGCGACCCGCCCGAGGGCGTGGTCCGGCCGGTTCCCGTCGACCCCACGGGGCGGGCGGGTCCGACGCGGGGACAGGCGCGCGGGCGTGGCTGGCGTACGACGAGCCGGGGACTGTTCGTGCCCTCGGAGGTCGACGCCGACGTGCCGGAGCAGCGGATCCTCGAGCAGGCGATCCGGCTGACCAGCGGCGGGGCAGTGACCGGCTGGGCGGCCTGCCGGATGCACGGCGCGGCCTTCTTCGACGGGCTCCGCGACGGTGGCCGCACACCGGAGCCGGTGCCGATCGACTGCAGCCCCCTGCACCAGGTCCGCCGGCAGCCGGGTGACGACCTGGTCCGCGACATCCTCACCCCGGCGGAGATCGTGGTCGTCCGCGGTGTGCCCTGCACGACGGTCCCGCGGGCCACGTTCGACGCGATGCGCTACGCGCGCGACGTGCGGCGGGCGGTGATCGCGCTCGACATGATGGCGGCGGCCGGGCTGACCACGGTGGCGCAGATGCGGGAGTACGTCGGCCGCAAGCAGGCGTGGACCGGCGTGCAACGGGCGCGGGACGCCGTGGCGCTCGCGGACGACCTCAGCCGGTCCCCGCAGGAGACCCGGCTGCGACTGGTCTGGCAGCTCGACTGCGAGCGCCGCAAGCCGCTGGTGAACCGGCCGGTGTTCGACCGGCAGGGCCGGCTGCTGGGCTACCCCGACCTGTTCGACCCGGACGCCGGCGTGGTCGGCGAGTACGACGGCGCCGACCACCGCTCCGCGCAGCAGCACAGCGACGACGTCGAGCGGGAGTCCGGCTTCCGCGACCACCTGCTCGAGGTGGTCCGGTTCACCGGCCCGGACATGAACCTCCCGCACCGGGTGACCGACCGGATCCATGCGGCCTACGCCCGCGCGCGCTGGGTCCCCCCGGCGCGCCGTACCTGGACGCTGGTGCCGCCCGCGCACTGGTCGCCGGCCTGGTCACCCGACCGCCGCCTGGTCCGGCACGGTCTCGACACCGCCTCCTGACCCTCCACTCCGGGGTAGTCCGTGACGAAATGGCTGAGAAACGGCCCCGAAAACGGCCCGAGAACAACCAGAACGTCACGGACTACCGGGACCGGCCGGCCCGGTCAGCAGGTCGCGAACAGCACCGGGCCCGACGACAGGTCGGAGAGCACGGAGGCGTCGCGGCCGGTGGGTCTCGTGGTGAGCACGACGTCCTGGCCGCGAGCGGTGCCGGAGTCCAGGGTGAACCGGTCGCGGAACGAGCCGCCCTGGCCGGGGGCGTCACCGGAGGCGAGGTCGACGCGGGGCTGGAGGTTGGCCGAGGCCTGGTCGGAGCTCTCGAAGTGCAGGCCGAAGACCAGCGAGCGGTCGGCCTGCTGGGCCATCACCACGCCGTCGACGGGGCCGACGTCGCCGGCCTTCGCGACCAGCTGGTCGGCGACCCGCTGGTCCTCCTCGTCGGCGGCACCCATGCTCAGGTCCTCGCAGGCGAACGTGGAGGACCACTGGACGGCCGCGACCGGGTCGCCCGCGTGCTTGGCCAGCGACGTGACGCCCTCCTCGTCGGTCAGCGGGCCCTCGTCGCCCCTGGCCACCGAGGTCGCGGCCGACAGGTACGACGCGCTGTCGCTCATCAGCACGAGGTGGTCGTCCGGGAGCACGGCGACGTTCTGCTGCACGGGCGT
>Ga0308175_100001542_pt1 | contig 15604 bp, 7 predicted proteins | sample PhyCR1_3_FD_203893 | JGI IMG/M metagenome (GOLD analysis project Ga0308175, IMG submission 203893) | Soil microbial communities from UC Gill Tract Community Farm, Albany, California, United States - DLSLS.C.R1 | ecosystem: Environmental > Terrestrial > Soil > Agricultural land | place: USA...
GTCCTTGAAGACCAGAGCCGCGTTGTGGCCATCGACGCCGAGCGTGACGCGGTCGACCATCATGGCTTGCAGGCGCTTGATCTCGGCCTCGTCCGCCGCTTTCAGCTTCTTGACGTCCACCGTGCCAGTGGGCTGTCCATCACCGTGAGCCCGGCGCTCTGGCCTTTCGCACCGTAGTGCGTCGCGAATCCGATCGCCTCGAGCGGCGTATTTCGATAGTCGAGCGTGTGAAGCTTCAGGAGCGGCCGTTCGCCGGTTCCATGCCCTCCCTACGCCACCTTCACAAGCAGGGTTTCGACGTCTCAGGGATCTCTCTGTGTCAGAAGTCACCAGCGCGAGATCCAAATCGGGTACCCCTGGCACGATTGCTGGGGCGTACGGTTCCTGAACGGGCTCTTCCAATCCTGCCCGATCAAATTCCGTCTGTAATGGACGGATCTCTGTCCTGGAATGACGGATTTCATTCTCAGAATGACGGGCTCCTGTCCTGGATGGACGGGCTTCTGTCCTGGAAGGCCTGGATTCGGTCCTCAGTCGCCGGACTTCGGCCCTGAATGAACGGGCTTCCGTCCGCGATCGCCATGATTTCAATCCAGGTTTCCCGTGGGGGAAAAGAAGCCAGCCGATTCGCTGCTGGAAATGTTTTCCGGCGCCGCCCGCCAACCTCTGACCCGCCGAGCTTCAGGCCTTCGCCGGCACCGATGGCCCGCGCACGATCACCCTGGACAACGGAGCCCTCTGATATTAGCGGGGCAAAGGGCGCAGGCAGCGCCTCCTTCCCCTGGGCCAGGACCGCTTCCTGGTAGGTGATCTCGACGACTTCCGCCTCCGCTTCGAGCGCGACACCAGCGGGACCGTCATCCCCGAGGAGGCCCGCGATCTACGAGCTCCGCTCCGGGCTTGCGGGCCGGTTCTGGATGGAAAGGATGTTGCCGTCCGGGTCCTTGAACCAGGCGACCCGGAAATCGCCCGCGCGATGGATGTCCCCCTCCGGGGTCAAGCCCGGCAGATCGTCGTAGTGCTCGAACGTCACTCCCTTGGCCTTCAGCTCCTCCACCGTCCCCTCGACGTCGCTCACCTCCCACAGCGCGGCCGTCCCTTGGTTCGTCCCCGCGAATTTCGAGCGATAGACGCACAGAGTGCCGCCGCCGCTCCGATAGACGATCGCGGCATCGGGCGCTCCGCCCACTGTTTGGAGCCCCAGCTTCTCCTCGTAGAACTTCCGAGCCACTCCCAGCTCGTTGACCGGCAGCATCGGCTGTACGTTCACATCACCCAACATTCCACGCTCCTTTCCAGACCGACCTGAATCGAGCCACCCTCAATCGATGCAAAACCGCGGCCACAAAAAAGCGACCGCCGCCGGGGAGCCCATCTCCCGCGGCGGTCCAAAGCCTATTCAGTTGTCAAAGAGCCCAGAGTGGCCCGGCAAAAGGGCTTTTCCCCGCCGCCGGGCCGACTCGCGGCGCACCATAACCCTGATCCCTTCCGGAATACAACTCTTTTTCGACGATCTTTTCAGAGATCCCGCCCAAAAGGCTTTTCCCTCCGGCAAAAGACTCTTTCCCGCCCCCAAAAGGTCTTTTGGGAGACCGGAAAAGCCTTTTGGGAAGATCGTCCACTCAATGGATCAGATTTGTGTTGACAACTACCCTACTCGAAAGTCGTCCTGATGCTCTTTCGATCCAGCTCCTTCTTCCTTGGCAGACAGAGCCTGATCAAATAGGCCACGCCCTCGACAATGAAGACAATGAACCCGATGAGTATGAGGTACACAAAAAGCTGATACCCGAAGCCCGGTTGTTGAATCGTCCGGGCATGCTGCAGGTAAGCGTCCGGGTGGGCGTTGATCTCGTCGAGATTGCGCTGTGCCCTACTGGCCATACCTCAGGCCAGCGGAATGCAGAGGAGCACGACCGCGAGAATGCGCGAGAGAATGGAGGTAGCTCTCATGGCGGCGTGCTCCCCTTCGAGACCCGGTACCGTCGTTATGGATGCGTTCCCGCTCCCAACGCTCCCTGCTGCAACATCGCGTTCCACACCAGCGGATGGCTGCCGATGGTCGAGCCGCGCCAGATGGGGTTGATGGCGAAGAGGAGGAGATGCCCCTTCCCCACCGGGACCTCGACCACGGCGGCGCGACGGGCCAGCGAGCCTCCGTTCTCCAGCAGGCCGGAGACTAGGAGGTCGTCGGCGTCTCCGAAGCGCAGCAGGGTCTTCGGACGGAGGGCCTCGGGGATCACGGCGGGGTTGTTGCGCAGCTCTTCGGTGCGCAGCGGACGAGCCTCCCAACGCTCGACCTTGGCCGGCGCGGGGGGCGGCGGCTGGAGCGGACGGCCCTGTGGCTCGTCCATGTCCTTGGGGCCGCCGCGGCCGGTCGGACGGTCCTCCTCTTCCTGCTGCCAGCCTCCGGCCGCCGAGTTGCTGATCTCGAAGCTCAGGCCGTCCGCGCTGTAGACCGACAGGCGGTCTCCCAGGCCGTCGGCGATCGGTGAGGTGGGGTCCGGGAAGCGCGCGTCGAGCACGGTGCCGACCACCTTGAGCCCCTTGGGATTGGCGACCCTCACCCCGGGCGCCATCCCCGAATCAATCATCAGGCGCGCGGTGTCCTCGACCGCCACCAGCAGGCCCCCCTGCTCCACGAACTGGCGCAGGTGGTCGAGACCGGCGTAGCCCAGGCCTGGCCGTTGATCGTCCGTGGAGGCGATCTTGCCGAGGTTCGGGGTCTCCTGCGTGGTCTTCCAGGGCATGGGCTCGCCCCACATCGGCAGGCCGGTGACGATGCGCTGCGGATCTCCGAAGAAGCCCACGGGCGGGAAGAGGATCACGTCGTAGCGGGAGGCGAGATTGGCGTTGGCCGCCACGTCCTGGGTGCTGATGTAGTCGTAGGGGATCTTCAGCAGGTCGAGACGCTGGCGCCACCACCCCTCGGTCTGGGTGCTGAGCCAGGTGTGCAGGAGCGCCATGCGCGGCTTGGCGACCGGCCGGGTGGCGATCTTCGGAAGATCGGCCACCGCCGCCACCTCCACACCGGAATCCGCGGCGGCGTGGTCGAGGGCGTCCTTGGCCATCCCCCGCACCAGCCAGGTGCCGCGCGGATATTCGTGCTTGCCGATCTTGAAGGGCTCGGCCGCGGCCTCGACCCTGGCGTCCCCGAGGGCGTAGCGGAGGGTGAGCATGGAGTCGTCGCCATGCTGGGAGATCACGAACGTGGAGCCGCTCCCCGCCACTCCGCCATGGGGACGGACCGGCGCCTCGACCCGGCTCATCGCCGCCGAGAGCACCTGGCGGTCGGTGACGCGCACGGCCTCGGTGTCGAACAGTGCGGGGAAGCACCAGCCGGTGTCGTCGTAGGGGCGCTTCTGGGGGTCGTCCGGGCTCCAGTACTGGCGGTCGAGCAGGGCGTCCGCGGAGCGGCTGTAGGGCTGGTCCATGCGCACGACGTAGCTGCCGGCGGGGAAGGTCCGCTGGACAGTCGCCACCTTGTCCTTGTCTTTGCCTTTCTCCTTATCTTTGTCCTTGCCTTCCGCCTTGGGCGCCGGCACGGCCACCGTGAACGGCTTGTCGGCGCGCGAGATCTCGACGTGCTGGAGCTGGAGGACGCGGAGGAGCTCGGCCTGGGCGCCCGGACGGTGGTCGTCCGCGGGGAGGACGTAGGCCGCCGGTCCGGCGTTCTCGGGCTTCTGGATCGAGCGCTTGCTCTTCTCCCAGAAGTTCCGCAGCAGCAACTCGCGGTTCTCGGCCACGAAGGCGAGCGAGACCAGGAGGCCGGTCTGCTCGTAATTGTTGTTGTTGCGCTGGGACCAGGTGACGGTCCGGTAGGCGGGGTTCTGCCGGTACCAGGTGCGCTCCGCCTGGTTGGGCGGGATCTCGCGCTGCTCGGTGTCGGCGCCGCCGTTGCCGAAGGTCTCGTAGAGGCGGGAGACGCCGTTGTGCATCGCCGCCAGGAACATCAGGTAGCCCGGGCTCCAGGTGTCGAAGTCGCCGTGGGTGAAGACGCCCGGCATGCCGTACTTGGTCATCTGGGCCACGTTCATCCAGCCGAAGAGCTGCCACTCATTGGTGAGGATGGGATCGACCCAGGCGTTGTAGGGGCCGTCGCCCACAGTGTTGTCGTAGAGGAAGGGCACCGATTCGTGGAGGTCGTGCAGCACCTGGGCGTGCCAGGCGATGTAGGTGTCGAGCACCTGCCGGGAGAGGGAGAGGGTCAGGCCCATGGCGTCGCGGTTGTTGTCGTGCGCCACGTAGTGCCCCCAGTAGACCAGGCGCGGCGACACGGCCTTGGGGTGGGCGAGGTGCCAGCGGTAGACGTCCGCCATGCGGTCGCGGCCGTCGACCTCGACCACCGGCGTGATGAGGGTGATCACGTTGTCGCGGATCGATCGGATGTAGGGGCTCTCGTCGACCGCCAGCCGGTAGGCGAGCTCCATGAGGGCGGTGGGCGCGCCGGTCTCGGGGGAGTGGATGGTACCCGTGATGTAGTAGACCGGCACGCTCGAGGTGATCAGGGGCTCGGCGCGCTGGTCGTCGAGCTTGAGGAGGCGGGGGTCCGCGAGCTGGGCCAGCCGCGTGTCGTTCGCCTTCTGCTCTTCGAGGTTCTTCTCGGAGCTGACCGCCACCGCGATCCGCTCGCGCCCCTCCTCGCTCATGCCGATCGAGATCACCCGCACCCGGGGGCTGGCCGCCGCGAGCATGCGGAAGTAGCGGTTGACGTCCGCCACATAGGGCAGGATGCCCGGAGCGCCGGCCACGTCGCCCAGGACGGCGCTGGGGCTCGGCACGGTCTTGGAGGCCGGCAGGTAGTCCGTGAGCGGCGAGTTGAACTCGGGCCCCGTGGTGTATTTGCGGATCTTCGCCGTGGCGTCCGCGTCGATGGGCTGCTGGAGATCGGGCTTCAGCTCGGCCGGGACACGGGGCTGCATCTGGGCGGCGGCGGGGGCCAAAGCGGCCACGGCGAGCAGGACGGCAAGGGCGAATCGGCGCATTCGGGATCCTCCGGCGATAGGAAACGGACCATGAGCCCCCACATCCTATCGCCATCCCGGGCCGATTCGAAGAGATCTACAGACGGCGAATGCTCAGGCGCGCAAACACGTGCGCGGAGGAGCCGCCGGAGAACACCTGCAGATAGACGTCCTTGACGTCGCTGCCGCACTGGTGCTCCATCACGATGTGGGCTTCCTCGGCGGTGGTGAAGTAGGTTTCGACGAGGCTGGGGATGGCGTTGGCCGTGGAGATGCTGCCGAACACGAAGCCCGCGTCGCGGTCCTCCTTCTCCGGGTCTTCCTCCGTCTCCCTGCGCCGCAGGCGGCAGTAGCCGCCGTTGGCCGGCGAGCGGGGCTCCACCATCTCGGGCGGCTCCTCGCCGGTATAGTAGACGGTGGAGGAGAAACCGGTAATGTGATAGGTCCCGGGCGGCAGTGTGATGACGCCGGTGCTCTCGTCGAGCTCGATGGCGCCGTCGGGTGAACGGGCGTCGACGTGATTGAACACCCGCGTGTTCATCCCCGGCCGCATGGGCTTGAGAGTGGGAGAAAATTCGGAAAACACGGCGTAGCACAGAGCGTCGGACATTCGGGAGCCTCCCTCAGGAACGCTTTCTTCCGAACGGCGCCAGGAAGAGCGGCGCCACGACATCATGATGATCGGTATAAAGGTTGACGTCGAGATCGATCGGATAGGGGTCTGGGCCCCGCGACATCCGCTGGATCTGGATCATGTCTCCCACATAGACGTGGACGCGCGGCTCCTCTCCCCCGCTGGAAGCTACGGCCGTGGGGATCTCTTCCAGGGTGACCGTCGATTCCTCGCAGGTCCCACCGAGCTCGCGTATCCGTTGCACGAGCCGGCCCGCCGCCTTGGTCTGATCCTTCGCCGCCGTATGGACGAGCAGGATCGGAGCGCCCGTGGCGCGGGATTTCTCCGCCAGGAACCTGGCGATCCGGTCGAGGCCGCCGGTGGGCGGCTTGCCGAAGTCACCGCGCCCGGTATAGATGGCGTCGATATGAAAGAGCGTGGTGTTGCAGGCGAAAGCGGCCTGATCTTCCCGGCCGATGGTGAGGATCGCGGAGAAGACCAGGTCGTACTTGCCATCCTCGAGCCGCTTCTTGAGCTCCGCGAACAGGACATCGTTGTCAGTGCCGTCGCCAGGGAGCTCGATGTCTTTCTCCTCCACCCACTCCGCCCGCAGGCGAGGCTTTCCGTAGTGCCGGCCGATGAGGTCGGTCAGCGCGTTGCCGAGCTCGTATTCGAAGCCCTCGATCTTGGCGGAGCCCTTCTCCTTGGGATAGTAATAGGGCGCGGCCGGGTAGACGCCGATGCGGATGGCGTCCCGATCGCCCAGCGCCGCGAGGCCACCGGCCGCGTCGACCTCTCTCCAGCCAGGGAGCTCGCAGGTGCTCGGAGCGTTCCGGGCTACTCCCATGTAGCGGGAATACAGGGAGGAGTATCGGCAGTCCTGGCCGGCGAATTCCTTGAAGGCGGCGCCGAAGAGATCCGCGAACGTGGCCTTCCAGGGCGCTTTCCGGTCGTGGACGCCGGTGATCCTGCTGACCAGGTTGCGAGGAGTATCCGGGCCTGAGGTGAAACGCACGGTCTTTTCCTCGCCGGGCCCCGTCCAGTCGGCCGACAGGTATTGCACGAGCTTCAGCGCGCCGCCGGCGAATTCGATGTGGTCCGCCGAATTCGGGTGCAGATCGCCCTCCGCGGTCCAGTGCTGCCAGGACAACCCGGAGCCGTCCAGCGGATAGGTGATCACGAAGTCGGGAGGCCCTGCACAAGCGGCGGCCAGCACGGCTTCGTTGAGCTTGGTCGTGTCGGCGCCGGCGCCGAGGTCCCAGTATCCGACGTCCGCGCGGGCTCCAGAGGGAACCTGATAGATAATCTGATGGCCCTGCCGGGTGGTCACGCTGTATTTCATCGGCTCCCTCGCGCCCCGCGGTTTGCCTACTCGTCGACGGGCTGCGCGAGCTTATCAGCCGTGGTCTAGGCGGTGCCACCCGACCCGACATCGCTCTATCATGAGGCCGACATGCCTGGCGCGGCTCCATTCGCCCACTTGCTTATGCGACACCTTTCATAGCGTTGACGCGAATAAGAGTCAGCGATAGCCTGTAGCCAAAAGTCTCTGACCCGGCGCGCCTGGCGAGCGGATGTAGCGAAACGCACCGGCGAACGCCTATCCGAAGGGGGAAACCCGCCCTGATGTCCGTCTAAAGGAGGAAACATCGGTGAAGGCCCCGCCGTCCCTGCCAGACAAGGGTCGTGGCCCATCCGAGGAAGTGAGCGCCATGGCCGATTCCGGGTCCGAACAAGAAAGCTTCCTGAGCCGGCTGCGCCTTCCGGCCGCCCTTCTTCTCGCGTTCCTGTTGATCGTCGGCTATTACACGCTGCACTACCGCGCGAACGCCGGGTACCTGTCCAGCCGGAACTTCCGCCTGCTCGCGACGCTTGGAAAGCAGGTCAGGGATGCGGTGGACAATGAAGGGAAGGTCTTCGCCAACGTGGCCGGGTGGACCGGAGCTATAGATCCGGATCTCAGGCCCCGCATAGCTCGCAGCTCATGCCCAGACGTAAAGAAGTTGCCTGCCGTCCCCGACCAGACCACGGAGAAAGGTAAGCCCAAGCTCTGGCGTATGCTGAGCTCATACGACGGCACCTTTAGGCTCGCTTTCCAGTCGAAAACAGAAGGGGCGGCAAAAGCTCACTGCGGCGAGGTGGAGCTGAAGAGCCTCCTCGATCCGCTGTTCAGCTCCCGCAAGGCGTTCGACGCCGTGCTGCTGGCGGACGGCGATGGAAAAGTCGTCTATCTGAATAGCCCGAAGAGCTTGCAGGTCGCGCAACTCGATCTCCTGATCCAGAACCGGCGTAGCGGGCAGGCCGCAGGCGGAACAGGCAAGGCCGCAGGCGGAACAGGCAAGGATGGCGACTTCGATGCTTTCCGAGGCTACAGCAGGTCCGCTGCAGTCGAGTTGGGAGGCCGATACTACACGGTCTTTGTTCAGCCGTTCAGCATGTCTCTCCCCTTCGGGGGGGCCGACACCACCGGGAAGTCCACCGAAAAGCCCCATGACCTCTGGCTCCTTGCCGGCTTGGTGGCCGACGACGAGATGGCAGCGAAAAACCTGGCACTCTCGCCGTCGTTGGTGGCCTTCCTCCTGGGGATCCTGCTGCTCGTGGCGCTGGCCTGGCCGCTCGTGAAGCTCAAGATGCTGGGCGAACAGCAACGGGTCAAGAAGATGGACGTGCTGCTCGTGGGCTTGTGCAGCCTTCTGGGCGTCTCGATTGCGACCCTGTTCGTTCTCGACGTCGGCGCCTATAGAACCTTGAAGAGCGCCTCGGACGTGCAGCTCGAGGACTTTGCCGAGCAAATGGAAAGCAATCTCCTGGTCGAGATCCGGCGCGCCTACGATCAACTGGGCGATCTCGAGCGGCGCTACAAAAACATTCCCCTGCCGGCGGAAGGCAACGTCGAGGCAGACTACCCCCTGACCGATTACCCGTACTTCGAGTCGTTTTCCGTGATCGACGGTCAAGGCATGCAGGTGTTCAAACGGGCGACGCCGGACAACACGCCGCAGAGGATCAGCGTCGCCGAGAGGCGCTACTTCCGACGGGTCCATAACGGCCGGACCTTGACGGTGCCGGAACTGAAGGAAGCTCGCGACTCCGAGCCCTTTTTCCTGGAGTCCGTTCAGAGTTGGACCAACGGGACATGGCAGGCGGTGATCTCGAAGCCGATCGGTCCATGGCCCCCACCAACCCCACTACCAAAGGCTCAGGTGGCGGCCCTGGCGATCCGGATGCTCTCGGTGATCGATCCCGTCGTGCCTCCCGACTTCGAGCTCGCCGTCGTGGGCGACGATGGAACCGTGCTCTTCCATTCGGACTCGGCACGCAACGGGTCCGAGGACTTCTTCGAAGAGACCGACCAAGACCCCCGCTTCCGATCGCTCGTCCTGGCGCGTCACGACGAGCCGCTCAATCTCCACTATTGGGGAGAGGATTACAGGGCGTTCGCGATCCCCGTCAAGGGCCTGCCGTGGACCATCGTCGCGATGCGGAAGGCAGATGTGCTCGATCGGATGAACCTGGACTGGCTGGTCACCACCTTGATCCTCGTTCTTATCTATATGAGTGTCATCACACTCGCCTTGATCGCCGCCGCCCTGCTGCGCCCCAAGTACCTGGTGACCTGGATCTGGCCGGACGTCAAACGTGGCCATGACTATGCCAAGCTCCTCGTGCTTCTTGGAATCTTCTGCCTGGCTTTCCTGATCGCCATTTTCGTGCTCCCTGGCACCGGTTATCTGTTCGGAGCCGCCGTACTCCTGCCGGCGCTGAGTCTCGTCGCCGCCTACCTGGTGCTCAGCCCGGTCGAGAATCGCGCCGCCAGCAGGGGAGCCGCCTGGGCCTGCGGCGTCGCATTGCTCGCACTGCTCTATCTCGTTCTCCTCAACACGCCGGCGGAGAGTGACGTCCAGCGATGGGTACAATGGCTGGTCCTCGCTCTCGTGGTCCGTGCAAGTCTGCTGGCCTTCGACAGACCGGAGCGGTGGCGAGAGTTGCTGCGAAGAATGGACATTCCGGTCTCCCGCTCCTATCCCATGCTCGGGCTGCTGCTGGTCCTCCTCATGGCCGTGATGACTACGATCGGTTTCTTCAAAGTCGCCTATCGGCTGCAGATGAACAGTTTCGTGCGGAGCGGACAGCTCAAGATGGCAAAGCTCCTGTTCGAAAAACCGGCTCCATGGGATAAGAAGACTTCCACCGATCGCGCCTCATCAGCGAGCTTGACCGTCAAGCGCGATCCGATGACGAACAAGCCGAGCTTGGACTTCTATGGCGAAGCCTTTTTCAACACGACCGTCCAGGACCACAATTATTGCAAGCTCAGCGATCCCGATTCTTGCAAGGGAGAGGACGAGCCTCTCGCCATGCTCCTGCCGCCTTATTCGGCCTATACGGCGGAAGGCCGCGAGCTGCTTTATAGCCACACATCCGACAATGACTGGTGCTGGTACGAGGAGAATGGGGAAGTCTTCTTCGACAGCCCCTATCTCCAAGCCAGCCTCCATTCAGTGATCGAGCCGGTGTGGAACGGCAACGGGCTTTTCCTGACGATGGCCGGCCTGTTGCCGCCACCCGAGGCCAAGACAAATCAGCTTCTGGAAAAGACCGACCGCAATCCTGTAACGCCGAGCTCCCTGGGCGCTGAGGTCTCCAAGGACACCGAAGGGACTGGGGAAGAGACTGGGAAGGTGATCCTGGGACGGCTCCCTCAGGTGATTCAGGTGATTTTGGCTCTCCTCGCGCTCTCTCTCTTCGGGACCTTGCTCTATGCCCTGGTGACCTTCCTGGCGCGGCGCGTTTTCCTGATCGACGTCCAGCAGCCTCTCTGGACGGGCCGGACCGGCGAGTTGCCCGCCATGGTCTACGCCAACGTTTTCTTGATTGGCGGTCCCCAAAGCTGGAAGGTCCGCGATGAGGAAAGGTTCTTCTCCTTCTCCTTCCATGACCTCGACAGTGAGAAGAATGCCTGGTCCGCGCTTCGATCGAAGCTCGGCCGCGCCGCCAATCGCAACGTGCTGCTCAAAGGCTTCGAGCACCGAGCCTTCGACCCGGCCTGGAACGCGCGCAAGCTGGCCGTCCTCGAGGAGCTCGTCTTCGTCCACCAGTGCGTCGTCGTGGTGCTTTCCGAGCTGAGCCCGTCGCTCGTTTTCTCGCCGGTGGGCTCGGCGAAAGACCCCGCGGAAGATCGCTGGCACACGCTCCTCCGCTCTTTCGTCCAACTCAATGGGGAGGTACGGCCTTCGTCCAGCACCGAAGAGCCCGAGGTATGGCCTTCGTCCAGCATCGAAGAGCCCAAGCTCAGCTCGGAGCTCCTGCGCAAGGAATGCGGAACAGATCCCTTCCTGCTCCGGATCGGACGCGAGCTTGATCGCGATCCAACCGCCACTCCGCCCGATCGCGAGCAGGTCCTGGAGGAGCTCGGCGAGCGCGCCCATGGCTACTACAGCGCCATCTGGGTGAGTTGCTCGCGCGACGAGCAGGTTGTCCTCGGCCACCTCGCCGAGGAGGGACTGGTCAACGCAAAGAACCGCCGGATCGTTCGGCGCCTGATGGCTCGGCGACTTATCCATCGCGCGCCGAACCTCTGCCTGATGAATGAGACCTTCCGGCGCTTCGTGGCGTCCTCGCACTGTCGGGAACAGGTTCACACCCTGGAGCAGGCCGCCGGCCGGAGCGCCTGGGACCGTTTCCACTGGCCCTTCTCAGCCGCTCTGGTTACCTGTACCGCCCTGATTCTGATTACTCAGCAGGAGTTGCTCGACAGCACGGTGGCCGTTGTCACCGGCGTCACCGCCGGATTGGCACCCCTGCTCAAGCTCATCGAGCAACTGGGCTTGAAACGAGCAGGGAAAAGCGTTTGAAGCTCGCCGTCCCTCCCGGTTCTTGGGCCGGCTGGGCGGAAAAAGCGCCCGGGAGCTGATGCTCGATCCGGTTGACGCGATCTATTACAACCGCGCCACCGCCGCCCGCCGCTGGAGCTGCATCACGTTCACGTCCGGGTCCATCACGATCCGCTGGGGCTCGAATCCGCAGCGGATGTGGACCACCTGGGACTGCCCTGCCCCCAGCACGACCGTCGTCCGGGCGTCGCGATATTCGGGTGAGGCCTTACCCTTCTCGTCGTACCGCGGACCCCGGGTGGCCGCGATCTCGACGGGGAAGCGGCCGGTGCCGGCGTTGGTGATCTTGGCGGTGACCTCCCAGGCTCCCCCACCCAGTGCACGCTTGCTCTTCTCCTCGATCTGATACTCCGGGATGGCCGTCTGCTGGAACATCTGCCGGGCCACGTCGTCGAACGCCGCCTTGTCCGGCGCGTAGGAGCGCATCAGGGCCAGGAAGTCGTTGGTCACCGGATGATCGGGATTATTGTGATAGGTCCGGAAGAACTGCTGAACGCCGGCCAGGAAGGCGTCCTTCCCCATCCGCTGATAGAGCATCCAGAGGGCCCAGCCGCCGCGGTTGTAGACGACCACCACGTCACCCGGACGGCCCTCGCGCTCCACGATCTCGGCGAGCGGCAGCTCGTCGCTGGGCTGGCGCCTCTCGCCGTAGACGGCTTCTATCTGTGTGGCGAAGGTCTGCCGGGCCAGAGGGCCCCGCATCTGCTCGAGGAGCATCAGGGTCGCGAAGTTGGCCGCTCCCTCGGCCAGGACGATCCCGCCCGGCCCTTCGCCCGGCGACATGATGTGTCCCCACCACTGGTGGGCCGATTCATGGGCCGCGACGGCGAACGCCACGTCGTTGCCCGGCTCCGGCCGGGCCAGGAAGCCGGTCCCCTCGGAGAAGAAGATGTTGGTGGCATTCCCGCGGGCATATCCGGCATAGGCGGGGAACTCGTTGAGCCGCAGCTCGCGCCAAGGGTAGGGCATGTACCACTGGGCATAGTAGCGGCGCGCGCCGTTCAGGGCGTCGAGCAGGGTGCCCACGTTGTACGGGTGGCCCGGATAGTAGAAGACGGCCGTGCCCGGCCCGCGCTTCACCGCCCAATGGCGGCCGGCGGCGATGTTGAACACCCGCACCGGATAGTCGCTCTCCCAGACCCGGACGCGCCGGCCGTTCTGTAGGGTCTCCGAGGTCATGACGCCCGTCGAATTGACAATGTAATCGGCCGGCGACGTGATGCGGAGCCGCTGCGTGAAGGCCGAGCGGTCGAGGTCGGAGTCGGTGATCCCGTCGGTGAAGTGAGGGGGATAGATCCGCGGCTCCGAATGGTTTTTCTCGTCGACGCCGATGTGGGGATCGAAACCGATCTTGGGCACGAAGTCGGGATTGCGGCCGGTGAGGACCGCGCCCGAGGGGAGGAGGAACTCGCCCGGGGCGCCCTCCCCGAGCACGAGCTCGCCACCGTTCCTGGAGACGCCGGGGAGGATCGTCGCCTGGTAGTGGAAGCCGAGCCGGACCGACTCCCCCCGGGCGAGCGGCTTCGCGAGCCGGAAGACGTAGAGCCGGGAGCGGTCCTCCGGCTGGTAAGGCCGGCGGTCGAGCGTCCAGGCGAGCCCTTTCCAGGCGTTGCCGCCGGTGACCGGGAACCAATAGAGCGGCTGATCCTTCTGGTTCTGGAGATCGTAGAAGCCGCTCGCCCGCAGGCTCCGCGTATCGGGGTCAAGATCGAGGTCCATCTCCACCCGGGTGACGTACGGCAGGAGCGGATCGCCGTCCCAGGTGTGGAGGTTCTTCTGCCAGTAGTCCTTGCGCTCCTTCCGCACCGTCGCTCCCTGGAACCCCCGGTTCACCTCGGCCCAGAGGGCGAATCCGAGCACCAGCGGGAGCAGGGCGAGCGCGCCGGCGGTGAGGAGCGTCCGCCGGCGGCCGGCGGGCGGGAGCACGGGGTGCAGGCGGTCGCGGTCCCGGCGGAGCAGGAAACGGCCGGCGAACCAGCCGAACAGGACCGCGAGAGCGAGGAAGAAGAGCCGGTTGAGCACCAGCGCCGCGCGGTCGATCTCGAACCGCCCGAGGTCGGTCCAGATCACGGCCGAGCCCGTCTCGGACATCCCGATCAGGGGCCAGTTGCCGACCCAATTCATGTGCCCCCGCATGAAGAAGAAGGCGGTGAGCATGGCGGCCCCGAGCCCCACGCCATAGGTGGCGAAGCGGCTCTTGGTCAGCGCCAGCACCGCCGCGACGAACGCCATCCAGACGATCATCGTGGGGGTGAGCAGCAGGCCCCAGACGAGGAGGAAGGGGCCGATCTCCAGCGGGACCCTCCCCTGCCCCGACATCATCAGGGCCACCACGCCGAACGCGCCCAGGAGGGCCACCGCCAGCACCGCGAGGTTCGCCGCGATCTTGCCGGCCACGATGGCGCCGGTGGGGACCGGCGTGGCGTAGAAGAGGGAGGCGGTCCCCGAGGTGCGCTCGCGCTCCAGCGACTCGACCGTATAGAACAGGAAGAGCAGCCCCAGGGCGAAGACCAGGAAGGACATCCCCTGCACCGCCGCCGTCCCCGGCGTCAGGAGCATGGGCGAGTCGAACTCGGCGCCGCGGTAATCCCGGTAGAGGATATAGAGGGCGAGCAGGATGAAGGGGATGAAGATGTAGAGCCCCGGCTGGGCGGCGAGCTCCTGGAGCTCGAAGCGGGTCACGGCCCAGGCGTCGCGGAGGAATCCCGCCGGACGCGAGGTCATTCCCAGCACGGACAGCGGCCGGGCCGGAGCGGCCGCCACGGCGGCGGCTTCCGGACGCCGGACGCGGGCCGGCCGGCGCAGCCGTCCCGCCAGATGGCGGCGGGAGAGATCGACCAGGAGCAGCCCGAAGAGGAAGAAGCCGATCCGGCTCAGCAGGAAGGGCGTGTCGTAGGCGATCGGACGGGTGTTGTAGAAGAGGAGCCCGCGATCCGTCAGCAGCCAGCTCTCCTTGAGCCAGCGGAAGCCGGACGGGTCGAGGTAGCGCAGGACGTTCGAGGCCCCCTCGCTGATGCGGGGCGGATAGGTTCCCCACAGATAGCTCTGGCAGAGCAGGAAGACGATCACCGGGAAGAGGAAGACCAGGATCGGCCGTCCGGTCCAGCGCCCGAGGGCGAGCGTCACCCCCGCGGTGAAGACGACGACCGGCACCAGGAAGACCAGGGCCGGCCGGAGATAGGCCAGGAGGTGGAAGGGGCCGTAGATCTCGGGGTTGCCGGGGTCCGGCGCGAGATGGGTGAGCAGCCCCGTGCTCAGGGGCAGCACCGCCACGGCCGCGAAGCTGGCGAGCAGGGCGGCGAGGAATTTCCCCCAGACGTACTCGGCCGGGCGCAGGGGCGTCGAATGCAGCAGGTCCCCCACCTTGTGCTCGTCGTCGCGGATCAGGGACATGCCGGCGGCCACGGCGACGAAGAACGCGATCTCCAGGAAGCCGATCAGGGCATAGACGTAGGCGGTCTGGAACTCGGAGTCGGCCCAGGCCTTGGGGCCGCCGAGCGAGGTGTCGATCGAGTGGAAGATCCAGTTGCCGCGCGACATCCAGTACCCGTTCAGGAGCATGAGCAGCGCGAAGATCACGAACAGCGGCCGGCTGAGGCTCTCCTTGAGATCGAGCCCGGCGACCAGGCCGAGACGGCGGAAGCTGAACCCCTCCGCGCGGGTCCGGGCCTGGTCGTGGGGTGTGGACAGAGAGTGTTCCATGTGGTGATGAGCCTCCGCGGAACTACTACGGTCATTGAGGGGGCGGGGTTGCAGAGGCTGCACTCCCCCACCCCGAAACCTCGCCCCTGTCCCCTCTCCCATCGCCCTCCCGCCGTCCGGAAGAGGGGGACTCGGCTGAGGCGATAGCGCTTGTAGGATGCGCTGTGCGCACCAGAGCCGATGTTTATAGAGCGCCACCATAACCTACATGCACCACTGTGAAAGTCAGGTTCCCCTCTCCCGGTCGGGGGGAGTGCGGTGGGAGAGGGGCCAGGGGTGAGGTTTCGGGGCGGGGGGCTGCTTCTCCTCACCGCACCCGCACCACCACCAGCGTCACGTCGTCCTTCACCGGCTCCCCCGCCGTCCAAGACTCGGCGGCGCGGCTGAGGCCGGCGATGATCTCCTCGGGAGCCTGGGCTCCCATCTCCTCG
>Ga0308175_100001543_pt1 | contig 15604 bp, 14 predicted proteins | sample PhyCR1_3_FD_203893 | JGI IMG/M metagenome (GOLD analysis project Ga0308175, IMG submission 203893) | Soil microbial communities from UC Gill Tract Community Farm, Albany, California, United States - DLSLS.C.R1 | ecosystem: Environmental > Terrestrial > Soil > Agricultural land | place: USA...
GGGGGGGGGGGGGGGGGGGGGGGGGGGGGGGGGGGGGGGGGGGGGGGGGGCCCCGCCCGGGGGGGGGGGGGGGGCACGGGCGCTGGACCGGGGCCGAGGGTGACCGCGCGGGCCGGGGGGCGCGAGATGCCGGAGGCGAGCTTTGCGACGATGGTGCAGTCGATTGTGACGCAGGTCTTGTTTTACCTCGGGGACCTGGCGCCGCGCGGGGGGGAGCCGACGTTGAACCTGGACATGGCCAAGCACCACATCGATACGCTGGGGGTGCTGGAGGAGAAGACCAAGGGGAACCTTAGCGAGGAAGAGCAGAGGATGTTGGACGCGGCGCTGTATGAGTCGCGGATGAGGTATGTGGGGGTGGCGTCGCAGTTCACGGGCCCCTAGCGGGAAACCCGAAATCCGAAACCAGAAATCCGAATCAAACCCGAAGCCCGAATGACGAATTGGGAAGTCGCGCAGTTCTTGCGCGGGAAAATACGTCTACTGCGGGGCGTGTCTTGCGTTTCGGGATTCGGGGTTTAGGATGCGCGGGTGACAGTGGGATAGCGGGCTGAAGCGTCCCATTTCTTGGCGCCGGTGGTCAGGAGGATCGCGGCGCGTTCATGCGGGGGAAGGGCAAGGATGCCATGGCGCAGCGCCGCGCGAATCAGGCGGAGGCACGGGAGCGCAATGCCGCGGCGGCGTCGGGCGGGCGCGCCACGGGGGCGAAGGGCGGGGAGGCGCAGGCGCGGCGGGATTTGTCCAAGCCAACCAATTCGCGGGTGACGCATCTCTGGCAGTTTCCGCTGCTGCTGTTTTCGCTGGGGTTGTTCGGGTACGCGGCGTACCTGTTCATCGATCCTAAGCCGGGGCTCTCGATCGATCAGAAGATTGACGTGGCGCGGTCGCTGCTGAAGAAGGAGCGGCCGGAGGCGGCGATCGAGCAGCTTAATAAGCTGCTGAACACGGAGAAGCTGGAGCGGGACCGGGAGGGGGAGATTCACTTGCTGCTGGCCGAGGGGCTGGAGATGGGGCAGAAGCAGCTTCGGATCAACGTGCCGGCGAATCATCTGAGGATCATCGAGCAGACGCAGTTAGCGCTGGCGGGGGGGGTGCGGCCGGTGGCGGAGATTTATCGGCGGCTGGGGGACAGCTACGACGCGCTGGAGCATTCGCCGGAGGCGGTGGCGAATTACCGGCAGGCGATGGCGATGGACCCGAGCCGGGGGGAGCGGCTTCAGAAGCGCGTCATCGAGCTGCAACTGGCGCAGGGGGAGGCGGGGGCAGCGGAGGCGTCGCTGAACCAGTACCTGCGCGACAAGGAATTGAGCGACAGCGAGCGGGCGTGGGCGACGGGGGAGAAGGCGCACCTGCTGATCGACCAGGGGAGCTACGCCGAGGCGCGGTCGCTGCTGAACGAGGCGCTGCGGCTGGAGGGGGACGCGGTGGCGCAGGGGGTGATGAATTACCACCTCGGGTATTGCGCGTGGAAGCTGGGGGACGCGGATCAGGCGGAGCGGCTGCTGCGGCTGGCACGGGAGCAGTTGCGCGTGCAGCACCCGGCGGACGCGGAGGCGGCGTACACGCTGGGGCGGATTTACCAGGAGAAGAACGACCCGGCGACGGCGAATTCGTTTTACGAGGTGGTGCTGACGAGCCACCCGGGATCGAAAGTGGTGCCGATGGCGCGGCTGGGGCGGGGGCTGTGCCGGATCATGCAGGGGCAGGACGATCCGGGGTTGACGGACCTGCACGATGTGGTGGGGGCGGTGGCGGCGAAGGCGGCGCTGGCGCGGAATAAGGGGGATGTGGTCGCGGGGGTGAGGCAGGCGGCGACGCTGCTTTCGTCGAAGGGTAATTTTCAGGGGGCGCTGGAGGCGCTGGGGTACGAGCAGGAGTTGGTGCCGCAGCCGCAGCCTACGTTTTTTGCGCGGATGGGGTCGGTGTACGAGAATCGGGCGGAGCAGGTGGAGCGGTCGATCCCGGACGCGCCGCCGGCGGAGAAGGTGCGGCGGGGGCAGCAGGTGAGGGAGATGCGGGCGAAGGCGGGGGATGCGTACGTGGCGTATTCGCGGGCGCTGACGCTGGCGGATGACAAGGGGTATGGGGAGGCGCTGTGGCGGGGGATTGATTTGTACGACCGGGCGGCGGATTTGCAGCGGGTGATCGCGGCGCTGGAGCTGTTCGTGGCGGAGCGGCCGGAAGATCCGCTGGCGCCGGATGCGGTGCTGCGGCTGGGGCGGGCGTATCAGGCGGGGGGAATGTTCGACAAGGCGATCGGGGCGTATCAGCGGAATCAGCTCAATTATCCGCGGAGTTTGGCGGCGTCGAAATCGGCGGTGCCGCTGGCGCTGGCGTACATCGCCAAGGGGCCGGAGTCGTACGCGAAGGCGGAGCAGGTGTTGCTGAGCGTGATCGAGAACAACCCGCTGCTGACGCCGGAAGCGGAGGAGTTCAAGCAGGGGCTGTTTGAGCTGGGGCAGTTGTATTACCGCACGGGGAGGTACGAAGAGGCGGTGATGCGGCTGGAGGAGTGGACGCAGCGGTACCCGCACGAGGAGCGGATGGGGCAGATCGTTTTCCTGATGGCGGACAGTTACCGGAAGAGCGCGGGGCTGCTGGACGTGAAGGCGGACCTGAGGCCGGCGACGCAGCCGGCGCAGCAATCGGGCCCGGCGACGTTGCCGGCGGAGGTGGTGGCGTCGGCGTCGGCTTCGTCGGACCCGGCGGTGGCCGTGGGCGTGGGAAGGCAAGCGGGGGCGGCGGCGTCGCAGGCGGCGGAGGCGGCGGCGGCGAAGAAGGAGCGGCTGGGCAAGGCGAAGGCGCTGTACGAGCGGGCGATCGAGCTGTACCGGGGGTCGCCGCCGGGGACGGAAGTGGATCGGCTGTATCAGAAACTGTCGCATTTTTACCGGGCGGATTGTCTGTACGACCTCGGCGGGTACGAGGAGGCAATCCGGCTGTATGACGCGGCGGCGCTGCGGTACCAGGAAGACCCCTCGTCGCTGGCGGCGTACGTGCAGATTGTGAATGCGTATTGCGCCCTCGGAAAGTACGGGGAGGCGCGCACGGCAAATGAGCGGGCGAAGTGGCTGCTTCGGCGAATGCCGGCGGAGTCGTTCAATGGCGGGGGGTTCACGATGCCCAAGGAGTATTGGGAGCAGTGGTTGCGGTGGACGGCGGATTCGGGGGTTTGGGACGGGAAGTAGTTGCTGGTTGCTAGTTGCTGGTTGCTAGTAAAGGCAAGGCAGGTGCTTGTGAGTTCGGATCCGGTCATCTTGGCGCTGGAGGAGCAGGTCGGGTGTTACCGCCGGCTGGCGAAGCTGGCGGAGATTCAGCACGAGCACGTGCAGCAGAGTCGGACCGAAGCACTGCTGGAGGTGTTGGGGAAGCGGCAGGAGGTGTTGGGGGATGTGTCGCGGTTGGAGCGGGTGATTGGGCCGGCGAAGAAGGGTTGGGGGGAGTTCGTCGGGAGGCTCGGTGCGGCGGAGCGCGGGCGGGCGGAAGGGTTGTTGGCGGAGACGCGGAAGCTGCTGGAGGAGATAACGGCGGCGGATCGGAATGATGCGCTGGTGCTACAGCAGAGGAAGTTGAGCGTGGGGAGGCAGATCAATCAGGCTACGGCGGCGCGGCAGGTGAATCGAAATTATGCGGCGTCGGCGTATGGGGGGAAGAGTGCGAGAGTGGATTTCAGCTCGTGAGTAGGCAGTAGGCAGTAGGCAGAAAGAACATGAGTGCGGTGGTTTCGACATCCTCGGTGAATGCGGCGACCCGGATTGAGGAGCTGGGGCGCATCATCATGGCGTATAGCGAGGTCACGGATAAATTGCAGCAGTCGCACGAGCGGTTGGAGAGGACCGTCGAATCGCTGCGGGAGGAGTTGGGGGAGAAGAATCGGCTGCTGGAGCGGAAGAATCGGCTGGCGGCGCTGGGGGAGATGGCGGCGGGGATGGCGCATGAGATCCGGAACCCGCTGGGGGGGATTCAGTTGTACGCGTCGATGCTGGCGAAGGACGTGGGGGATCGGCCGGCGTCGTTGGAAATCGTCAAGAAGATTTCGGCGGGGGTGAAGCGGCTGGAGGGCTTGGTCAGCCAGGTGTTGCAGTTCACGCGGGAAATTCGGGCGAATGTGGGGGAGGTGGATTTGGCCGGGGTGGTGGGGCAGGCGGTGGAGCTGGCGGGGGCGACGTTTGAGAAGTGCGGCGTTGCGTGTGACGTGGGTGGGCCGTCGGAAATGATCGTGCTGGCCGACGGGTTGCTGTTGGGACAGGCGGTTTTGAACCTGGTGATGAATGCGGCTGAGGCGATGCGGGGTTGTGGGAAGACTTGTCGGGTGAGGTTTGGCGGGGCGGACGAGGCGAAGCAGGTGCGGCAGTTCTGGGTGGTGGTGGAGGACGAGGGGCCGGGGATTTCGAGGGAGATATGGGAGCGGGTGTTCAACCCGTTTTTTACGACCAAGGAGACGGGGACGGGCTTGGGATTGGCGATCGTGCACCGGATCGTTGAGGCGCACGACGGGACGATCACGGTGAGCAACCGCGAGGAAGGCGGGGCGCGGTTCGAGATTCGGGTCTGAAGGTCTGATGGATCGGGCAATGCGGCCGGCCCTTTGGCGGCCGCGGAAGAATGGAGTCGGCATGGCGCGGATCTTGGTGGTGGACGATCAGGAGATGATGCGGGATTCGCTCGCGGGCACGCTGGCGCGCGAGGGGCACGAGGTCGTCGCGTGCGGTGACGGGCCGGCGGCGGTGGCGCGGCTGTCGGGGGGGCAGCGGATCGACCTTGTCATCACGGACCTGAAGATGCCGAAGATGACGGGGATCGAACTGTTGACCGAAGTGAAGAAGCTGCGCGCCGAGGTGCCGGTGGTGCTGATGACGGCGTTTGCGACGGTGCAGACGGCGGTCGAGGCGATGAAACTGGGGGCGTACGATTACATCCAGAAGCCGTTCGACGGGGAGGAGATCAAGCTGCTGGTGGAGCGGACGCTGGAGCACAACCGGCTGATCCGCGAGAACCAGGCGCTGCGGAGCGTGGCGGAGCAGACGCTGACGGCGCGGCCGCTGGTGGGGAGCAGCGGGGTGATGGACGACGTGCGCAAGCGGATCGAGATGGTGGCGCGGAGCAACGCCACCGTGTTGATTCGCGGCGAAAGCGGGACGGGGAAAGAGGTGGTGGCGCGGGCGATTCATGCGGCGTCGGAGCGGCGGGAGCGGCCGATGCTGGCGGTGAATTGCGCGGCGTTGTCGGAAAACCTGCTGGAATCGGAACTATTCGGGCACGAGAAGGGGTCGTTCACGGGCGCGGATCGGATGCGGCGGGGGCGGTTTGAGCTGGCGGACGGGGGGACGTTGTTGCTGGATGAGATCAGCGAGATTGCGCCGGCACTTCAGGCGAAGTTGTTGCGGGTGTTGCAGGAGAGCGCGTTTGAGCGCGTGGGGAGCTCGTTGACGCAGCAAGTCGATGTGCGCGTGGTGGCGACGACGAATCGGGACCTGGAGAGGTGCGTCGAAGAGGGGAAGTTCAGGCAGGATTTGTTTTACCGGCTGAACGTGGTGCCGATCGAGCTGCCGGCGCTGCGGCAGAGGATTGAGGACGTGCCGGAGCTGTGCCGGCATTTCCTGCACGTGATCGCGCGGCGGGAGAAGGCGGCGTTCCGGCACATTGAGCCGGAGGCGGTGCGGGCGTTGCAGCGGTACCAGTGGCCGGGGAACGTGCGGGAATTGCAAAACATCATCGAGCGGGCGAGCGTGCTGGAGATGGAGGCGGGGGTGGTGCGTGCGGCGACGCTGGAGCCGTGGGTGCAGCCGCGGCCGGTGCCGGGTGCGCAGGGGCTGGCGGGGAGGCCGCTGGCGGATATTGAGAAGCAGGTGATTTTGAGCACGCTCCAGCAGTTCAAGGGGCACAGGATCAAGACGGCGACGGCGCTGGGGATCGGCGTGCGGACGCTGGGGATGAAGCTGAAGCGGTGGCGGGAGGAGGGGGAATTGGTCGAGAGCGGGGTGTGAGCGAGGCGCAGAAGTTGCGCGATCGCAGTTGCGGGAGATGACGGATAATCGCGGTAAATGTGATGTTTTCTCCGTGGCACGGGGTTTGATGAGGAGCCGTGGCTGATGTTCATCGAGAGGCTGCTGAACGAAGGGAGCTCGCCGCTGTTGGAGCGGATGCTGCAGTTCACGGCGGCGCGGCACCGGCTGATCGCGGAGAACGTGGTGAACCTGGACACGCCCGGGTACCGGCAGAAGGACCTGTCGGTGGAAAAGTTCCAGGCGATGCTGCGGGACCGGGTGGAAGAGCGCGAGCGGTATGGGCCGGGGCAGGTCGGGTTTGAGGACGTGAAGGAAGAGTTGGAACACCCGCGGGACGGGATATTGTTCCACGACGGGAACAACCGGTCGGTCGATCAGTTGATGAGCGACCAGGCAAAAAATGCGCTGATGCACAACATGATCGTGGAGCTGCTGCGGAAGCAGTACGAGCAGATGACGATGGCGCTGCGGGAGCGGGTCTCGTGAAGTCTCTCTTGGGCGTTGGGGGAAGGCTGGTGAGGCATGTTTGACGTGCTGGACATCGGGGCGAGCGGGCTGTCGGCGCAGCGGATGCGCATGGACACGATCGCCGGCAATATGGCGAATATGAATACGACGCACGATGCGAGCGGGAAGGTGGGGCCGTACCGGCGGCGGTTTGCGGTGTTTTCGTCGGGGCGGGCGGGCGAGGCGGGGAAGCCTGGGGTGCGGGCGGAAGTGAAAGTCGATCAGTCGCCGTTCCAGAGGCGGTATGAGCCGGGACATCCGGACGCGGACTCCGACGGGTACGTGCTGTATCCGAACATCGACCTGGCGACGGAATACGTGAACATGCTGGAGGCGTCGCGGGCGTACGAGGCGAATGCGACGATGATGGACGTGACGAAGGCGATGATGAATTCGTCGCTGCGGCTGATTGCTTGAAGAGTTGCTACTTGCTGGTTGCTAGTTGCTAGTTGCTAGCGGATGCATCGAGAATGCTTGACGGAGTGAATAACAGCTTGAGTTTGGGCAAGGTCGCGGGCGGCGGAGTGTCGCCCGGGAAAACGGCCGGCGCCGGAGGCGCGGGCGCGTCGGGGTTTGCCGACACGCTGAAGAAGAGCATCGACGAGGTTTCCCGTCTCCAACAGGACGCGAGCAAGGCGGTGGAAGACCTGGCGACGGGCAAGTCGGAGGACGTGACGGGCGTGATGGCGGCGGTGGAAAAGTCGGACCTGGCGTTCAAGACGCTGTTGGCGATTCGGGCCAAGCTGATGGACGCGTACGAGGAGATTAAGAACATTCCGATCTAGCGGCGGGGTTCCCCGCGTTGAAACGAAAGAGAAACGAGAGTGGGCGGCGTAGCGCCGCCCGTACGGTGCGCCGGCGGAGCCGGCGCGGTTTTGCCAGGGAAGGCTGAGCCATGGACTTGCTCAAATCCCAGTGGGAGCGTCTCCGCAAGCAGGTGGAAGGGCTAAGCGCGAGCCAGAAGATGCTGGCGGCGGCGCTGGTGGCGATCATGGTGATGACGCTGGCGTGGTGGGGGCGCTATGCCGGGCAGTCGGAGATGGAGCCGGTGCTGAACCAGGCGTTCTCCGCCGACGAGATCGGGAGGGTGCAGCTGCGGCTGGGGGGGCTGGGGATCAGGACGGAAATCCAGGGTGACCGGGTGCTGGTGCCGGGCGAGGAGAAGCTGAAGGCGCTGGCGGCGCTGGGGTACGACCAACTTTTACCACAGGACACGACGACGGGCTTTGACGAGATGGTGAAGGACATCAACCCGTGGGAGCCGACGGGGACGACGAACAAGAAGTGGGTGCTGGCGAAGCAGGCGACGCTGGCGAAAGTGATCCGGGGTTTCCCGGACGTGGCCAGGGCGGTGGTGATCATCGACGCGACGTCGGAGCGGCGGTTCGGGGACTCGGTGCAGCCGTCGGCGTCGATCGACATCACGACGCGTTCGAAGGGCAAGGCGAGCCGGAAGCTTGCGAACGCGGCGGCGGACGTGGTGTCGGGTTCGCAGGCGGGGTTGGGGAAGGACCGGATCCGGGTGGTGATCGACGGGGCGACGGTGCAGGTGGCCGACGGCGGGGACGGGCAGACGGTGGACGGGGACCGGATGCTCGAGCAGATCGCGGCGATGGAGCGGTACCGCGCGGACCACATCCGGGAAAGCCTCGGAGACATCAAGGGTCTGCTGGTGAGCGTGACGATGCGGATGAACACGCAGAGCCGGCACGAGACGCGGCACGAGTACGACCCGACGAAGGTGATCCAGAAGGAGCGGCAGACGACCAACGAGACGACGGAGAGCACGTCGAGCTCGCCGGGCGGGGGAGAGCCGGGGATCAACGCGAACACGGGTGTTTCGGTGGGTGGCGGGGCGGCGGGCGGGGGCGGGACGACGCAGACCCAGGAGAAGACGACGGCGACGTTCGAGAATTTCCCGTCGGAGAGCAACACGGTGATCAACGCGCCGGCGGGGGAGGCGGTCGTGACGGGGGCGGCGGTGCGGGTGCCGCTGAGCTATTTCGCGCACATTTACGTGTCGAAGAACCCGAACGTGAAGGACCCAATGGACGAGGCGCTGCTCCAGCCGCTGGTGGACCGGGAGCTGTCGAAGATCCACGAGATCGTGATGAAGTGCGCGGGGCTGGAGTCGGAGAACCAGGTGGTGGTGAGCTCGTACGTGGACGCGAGGCCGGAGCCGCCGCCGGGCATCGAGCCGACGGCGTCGGTGCAGGGGCTGGTGGGGTCGCACGCGCGGGAAATCGGGGTGGGGGTGCTGGCGGTGGTGAGCCTGTGCATGGCGTCGCTGGTGGTTCGCAAGGGCGGCGGGGCGCCGCCGGTGCCGTCGCAGGCGGAGGCGAAGGAGACGCCGGCGCTGACGACGGCGGGGGACGTTGTCGGGGAGGCGGGGCAGGGGAATTCGCTGCTGGACGCGGTCGAGATGGACGACACGGCGGTGAAGGCGCAGCAGATGCTGGAGGAGGTCTCGACGATGGTGAAGGAGGACCCGGACGGGGCGGCGACGCTGGTGAAGCGGTGGTTGAATCGGGCGTGAGTGCGCGCGGTGGAAGGGGCGAACACGAGGTTCGCCCCGGCGGGTTAAGGACGGCCTATGGCGGGTGGTGATCTGAGCGGAGTGAAGAAGTCGGCGATCCTGCTGCTTTCGCTGGAGCAGGACGAGGCGGCGGAGATCCTGCGCCGATTGCCGGCGGAGGCGGTGGAGGAGGTGAGCCGCGAGATCGCGTCGCTCGGCGAGATTTCGGTGGACACGCGCAAGGGGGTATTCAGCGAGTTCTACAACCTGGCGCTGGCGAACTCGTACGTGACCGAGGGCGGGCTGGAGTACGCCAAGGCGCTGCTGCGAAAATCACTGGACGAGGACACGGCGGGGCGCGTCATCAAGCAGGTGACGCAGCAGGTGCAGACGACGCCGTTCTCGTTCCTGCAGAAGGCCGAGAGCGAGAACCTGCTGACGTTTATCCAGGACGAGCACCCGCAGACGATCGCGCTGATCCTGGCGCACCTGCCGGCGCAGAAGGCGTCGGAAATTCTGGTGGGTTTGCCGAGCCAGAAGCAGATCGAGGTGGTCAAGCGCGTCGCCAACATGGAGCAGACGAACCCGGAAGTCATCAAGGAAGTGGAGCGCGGGCTGGAGCACCGCCTGAGCGACATCGTGAGCCAGACGTTCGAGAAGGCCGGGGGCGTGGACACGGTGGCGGAGATCCTGAACCTGGCGGACCGCTCGACGGAGAAGGGGATCATGGAGGGGCTGGAGGCGGAGGACCCGGACCTGGTGGAGCAGATCCGCCGGCTGATGTTCGTTTTCGAGGACATCCTGCTGGTGAACGACAAGGGGATTCAGTCGGTCCTGAAGGAAGTGGACAACGAGGAGCTGGCGCTGGCGCTGAAGACGGCGAGCCAGGAGCTGCGGGACAAGATCTTCAAGAACATGTCGGAGCGCGCGGCGCAGCTCATCCAGGAGGACATGCAGTACATGGGTCCGGTGCGGGTGAGCGACGTGGAGTCGGCGCAGCAGAAGATCGTGGACGTGGTGAGGCGGCTGGAAGATGCGGGGGAAATCATTATTGCGGGACGGGGTGGGGAGAAGGAAATGGTTGTTTAGGGAAGTTGCTAGTTGCTGGTTGCTAGTGAAGCATGGGATTGATTAAGGCCAACAATGCGCCGGTGGGGGTGGTGCCGTTTTCGATGAGGGACATCGAAGAGGCGGCGCGGAAGATGTTGCTGCGCGCGCGGGGACGGGCGGAGGAATTACTCGCGGCAGCGCAGGGGGAGGCGGAGGGGTTGAAGAAGGCGGCGAAGGCCGATGGTTTGGCGGAAGGGCGGCGCGAGGGATTGGCAAAGGGGCTGGAGGAGGGGCGCAAGGCGGGGCAGGAGCAGGCGCTGGCCGAGCACCGGGCGAAACTGACGGAACTGGTGGGCGGGCTGGGGGCGGTGCTGGCGGAGGTGGAGGCGTCGCGGCGGGCGCTGGAGGCGGAGGGGCTGCGGGAGGTGGTGGAGCTCGCGGTGGCAATCGCGCGGCGGGTGACCAAGCGGCAGGCGGCGATCGACACGGGCGTGCTGGAGGCGAACCTCGTGGAGGTGATGAAGCTGGCGGTGCATGCGGCGGACGTGCGGGTGGCGGTGTGCCCGGCGGAAAAGGCGATGCTGGAGTCCGTGCTGCCGCGGTTGCAGGTGCAGTGGCCGACGATGACGCACGTGGAGGTCGTGGCGGACGCGGAGCTGACGGCGGGGGGGGTGCGGGTGTTTACGCGCGGCGGGGAGATTGATGCGGCCCTGGACGAGCAGTTGGACCGGATCGTGATGGAGCTGTTGCCGGGGACCCAGGCATGAATGCCTGGGCTTAGCAAGGAGCGGTTTCCTGTGGGGTATCTGGGTGCGCAGCTTGAGGCGGTGGAGGGGGCGATGCCGCTGCGCGTGGTGGGGCGGGTGGAGGGAATGAGCGGGCTGACGATCGAGGCGATGGATTTGCCGCTCGCGCTGGGGTCGTTGTGCCGGATTTCGAGCTACGGGGGGCGGGTGTCGATGGCCGAGGTGATCGGGTTTGCGGAGGGGAAGACGCTGCTGATGCCGCTGTCTTCCGTGGCGGGGGTGGCGCGCGGGGATGCGATTGAGAACGTCACGTCGGCGCCGCGGGTGTGGTGCTCGGGGCAGCTCCTGGGCCGGGTGGTGAACGGGTTCGGGCAGCCGATCGACGGCAAGGGGGAGCTGGCGCTGTCGGAATCGCGGCGGATCGACGGACGCGGCGTTGCGCCGCTGGATCGGGAGAACATTCGCGAGCCGATCTCGACCAGCGTGCGCGCGATCGACGGCCTGCACACGTGCGGGCTGGGGCAGCGGATGGGAATCTTCTCGGGGCCGGGCGTGGGCAAGAGCACGCTGATGTCGTCGATCGCTCGGCACACCAGCGCGGACGTGTCGGTGGTGGCGCTGATCGGGGAGCGCGGCAGGGAGGTGCAGGAGTTCGTGCAGCACAGCCTGGGGGAAGAGGGTCTGAAGCGCTGCGTGGTGGTGGTCGCGACGAGCGACGACGCGCCGCTGCTGCGCGTGCGGGCGGCGAAGGTGGCGTGCACGATCTCGGAATACTTCCGCGACCAGGGGCGGCACGTGCTGCTGCTGATGGACTCGCTGACGCGGCTGTGCCAGGCGCAGCGGCAGATCGGGCTGGCGGCGCGGGAGCCGCCGGTGACCAAAGGATTGCCGCCGAGCGTGTTCGGGTTGTTGCCGGAGGTGCTGGAGCGGGCGGGCAAGACGGCGGTGGGAAGTGTGACGGGGTTTTATACGGTGCTGGTGGAGGGGGATGATTTCAACGAACCGATTCCGGACGCGGTGAAGGGGATCACGGACGGGCACCTGTGGTTGAATCGCGCGCTGGCCAACCGGGGGCATTTTCCGGCGATCGACGTGGTGCAGAGCATCAGCCGCGTGCGCGGGGACGTGGTGGACAGGGAGCACGTGCGCGCTGCGCGGCGGGTGTTGTCGCTGTACGCGGAGTACGAGCGGATCGAGGACATGGTGAACATCGGGGCGTACGTGCCTGGGGTGAATGTGGAGTTTGATGTGGCGGTGCAGGGGCGGCCGAGGATTTTGCAGTATCTGCAGCAGGAGGCGGGGGCGCCGTGCGAACTTGGGGAGGCCCGGCGGCAGTTGATGGAGCTGGTGGGGTGGATCGATCAGTTGGAGAAGGTGATCAAGGCGCAAATGGCGAAGGGCGTGGCGAAGGCCGCGGGGCGGGCGGCGGTGGCGGCGAAGGTGTAGTGAAGGAAGTGGATGGCGAAGTTCGCTTTCAAACTCGAGGGGGTCCTGCGGCACCGCAAGCAGGTGGAGGAGCAGCGGCAGCGCGATCTGGCTGTCGTGCAGGCGATGTTGACCGAGCTGGAATCGGAACTGCGCGGGTTGGATGGAGTGGTGCGGGAGAGTTTGGCGGACCTGCGGGAGAACCGGCTCGTCGGGCGGCTGGACATGCATTTTATCGGGGCGCACCGGCGGTTCATGCTGGCGACGCAGCGAAAGGCGGCGGGGCTGATCGAGCGAATGGCGGGGGTGCAGCGCGAGGTGGAGGCGGCGCGGAAGCTGCTGGTCGAGGCGGCGACGCAGCGGAAGGTGATCGAGAAGCTGCGGGAGAAGCAGCTCGAGCGTTGGAAGGCCGAGCTGGCGAGGAAGGAAATGGCGGAGCAGGACGAGGTGAACGTGCGGATGGGGTACGAGCTGAGTGTTGAAGCGGGCGAGGAGTAGACCCGCGGAGAAGTGCGTGGGCTTGGCAGATGAAGCAATTGATCAACATTCTGGTGCTGACGCTGGCTCTGAACTTCGTTCTGGCGGTGGGGGGAATTGCGTGGCTGTGGCGGACGGGGAAGCTTGACGATCAGAAGGTGAAGGCCATTCGGGAGATGGTGATGGCGCCGGCTAAGCCGGCCGAGGAGAAGCCGGCGGATTCGGATGCGGCGGGGCCGGCGACGCGGCCGGTGGGGAAGCTGGACGAGCTGCTGGCGAAGGTTTCGAGCCGGCCGGCGGCGGAGCAGGTGGAGCTGATGCAGCGGTCGTTCGACGTGCAGATGGCGCAGCTCGACCGGCGGCAGCGGGAGGTCGCGGATCTTCAGCGGCGGGTGGACCAGGACAAGGAGCGGATGGCGGGGGAACGGGGGGAATTGGAGAAACTGCGGGCGAAGCTGGCGGCCGAGCAGCAGCAGGCGTCGAGGCAGGGGAGCGACAAGGGATTTCAGGACAGCCTGCAGCTTTACAACACGATGACGTCGAAGCAGGTGAAGACGGTATTCATGACGCTCGACGACGGCGTAATCGTGCAGTACCTGGAGGCGATGCAGCCGCGGACGGCGGCGCGGATCATCAAGGAGTTCAAGACGTCGGAGGAGATGGAGCGGATTCAGCGGGTGCTGGAGAAGATGCGACAGTCGCAGAATCGAGGGGCGACTCCGGCGACTGCGGCGCCGGCGGCGCCCGCGGGGAACGCGCAGCAGGGGGCGGCGCAGGCGGCGGCGAAGGGGTAGAGAAACGGGCGGTCGGGCAGATCGGACGGAGTCTTACCAGGGTATATCATGCCGGCGAAAGTGGACGGTCGATCGTTGGGAGTTGCGGGTCGGGTGCTGCCGAAACCGGCGGAGGCTGGGCTTTCGCTCGAGGGGGCTGGCGACGCGGGGGGGACGGCGGTGGCGAAAAAGGCGGTGGAGGCGAAGAAGCCGGATAAGCCGGTCTTCAAGGACGCGCTGAAGCAGGCGAGCAAGAAGGCGGAGGGGTCGAAGGCGGAGGAAGAGGACGATCGCTCGAATACCGCGGCGGCGAAGAAGGCGCAGGGGAAGGCCGGCGCGCAAGCCGGGCGGGCGGGGAAGAAGAAGGCGGCGGGGCGTGCAAAGGGGGGGAAGAAAGTCGGCAAAGTCGGCGATGACGCCGGGCAGGCGGCCGACGTTGACGGCAACGACGGCGCACCCGAGGTGGACGGGTACGCGCCCGCGGCGATCGATGACGGCTCGGCCGAGGAGGGGGCGGATGCGCCGGAGGAGCAGGCCGGACCCGCGGCGGAAGGGACTGACGATGGGCCGGTCGATCCTACGATGCAGGCGGCGGAGCAGGGGGTCGTGCAGCCAGCGGCGACGCCAGCAATCGATCGGCAAAAGGTGAGTAAGCAAGGGACGGATGATGCTGGCCGGCGGACGGTGGAGGGCGTGGGCGTTGGCAAGGACGGTCAAGCATCGGCCCGCGTGTTATCGCGGAATGCCATTCCAGAGGTTGAAGAGGCTGGCGGGGCGGGGCCGGCCGAGGGGGGGGAAGCCGCGGTGAATCCCGAGGCGGCCGCCGATGCTCAGGCGTCGGCTCCGAAGGACGAGGCTCGCGTCGCGTCCGTCGCCAAAGCGGCCAAGGGCGCGAAAGGCGACGCGGCAGTGGAAGTGTCGGCGGGCGAGGGGGCGAGTCCGGAGGAGAAGGCCGTGGTGCCTTCGGCGCCGGCGGTGCTGCCGGATGCTCCGCCGGAGGAGGCACCGGACGATGCGGACGCCTTGGAAGAGTTGCGGGCGAAAGCTCCGGAGGTCAAAGGAGCGCAGGTGCAGGCGGCGGTGGTGACGGCCGGCGCCGGCGAGGCGGGCGCTGGCAAGGGGCCGGATCATGCGAGCGGGCAAGCCGGGGCGGTGGCGCCGGCGCCGGTGGAAGTGCGATTTGCCGAGGCGAACCACGCGCAAATCGTGTCGGCGGTCAGGGGCGAGCTGCTGCCGCGCGGCGGGACGATGCACATCCGGCTCGATCCGCCGGAGTTGGGTGCGCTTCAGGTGACGGTGCACGTGCGGGACGGTGTCGTCACCGCGTCATTCCAGACGAGCAACGAGGACGCCACGCGGCTGCTGAGCCACAGCCTGAGCGAGCTGAAGCACGTGCTGGAATCGCAGGGGGTGAGCGTGGAGAAGCTGCACGTTCAGCAGGGGCCGGCGGATTCCGGGCCGGGCGGCGAGGGGGACGCGCGGCAGCGGCAGGACGGTGGGGAGCCGTCGCAGCAGGAGCAGTGGCGCGAGCACCAGCGGCGGGAGATGATGCGGCGGGTGTGGGCGAAGCTCGCGGACGCCGACCGGCCGCTGGACGTCGTGGGTTGACGGCGAAAACGGGCGGGTTTTGCGCCGCGGGGCGCAGGTGCGGCGCGGGGGCAGATTACCGGGTCGGATTTTTGATCCGCCTTTCGGGGCGTCGCCGAAAGCGATAGACATGACAACCGGCGTGACCTCCTCGCAGTCCCCGTCGTCTCCGAACCAGATCCAGAACAAGGGCCTGAACCTGCAGGCGCAAGACTTCATCAAGATGATGATCACGCAGCTGCAGAACCAGGACCCGATGGACCCTGCCAAGAACCAGGACCTGTTGGCCCAGATGAGCCAGATCGGGCAGTTGCAGTCCTCAACCCAGCTCCAGGATTCGCTGAAGGGGCTGGTGCTCCAGAACAACATCGGGAGCGCGGGAAATCTGATCGGCAAGTCGGTGCAGGGGCTGGACGACAACGACAAGCCGGTTAGCGGGCTGGTGAACTCGGTGCGGGTGCAGCAGGACCAGGTTTACCTGGAACTGGACAACGGCAATAGCCTGTCGATGACGCG
>Ga0308175_100001544_pt1 | contig 15596 bp, 11 predicted proteins | sample PhyCR1_3_FD_203893 | JGI IMG/M metagenome (GOLD analysis project Ga0308175, IMG submission 203893) | Soil microbial communities from UC Gill Tract Community Farm, Albany, California, United States - DLSLS.C.R1 | ecosystem: Environmental > Terrestrial > Soil > Agricultural land | place: USA...
GGCGCCGGAAGAAGCCCTTCGGGTCGGCGCCGAAGACGACCGCCGCCGGCTCCTGCTTGACGCCCTCGACGATCAGCAGCAGCGGCGTCGCCTCGTCCACGTCAGGACGCTTCTCGAGGCGCGTCGCGAGCGACGTCGGCAGCACCGACGCAGTCGGATCCGACACGCCCGACTGGAAGATCCCGAGGTCGGCCTGGCCGAGATGCACCAGCTCGGCGGCGGTGCGCTTCAGGCCCGAGCCGACGGACAGCAGCGCGACGATCGTCGCGACGCCCAGCGCGATGCCGAGCGCCGTCGCAGCGGCGCGTGCCTTGCGGCGCGCGAGGTTGGTGAACACGAGCCCTGCCACCGGTCGGAACGCTAGCTCAAGCTCTGGCGCGCGAAGCCGGCAGCGTGCGCAACCTGGGACACCGCAAGCAGTAGCGAAAGTCGCAGCGCGCGCGCGCCGCCATGGTCCCGCCAGGGCGAGCGCAGCAGCTGCGAGTAGAAGCGCGGCGGCTCGACCAGCATCCCGCCACCGGCTTGCCTGCGGACGAGTAGCACACGGTGAGCGCCGCGCCCGTAGCCATAGTGCTGTCGCAGGAACTCACGCACCGTCAACCGATGGCGGTGCCAGACGACTGCGTCAGGCAGATGCACCAACCGGAAGCCGAGCCGCAGCGCCCGCTCCGTGAACTCGCGGTCCTCAGCCGCGGCGGTCGGGAAGCTCGCGTCAAAGCCACCGACCGCGTGGAAGGTCGCGGCGGTCAACGCGAGGTTGTTCGACGTCATGAAGCCGCCCCGCGCAGGGTCGCGGTTGTACCAGCGGTGCAAGTGGTCGGTGAGGAGCTGGCTCGCCGTCGCCCAGTCGTTGTCGGGATGCAGCGATTCCGCGCGGCCGGCGAGCAGGACGCCTGGATCGATCCGCAAGCGCTGTTCGATCGTCATGAGCCAGTCGCGGCTGGGCTCGCAGTCGTCGTCGGTGAACGCGAGGATGTCTCCGTGTGCCGTCGCAGCACCGCGATTGCGCGCGGAGGCCGGGCCGGCGCCTGGCTGATCGACCACGTGCACCGGCAGTCCATGCGCTGCGGTCCGAAGCGCCTCTCCCGACGGCGCCCAACCCCCGTCGTTGACAACGATCATCTCGACGCCACCGCCAGGTTGACGGGCCTGCGCAATCGCGCGCAGACAGCGCAGCAGCGCCTCCGGCCGGTTGCGGGTCGGAATGACGACCGAGAGGCGCGGCGGTACCACTCGGTAAGAACCTAGCCGCTCGCGTCGCAAACGCCAGCATGAACCTGACGCTTGCCGCGACCGCGGATTCCGAGCTGCGCACGATCGACCATGCCGCCGCGCGACGGGCCGCGGCCGACCTTCTCCGGGCGCTCGGCGCCGACCCCGACGCCCCGGGCCTCATGGACACGCCGCGCCGGATGGCCGAGGCCTACGCCGAGCTGCTCACGCCCATCCCGTTCGAGCCGACCACGTTTCCGAACAGCGACGGCTACGACGAGCTCGTGGTCGCAGGCTCGATCCCTTTCCACTCGCTCTGCGAGCACCACCTGCTGCCGTTCCACGGCGTGGCCCACGTCGGCTACCTGCCCGGCGAGCGCATCATCGGCCTGTCGAAGCTCGCGCGCGTCGTCGAGCTCTTCGCCCGCGACCTGCAGGTGCAGGAGCGCCTCACGCAGCAGATCGCCGACTGGCTCGACGAGCGCCTGCAGCCGCGCGGCGTCGGCGTCGTGCTCGAGGCCGAGCACCTCTGCATGTCGCTGCGCGGCGTGCAGAAGCAGGGCGCGCGGACCGTCACGTCTGCGCTGCACGGCCTGGTGCGAGAAGATCCGAGGACCCGCCAGGAGTTCCTGGACCTCGCAACGCGGAGGGTCTGATGAGCGCTCAGCAGACGTTTGTGATCGTGGGCGGCGGCCTCGCCGGCGCCAAGGCCGCGCAGACGCTGCGCGACGAGGGCTTCGACGGCCGGGTGGTGTTGCTCGGCGAGGAGGACGTTGCGCCGTACGAGCGCCCGCCGCTGTCGAAGGACTACCTGCGCGGCGACGCCGGGCGCGACGCGATCTGGGCGCAGGAGGAGGGCTGGTACGACACCCATGACGTGGAGTTGCGCACGAGCACGCACGTCACCGAGGTCGTGCCGGCGTCGAGCGAGATCGTGCTCGACGGTGGCGAGCGCATCGGCTACGACCAGCTGCTGCTGGCCACAGGCTCGGCCGCCAAGCGGATCCCGATCCCGGGCGCCGAGCTCGACGGCGTGCACGTGCTGCGCACGGTCGCCGACAGCGATGCGCTGCGCGAGGCATTCGCGCCGGGCGCGCGCGTGGTCGTGATCGGCGCCGGCTGGATCGGCTGCGAGGTGGCGGCGTCAGCGCGCCAGCGCGGCGCTGAGGTCGCGATGGTGGCACCGGAGGCGGCGCCGCTCGAGCGCGTGCTCGGCCCGGAGGTCGGCGCGATCTACCGCGACGTGCACGCCAAGCAGGGCGTCGAGCTGCTGCTCGGCACCGGCGTCGAGGGAATCGAGGGCAACGGGCGCGCGAGCGGCGTGCGGATCGCGGGCGGGCGCACGGTGCCCGCCGACGTCGTCGTGCTCGGTGTCGGGGCTGCCCCGCGGACAGAGCTGGCGCAGGCCGCGGGGCTCCGTGTCGAGGACGGCGTGCTCGTGAACGACCGCCTACGAACGAGCGTGCCGAACATCTACGCAGCCGGCGACATCGCGCGTGCCGAGCATCCGATCATCGGCGAGACGGTGCGCGTCGAGCACTGGGGCACCGCGCTCGAGCAGGGCCCGGTCGCGGCGCGCAACATGCTCGGCCAGGACGTCGCCTACGACCGCATCCCGTACTTCTTCTCCGACCAGTACGACGTCGGGATGGAGTACGCCGGCTACGCCATGACCTACGACCGTGTCGTGTTCCGCGGCGACCCGTCGACGTTCGAGTTCATGGCGTTCTGGATGCGGGGCGACCGCGTCGCGGCCGGAACCAACGTGAACGTCTGGGACGTCAACGAGGACATCCAGGCGCTGGTCCGCAGCGGCGCGTCGGTCGCCGACGAGGCGCTGCGCGATCCGGACGTGGCGCTCGGCGGACTGGTCGGCGCGAAGAGCTAGCGGCGCAATCTCAACGAGCCCGGCTCGACGCCGTTGCCGAGCAGCAGGTCGGTCGCGATCCGCTGAGCGCAGCGGCGCGCCTCGTCGATCGCGGCGCGCGCTTCATCCGTCGCCCCGCGATCAAGGTGGAAGCCTGCGACGACGAGCGCCTGGATCACCTCGTCGTTGATCTCGCCGGCGCGGCGGCGGGACTCGGCCTCGGTGACGTCTTCGCAGATGCCGACCATCCGCAGCAGCGTGCCGTCCTGCGCGCAGACGACGGCGCCCTGCGTTCGCATGAGGATCTCGCGGCCGTCGGCGCGCACCACGCGCTTGACGTCCTCGAACGGCTGCTGGTCGGCGAACGCCTTGCGGTTGCGCTCGTCGACGGAGGCACGGTCGTCGAGATGCACGCGCTCGAGGAAGTCGTCGTAGGACGGAACGATCGACTGCGGCTCGAGGCCGTAGATCCGGTACAGCTCGTCCGACCACCAGACGCTGTTGGCGGGAATGTCCCACTCCCAGCTGCCCACGCGCGCGAGCAGCTGCGCGTCGGCGAGCTGGCGCTCGGCACGCGCGAGGCGCTCGGCGAGGTCGTCGGTGGTCGCCCCCATCGGGGCGGCGATGCTACGCCTCGTCTGCGGCGCGGTCCAGACGCGCAAGCTCGTCGTCGTCGAGCTGGAGGTCGGCCGCAGCCACATTCTCCTCGAGGTGCGCGACCGAGCTGGTGCCCGGGATCGGGAGCATCACCGGGCTGCGCGCGAGCAGCCAGGCCAGCGCGACCTGGCCGGCTGTGGCGCCCTTCGCCTGCGCGATCTCCGCCACCGGCCCACCCGGCTCCGCGAGCTTGCCGGCCGCCAGCGGGAACCACGGGATGAAGCCGATGCCGTTCGCCTCGCAGTGCTCGAGCACGTCCTCGTGCTTGCGGTCCGTGAGGTTGTAGAGGTTCTGCACGGTCACGACGTCGAAGACCTCGGCGGCGGCCCTGATCTCCTCGACGCCGACCTCCGACAGCCCGAGGTGACGCACCTTGCCCTCCTCCTGCAGCTCGCGCATGACACCGAACTGCTCCTCGCGCGGGACCTTCGGGTCGATGCGGTGCAGCTGCCACAGGTCGATGCACTCGACGCCGAGGCGGCGCAGGCTCATCTCGCAGCATTGGCGCAGGTACTCGGGGCGCCCGACGGGCGGCCAGACGCTCGGGCCGGTTCGGGTCAGCCCCGCCTTGGTCGCGATCGTGAGGCCGTTGTAGGGGTGCAGGGCCTCGTGGATGAGGTCCTCGGAGATATACGGGCCGTACGAGTCGGCGGTGTCGATGAAGTCCACGCCGAGCTCGGGGGCGCGGCGCAGCACGGCGCGCGCCTCGTCGGGGTCCTTCGGTGGACCCCAGATACCCGGGCCGGTGATGCGCATCGCGCCGAAGCCGAGGCGCGTCACCTCGCGCTCCCCGCCGATCTTGAACGTGCCGGATGAAGTCGCAGTGACAGCCATGACGGCTGTACTGCTACCCGTCCGTCAGACGGTGAAGCGGAATCGGCTGAGGTTGAGCAAGCCGCGCAGAACGCGGGTGGAGCGCGGGTAGCGGCTCAGACGGAACGGGCCGTCGCTGTACTTGCCCTGGTTGTAGACGAGCATCCGCACGAGGCTGTGTGAGCGCGTCCAGGAGAACAGCCGCTGCACGAAGCTCGGGTTGTCCGCCCCCCAGACCGCCCACTCGCCGAAGACGAACGGCTTGTGAAGGTGGTGCACGCTCGCGTAGAAGCGCTCGAGGCCGGAGAAGTTCGGGAACTTCGAGTAGAAGTCGGTGCCGACCCAGTCCACGTAGCGCGCGCCCGGCCAGTAGGACATGGGGCTGTTGCCCGCGACGGCGGGGGCGCCCTCGACCTGGGGCACCCACTGCATCGCCACGGGGGCGGGCGGCAGGTCGCCGCCGGCCTGCAGCGGGCGCTGGTGGATCGCGCGCAGCTGCGCGTCGACGTTCGGGCCGCCGCGCAGGATGATCGTGGTGCGCCGCCAGGCGGCCCTGAACGCCTTGGTGGAGTGGGCCGCGTTGTGATGCGGGCCGTACGCGCTATAGGCGTTCCAGTGGCAGTTCATCTCCGCCATGAGCCGGATGTACACCGGCTCGCCGCGCTGGGCGATGGCACCGTTCAGCGCGGCAAGCCAGCGGTCCTCCTTCCCCTGAGCGATGCCGGCGGGCGTCACGCGCTCGGCGCCGGACGAAGAGGTGGTGCCGATGTGCAGCATCACACGCGCACCGGCGTGCTCGGCCAGGTCGAAGGCCCAGTTGGTCGAGCTGCCGTAGTAGACGAACGACTGCACGACCGCCGGGGCCGCGCCGGTCCGCGCGGCGAAGTCCGAGACCGAGTGCCCGCCGGCGACACCGTTCATCACGCGCCCGGCAGGCGGCGCGAACGAATCGGCACCCGCGGTCGGAGCGAGCGCAAGCACGAGCAGGAACGCGAGCAGCGTGGACCGTCTCATCACCAGTCTCGTCGTCATCCACGCGCGTGCATTGAGTCTCCGCACGGTCGGTCGAACATCCGTCCGCGGACTGGCGTGACGCTGAGGGGACCGTCTCCTCAGCGTCAGTAGTTCGCTACACTAATTAGCGATGGCAACTACTTCACGTGCTCCGCAGCTGGCTTCGAGGCTTCGCCTCGCCGTTGCGCGGACGGCACGGCGGCTTCGCCAGGAGGCCGGCGGTGGGCTCAGCCCGACGCTCACCGCGGCGTTGGCTTCGATCGACAACCACGGGCCGCTGACGCCGAGCGAGCTCGCCGACCGCGAGCGCATCAAGCGCCCGACGGCGACCCGCCTCATCGCCTCGCTCGAGTCCAGCGGGCTCGTGGCGCGCACGTCGGATCCGTCCGACCGTCGCTCCTCGCTGATCACGACCACGCCCGAGGGCCGCGACCTGATGCACATCCTGCGCACGCGTAAGGACGCCTACCTCGCCCGCCGCCTCGCCAAGCTGACCGCCGACGAACGCGAGACGCTCGCCCGCGCCGCCGAGCTCCTGGAGCGCCTGCTCGAGGAGGACGAAGCGTGACCGCGGCGCTGCGCCGATCGACCCTTTCGCTCGCGATCCCCAACTACCGCCGCTGGTTCTACGGCCAGGTCGTCTCGATCTCCGGCAACTGGATGCAGACGGTTGCCGAGATGTGGCTCGTCGTCCACCTGACGGGCAGCGGCGTCGCCGTCGGCATCACCGCGGCGCTGCAGTTCCTGCCGATCCTGCTCTTCGGCGCCCTCGGCGGCGTGCTCGCCGACCGCTGCGACAAGCGCCGCCTGCTGATGATCACCCAGACGTTCATGGCGATCCCGGCGCTGACGCTGTTCGCGCTCACCGCCACGGGGAGCACACAGCTGTGGATGGTCTACGGGCTCGTCCTCGCGCGCGGAATCGTGCTCGCGGTGGACAACCCCCTGCGCCAGAGCTTCGTCATGGAGGTCGTCGGCTCCGACCGCGTCGTCAACGCCGTCTCGTTGAACAGCGTGATCATCCACACCGGCCGGATCATCGGGCCGGCACTCGCCGGCGGCGTCATCGCGCTCTTCGGCCTCGCGCCCTGTTTCGCGTTCAACGCGGCCTCGTTCGGGGCGATGCTGATCGCCCTCGGTGGCATGGATCGCGCCGCGCTGCTGCCTTCACCGCGTGCCGAGCGCGCGAAGGGCCAGGTGCGCGAGGCGATCCGCGACGTCGGCTCGCGGCCGGCGCTGTTCGGCCCGCTGGCGATGATGGCCGTGATCGGCACGCTGAGCTTCAACTTCCAGGTGCTGCTGCCGCTGTTCGCCAAGTTCACCTGGCACGGCACCGCCTCGACGTACGCCCTGCTCACGACCGCCATGGGGCTTGGATCCGTCGGCGGCGCGCTGGCCGCGGGCGCCCGCAATCGCGTGACCCCCGCGCTGCTCGCCGGCTCGGCTCTGCTCTTCGGAGCGGCCGAGCTGGGGGCCGCGCTGGCGCCGACGCTCACGATCCAGGCGCTCATCCTCGCGCCGCTCGGCGCCGCGAGCGTCACCTTCGCCGCCGGCGTCAACTCGTCGCTCCAGCTTGCGGCCGACGGTCCGTCGCGCGGACGCGTGATGTCGCTGTACTCCGTGGTCTTCCTCGGCTCGACGCCGATCGGCGCCCCGATCGTCGGCTGGCTGGCGCAGGCGCACGGCCCGCGCGCGGGCCTGGTCGTCGGCGCCCTGGCGGCGCTCGCCACGGGCGCCGCGGCCGCGTGGTGGTTGCGTCGCCGTATGCGATCTCGTACAGTCGTACTGGATGACGAACAGCAGCGCGACCACGACCTTCGACGCACACGCCGCTGGCTACGACGCGGTGCGGCGCCGGCTCGTCCCGCCGTTCGACGCGTTCTACGGCACGGCCGTCGGCGCGCTGGAATTGGCGCGGGGAGAGGTCCGGCGGGTGCTCGACCTCGGCGCGGGCACCGGGCTGCTGAGCGCGCAGATGCTGGCCGCGCGGCCGGCCGCTGAGCTGACGCTGCTCGATGGCGCGCCCGCCATGCTCGACCGCGCGCGCGAGCTCTTCGGCGATCGTGCGCGCTACGTCGTAGCCGACCTGACCGATGCTCTGCCGGCCGGCCCATGGGACGCCGTCGTCTCCGCGCTGGCAATCCACCATCTCGACGACGCGGCCAAGGCGGCGCTGTTCGCGCGCGTCCACGCCGCGCTGCGCGACGGCGGCGTCTTCGTCAACGCCGAGCAGGTCGCGGGGCCCACCGCGTGGCTCGACGCCGTCTACCGCGAGCGTCACGAGCGCGCCGCTCGCGCGCTCGGCACCGACGACGCCGAATGGGCGGGCGCCCTCGAGCGGATGGCCCATGACCGCTGCGCGAGCGTCGAGCGGCACCTCGAATGGCTCCGTGAGGCAGGCTTCGCCGATGCCGACTGCCTCTTCAAGGACCACCGGTTCGCGGTCATCGTCGCTCGGCGCTGAGCTGCCGTCGGCGCTGCTCGCGCTGCTTGAGGCCGGCTGGGCGCTCGCCGGGCGAGCACCGAGCGCTCGCGTCGCGCTGGCGCGCGCGTCTGCACTGATCGACCCCGAGGCGGTCCCCGCGGAGATCCGCGAGCCGATCACGCGTGAGCTGGAACGGGCCCGCGCAGCCGCGTGCGGTCCGCTCGACGCGCGCACCGTCGAGCGGATGCTCCCCGCCAAGGAGATCGACGATTTCGACCCTGAGCCGCTGGCCGTCCGCGCCGCGGCGCAGACGCATCGCGGCGCCGTGAATGGCGAGCCCGTCGCGATCCGCGTGCGCCGCCCGGGCCTCGAGCGCGCGGTGCGCAACGACCTGGCGCTGCTCGACGCGATCGCGCCGCTGCTGGGGCGGGCGCTCCCCCACGCCGATGCTCAGCTGCTTCTGCGAGCCGTCCGCGAACAGGTTCTCGACGAGCTGGACTTCGAGCACGAGGCGTCAACGCACCGGCGCGTCGCCCGCGCGTTGCGCGGGATCGAAGGGCTCGTCGTGCCGCGCGTGCACGCGGCGCTGTGTACGGAGGAGCTCTTCGTCGCCGAGCTGCTCGACGGCGAATCGCTCGCCGACGGCGCGCGGCCGCAGGACCCGGCGCAGGCGGCCCGTGTGCTCGTCGAAGCGCACCTGCGCGCGGCGAAGGCCGGGCTCGCGTTGATGGACGCCCGCCCCGGGCACGTGCTTGTGCGCGACGACGGGCGCATCGGCCTGCTCGGCGTCGGCATCGCGCGGGCGGTGAACCGCGCCAGCGTCGAGCGCGGGCTGGCCGCGGCCGCCGCCATGCGGGAACAGGACCACAAGGCGTTCGCGAAGGCGGTCGAAGATCTCGCGCCGGCCGCGGCGTACGACGTGGCGGCCGCGGCGCTCGGTCCGCTCGCGACGGGAAGCGCTCGCCTCGATGCCGCCGCGCTCCGTGCGGCCGCCGAAACCGCGCCGCAGGCCTTCGGACTCGTCGCGCAGGTGCGCCCCACGCCCGACGACATGTGGCTCGGCCGCGCGGCCGCTCAGCTCATCGCCACGCTCGCGCGTCTGCGGGCCGAGCACGACTGGCTCACGCTCGTCGCAAGTTAAGCGGCGAGCTGACGTTCCAGTCGGCATGGTCCACAAGCTCCGCCCTGCGCTCATCGCGCTTCTGATCCTGGTCGCCGCCCTCTTCGCCATCCGCCCGTGGGGCGCAAGCGAGCCGACCCGCACGGCTGCCGCATGCCATCGCGAAGGCGAACACCCCCGCGAGGAGCGCGATGCCGGATCGGCGACCAACCCGATGTACGCCGGGCCGCGGATCGCGGAGGCGCCGTGCGGCGACCGGCCGGGCCATCCGGAGTCCTTCCTCGACCTCGCGCAGGCCAACGGACAGCGCACGGCGCGCGCCGTCGCTCCGGGCACGCAGCTGAAGGCCGGCGCCTACCGTGCCGCCGTCTCGCAGCGCGCCGACCTGCCGAGCACCGGGGGAACCTGGTCGCCGTACGGCAAGACGCCGCTCATCGGTGACCGCTCCGCGTACGACACGACCAACGGCTCCACCGGCGAGGGGCTCGCCGACCTCTCCGGGCGCGTCACCTCGTTCGCAGCCGACGCCGGCGGCGATCACGTCTTCGCAGCCGCCTCGAACGGCGGCATCTGGATGTCGACCGACCGTGGCGACTCGTGGTCCTCGATCGGCGACACGCTGCCGACGCAGGTCGTCTCGGGCATCGCGTGGTCGCCCGCCGACGGGGGCACCCTGATCGTCCTCACGGGCGACAACGCGTTCGGCGGCGACTCGATCGCGGGCCTCGGCGTCTACCGCTCGACCGATCTCGGCGCGCACTGGACGCACGCGAGCGGCGTGCCGGACGGCGTCCTGGGCTTCAAGGTCGCGGTTGATCCCACGCAACCGAACGTCGTGTACGCCGCCACCGGCGGCGGCCTCTTCCGCTCTACCGACGCCGGCGCCAGCTTCACCAACGTGAACCTCCCGACCGGCGAGGGCCGCGCGGACGGCACGCCCGACTGCACCGGACAGCCGATCACCACCAAGGACTGCTTCCTCGCCAACGTCGTGACCGACGTGGTCGTGCAGGGCCCGGCCAACGCGAACACGAGCGGCGCCAACGCCAAGCCGGGCGCGGTGCTCGCCGCCGTCGGTTGGCGCGCCGGCCAGAAGACGAACGCCGACGGCTCGCAGGAGTCGCCGAACAACGGCATCTACGAGTCCGAGAGCGGCGAGCCCGGAACGTTCAAGAACCTCGACTTCGCCGGCAACTCGACGCCGATCCCGCCCGACGTCCTCACGCAGGCCCGCATCGGTCGCATCGCGCTCGGCATCGCGGGCGGCGCCGACCAGGACCACCGCGTCGTCTACGCGCTGGTCCAGGACGCCGTGAAGTTCAACGGCGGCCTGGTTGGCCTGGACGCCAACGAGAACGGCACAACAAGCGCGGCCCAGAGCGACTACCTCAACGGCCTGTGGGCGTCGACCGACTTCGGCCGCACGTGGCAGATGGTCGAGGGCTCGTCGGTGATCGACAACGACCCGACGAGCAACTCCGCGCTCGCGCCGCCGACCTGCAAGACGCCCGCGCTGATCTCCTACTGCCCGGGCATCCAGGCTTGGTACAACCTCTGGCTCCAGCCCGATCCGACGCAGTCGACCGCGTCCGGCATCCCGACGCGGCTCGCGTTCGGCCTCGAGGAGCTGTGGCACATGACGGACTCGGCGGGCATCGCCGCCGCGCCCGAGAAGGCGAGCGTCGTCGGCCGCTACTACGCCAACCAGTCGTGCACGTTGCTCAACGCGACCAACGGGCTGCCGGTCTGCCCCGTCGCCGAGGGCGGCGTCACCCCGGCGACCACGACTCACCCCGACCAGCATGGCTACCTCTGGTTGCCCGATGCGAGCGGCGGCGGCGTGACGCTGTTCGCCGGCAACGACGGCGGCATCTACAAGCAGCACCTCGCGCCGGGCGATTCGCTGTCCAACGACAAGTGGGGCCGCGGCGCGAACGCCGGCCTCAACACCCTGCAGCCCTACGACGCCGTGATGGCGAAGGACGGCACCGTCTACATGGGCCTGCAGGACAACGGCGAGGGCAAGATCGATCCCGACGGCACCGCGTACACGATCTTCGGCGGCGACGGATTCTTCACCGCCGTCGACCCCGACAACGCCGACCACGCCTACGAGGAGTACGTCGCCGGCGACATCAACGCCACCAAGGACGGCGGCAAGACGTGGACCGACATCGCGCCGTCGAGCATGACGGACGGGCTGTTCTCGACGCCGTTCGAGATGGACCCCAACGACGCAAACCACCTCATGATCGGCGGGCGCCAGGTCGAGGAGACGACGCAGGGCGTCGACACCACCTCCGACACCTGGAAGACCGTGTTCGACCTCGGCACGCAGAAGCATCCGGGTGACGCGAGCGCGCAGGCCGCCGGCGACGACCCGGTCAACCAGCTGTCAGCGGTCGACGTGACGTCGATCAAGGTCCCCGGCAACGCTCCGACCGGCCCGCACACCGCGGACTTCGCCAAGAAGGGCGGCGAGAACACGCTGCCCGGCGGCCAGGTGATGGAGACCGGAACGCCGCTGGACCCGGTCACGCTGCCGCCCGGCAGCTACGAGGACACGCCTTTCACGATCGGCCCGAACGACGGCGACGCCTCCGTGCTGATCACGGTCAAGGGCGAGACCGACACCGACGACTGGGACCTGTACGTCTTCCAGGACGACGGCACCGGCAAGCTGACCGAGGTCGGCTCCTCCGCGTCGGACAGCGCGAGCGAGTCCGTGAACCTGATCAACCCGGCCGCCGGCAAGTACGTCGTGCGCGTCGTGAACTTCAGCGCCGCGGGCCAGTACTCGCTGGCCGGCACGTTCACGCAGCGGACCGATCCCAGCGACGCGCTGAGCGCCGCATACGTCGGCTTCTGCGGCTACTGCGACACGATCACGCAGGGCACGCCGTTCGGGCGCGGCCTGGCGACGAACGTCGGCGGCGACAAGCCGGGCAAGGCGGGGACGAGCGACGGCTGGCACATCGCAAAGGCAGACGGCCTGCCCGAGCGGATCATCACCTCGGTGCGCATGGACCCGACGAACCCGAGCATCGTCTACGTGACGCTCGGCGGCTACGGGCGCAAGTGGGCCTACCCCGGCGCCGTCGGCGAGGACACGAGCAAGGTCGGCAGCGGCCATGTGTTCAAGTCCACCGACGCGGGCGCGACGTTCACCGACGTCACCGGCAACCTGCCCGACGCGCCGGCGAACTGGTCGGCGCTCCACAACGGGCACCTCGTGGTCGGTACCGACCTTGGCGTGTTCGAGAGCTGCGACACCGGCGGCGGCGCGTACTCCGTGCTCGGCGGCGGGCTGCCCGCGGCGCCGATCAGCACCCTGCGCTTCAAGCCCGGCGACCCGGACCTGCTGGTCGCCGCGACCTACGGGCGCGGTGTCTACACCTACCGCTTCGGCGCCGACGACGGTCGCTGTGGCACGACCGCGCCGGCGAAGGGCACGGCGACCGCGCTCACGAGCGCCTGCGCCAAGACCGCGGCGTTCAGGCGCGCGCAGGTGACACCCCATGGCCGCGGCCTGCGCTTCGACGTCAGCCGGCGGGTGGCGAAGCGGTTCTCCGTCGACGTGCTGCGCACCACGCGCGGCGCGCGCGTGATCGCCGGCAAGCGCGTCGCGCACTTCACCCGCTCCGGCAGCTTCAGCTGGCGGGGGAAGGGCGCGGCAAACGGTTTCTACGTGGCGCGCTTCCGGCTCGGCTCGGACACCCGGCGCGTTGCGCTGTACCGCAGCCACGGCCGCTTCCACCGCCGCCCGGCGATGGAAGCGCGCAGCTGCACGCTGATCCGCACCGCCACGCTCTCGAACCCGGCGTTCGGCGGCAGCAACCACGCGCGGCTGAAGCTCGCATTCCGGCTGATCCGCAAGGGCGCGGTGACCGTGACGATCCGGCGCGGCGCGAAGGCCGTGAAGCGCGTGCGCTTCCACCAGGCCGGCACACGGACGCACCACCTGTCGCTGAGGGCGGCGCGGCTGCGTCGCGGCGACTACCGCGTGACGATCGCGGCCACGGCTGCTTCGCTCAAGCAGAGCGCCGTGATCACGTCGCGCAAGCTCTGACAGGTTGTCAACGCAGGCCCGGATCAAGGAGACTCCCCAGCCCCCAGTCCCACGGAAGGTCCAGAGCGATGGCAACGACGTCGGCGGCACCCCCCGCCGTGGTCCCGATTCAGGCAACGCAGCCCGCGACCGAGCGCGAGCCGTTCCGGCGGCGCGCGCCGTCCCCGCGAACCGTTCTCGGCATCGCCTCGCTCGGCGTCTCGGTCGCGTTCGTCGACGCGACGATCGTCAACATCGCGTTCCCGGACATCGCGCGCTCGTTCGACAACACGTCGATCTCCTCGCTGTCCTGGGTCCTGAACGCGTACAACATCGTCTTCGCGGCCTTCCTGGTGGCAGCGGGGCGGATCGCCGATCTCCTCGGCCGCCGGCGCATCTTCATCGGCGGTCTGGAGCTGTTCACCGCGGCGTCGCTGCTGTGCGCCGTCGCGCCGTCGCCGGCGACGTTGATCGCCTTCCGCGTGGTGCAGGCACTCGGTGCGGCGCTGCTGGTCCCGTCTTCGCTGGCGCTCGTCCTGCAGGCCTTCCCGGTCGAGCACCGCTCGCACGGCGTCGCGCTCCTCTCGGCCGTCTCGGCCGTCGCCGCTGGCCTCGGCCCGTCGCTCGGCGGCCTCCTGGTCGCAGCGGCCGACTGGCGGTTGGTGTTCCTGGTCAACCTCCCGATCGGACTCGTGGCGGTGCTGCTCGCGCGCCGGCATCTCGTGGAGAGTCGCGCGCCCGGACGGCGGCGAATGCCGGACCTGCCGGGCGCACTGATGTTCGCCGTCGCGATCGCAGCGCTCGTCCTTGGCGTCGTCAAGGGTCAGCAGTGGGGATGGGGCGGGCCCGCGGTGATCGGGTCGTTCGCCGCCGCAATCGTGGTCGGCGTCGTGTTCGTACGGCGCTGCACCTGGCATCGCTCGCCGCTCATCGATCTCTCGCTCTTACGAATCAGGACATTCGCGACCGGCAACGCGATGACCGTGGTCGGCGCGGCGGGCTTCTTCGGCTACACCCTCACCAACGTCCTGTTCCTCACCGGCATCTGGCACTACTCGGTGCTCCAGGCCGGCCTGGCGCTCACGCCGGGACCGTTCGTGGCCGCCGCCATCGCCGGCCCGACGAGCCGGCTGGTGCAGCGGATCGGCCACCGGCCGGTGCTCGTCACCGGCGGCCTGATCTGGGGCGGCGCCGTGTTCTGGCTCGTGGAGCGCGTCGGCACGACACCCGACTTCCTCGGCGAGTGGTTGCCCGGGATCGTGCTGCTCGGTATCGGCGCGGGCACGCTGTTCCCGAACCTGAGCTCGGCGTCGGTCGCGTCGGCGCCGGGCGAGAGCTTCGCCACCGCCACCGGCATGAACGCGGTCGCCCGGCAGTTGGGGGCTGCGCTTGGCGTGGCCGTCGTGATCGCCATCATCGGCACGCCGTCGCCACTGCACGCCGCGGCCGCCTTCGACCACGCGTGGACGTTCACCGCGGTGTGCCTGATCCTCGCCGGGCTCGGTTGCCTGTTCGTCGAGCGCATCGAGACCGACGCCGAGACCGCCCTCGGCGACGCCGCACGCGCCGTGCTGCGAACGCCGGCCCCGTCCCCGCAGCCGCACCCGCCGGCGCCGGCGGAGCGGCGACCGTTCGCCTTCGACGGCGCGGGGGTGACGCGCGCCGAGTCCACCTCGGACTTCCTCGCACACGTGCCGCTGTTCGCCGGGCTCGAACCCGCATTGCGGGCGTCGCTGGCCGACCGCGCGAGCACGATTCGCCTGCGAGCAGGCGAGCAGCTCTTCGCCGCAGGCGACGAGGCGGACGCGATGCACGTCGTGCGGGCGGGCCGGTTGCAGGTGCTCGCCGACGGAGACGGCTCGGCGATCATTCGCGAACTGGGCCGCGGCGACGCGGTCGGCGAGCTGGCGCTCCTCACATCGTCCCCGCGCTCCGCCACGGTGCGCGCCGCGCGCGACAGCGAGCTGATGACGATCGGACGCGCGGACTTCGACAGGCTCCTCGACGAGTCGCCGGCGATGTCGCGCGCGCTCAACCGGCTGCTCGGCGAGCGACTGCGCGAAGTGCGCAGCCCCGGGGCGACATCACGCCCCCTCCCGGCGACGGTTGCGCTCGTCGCGCTCAGCGGGACCGAGTCGGTGCGCGAGGTCGCCGCGGGCCTTGCGCGCGCACTGTCGCGGCATACGCGCGTCGCCGTGCTGGCCGGTCACGAGATCGCGCCTCCCGAGCCGGGCGCGGAGCCCGCGAGCGCGTACGGCCCGCTGCTCGACCGTGCCGAGGCCGGCAACGACGTCGTCGTGCTGGTCGGTGGGGCGGCCTTCGGCGACGACCTGTGGACGCGCTTCTGCCTGCAGCAGGCCGACCGGATCCTCGCGGTCGGCTCCGGCGGCGAGCCGCCACACGACGCAGCCGAGCATGCCGCCGTGCGCGGCTGCGACCT
>Ga0308175_100001545_pt1 | contig 15590 bp, 11 predicted proteins | sample PhyCR1_3_FD_203893 | JGI IMG/M metagenome (GOLD analysis project Ga0308175, IMG submission 203893) | Soil microbial communities from UC Gill Tract Community Farm, Albany, California, United States - DLSLS.C.R1 | ecosystem: Environmental > Terrestrial > Soil > Agricultural land | place: USA...
CCTCGATGGCGATATATCCGGCACATAGACGACGGCAAAAGTCCCACTCTTCTTAAACAAGAGGATACCGACTGGAAACGGTGGTTATTAGGCAAACCTGACCGGCCGTTCGACCCGCACGTTTACCTGGAATTCCGGTTATACAAGGACTTCTCATCGGGCATTTTCGACCAATGGCTCAGCCATGGATCCGATCTGGTTCATCTGTGGACGGACGAAAGCTATCCCGTTAGCGCCGTAGCTACCGGGGGCGTCCTTTCGTGGAAGGACGGCCGGGAAAATCCCGATAATGCAACGGTAACTTTGCTCTACCCCAAGGGCTTCATCTACACGTACTCGACGACGTTCTCAAACAGCTATCGGAGCTTCAGCCGCATTCAGGGGCGCGACGGCACCATCGAGAATTATGGAGGAGAAGGAGCCTCGCTGTTCCTTGTGACCAAAGAAGGCGGCAGGCAGGACATGGACCCGGAAGGGGGAAACGGGCCTACCTACACCGCGCCCCCGGGCATGGGACCGGAAGCTGATGGCGCCGAAATCGTGAGCGTGCAAGGCGCGCCTAAACCGACTTCGCACGGCCCCAGCGATGATGACGCAGATCACATGAATAACTGGCTGGACGCGATTCGCGATCGTAAGCAACCCAATGCGACTGTTGACCACGGCTTCTCGCACGCGATTGTGTGCATTATGGCGGCGCAGTCGCTCTGGTCTGGAAAACGGCTCTATTGGGATTCGTCGAAAGAAGAAATCGTAGACCAGCCGGTCTCGACCGATCATTCTTAGCTCACCTGCGGTTTCTCGATTGCCGTGGAACCGTGATTGTAACGTCGGCATAAGCCTTTCGGCACTCGTTTGAAGCGAACAGCATGTAAGATAAGTTCTGCCTCAAGCGCGCGAAACCTATGCCGACTGCAAATTTGCTGATTGTCGATCGAACTGCTACACCCCGTTCTCTCAGGGTCCTCTGGACGTTCCTTTCTGTTCTGTGCCTGCTCGGATCGTCTCTCACCGCTGTCGGGCAAGTACTCTCCGTTGCAAAACCCGAATCGGTCGGTCTCTCCTCCCAGCGGCTGGAACGGATTGCGACAGCCGTGCAGCGCGATGTCGACCAGAAGAGAATTGCCGGAGCCGTGACATTGGTGGCGCGACGAGGGCATGTCGTCTGGCTCAAGGCTCAGGGCATGATGGATCGCGAAGCCGGTAAGCCGATGCAGACTGATTCCATCTTTCGCATCTGCTCAATGACAAAGCCGATTACCAGTCTTGCAGTGATGATGCTGTATGAAGAGGGTCAGTTCCTGCTCGATGATCCGATCTCGAAGTACCTTCCCGAGTTCAAGGATCCGAAGGTTCTGGTTAAACCGGCGTCCGGCAAATCGTATACCATTCCGGCTACGAAAGAGATCACCATCCGAAATCTGCTAACTCATACGGCGGGACTCACTTATCCATGGAATCCGGACCTTGGGCCAATTTACAAAGAGGCGAACATTGCGCATGGGCTGCTGGCATACGACGGCACCATTGCAGACAACGTGAAGCATCTTGCGGCACTTCCACTCCTGTTCAATCCCGGTGAGCGCTTCGAGTATAGCTTGGGCGTTGACGTACTGGGCCGTCTGGTCGAGGTCGTTTCGGGTAAGACGCTGGACGAGTTCTTTCGAACTCGGATCTTCGAGCCGCTTGGGATGAAAGACACAGAATTTTACGTGCCAGAATCCAAGCTCGATCGGCTTGCGACAGCCTACACTTGGTATGCCGAAAAGGGGTTGAGCCGATTCCCGGATCAACCCATCGGGGAGGGCACCATGGCCTACTCCGCTGATTATCCGTATCGCGGACCCAAGAAGCTGTATTCAGGCGGAGGCGGCTTGTGTTCTACGGTGGGGGACTACGTGCGCTTCTGCCAAATGATGCTGGACGGCGGAAAGGTAAAGGACACTCGATTACTAAGTCGAAAATCTGTCGAGCTGATGACCCATGATCAACTGGGGAAAGCTGGTCCCGATCAAGGCTTTGGGCTGGGCTTCGGGATTGACGGTGTCAAGGCGCCTCTAACGGAGGTCGGTTCACCGGGAGAGTATGGCTGGGGTGGATTCTTCTACACTACCTTCGTGATCGACCCGAAAGAGGAAATGATCACGATCTTCATGGGGCAACTGCATCCAACCGGTGATCTTACCCTCGATCGTCAACTGCATACACTCGCTTATCAGGCGATCGTCGATTGAAGCAATCCCGGCTTAAATAGAAAAGAGCAGAACCCACGTAATCGTGAGTTCTGCTCTGAATTTCGTCAGCTGTGGAGCTAATTCGCTGAGTTTGTGATTACTGCACCACGAGTTGGCGTTTCTTGCGGAGGTAAGCTGGAGTCTCGATGTCATCCGCTGGCTGTTCCTCAGGTGCGGGAGCCGGCTGGCCTTCCTCAGAGTGTTGCTCATGTGCGCCTGCTTCAGCGCCGTTGCCGTTCGAGTGTGCCGACTGCTCGAAGAAGGGTGCGTTGAACGCCGTAGTGCGATGGACCTCAGGCACGCTCTCTCGCTGGAAACCGGTGGCAATTACGGTGATCTTCACCTGGTCGCCCATTTCTTCATCCATAACGACACCGAAGTTGATCTGTACGTCATCGTTTTGAGTGGCGGCTCGTATCAGTGTGCAGGCCTCGTTCACGTCGTGAATGCCGAGATTACTGGACGCCGTGATGTTGATCAGCACGCCGCGCGCGCCGAGAATGCCGGCGTCTTCCATGAGCGGGCTATTGATGGCTTTGCGTGCGGCCTCGATGGATGCGGATTCGCCCTCGGCGACAGCCGTGCCCATCATCGCGTAACCCATGCCTGACATGATTGTTCGGATATCCGAGAAGTCGCGGTTAATCAATCCTGGGGTGAGGATAATGTCCGCGATTCCTTGTACTGCCTGGCGCAGAACATCATCGGCCATCCGGAATGCGGCGTAGAAACCCGTGCCCTTGGGCGCGAGCCCGAGCAGCCTTTCGTTTGGAATCGTGATGACGGTGTCACAACTGGATGCGAGTTCCGAAAGCCCGCGGTCGGCTTGCTTAAATCGGCGCGAGCCCTCGAACGAGAATGGCTTCGTGATGACCGCTACTGTCAGTGCGTTCAGTTCTTTCGCGAGAGACGCCACGACGGGAGCAGCACCCGTCCCAGTGCCGCCTCCGAGGCCCGCCGTGACAAATACCATATCGGCGCCCTCGAGGATCTCGATAATCTTTTCAGTATCTTCAAGTGCAGCTTGCCTGCCGATGGAGGGATCTGCGCCCGCGCCAAGGCCCTGAGTCAATTTGGTACCAATTGCCAATTTGTTCGGCACAGGCGAGGACCCAAGAGCTTGTTTGTCCGTGTTCAGGACGAAGAATTCAGGACCGGTCAAGCCTTCCTGCATCATGCGCGCGACCGCATTCGAACCGCCTCCGCCGACACCCACCACTTTGATCCGAGTCCCTACGGGAGTCTCGTCTTGAATCAGGAATTTTAGATCGTCGCTCATACTCACCAACTTTCTTACTGGATTACTTCGGGAGTGCTTGTCAGCCTCCGCTTCAATTCGTTCTCATCAGACTCCTCAGCGGGAGATGATGCCGGTCAGGCCTCCGACATTCCGCTTTAATTCGGTTTTCATTTTCAAACGACCCGAGTACATTGCTAATCCGGCAACATTGGTCCACACAGGAGTGTCAAGCTCATCCGGCCAGTCTTGAATTCCGACGGGCAATCCATTGCGGACCTGACAATTCAGCACCCGCTCAGCTACGTCGCACATGCCGTTCAGTTGCGCACCACCGCCTGTGAGCACGACTCCCTCGAGTAATGACTGTTCCATGCCGACGCGTCGAATCTCATCGTAGATGTGGCCCAGAAGTTCTTCAGCACGCGCTTCGAGGATTTCATTGATGGTGCTCCGCGGTGCTTCGCGAGGCCCGCGGCCTTCGGGGGAGGGGAGTTCAATCAGGCTGTTGTCCGACGTGAGGCCGGTCATTGCCCAACCGTATTCGCGCTTCAGATGCTCAGCGTCGTCATAATTCATCTTCAGGATGTAAGAGATGTCGCGCGTGAAATGGTCGCCGGCAATCGGCAGCGTCGTCGCCAGTAAGAGGGCATCGCCATCGTAGAGCGCGACATGCGTGGACTGCGCGCCGATATCCACGACACATACACCCCGAGCCCGGTCCTCTGGAAGCACGGCGGCATAGGCGCCCGCGGCCGCCTCGAAGATAGATTCCTCCACCGCGAGGTGCGCGTTGTGGATTGCGGTGATGAGTGCCTGGTGCTCCTGCGCGGACGCCGTGACCACATGAACATTCGCCTCGAGACGGGCGCAAGTGATGCCTCGCGGGTTGCGGTACCCGGCGCGGCCGTCAAGTGTAAAGTCCTGAGGGCATATCTGCAGAACGAGACGATCGTCCTCCAGGCGAACACGGGCCGCCAGTTCCACAGCGTACCGAAGGTCATCGTTCTCAATCTGTCGTTTACGGCCAAATTCGTACAGCCCGCGACTGTTCATGCCGGACACGTTCGGCCCGCCGACGCCCAGCACGACACTCTCCGGAGACACCTGCGCGCGGCGCTCTGCCTCCTGCATTGCGAAACGGATGCTGTTCGTCAATGCAGCCGGATCGTTCAGCCGGCCTTTGCCCCACGACGTAGCCGGCGCCTCGCCATACCCGAGAAAGCGGATTCCGTCGCCTTCGATGGCGCAGATCACAATCCGCGTACTCGTACTTCCCATATCGAGGCCGGCCGCGATACGAACCTTATTGGCCATGTTTTGCGTCTCCTACTACCGTGATCATATTGTCGACGCGCAGATCGAACGTGGTTGCGTCCGGGCGCTTGGCTTTGATTTCGTTGTAGTTGTTGAGGAAGTTTGACATGCGTGACAGATAGTTCTCCTCGCCTAGCATCAGATTCACGACGCGGTCATCGACATGCTCGGCCACGATAAGGTTATTTGGATCCGATACGTCGATTTCAGAGATGTGATCTCCCTTGCTGCCGAGTTCCTGAATCATTGCTAAGACTCGGTGAACTCGCGCGCTGCGGTCTTCCTGTTCTTCCGATTCGCGAACTCCGTTAACTACAGGAAGCCGGAATTTCGCGGCTATCTTCGGACGAAGAATAAACCCATCCTTGTCGATGAGCGCAAACTCCGACATGCCGTTCTTGCGATTAGGAGGCAGGTGCACAAACGCAATCGGGCTCCGCTCCTGGATGTGAACCTTCAGCGTGTTCGGCCATATCTTCGAGACGGTCGCTTCTTCCACCCAATCGATAGCCATGAGCTGCTGCCGGCGTTGAGAAATCGGTACCAGATAGAGGCTCCGGCCGAAATCGGGTGCGAAGACGTGACGGATCTGGGCAGGCGACGCATAACGGATTCCCTCCACGACAAGGCTCGGGCTTTGCCCGGCGAAATCTAACGGCTCCTTCAAACGGAATCGATCGTCGCGTATGAGGAACTCTTCGGTGCGATGCCACGCGAAGAGTGTTCCCACCAGTACGATCATGCCGAGTATGATCCATGCGACCAGACGTCCCCAGCGGATGCTGTCAAAGGCGGAAGGCTGTTCCGGATCTCTGCGGCGCGAGGGCGGCGCGGCCGGTCGTTGTGCTTCAGGCCGCCGTGCCATTAGCCACTCCTCTAAGGCGCTCGAGTATCTTGTCCCCTGACTGTGAGATATTGCCCGCGCCCATCGTGATGATGAGATCGCCCGGTTGCGCGACCGCCGCAAGCGCCTCAATGCCTTCTGCCATGGTCGCTACGTAGTGAACGGAACGGTGGCCGTACGAACGAACCTTGTCAGCGAGCGCCGCTCCCGAGACGCCCTCAATAGTTTGCTCCGATGCTGCGTAGATATCGAGCAGATACACGTCATCGGCTTGATGAAAGGCTGTCCCGAAGTCCTCGATCAGGTGCTTTGTGCGCGTGAACCGGTGTGGCTGGAACAACACGCGAATGTTGTTGTAGTCTGAGAGCCGCGCAGCTGCCAGAGTAGCTTTGATCTCGGTCGGATGATGTCCGTAATCGTCAACCACCGTCACGCCGCGTTCAACGCCGCGCACTGTGAACCGTCGGTCAACACCGCTGAATTGAGCGAGACCCTCGCGAATCTGCTGAACAGACAGCTCCATCTCAAGGCCTACGGCCAAGGCAGCCGTGGCATTCAGGACATTGTGCAAGCCGGGCACGTTCAAATGAAACTTGCTGACTGAGTCGCCCCGGCGCCGCACGCTGAAGTCGCTCGATCGAGAGGACAGGACGACATCTTCGATTTCAAGGTCCACTTGGGCTGATCGGCCATAGGTGATGGTGCGACGGCGTACAGCCGGGAAGATCTTCTGGATATTCGGATCTTCCATGCAAAGTACCGCAGCCCCATAAAAGGGCACTTTATTGACAAACTCCGTAAACGATTGACGGATGTCGTCGATGGAAGCGTAGTGATCGAGATGCTCACGGTCGATGTTGGTGACAACTGCAATGATAGGCGCGAGTTTCAGGAAGGACCCGTCGCTCTCGTCTGATTCGACCACCAGCAGCTGACTTTTGCCGATTCGTGCATTCGATCCGCCCATGGCCGCCACGCGACCGCCTACCACGACAGTGGGATCGAGCCCCGCATGATTTAGAATCGAGGCAACGATCGAGGTGGTGGTGGTCTTGCCGTGACTTCCGCCGATGGCAATGCCAAATTTCAACCGCATCAACTCGGCCAACATCTCGCCACGCGGAATCACGGGAATTTGGAGACGGCGAGACTCCGCAACCTCAGGATTGTGTTCATCGAGGGCCGACGTGACAACCAGCGCTTTCGCGCCGACGACGTTTGCCGCTTCATGTCCGATGTGAATTCGGGCCCCGAGTTTCGCGAGCCGTTCCGTGATCGGACTGGATCGCAAGTCTGATCCTGAGACTTCGTAGCCGAGGCTAAGCAGCACCTCGGCGATACCGCTCATCCCGATGCCCCCGATTCCCACAAAATGCACGTGTTGGGGCTTCAAAAACATTTCAAAGTAGTATTGTTTCGGCTTTCCGCCGGGGTGTCAATGCGAAACAGAGCATTCTCATCGTACGTTTGCATTTTTCTGGTAAGCTGCTTCCTCCAGTACGTCCACCGCCCGTTGTGCTGCGCCTCTTCGCGCTAGCGAGCGCAAGCTTTCTCTCATTCGAGCCAATTGCTCCGGGTCCTTTCGAAGTTCTTCCACCTGTTTGAATACCCGTTCACCTGTAAGTTCCTGGTCCAATATGATGCGAGCCCCGCCAACGGCGGCTAGTGCTTCGGCGTTCCGACGCTGATGATCATCGGCGGCAAATGGAAGCGGCACCAGGATAGACGGCATCCGTGCGGCAGCTAACTCACCTACGCTGCCGGCGCCTGATCTTGCTAGTACCAGATCAGCGTTCGCGAAGGCGTCCGGCATCTCCCGAATGAATGGAACTACTTCACCCTGAAGACCCGATTCCGCAAACTGTTTTGCCAAGGTCAGGTGCTCGTTTGTGCCGGACTGATGAACGATGCGGATCGGCACGCCGGCCGAACGAAACAGCGGCCAACTCTCGCGCGAGGCGCGGTTCAGGGTTCTCGCTCCACGGCTGCCTCCCGTAGTCAGCAGAGTGAACGGGCCCGTGGCCTTTGGCTGTAACTCGAAGAATACATCCCGGATGGGAAGGCCAGTCACCTCTACGCGGCCGGTGGGGAAATAGCGAGCTGTCGAATCAAATCCGACCAATGCTCTATAAACTCTGCGTGCCAGTCTGCGGTTTGCGAAGCCTGGAATTGCGTTAGGCTCCATGATGATCAATGGAATTGTGAGAAGGGTGGCCGCCATCATCACAGGGCCAGCTACATAGCCTCCCATACTGAATAGCGCATCGGGTTTCCAGCGGCGAATCAGGTTCAGCGCCGCAACAACGCTGGTAGGAAGCTGCCACGCGGACTTAAGCTGCCGTCGGATCCCGACGCGGTTCAATCCGCCAATGCGAATGAACTCAATCTCGTAGCCGGCTTCAGGCACAAGCTTCGATTCCATGCCTTCTCGTGTGCCTACAAATAACGTGTCATGTCCGCGCTCTCGAAGCAGGCGTGCAACCGCCAAGGCAGGGAACACGTGCCCACCTGTGCCTCCGCCCGCCAATAAGAATCGATAACGCAATGGATGAACGATTAGGACGCGTGTTCGCTCACACTCAACAACATCCCGAGCAAAATCAAAGTGCTAAGGAGCGAACTGCCTCCGTAACTAATCAGAGGCAACGGGATTCCTTTGTTTGGGGCGAGATGAAGGACCACGCTGATATTTATCAGCGCCTGGACGAAAACAAAGAGAGTGACTGTCAGCGAAAGGTAACGGCCGAAATCGTCGGTTGCGTGCCAATACAGCCGTATCCCTCGCCAAAGAACCACGACAAACCCGGCCAGCAATGCTGTGCATCCGAGAAAACCGGTTTCCTCGCCGATCACTCCGTAGATGAAATCCGTATGAGCTTCCGGCAGATACAGCATTTTCTGCCGGCCCTGCATCAGTCCTACGCCAAAGGCTCCTCCTGATCCGATCGCGATCTTCGCCTGCCGCTGCTGATAGCCGGGGTCGCTGGTAGAAGTCGTCTTCTTTGCGTAGTGGAGGATGTGCCCCTCCGGATCGATTTTGGCCAAGACGTTGTGCTCTGGATCCAGGAAGTCGATTACCCGGCTCAGCCGGTAAGGCTGCATGATGATGAAGCCAATGGCGAGAAAAATTCCCAATGCTGCAGCCGCCCACAGATACCGGAGATCAAGCCCGGCAATGAACATCACCATCACCGTCGTCACAACGAGAACGACGGCCGTTCCAAGGTCGGGCACAGCGACAAAAAACGCAATGGCGCAGATGGAAAGAGTGATGGGCAGCAGCGTATATTTATCGTTGATCGCGCTAAGCCGGTTCGACAGAAAATGAGCGAGGAAGAGCGCAAGGGCCGGCTTCGCAAACTCGGAGGGCTGGACAGAGAATACAACCGCATGTAGCCAGCGATGGGTTTTTCCGTCCGTGATAAACACGACCAGCAGCAATAAGAGCACTATCCCGATGCCAGCGAAAGCAGACCTCGGCGTATTCCAGCGTCTATAGTCGGAGCGCTTGCACCAAAGCAGGACCACGAAGGCAATGACGGCCCACCAGAGCTGTTTTAACAAGAAGTGCTTGTCGGAGACGTGAAACTTGACCTCGGCGATCACCGACGAAGAGCTGTAGACCATCACCAGGCCGAAACACACCATCGCGAGGATGGTCAAGAATAAGGTCCAATCTGTTTTCAGTCGTTGTGCCATGTTTCAGTAGCCCGAAACTGTCAAAACAATTCTGTCACTAATTGTTTGAAAGCATTTCCTCGATGTTCGAAGTTCTCAAACTGATCAAAGCTTGCACAAGCAGGCGCAAGCAGTACAACATCGCCCGGACTGGCATGCTTACGAGCGTATGCACTCGCCTCAGTGAGGGTTCCGCATTGAATCAGCGGCACCGAGCGCTGCAAGTCGGCCGCGATCTTGCCTGCGGCACTGCCGATTAGCAGCGCCGCCTTCGCGCGTTTTCGGAGCGACTCAGCGAGCGACCTGTAGTCGCTGCCTTTGTCTTTGCCGCCGAGGATAACCCAAAGGTTTCCCTCAAATGCCTCCAGCGCCTTCAAAGTGGCATCAACGTTGGTAGCTTTGGAGTCGTTATAGTACTCCACGCCTTCCAGATTTCTGACGAATTCGATGCGATGCTCAACGCCCGGAAAGGAAGCGACAGCGTTCCCCAATTGCTCGAGCGGAGCACCTGCGAGCCATGCCATCAGCCCGGCGGCCATGACGTTCTCCACGTTGTGTAAACCACGTAGCCGAATATCCGAGCGGCTCATCACGGGACGGCCGTTCAGCACTAGATTGTTTCCGTCGAGCCACATGCCCGACGGTACCGGTTGCGTGGAGCTGAACCAGAAAACTTCAGCCTTGGTCCGCAACGAGAACGATTTGCATACCTCGTCATTGAAGTTCAGAACGGCCTTGTCGCCAGTTTCCTGTGTTTCAAACAGCCTCCGCTTTGCTTGCGCATAGGCGGCGAACGTGTGATGCCGGTCCAGATGATCGGGAGTGAGGTTCAAGCAGCCTGCGACATCCGCGCGAAACCGGTAAATGGTCTCAAGCTGGAAGCTGGATAGTTCAAGCACATTCCAGCAGTCCTCCGACGATGTGTTAACCAGCGATGTTACAGGTTTGCCGATATTGCCGCCGACCTGGCACTTCACGCCGCATTCGGTGAGTATGTGGCCGGTGAGGGCTGTTGTCGTAGTCTTTCCGTTTGAACCGGTTATACCTATGACACGACCCTTCAAATATCGGAACGCCAGTTCCACTTCACCAATCACCGGCACACCGCGCAGCCGAGCCTCATCGATAACTTCGGAATCGACGGGCACTGCGGGGGAAAGGACAATGAGGTCGGGTGCACCCAGCTCACGAATAGATTGTTTCGATAGCGGAACCGATCGCGCTGCAAGGAAGGCCTTCTCTTCGGGGCCGGGTTCCTTCTCGTCCATTGCGCGAACGCGAGCGCCGTATCGCAGCATCAGATCGATGGCAGCTTGGCCGGAACGCTTGGTGCCGATGATCAGTACTTCCCGGTTGATCAAATCCATCCAGTCGCTCTCACCGCAGCTTGAGTGTTGTCAGCGCGAACAAAGCCATTACCAGTCCTGCAATCCAGAATCGTACGATTACCTTGGATTCCGGCCATCCCAACGCCTCGAAATGGTGATGGATTGGTGCCATCTTGAATATCCGCTTTCCGCCACGCAGCTTGTAACTGCCCACCTGGAGGATGACCGAGAGAGCCTCGATGACGAAAACTCCGCCGATGAATACTAATAGGATTTCCTGCTTGATGAGGACAGCAACGATACCGAGGCCACCGCCCAGGGCTAGCGAGCCCACATCACCCATGAAAACTTGCGCGGGGTGGCAGTTGTACCAAAGGAATCCAAGTGTAGCGCCGAGCATGGATGCGCAGAATATCGTGAGCTCCTGGGAATTGGGCAGCCGCGCAAGGCCCAAGTATCTTGAAATTTCGGCATGGCTCGAAACATACGCAAGCGCCGTCATCGCGCCTGAGGCGATAATCATCAGTCCTGTAGCCAAACCATCGAGACCGTCGGTCAGATTCACGGCGTTGGACGACCCGACCATGATGAAAACGATAAACGTGTAGAACGGGATAAAGGCGAGTGGGTATGTCCAAAAATTGTTTGTGAGCGGCTCAATGAGGAGGTCGGGGTGAAACTGCTTGAGGAACGGAACGTTCACCGCGGTCGAGTATGCCTGGTTCGCGTGCAGCAGCAATAATAAGAAGCCGACCAACATGGCCGCCGCGACCTGCCCCCAAAACTTCTGGCGTGCGGTGAGTCCCAGATTGCGCTTTCTCACAACCTTTCTGAAATCATCTATAAAGCCAATGGCGCCGAAGGCCACCAATCCTAGCAATGCGATCCAAGTGTACTGATTTTCGAGGTTCGACCAAAGGAGTGTGGGAATGATGATCGCGATGACCATCAGCAGTCCGCCCATGGTTGGCGTCCCTGCTTTCTTGTGGTGCGACTTGGGTCCGTCCTCGCGGATGTGCTGCCCAAAGGAAAGATCCTGGAGACGCCTGATCAACCAGGGACCGAGTGCAAGCGACAGGACTAACGCAGTCAGGCTGGCGAGCGCAATGCGTGTTGTGATATAACCGAACACACGAAATGCAGGCACGTACGAGTGCAGCACTTGTGATAGAAGCCAATAAAGCATGGATCAGAGTTCGAGCCGGGCGAGCGCGCGCTCGACGTGAGTTCCTCGCGAGCCCTTAAACAGGATCGCATCGCCTGGTTGGACGAAACTCTTCAGAAAATCGCCGGCCTGCTCAGGCCGGTCGAAAAAATATGCCTCGGTGCGGGAAGCATGTGCTGTTTTTATTGCCTGGACGAGTGATCGGGTGGCTCCGGATATCCCGACAACCACATCGATTTCAGCATCGGCAGTATAAGAGCCCACATCTCGATGCAACGCGTCTGCCCAGCGGCCCAGTTCGAGCATCTCTCCCAATACAGCAATGCGCCGCTTTGCTGTCTCGTTACGGAGTACGTCAATCATAGATCGGGCGGCATCCGGATTCGAATTGTAGGAGTCGTCCAAAATCGTAATCCCACCCTTTACGGAGCGCTCACCGCGCATTTTGGCAGGCACAACACGGGAAACTGGATCAATCAGGTGTTCGAAATCGATGTTAAATACGGAAGCCGTCGCAAGCCCGGCCAAAATATTCAGAATGCCATGCCGGCCCGTGAGCGAAGTATGGAAGCGAGCGCCGCTGCAGGTGAATTCGCTACCTTGCGGTGTGAGCTTTAAATCCTCAGCGCGAACATGGGCATGTTCCGCCGTTCCATACGTGATGACCTTGTCCTTCGCGTATGCGCTGAATGCAAGGACACGCGCATCGTCGGCGTTCAAGACCGCTGTGCTCGCCGCTGGCAAGCCTTCGATGAGTTCGCGCTTGGCTTGAGCTATGCCCTCAATCGACTCAAATGCCTCGATATGTGCATAACCTATATTCGTGACAACTCCGATCTGAGGCTGCGCGATTTGCGTGAGGGAGCGAATCTCTCCTTCGTGGTTCATTCCTAGTTCCAGCACTCCGATCTGTGCGTTGGCAGGAAGACGTAATAATGAGAGCGGCAGTCCGACGTGATTGTTGAAATTTCCGACCGTCTTCCCGACCCGGAACTTTGTCCCGAGTAAGGCTGCAATGATGTCTTTCGTTGTCGTTTTCCCAGCGCTTCCGGTGACCGCAACGACCGGCTTTGCCCAGCGTTCGCGAGCCCAGGCACTGAGTTTTTGCAGAGCGGCAAGCGTATCGGGCACTCGAAGCAACTCTGTCGATTGTTCCAATCCCTGAATTGCCGCTTCGCCGCCGATGACAGCCGCGATCGCACCACGCTCAAAGGCATCCCGCACGAAAGCGTGCCCATCCTGGTTTTCTCCCTTGATCGCGAAAAACAAATCTCCTGGATTGGTGCTGCGGGAATCGATGCTCCAGCCGTGGACCATCGTCCGGTCATTCTCGGGTACCGGGGAAAGGTCGAGCGCTTCGCGCACTTCAGCTAACGAAAGGTCCAGCCTACTTACCTCCTGAGCCATTTGGCCCTTTGTAGCCGAATCCCCGCAAGATGCGCCGGGCTACCTCACGATCATCAAATGGGATTGGACCATCTTTCAGGACTTGGTAGGTCTCGTGCCCCTTGCCTGCGAGAATCACGACATCACCCGGGCGTGCTTCTTCGATTGCTTTCCTTATCGCTCGTTCCCGATCGGGTTCCGCGACGTGAGGTGTGTCGTACCGGCGAAGTCCCACCATCGCGTCGTTCATGATGGCCAGGGGATCTTCACTTCTTGGATTATCGGATGTCAGCACCACGAAATCGCTTGCTTCCCCCGCGGCCATACCCATGAGGGGGCGCTTGCTGCGATCGCGATCGCCTCCGCACCCGAACAACGTGATTACCCGGTTGGCCTTTAGGCCTCGCGCCGCCGAGATCACATTCCGAAGCGCATCATCTGTATGCGCATAATCCACCACGACCATGAACGGTTGGCCTTCTTCGACCTGCTCAAACCTACCCGGCACTCTCGACAATCCTTTCAACCCTTCTTGAATCTGTTCTTCCGTCAAACCGTGCGCCAGCGCCACGGTGGAAGCAAGCAGGATGTTGTAAACGTTTATTTTTCCGACTAATGGTGATGCAACGGTAAAGCGTTTGCCATCCCTCTCGATCTCGAACCGCAACCCCTCAAAGGAGGACTGGATATTCACGGCACGCACGAAAGTTCCGCGATTTCCGGGCGCTCCCTGCTCAATGCCGTACCAGAACACTTCGGAATCAGAGGACGGGTCGATCCGCCGGCCCCACTCGTCATCGCCGTTGAGGACGACAAATTTAGGAGGACGGACGTTTTCCGGACGAAACAAGACGCGCTTGGCAGCGAAATACGCATCCATGGTGTGGTGGTAATCAAGATGATCGCGCGTCAGGTTCGTGAAACCGGCAGTGTGAAACTGCATCGCATGGATACGGCCGAGATCGAGAGCATGGGACGATGCCTCGAGCGTCGCGTGCGTGCCACCGGCTTGCTCAAGCTCGTGGAACATCTGAAACAGATCGAGCGACTCCGGAGTGGTATTGACTGCGGGCAGTCGTCGGGCGGCCAGCCGATACTCAATCGTTCCGATCAATGCGGTCGTCCGCCCGGAGGAGCGTAGGATGGCATCGATCAAAGACGTAGCGGTCGTCTTACCATTCGTGCCGGTGACTGCCGTTATCGCAAGCCGCTCGTCCGGCTTCCCGTAGAAAGCTCGTGCAACCAGCGCGAGGGCTCGGCGTCCGTGGGCGACATGAATCCAGGGTTTCTCAAAACCCGGAGGATGGGGACGATCGCTGACAACTCCGATGGCGCCTTTTGCGACAGCAGCGCTTGCGAACTCGGCTCCGTCTGCTTTTGCCCCTGAAAAAGCAAAAAACAGGTACCCGGGTTTCACTTTTCGCGAGTCGTATGCCAGGCCGCCTACTTCCAGCGATGACACTTCCGGTGGCAGCTGAGAAGCGAGAGGGACACCCGTGAATAAATCTTGAACGGTCATTACTCTTGGTTCGGGATCTGAGCTGGCCAGGCAAATTACCGCATGAACAGCACTCGGATGCGCTCACCGGGCGGAAGCGGCTCCCCTGGTCCCGGTCGCTGCACGCGAGCGAGCCCACTGCCTTTCGTCTCAACAGTAACCCCTTGTTCCGCCGCTTGTTCAACAACATCCTTGATTGTCTTGCCGATGAAGTCAGGTGCGGTAGGGCCGTCAACAGCATTCACCGATACCACTTGAGCTGCGCCGTCTTCGGAGGAGTCGCCCAATGCCTGTTGCATATCCTGCAATGAGAGCGGTTCGCTTAAGTCGGCAATCGATAGATCATCGTCAATTTTTTTATCTTTTTTGTCCGGTTCGTTTTCCTGCTTTTCGTCGAGGTCGGCTGGAAGGTCACGCGGAACGCCGAGAAGGCGAAGCGCTTCACCGGCAGTTGCCTTGAACGCAGGGGCAGATGCCTGTCCGCCGTAGCCCGCCTGGCCAGTGGTTCCCGACACGGTAACCACAACCACAACGGAAGGATTCACAACTGGTGCGAAGCCCAGAAACGACGCATTGTAGTGGTGAGTATAGATGTGATGTTCAGCATCGAATATCTGGGCCGTACCCGTTTTGCCCGCAGTGCTGTAGCCGGTGATGTGCGCCCTTCTGCCTGTACCACCCTGCGTCGTGACCACTCGCTCCATCATTTGCCGCATTGTGATGACGGCTTTCGGACTCAGTACGCGTACAGGCTTAGGGAACTGCATTTTTACTTTCTGGCCTCCCGGAGCTTGTTCGGACAGAACTACATGGGGATGGACAAGAAAGCCACCGTTTGCAATCACAGCGCCGGCTTGCGCCAGTTGAACGGAAGTCACACTGATCTCGTGACCCATGGCAACA